>WNGE01001747.1_pt1 | contig 27287 bp, 23 predicted proteins | sample 5400651 | NCBI WGS metagenome assembly WNGE01 (sample SAMN13153370, study PRJNA577476) | soil metagenome | isolation source: 60 cm soil or saprolite under grassland replicate 2 | place: USA:California | collected 2016-06-15 | reverse complement strand
GGCGACCTCGGGCTCGACCGGCTCCGGCTCGACGGCGACCTCGGGCTCGACCGGCTCCGGCTCGGCGGCGACCTTGGGCTCGACCGGCTCCGGCTCGGCGGCGGACTCCTCCTCGGCGGACAGGTCCGGCTCGGCGGAGGGCTCCGGCTCCCGCGCCCAGGGGGGTACCCAGGCGGCGGCCCGGGCCGCGAAAGACTCGTCGGTCACGCCACGTCCTCCTCTTGAGCTTGCGTACCGTCCGGCGCCGGTGTCCCGGAGTACTCGTCGACGGACAGCTCGACGGCCGGGTCGTCCGGGCCGGTCCACCGTACGGTCAGCTCCCCTAGCGCCTGCACCTGCTCGAACGCGACCAGGCCCTCGCAGTACAACTCGAGCAGCGCGAGGAACCGGGCGACCACCTCCAGCGTCGAGGCGCAGTCGGCGCACAGTGTCCGGAACGTGGCGACCCGTACCTGGATCAGCTTGTCCCGCAGTGCGGCGGCGTGCTCGCGCACGGAGACGCGTACCAGATGGATGTGGTCTATCGACACCACCGGCGGCAGTTTGGGCGCCATCGCCTTGGCCGCCAACTGCGCCAGCCGGGTCGGCCCGATGTTCAGTACCAGATCGGGCAGGGCCTGGGCATACCGCGGTTCCAGGCTGACCGAGCGCGGCCAGCGACGCGCCCCGGTCTCGGCGAGCCCGGCGATGTGCGCGGCCGCCTCCTTGAAGGCCTTGTACTGCAGCAGCCGCGCGAAGAGCAGGTCACGCGCCTCCAGCAGGGCCAGGTCCTCCTCGTCCTCGACACTGGCCACCGGGAGCAACCGGGCCGCCTTGAGGTCGAGCAGGGTCGCGGCGACGACCAGGAACTCGCTCGCCTCGTCCAGATCCCAGTCGTCACCCATCGCGCCGATGTAGGCGATGAACTCGTTGGTCACCTGGTGCAGTGCCACCTCGGTGACGTCCAGCTTGTGCTTGCCGATCAGCTGGAGCAGCAGGTCGAACGGCCCGGTGAAGTTGGCCAGGGTGACCCGGAACCCGCTGGCCACGACGGTGGCGTCGGCCGCGGTGCGCACCGGATCGGGCAGGGTCACCGTCTGACCGTAGCTCACCCTCTGGCGAACGGGTTCAGCGACGGTCGGTCGAGGCCGCGATGACCTCGCGGGCGAGCTGGCGGTAGTTGCGCGCACCGGAGGAGGCCGGGTCGAGCGAGGTGATCGGGGTACCGGCGACGGTGGACTCGGGGAACTTCACGGTCTTGGTGATCACCGTCTGGTAGACCTTGTCGCCGAACGCCTCCACGACCCGTTGTAGCACCTGCCGGCAGTGCGTGGTGCGCGAGTCGTACATGGTGGCCAGGATGCCTTCCAGCTCCAGGTCGAAGTTGAGCCGCTCGCGTACCTTGTCGATGGTGTCCAGCAGCAGGGCCACCCCGCGCAGGCTGAAGAACTCGCACTCCAGCGGGATCAGTACGCCGTGTGCGCAGGTCAGCGCGTTGAGCGCGAGCAGGCCCAGGGACGGCTGGCAGTCGATCAGCACGAAGTCGTACTCGTTGCGGATCGGCCGCAGCAGCCGGGCCAGCGCCATCTCCCGGGCGACCTCGTTGACCAGCTGGATCTCGGCCGCCGACAGGTCGATGTTGGCGGGCAGCAGGTGCAGCCCGGCCACGTCGGTCTTGATCAGGATGTCGTCGATCGTGCAATCGCGGTCCATCAGCAGGTTGTAGATGGACATGTCGAGGTTGTGCGGGTTGACGCCGAGCCCGACCGAGAGCGCACCCTGCGGGTCGAAGTCGACCAGCAGCACCCGCCGGCCATACTCGGCCAGCGCCGCGCCCAGGTTGATGGTGCTGGTGGTCTTCCCGACGCCGCCCTTCTGGTTGGCCATCGCGATGATCCGCGCCGGGCCGTGGCGGTCCAGCGGAACCGGCTGCGGGATCGGACGTCGCTGGGTGAAGGCGGTCGGATCGGCCGGCCCGAGCTCAGCGCCGAGGTTGAGCCCGGACTGCTCGGCCCGCATCTCCGAGGTCCACGACTCCGCCTGCTGCTGGATGCCTGCCATCTCCTCTTAGCCCCTCTCGGGCGGCGGAGCCGGTCCACCGCTCGCGGACTCCCCCTCCGGCCTGGCAAAGGAGTATGCCGTTGTCCGACTGTACGCCACCGGGCCGGCCGGTCCGGGTAGACACTTCGGCGTGTTGCGTGGCGATTCGCCGCCGGACGCGATCACCACCGATCGGCCGGTGTCGCTGGCGGCCGCTCCTTACTACCGTTGGTCCACGTGAGCCTCGACGTACCCGACGCACCCGCGCCGATGGCCCCGATGGCGCCCGCACCGGCCCCTACCGTCCCCGGACGGCCCGTGCCGCCCCCGACCGCCTCGGACCGGCCCATGCCGGTCCCGCTGCGTACGGTCGTGTCCGGCAACCTGCGCCGGTTACGCGAGCAGGCGGGGATCCAGCACGACGAGATCACCAAGGCAGCCGCGGTGATCGGGCTGGAGTGGACGCCGGCCTGGCTCACCGCGCTGGAGAAGGGCACCAGGTCGCCCACCGCGGACCAGCTGCTCGCCCTGCCGGTGGTGCTCAGCGCGACCTTCGACCAGCGGGTCACCCTGGCCGACCTGCTGGCCGGGGAGGCGCCGGTGCTGCTCGGCCCGGAGACCGCGGTCCGTGCCCGGCACCTGCGCGACCTGGTCACCGGCGAGCCGACCCGCCGGCTGATCTCCATCCCGGTGGTGGAGCCGGCCCCGGAGGTGACCGCCGGCGCCCGGGCCGCCGAGAAGCTGCGCGAGATCCGCCGGGCCGGGCTGGGCAACGTGGACATCCGGGCGCTGGGCCGGGCCGAGGCCGGGGCCGGCGACGCGGAAAACAGGCTGGCCCGCAAGCTCGGCGTGGCACCGATCCGGGTGATCGCGGCGGCGGCCAGCCTGTGGGGCCGGTCGCTGACCGAGGAGCGGGACTTCCGGATCGCGGAGGGCATTGGCACGCTCGCCGCGGTCAACCGCAAGCTGACCGCCGAGCTGACCGCCCGCCTGGACGAGGCCCTGCGCGACGCGCCGGTGGATTGACGCGAAGGCGAGCGCCAACAACTCAGCTCCGGGGGTGCGCGGTGGCGTACACCTCGCGCAGCTTGTCCACGGTGACCAGGGTGTAGACCTGGGTGGTGGTCACCGAGGCGTGGCCGAGCAGTTCCTGGACGACGCGTACGTCGGCGCCGCCGTCGAGCAGGTGGGTGGCGTAGGAGTGGCGCAGCGTGTGCGGGGAGATCCGTTCCGGTGGCAGGCCGGCCCGACCGGCCACCCGGCGAAGGATGGTCCAGGCGCTCTGCCGCGACAGCGGCCCGCCGCGGGCGTTCAGAAACACCGCGGGGGTACCCCGACCCGCCGCGACAAGTGCCGGCCGGGCCCTCACCAGGTAGTTGTCCAGTGCTTGCCGGGCGTACCCCCCGACGGGTACCAGTCGGGTCCGGCCGCCCTTGCCGTGCAGCAGCGCGGTCTCCTGGTCGAGGTCGAGGTCGTCGACTGCCGCGCCGACCGCCTCGGAGATGCGCGCACCGGTGCCGTAGAGGAACTCGAGCAACGCCCGGTCCCGCAGCGGCAGCGGGCCGTCCCCCGGTACCGCCCCGAGCAGCGCCTCGATCTCGGCCACGGTCAGTGCCTTCGGCAGCCGGCGCGGCAGGCTGGGCGGGACGATCTCGTGCGCCGGATCGTGCTCGACCAGCCCCTCGCGTACCGCGAACCGGTGCAGCCCGCGCACCGCACTGACCGCCCGGGCCGCGCTGGCCGCCGACAGCGGCGGATGCTGCGCGTCGCCCTCCCGCAGCCCGGCCAGGAACCCGGCCACCCGGGCCGGGGTGATCTCGGCCAGCTCGGCATCGGCCGTTGCCTCGACGTAACGGCTCAGGTCCCGCCGGTACGACGACAGGGTGTTCGCGGCCAGCCCCCGCTCGACCGTGAGGTGGTCGAGATAGGCCCGGACCGCGCGGGACAGTTCGGTGGTCAGCTGGGCCCCATGGGTTGTGCTCGCCCGTGCCACCGCCCGGCTCCGGCTGCGCTCAACCGAGGACCTCCTCGACCTTCACGTACGGCAGCCCGTGTGCCTCCCCCACCGGCCCGTAGGTGAGCTGGCCGCCGTAGGTGTTCAGGCCCAGGGCGAGTGCCTTGTCGTGGGCCAGTGCCTCGCGCCAGCCCTTGTTGGCCAGCTCCAGCGCGTACGGCAGGGTGACGTTGGTCAGCGCGTACGTGCTGGTGTGCGGTACCGCGCCGGGCATGTTCGCGACGCAGTAGAACAGCGAGTTGTGTACCCGGTAGACGGGATCGGCGTGCGTGGTGGGGCGCGAGTCCTCGAAGCAGCCACCCTGGTCGATCGCGATGTCCACGAGTACGCTGCCCGCCTTCATCCGGGACACCAGCTCGTTGGAGACCAGCTTGGGGGCCTTCGCGCCGGGTACCAGCACGGCGCCGATGACCAGGTCGGCGTCCACGACGGCGCGCTCGATCTCGTACGCGTTGGACGCCACGGTGCGTACCGCGCCCTGGTAGACGTTGTCGGCCAGGCGCAGCTTGTGGATGTTCTTGTCCAGCAGCAGCACGTCGGCCTGCATGCCGAGGGCCACGGTGGCCGCGTTGACCCCGGACACCCCGGCGCCGATCACCACGGTCTTCGCCGGGTAGACCCCGGGTACGCCGCCCATCAGGATGCCCCGGCCGCCACCGGAGCGCATCAGGTGGTAGGCCCCGACCTGGGTGGCCAGCCTCCCGGCCACCTCGGACATCGGTGCCAGCAGCGGCAGCGACTCGTCGGGCAGCTCCACGGTCTCGTACGCGATCCCGGTCACCTTCCGGTCCAGCAGCGCCTTCGTGCACTCCGGTGAGGCGGCCAGGTGCAGGTAGGTGAAGAGCACCTGACCGGCGCGCATCCGCGGGTACTCCTCGTCGACCGGCTCCTTGACCTTGAGGATCAGGTCGGCGGTGGCCCAGACCTCGTCGGCGTCGGGCAGGATCCGCGCGCCTGCCCGGGTGAACTCCGCGTCGCTGATCGAGGAGCCGAGACCGGCCCCGGTCTCGATGTACACCTCGTGGTCGTGCCGGACCAGCTCATGCACGCCCGAGGGGGTGATCGCCACGCGGTACTCGTGGTTCTTGACCTCCCGTGGGATTCCGACCTTCACTTTCCGACCCCTCGCTCGCTTGGGAATGGCCCCATTGCCACCCGCCGCGAGTCTAACGACTACTCAGGTCCAGCCAGGAGGATCTCCAGCGCCGGGTTGCGCCGCCCCGGGAACGCCGCGAACGCGGTGGCGGCCCGCTCCTGGTAGCCCGCCGCCGGGCCGGCCCGGCGCAGCGCGAGCAGGGTCTTGGCCACCTGGCGGAGGCTGACCGCCCGCTCGTACTCCCAGCCGGTCTCGGGGCAGCTGGCCAGCGCCTGGCGGGCGTCGGCCAGGGCGTACCGGTAACGGGCCAGGCGCAGGTGCGTCTCGGCTCGCACGATCAGCGCGTACCACAGGTCGACCGTGTTGCCGATCGACCGGCACCGCTCGATCGCCAGGTCGAGGTGGCCGACCGCCTCGGCCAGCCGGCCGAGCTGGCAGCACAGGTAGCCGAGGCTGGGCAGCACCACGGTCTCCCCCGCGGTGTCCCCGTGCTCACGCCGGATCGCCAGGCTCTCCTCCAGGCAGCCGCGCGCCTCCTCCCACTCGCGTTGGTCGATGTACACGTCGGCCAGGTTGGTCAGCACCACGCCCTCGGCCACCCCGCTCGGCGAGCTGCGGCACAGGAACAGCGCCTCGGCGAAGCGCTCCAGGGCGGTCGGGTAGTCGGCGGTCAGCCGGGCCAGCAGCCCGAGGTCGACCAGCACCGCCGTCACCTGACGCAGGTCGCCGGCCTGCTGGAAGCCGTCCAGCGCCTCGGTCAGCCGGGCCCGGGCCGGCTCGCGCTGCCCGAGGTGCAGCAGCGCCCGGCCGACCAGGGTCGCGCCGATCGCCCGCTGCCGCTGGTCACCGGCCCGCCGCGCGGCCTGCTCGGCGATCCGGGCCAGGGCCAGCTCGGTCGGCCAGTCCGCGCGCTTGCCCAGTGACCAGGCCAGGACCCGGGCCAGCCGGAGCCCGAACAGGGCCACCCCGGTCTCCCCGGCACCGCCGGTCCCACCGGCAGAGCCGGCACCGCCGGTCCCGCCGGCAGAGCCGGCACCGCCGGTCCGGTCGACCGCGTACTCGGCCGCCGCCAGCAGGCTCGGCAGTTCGCTGTCCAGCCAGGCCAGGGCCTCGGCGGGGGTACCGACCGGGGCCGCCGGTACGCCCGGGTCGGGCCGGTAGTCCAGCCCGCCATGGATCCCACGCCCGGGACGCAGTACCTCGTCGACGGCGAGTGCGCTGGTCAGGTAGTGGTCGAGGGCCCGGCGTACCGCCGCGTCGCGCGCCGGCCCGGTCAGCGCCCCGGCCGCGCACTCGCCGGCGACCAGCCGGACCAGGTCGTGCTGCCGGTACCCGCCGGCCGCCGCCTCCTCCAGCAGCCGCACCTCGACCAGCCGGTGCAGCGCCCGGGTGACCCGCTCGGTGTCCAGCTCGCCGAGCAGGGCGGCCACGGTTGCCGGGTGCAGCCGGGGTACCGGCAGCAGGCCGAGGATCGGGAAGACCCGGTACGCCTCCCGGTCCACCGGGTCGGTGCTGTCGCGCAGCCCGTCGTACCCGACCCGGATGCAGCCGCGCACCGCGTACCCGTCCACGCCCAGCTCGTCCAGCCGGCTCCGCTCGTCGCGCAGCCGCCTGGCCAGCGCCGCCGGGGTCAGCTCCGGCCGGGCGGCCAGCCGGGCCCCGGCGATGCGCAGCGCGAGCGGCAGGTGCTCGCAGAGCTCGACCAGCTCGCCGGCGGCACCGTCCCGGTCGACCGGCCGGCGGGCCACCCGGGCCAGCAGCTGCGCGCCCAGGCGGTCGGGCAGGCCGCCCAGCTCGACGTACCGGTCGGCGTCCAGCGTCGCGAGCAGCCGCCGGCTGGTCACGATCGCCGCGCAGCCCTCGCTGGCCGGCAGTACCGGCAGCACCTGCGCCGGCTCGGTGGCGTTGTCCAGCACCACGAGCACCCGCCGGCCGGCGGTGAGGGTACGCCACCGGGCGGCCGCGTCGGACTCGTCCGCCGGCACGTCACCGGCGGGCAGCCCGAGCGCGCGCAGGCACCGGTCGAGCACTTCGTGCGCGGTGCGCGGCCGCAGACCCGGAGTCGATCCGTGCAGGTCGATGTAGAGCTGCCCGTCGGGGAAGTTCGCGGCGACCTCGTGGGCCACCCGTACCGCCAGGCTCGACTTGCCCACCCCGCCCCGGCCGTGGATGACCGCGACCGCCGCCCGGTCCCGCCGCCGCGCCGCGAGAGCCGTGCGCAGCGCGGCCAGTTCAGCGTCCCGGCCGGTGAACACCGCCAGGTCCGGCGGCAGTTCGCGGGGGACCGGCGCGGCGGCCCGCGGTGCCCGCCCGGGTTCGGGCAGCAGCCCGGGGTCCCGGTTGAGGATGGCCTGTTGCAGCTGCTGGAGCCGGGCGCCCGGCTCCACGCCCAGCTGCCCGGCCAGCGCCTTGCGGGCGTCGGTGAACACGTCCAGCGCGCCGGTCAGGTCACCGTCCCGGTAGCGGGCCAGCATCAGGGTGGCGTACGCCGGCTCCCGGGTCGGGTACGCGGACAGGTGGGCCCGCAGCGTGGTCACCGCCTCGTCGGTACGCCCGACGGCCAGGTATGCCTCGGCCAGCCCCTCCACCGCGCCGACCCGCAGCTCCTCCAGCGAGGTACGCCACGCGGACAGCCGCCAACCCAGCGGTACGTCCTCCAGCGCCCGGCCGCGCCAGACCCGCTCGGCCTGCCCGAACAGGTCCACCGCGACCTCGGCCGCGCCCTGCGCCAGCGCCTCCCGACCCTGCCGGACCAGTTGGGTGAACCGGGTCGCGTCCATGGTCTGCTCGGCCAGCCGCAGCACGTACCCGGTCCCCCGGCGGACCAGCTCCGGCTGCCCGTCACCGGCATGGGCGGCGAACAGCCGGCGCAGGTTGGCCGCGTACATCCGCACGTTGGCACCGGCCGAGGCGGGCGGCTCGTCGCTCCATACCTCGTCGATCAGCTCGTCGACCGAGACGAACTGGCCGGCCCGGGCCAGCAGGAGGGCGAGCACGGTGCGCTGCTTGGGAGTGCCGAGCGGGAGCGTCGAGGTGTCCGAACCGACCTCCAGCGGCCCGAGCACCCGCACGTCCATCGCAGCCTCCCCGACGCGAGAGCACATTGTGCCATCGCCGGCCGGACCGGGCCACGCTACTTATCGCCCGTTTATCGATAGTGGCGCTACGTTTCCCGCACGGCCGCGCACCTGCGGGACGCCGGACACGGGGCCGGTTGTACCCTCTGCCCGGCGTCGTCGCTGGCTGACCGCCCCTCCACCCCCCGGTCAGCGTTCGACGGCGTCGGGAGCGCGGCCGCCGGTCAGGCCGGGCTCACCGGGGCCAACCCGCCGGGCGGCAGCGGGGAGTCCGCCGGCCGGGTCGCGGGCCAGCCCAGGTCGCGCAGCCGCACCGCGGTGAAGACACCGACCAGGCAGGCCGCGTTGGTGATCTCGCCACGCAGCGCCATCGCCACCGCGTCATCCAGCGCTACCCGGTGCACCACCAGGTCGGCCTCCTCGGCATGGCGTTCGTGCCGGTCCGCCTCGGGCACCTCGGTCAGCTCGCGGGCCAGGAAGATCCGGATCAGCTCGTTGGAGCAGCCGGGCGAGCTGTGTACGTCGACGAGCAGCCGCCACTGCGCGGCCACCAGGTCGGCCTCCTCGGCCAGCTCCCGGGCGGCCGCGTCGACCAGCTCCTCGCCGGCCACGTCGATCAGCCCGGCCGGCAGCTCCCACAGCGGGTACCCGACCGGGTGCCGGTACTGGTGCACCAGCACCACCCGGTCCTGCTCGTCGACCGCGACCACGCCGACCGCACCGACGTGTACCAGGTAGTCCCGCTCGACGTACCCGCCGTCGGGCATGCGTACCTCGTCGGTCAGCACCGAGAACATCGCCCCCCGGAACCGCTCGTGCCGGGCCCTGACGGGGTATCTCCGGTGGTCCGCGACGGCGGTCACCGGCTCGCCGCCGGTTCGGTCAGCTCGACCGGGAGCCGGTCGGCGTCGTCGTAGGCCAGTGCCGCGCCGACGAACGCGAGGAACAGCGGATGCGGGCGGGTCGGCCGGCTCTTCAGCTCGGGGTGCGCCTGGGTGGCCACGAAGAACGGGTGCAGCTCCCGGTCCAGCTCGACGAACTCGACCAGCCGCCCGTCCGGGGAGGTGCCGGAGATGCGCAGCCCGGCCTTTGTCAGCGCGTCCCGGTATGCGTTGTTCACCTCGTACCGGTGCCGGTGCCGCTCGGACACCTCGGTGTGCCCGTACGCCTGCTCGACCAGCGAGCCCGGTACGAGCTGCGCCGGGTAGGCGCCCAGCCGCATGGTGCCGCCCAGGTCGCCCCGCCCGGCCACGATGTCGGTCTGCTCGGCCATGGTGGCGATGACCGGGTGCGCGGCGGCCGCGTCGAACTCGCTGGAGTTGGCCCCGTCCAGCCCGGCCAGGTGCCGGGCCACCTCGATGGTCATGCACTGCAGGCCCAGGCAGAGTCCGATGGTCGGGATGCCCTGCTCGCGGGCGTACCGGGCGGCACCGATCTTGCCTTCGATGCCGCGTACCCCGAAGCCGCCGGGGATCACCACACCGTCCACTCCGGCCAGCACCGTGGCGGCTCCGGTCTGGCTGACGCACTCGTCACTGGGTACCCAGCGCAGGTGTACCCGGGCCCGGTGGGCGAAGCCGGCCGCCCGGACCGCCTCGGACACCGACAGGTATGCGTCGGGCAGGTCGACATACTTGCCGACGATCGCCACGGTGACCGTCCGGCTCGGGTGGTGTACCCGCTCCAGCAGGTCGTCCCAGCGGCTCCAGTCCACGTCCCGGAAGGACAGCCCGAGCCGGCGTACCACGTATGCGTCCAGCCCCTCCCGGTGCAGCACCTTGGGGATGTCGTAGATGCTCGGCGCGTCCGGTGCGGAGACCACCGCCTCCCGGTCCACGTCGCAGTACAGCCCGAGCTTGGTCTTGAGCTTCTCCGGGATCTCCCGGTCCGAGCGGCAGACCAGGGCGTCGGGCTGGATGCCGATGTTGCGCAGCGCGGCCACCGAGTGCTGGGTCGGCTTGGTCTTCAGCTCACCCGACGGGGCCAGATAGGGCACCAGGGAGACGTGCAGGTAGAAGCAGTTGTCCCGGCCGATCTCGTGGCGTACCTGCCGGATCGCTTCCAGGAACGGCAGCGACTCGATGTCGCCGACCGTACCCCCGACCTCGGTTATGACAACGTCAGGAGCGCGCCCGGCAGCGTCGAAGGAGTCCGGCTCCGCCATCGCCCGGATCCGGGCCTTGATCTCGTTGGTCACGTGCGGGATCACCTGGACGGTGTCGCCGAGGTACTCCCCGCGCCGCTCCTTGGCGATCACCGCCGAGTAGATCTGCCCGGTGGTGACGTTGGCGGTCTGGGACAGGTCCCGGTCCAGGAAGCGCTCATAGTGCCCGACGTCCAGGTCGGTCTCGGCACCGTCCTCGGTGACGAAGACCTCGCCGTGCTGGAACGGGTTCATCGTGCCCGGGTCGACGTTGAGGTAGGGGTCGAGCTTCTGCATGACCACCCGCAGTCCCCGGGCGGTGAGCAGGTTGCCCAGGCTGGAGGCGGTCAACCCCTTGCCCAGGGAGGAGGCGACGCCCCCGGTGACGAAGATGTGCTTGGTCGTCCGTGCCGAAGGGGCCAAGGCCAGCTCCCGTGATCGTCGTCTACTGATCAGGTAGCGCGATCAGCACGGAGCGGGGTTTCCGCGGCCGGTGCGAAGATCACGCGATCCACGGGATTTCACGCTAACACGTCGCCGGTCGTGGCGGCCGGTGGACTCGCCGCCAGCGCGGCGTGTGGCACGGCCGGTGGGACGGCGAGCATGGCCGCTGACCGGGGCCGCCGGGCGGGTCGGGGCACCGCCGGTGTGTCCGAGGTCACCTCGGCGGTGATCGCCGCCTCCGCCTCGTGAGCCAGCACCTGGGCTGGCTCAGCAAGGCGGCGTTTGTCGGTCGGCTCGGCGGCGGCCGGGCCGCCGTTGCCCGGGGTACGGTCGTCGGCCCGGTCGAGCACCCGCAGGGTGGCCAGGCAGACCAGCGGCACCGCGGTCGCCGCGGCCGCTCCGGCGACCATGAAGCCGGCCCCGTCCAGCAGCCCGGCGAGCAGCCCGGCGACGGCGGTACCGATCAGTGCGGCGCGGACCGCCGGGTAGAGCCCGAACAGCCGTTTCAGCCCGCCCCATGGGCGCAGCAGCGCGAACATGAGCAGCAGGCCGGAGCCGAGTACCACCAGGGTGAGCGGGTTGGTCGCGTTGACCACGTTGGATACCCCGACCCGGTGGACCGCGGCTACCCCGGTGCCGTCCTGCGCCTGGACCAGGAACCGTCCCAGGCTGCCCTGCTCACCCGGCGGCCGGACCACGTCCAGCAGGGCGAACCCGGTGGTCACCGCGAGGCCGGTGAGCACCGCCCAGGCCAGCCGGGCGAAGGTGAGGAAGCCGCCGGTGCAGATCGCGGCGGCCAGGCAGACCCCGGCGGTCAGGGCGACCGCTCCGCCGGCGTTGGCGCCCAGGTAGGGGCTGCCGACCAGGACCACCCCGACCCCGCCGACGCCGGCGATCACCACCGGCCGCCAGCGCCGCCGGAACCGCTGGGCCAGCCAGCCGGCCACCAGCAGGATCCCGGTGAGCAGCAGACCAAGCCCGACGGTACCCACACCGGCGTACCGGTCGCCCTCCAGCGCGGAGTAGCCGACCACCCCGTTGAGCTGGAGCCGGGCTCCCGTCAGCACGTCCAGCCCGACGATCGTGGCGATGATCCCGGCGACCGCGCCGAGCGGCGCGAGTACCCCCCGGCGCCACGGCCCGTACACCACCGTCGCGGTCAGCCCGGCGACCACGACCAGGGTCACCGCGGCGAACAGCAGCCCGGCCTGGCTGGTACGCCACCACGGCACCACGTCGGTGACCTGCGCCGCCGGCAGGGTCAGGGAGACCGCGACCAGCAGCACCTCCAGCGCCCGGACCAGCCGGTCCGGAATCCGGGGCGGGTTACCCGGGCCTGGGTAGTGCCGGGCCCGGCGCAGGAACGGCACCACCGCGGCGAACAGCAGCAGCTCGGTACCGGTGAGGAAGGCCAGGAACCAGCCGGTGATCCGGCGCTGGGCGCCGGCCTCCTGGTCGGCGTCGGCCAGCCGGGACACCGCGGTGGTCAGGTCGTCCGGGCGGCCGGTGATCGAGTCGGCCGGCTGGCCGGCGAACAGTTTGGTGGGTACCGGGCGGTTCAGCGCGGTGAGCGCGGTCGGGGCCAGGTCGGTCAGCTGCAGGTACCCGGGCCGGGAGGTGCTCGACGAGGTGAGCCAGCCGGCCGGGAACCCGGGCCCGTCGGCGATCGCCACGTGCAGCCGGGAGCTGCGGTCGGTGTCCGAGAGCCCGGCGACCAGCACCAGCGAGTTGGGCGGCCGGGCGGCCAGGATGCCGGCGAGCACGGCGTCGGCCCGGACCGCACCGGCCCGGCGGATCTCCGGCTCGGCGCCGACGATCGTGCCGAGGTCCACGATCGACAGGATGCAGCCGGAGAGCAGGGCCTCGGGGTGCGCGGGCAGCGTGCGGGCGTACCGGTCGACCCGCCCGTACGGGCGGGCCGCCGCGATCGCGGCGCCCGGCCCGACCGCCGCGGTGCACCGTACCGCCTCGGCCAGCGCGCCCGGCTGGGCGCCGTACGACAGGGCCCGGTTGGCCGCCGCCACGTCGGTCTCCTGGTCGGGCAGGTTGGCGCCGATCCCGTCCGGAGTCTGGATGTTCACCGTGCTGGGCGGGCAGAAGTCCTCCACCCGCTCGGTGGTACGCACCGCGAAGTTGCCCGCGCCCAGCGTCAGCCAGCCGTCGTCGGGGCAGGTCGGGGTACGCGCCGAGCCGACCGACAGGGCACCGATGGCGCCCCGCTCGGCCAGCCGCCACAGCGTCGGGGTGTCGACCGGGTTCACATCGTCCCAGCGCAGGCCGGCCGCACCCGCGATGATCACGTAGTCGGCGTGCTGGTTGGGCGCGCCGGTCGCCGGCCGGGACACCAGGCCGAGCGTGCTGGTCAGCGCGACCGCCGCGGCGATCAGGTACGGAGTCAGCCGGCGCAGCATCTAACCCCCCACCGGCTGGCCGGTCAGCTCGGCGTACAGCGCCCGGACCTGGTCCAGCACCTGCGCCTCGGTCGGCCAGGTGGTCGCCTGGGCGCGGCCGAGCCGGGCGAGCTCGGCACGCCGGGCCGGGTCGCCCAGCAGCGCGGTCACCGCGGCGTCGACCGCGTCGACGTTCCGGGGCGGTACCAGCACGGCGGCGTCGCCGACCAGCTCGGGCAGGCCACCGACGGCGGTCGCCACCAGGGGTACCCCCGCGCGCAGCGCCTCCTGCGCGAACAGCTGCCGGGCCTCCAGAACGCTGGTCACCACCGCCAGGTCGGCCGCGGCGAGCAGGTCGGCCACATCGGCTCGGTGGCCGAGCAGGACCACCGGCGCGCGGGTGGCCGCGATCAACGCGGTCAGCCGGTCGTGGGCCGGTCCGGTGCCGGCGATCGCCACCAGCGGCGCAGGGGTCCGGGTATGCCAGCGGGCGGCCGCCCCGACCAGCACGTCGTATCCCTTGTGCGGGTGCAGCCGCCCGACCGAGAGCACCAGCGGCTGCCCTTCGACCAGGCCCAGCTCGGCGCGCACCGCCGCCGGAGCGCGCGACGGCGCCGGCAGTTCGGGCGCCGCGACCGGACCGAGCCGTACATCCTTCCCGCCGACCTGCCGCGCCCGCCCGACCAGCTCCACCGAGGCGCCCAGGGTCACGTCCGCGGTGCGGGCCACCTGCCGCTCCATGAGCTGCCGCACCCGGCCCGCGAACCCGCCGAGCAACAGCCCGTTGTGCCAGGTCACGACGAGTGGCGTGCGGCCCCGGGCGAGTCCGGCCGCGAGGCCGGCGCGCAGGCCGTGTGCGTGCACCAGGTCGGGCTGCCCGGCGGCCAGCGCCTTGCGCAGGGCGAGCACCCCACCGGCGGCGGACACCTCGACCGGGACGAAGTCCGCGCCCCGGCCGGTGAAGTCGAACCGGTCCTGGGTCGCGGCCGAGCCGAGCACGGTCACCGGGACACCTCCGGCGGTCAGCCCGGCCGCCAGCGAGGCCACGTGGGTACCGATTCCACCGGTGCTCGAGGCGAGTACGAGCGCGATGCTCATGCCTGTCCCCCTCTCGCCAGCAGGATCCGTACGTCTTGCCGGTCGACCAGGGCGGCGACCGTGGCGTATACCAGCACGACCACCGCTCCGGACAGTACGGCGGCACCGAGCACCGGGAGCCAGTCCCCGGCGGTGGGCAGCACCGCCCGTACGCCGACCCCGGCCAGCGTTGCCAGGGTACCGGCGAGCAGGGTGACCGCGGTGGCCCGGCCCAGCCCGGCGAGCGCGCCGGTACCGCAGCGCCGCCCGACCAGGACCAGCAGCACCACCCCGAGCACCAGCATGCCGGCCGAGTTGGCCGCCGCCAGGGCGGCGACCCGCTGCCCGGCCGGCAGCGCGAGCGCGACGAGCACCGACAGGGCGGCCACGGCACCCCAGCCGAGCAGGGTGGCCTGGGCGGCCGCCCGGTTCTGCCGGTGCGCGTACAGGGCCCGGGAGTGCAGCGCGAACAGCCCGTACCCGAGCAGGCCGGGAGCGAAGGCGACGATCGCCCTGGCCAGTCCCGGGATCTGCGCGGGTTCGCCGGCGGTGTGTGCGTACAGCCAGGCGGCCGGCCAGGCCAGCGCGGCGAGGCCGGCCGCGCCCAGCCCGGACAGCAGCAGGACGCCCCGGGTCGAGCGGGCCAGGGTACGCCGGAACAGCGGCAGGTCCCCGGCGGCCGAGGCGCTGGCCAGCACCGGGTACGCCGAGGTGGCCACCGGTACCGCGAGTACCGCCCAGGGCAGCAGGTACATGGTTTGCGCCTGGCTGAACACCACCAGCGCACCGGCCGCGGTACGCCAGTTGGTCAGCGCGATCGTCACCGCGTATGCGAGCTGCTGGGCCGCCACGGTCAGCACCCCCACCCAGGCCAGCCCGACCAGCCGGCGGCGCAGCCCGGTGTCGAAGCGCAGCGTGGGCCGCCACGGTAGGCCCAGTCGCAGCACCGGCGGAACCAGGCAGAGCGAGAGCACCACCACGCCCAGCGTGGTACCCACCGACAGCACCAACTCCGCCGGGCGGCTCACCTGCGCCACGTCCGGCCGGTGCGGGGCGAGTTTGCCGAAGGCCAGGTAGGCGCCGATCACGGTGAGGCTGGACAGCAGCGGGGCGAGTACCGGCCAGGAGAAGCGCCGGTGCGCCTGGAGCACACCGGTGAGCACGATCCCGATGCCGTACAGCGGCAGCTGCGGGGCGAAGACGCGCAGCATCCGGGCGGCGGCGGCCACCTCGGCGGCCGGCTTGCCCGGGTCCAGCAGCCGGGCGAACGGGTCGGCCAGCAGCACGACCAGCACGGCGAGCGGGACGAGCAGCACGAGTGCCCAGGTCAGCAGCGCCGACGCGGTGGTACCGGCGGCCTGCCGGTCGTCCCGGTCGAGTGGTCCGGCGAGCAGCGGTACCACCAGGGCAGCCAGCGCACCCCCGGCGACGATCTCGAAGACGATGTTGGGGATGCTGTTCGCGGTCTGGTAGGCGCTGCCCAGGTCGGTGTACCCGACCGTCTCGCTGAAGACGAAGACCCGGGCGAAGCCGGCCAGCCGGGCGACCACGGTCAGTACCGCGATGAGCGCGGCGGCCTGGGCGATTCGCGGGTAACGGGTCGAGGGGACGGCGACGCTCACCCCGGGCGCCGCCCCAGCCGGTCCAGTTCCCGTAGCCCGGGGGTGCGCTCGATGACCCTGGTGAAGCTGACCTTCTCGCTGGCCAGGGTGAGTCCGGCCACCCCGGCCAGCAGGATGGCCCGGCCGAGCGGGCCGGTACGGGCGGCCAGCGCGACGCCGAGCAGCGCGCCGAGCGCGTTCGCGCCGGTGTCGCCGAGCATGATCTGCTCGTCGAGGTCGTCGGGGAGCAGCGCGGCGCAGGCGCCGACCGGCCCGGCCGCCAGCCCGCCGCGTTCCCCGGTGACCAGCGGCGCACCGAGCAGCAGCCCGGCCTTCAACGCCCGGCCCGGTCGCAGGTCGAGCAGGTTGACCAGATTGGCGGTACCGGCGATCAGCCCGGCGCCGAGCAGCGTGGGTACCACGCCACTCGCCGGTCCGGCTCGGCGGCGTCCGGCGCCGCGCACGACCCGGACCGGTCGCCGATCGGGCAGCAGCATGGCGGCGGCCAGCCCGGCCGCCCCCACTCCGACGATCTTGGCCAGCCCGGTGGTCAGCCGCCCCTCGCGTAACGCCCCGAGGTGTCCACGGAAGCCCTTGGCCTGGTGTTCCGGCCGGCCGCCGACCAGGTCGTCGTAGAGTCCGACGGCACCGGAGCCCAGCCCGGCGACGAGTACCGCACCGGCCGCCGGTCCGGCACCGAGCGCCGAACTGGCCGACGCGGCCACCGCGAGTGCCGGCCCGCCGGCCAGGCTGACCGTACCGCCGCGGAAGTTCGTGCGGGCCAACCCTGGAGCTGTCCGTACCCCTGCCAGGAGGGCGCGCGCGGCGAGCGCGCCGCCAGCGGCGAGCAGCGCCCGCCTCACGGTGCCGGCCGCCGCTGGCTTCGCGCGGACGCTGGAGGCGCCGCCTCGCCGCACCCGCTCATGTCGCGGGTTTCGGTTTGGGCAGCATCCCCGTCGCGCCGCCGCCGTTGCCGTAGTGCCCGGGTTTCTTGGTGGTGAGGAACTCGGCCAGCGCCAGCGCGACCGCCACCTGCCCGTCCGGGGTGGCCACGTTGTCGACGGTGGCGATGATCTTGGTCAGGGTCGGATCGCTACGGACCGCGCTGATCACGTTGCCCGCGCCGGCCGCGCCGCTGGCCGCCACCACGATGGGCGCCTGCTTGCCGAACTGCTCGGCGAGCGTGACCACGTTGGCGTTCTTGGCGTCGGCGTTGCGGTCGGTGTAGGGCGCGGCGGTGACCAGGATGACCGCCTCGGCCGGGGTCAGGTCGCCGGTGGGCACGATGAAGTTGCCCTCCTTGTAGGCCGCCAGCACCGTCTTGGCGGCATCGGCGGAGACCGAGGTGGCCGGTTCGTGCGCGATCAGCACCGAGGCCAGCAGGTAGCTCGAGGTCTCCACGCCGTCGCTGTTCAGCGGTGGGTTGCTGATCCTCGCCTGCAACGCGCTGTTAGCCACGTCGAGCAGGTTGTCCTTGCGGTCCGGGTCGGTGAACCGGTCCTCGATCTCCACCTGCCCGGTCACCCGCGCACCGGCCAGCTTGAGCATGTCGAGCACCTTGGCCACCGAGGCGCCGGTCTGCGGCATCGACAGCACCAGCACGTTACGGCCGGTGAGCTTGCCAGCCAGCATGATCGGCGCGGCCTCCCGGGTGAACTGCTCCTCCTTGTTGGCCTCGGTCTCCAGCTGGGTGATCCGGTCGCGGTAGCCCTGGGCCTGCTTGGTCAGCTGGTTGACCTGGTTGTTGAGCGCCTCGGCGAGCGGGCCGTTGAGCGCGGCGGTGCCGACCACGAGGCCGATCGCCAGCGCCAGGAAGACCGCGGTGAGCGAGACGACGTGGTACCGGAAATTGATCACTGTCTTGGCATCCCGTCAGAACAGCCGTTGCACCTGGAACATGAGGTTGTCCCACCACTCGGAGATCAGGCCGAGGTAGGCCTTGCCGACGGTGGAGACGGCCACGGCCGAGGTCATCGCCGCGATCGCGGAGAGCACCAGCAGCAGCAGGGACGAGCCGGAGATGTTCTGCCGGTACAGCCGGCTGACGCCCTTCGCGTCCACCAGCTTCCCGCCCACCTTCAGCCGGGTCAGGAACGTCGAGGCCATCCCGCCGCGCCCCTTGTCCAGGAACTCGCCCAGGTTGGCGTGGGTACCGACGGCCACGATCAGGGTCGCGCCCTTCTCGTCGGCCAGCAACATGGCGAGGTCCTCGCTGGTGGCCGCGGCCGGGAAGGTGATCGCCGGTGTGCCCAGCTGGTGTACCCGGGCCAGGCCCGGCGCCCGCCCGTCGGGGTAGGCGTGCACGATCACCTCGGCACCGCAGCGCAGCACGTCGTCGGAGACCGAGTCCATGTCGCCGATGATGATGTCCGGGCTGTAGCCGCCCTCGACCAGCGCGTCGGCGCCGCCGTCCACGCCGATCAGCACCGGCTTGAACTCCCGGATGTAGGGGCGCAGCACATCCAGGTCGGCCTGGTAGTCGTAGCCGCGGACGACGATCAGCACGTGCCGCCCGGAGATCCGGGTCTCGATGTCCGGTACGCCCACCCCGTCCAGCAGCAGCGCCCGCTCCTGGAGCAGGTATTCCATGGTGTTGGCGGCGAACGCCTCAAGCTGGACGGACAACCCCTCCCGCGCGTCCAGCATGGCCTTGCCGACCGATTCGGCGTCCTGGCGGGTACCGGTGGCCACCGGCACGCCGGAGCGGTAGACCGTGTCCCCCTCGACCCGGACCGCGTCACCTTCGCCCAGCGTCTCGAACAGTTCCTCGCCGAGGTCGTCCAGCAGCGGGATGCCGGCCTGGATCAGCACCTCGGGGCCCAGGTTGGGGTAGCGCCCGGAGATCGAGGGCTTGGCGTTGAGCACCGCCGCGGCACCGACCGCGACCAGCGAGTCGGCGGCCACCCGGTCCAGGTCGACATGGTCGATGACCGCGATGTCGCCCGGGCGCAGCCTGCCGACCAGCCGCTTGGTACGCCGGTCGAGCCGCGCGACGCCGGTGATCACCCCGGGTTCGGCGCTCCGGGTCCGGCGCAAGACTGGAAGACGCATCGGATCCATCCTGTCACGAGGCCGCCGCCGGCCGGCTGGCGAGGCTCAGCCGTGCTTCTCCCGGGCGGCCACCGCGAGCAGCTCCTCGGCGTGCGCGATGCCGAGATCGGAGTCGGGCAGCCCGGCCAGCATGCGGGCCAGCTCCCGGGACCGCTCGGTATCCTCCACCACCCGTACCCCGCTGGTGGTGACCGCGCCCCCGGTGTCCTTGGCGACCACCAGGTGCCGGTCGGCGAACGCGGCCACCTGGGGCAGGTGGGTCACCACGAGCACCTGGTGGGCCCGGGCCAGCCGGGCCAGCCGGCGACCGATCTCCACCGCCGCCCGGCCGCCCACGCCCGCGTCGACCTCGTCGAACACCAGCGTCGGCGGGCCACCGGCGCCGGCGAACACCACCTCGATGGCCAGCATCACCCGGGACAGCTCGCCCCCGGAGGCGCCCTTCTGCAGCGGCAGCGCCGGAGCGCCCGGGTGGGCCAGCAGCTTCAGCTCGACCTCGTCGGCACCGTCGGCGGCGACGCCGGACTCGGTACCGGCGACGATCAGCGTCGGGTCACCCCGCCCGACGGCCCGGGGGGTGACCGCGACCTGTACCCGCGCGTGCGGCATGGCCAACCCGACCAGCTCGACGGTGACCGCGTCGGCGAACCGCGACGCCGCCTCCAGCCGGGCCGCCCGGACCTGCGCGGCCAGCTCGGCGACCTCGCCGGCCACCCGCTGCCGTTCCCGGTCCAGCTCCTCCAGCAACTCGTCGGAGGTGTCCAGCTCGGCCAGGCGGATGCGGGCCCGGTCGGCCCAGGCGATCACTCCGTCGACATCCTCGGCGTACTTGCGGGTCAGCGCGCGCAGCGCGGCCCGCCGCTCGTAGACCTCCTGCAGCCGGGCCGGGTCGGCGTCCAGCGCCTCGAGGTAGCCGCCCAGCTCCACCGTGATGTCGCCGACCAGGGTGGCCACCTCGTCCAGGCGGGCGGCCAGCTCGCCGAGCAGACCGTCCACAGTGGACTGTCCTTCGAGGGTACGCCGGGCCAGCGCGAGCAGGCTGGTCGCGTCCGGCTCGTCGGAGCCGCCGTCGCCGATGCCGGCCAGCGCACCGTGTGCCACGTGGGCGGCGGTCCGCAGCCCCTCGACGTGCTCCAGCCGCTGCGCCTCGGCCTTGAGCGTCTCGTCCTCACCCGGCTGCGGATCGACCCTGGTGATCTCGTCCAGCCCGAGGCGCAGCAGGTCGGCCTCCTGGCTGCGTTCCCGGGCGTTACGCCGCCGGTCGGCCAGATCCTCCTCGACCGCGCGCCACTGCCCGTACCGCTCACGCAGCTCGGCGAGCAGCTTGTCGTGCTCCGGTCCGGCGAACCGGTCGAGCGCGCCGCGCTGCTCGGCCGGCCGGAGCAGCCGGAGCTGATCGGACTGGCCGTGTACGGCGACCACGTGCTCACCCAGCTCGCCGAGCACGGACACCGGGACGCCCCGGCCGCCCACGTGTGCCCGGGAACGCCCCTCCGCGGACACCGTACGGGACAGCAGCACGCTGCCGTCCTCGTCCGGTTCGGCGCCGGCGTCTGCGATCCGCTCGGCGACCGCGTCCCCGACCGGGCCGGTCAACCGGAGCCGCCCCTCGACCACCGCCCGGCCCGGGGCGGCGCGTACCCGCGCCGCGTCGGCCCGGCCGCCGAACAGCAGCCCGAGCCCGGTGACCACCATCGTCTTGCCCGCGCCGGTCTCCCCGGTGATGACGTTCATCCCGCGAGTCAGCGCCAGCGTGGTGTCCTCGATGACGCCGAGGCCGGTGATGCGCAGCTCCTCCAGCACGGCCCTGAGGGTAACCGGGTGGTGTGACACAGGCCAGCCGGCGCGCGTGCTGGCACACGTCGACGCTCGTGCTGGCACACGTCGGCGCTCGCGGGCGCGGGCGCCGACAGCTCAGCGCGCTCCGCCCCGCCAGCCGTCCACGGGCAGCCCGAACTTGGCGACCAGCCGGTCGGTGAACGGGCGCGGGTGCAGCCGGACCACCCGTACCGGCAGCTCACCCCGGCGTACCGTGACCACCGCACCGGCCCGTACCTCGAACACCCGCCGCCCGTCGCAGCACAGCACCGCGCTGGTGGTGTACGGGTCCACGGTGATCCGGATCGTCGACGTGGGTGCGGTCACCACCGCCCGGCTGAACAGCGCGTGCGCGCTGATCGGTACCAGCAGCAGGGCCTCCACGCCGGGCCAGACCACCGGCCCGCCGGCCGAGAAGGCGTACGCGGTGGAGCCGGTCGGGGTGGCGCAGACCACACCGTCACAGCCGTACCGGGAAAGTGCCCGCCCGTCGATGTCGACGAGCAGCTCCAGCATCCGTTCCCGGGCCGCCTTCTCCACGCTGACCTCGTTGAGCGCCCAGGACCGGACCGGCGGCCGGTCACCCTGCTCGACGGTCACGTCCAGGGTCAGCCGCTCGTCTACTGAATAGACGCCCCGCACCACAAGGTCCACGGCGGTGTCCACGTCCTCGATCTCCGCCTCGGCCAGGAAGCCCACCTTGCCGAGGTTGATCCCGAGCAGCGGTACCTTCGCCGGCCGGGCCAGCTCGGCGGCGCGCAGCAGGGTGCCGTCGCCACCCAGCGCGAACACGATCTCCACACCCTCGGCGGCATCCGGGCCGGCGACCGGGACGATCCCGGGCAGATCCAGGTCGGCCGCCTCCTCGGCGACCACCCGCACCGCGAAGCCGGCGGCCAGCAGGTCGGCGATCACGGTACGGGCCCGGGTCATGCTGTCCCTGCGGCCGGTGTGCGTGACGACCAACGCCTCCCGGCTCATGCCGGCGCCCCGCTCGGCGAGCCGCCGTCGTGAGCCGCAACGGCGCTGGGCCCATCATTCGCTCGCGGTTGCTCGCTCATTGGTCCTCCCCCTCGACCGCGCCGCTGCGGTCCGTCACGATGCTACGGATCGCTGCCGGGTCGGGCGCTGCGGCGTCCCGGCGCAGCCAGAGGAAGAACTCCACGTTGCCCGAGGGGCCCGGCAGCGGGCTGGGCAGCACACCCGCCGTGCCGAACCCCAGCGCCCGGGCCGCTTGCGCGACCGCCGCCACCGCCTCCGCGCGCAGCGCCGGGTCGCGGACCACGCCGCCCGGCCCGACCCGGTCCCGGCCGACCTCGAACTGCGGCTTCACCATCGGGACCAGGTCGCCGCCGGGCGCGGTGCAGTCGGCCAGTGCGGGCAGCACCAGCCGCAGCGAAATGAAGGAGAGGTCGGCCACGGTCAGCTCGGCCGGCCCACCGATCATTTCCGGAGTGAGGGTACGCACATTGGTGCGCTCCAGTACCCGTACCCGCGGATCGGTCCGCAGCGCCCACGCCAGCTGCCCGTACCCGACGTCCACCGCCACCACCTGCCGCGCCCCGGCCCGCAGCAGCACGTCGGTGAAGCCACCCGTCGAGGCACCCGCGTCCAGGCAACACCGACCGGCGACCGGCAGCCCGAACCCGGCCAGCGCCCCGGCCAGCTTGTGCCCGCCCCGGGACGCGTACGACGGCGGGCCGTCCTCGCGTACCCGTACCGGCTCGGCGGGGTCGACCATCGCGGCCGGTTTCTGCGCCACCGTGCCGCGTACCTCCACCCGGCCGGCCGCGATCAGCTCGGCGGCCTGCTCGCGCGAGCGGGCCAGGCCGCGCCGGACCAGTTCGGCGTCCAGCCGGGTATGCCGCCCCATCAGCTCTGGTCGATAGCGGCCAGCGTCTGGGACAGTGCCCGGTGCGCCTGCTCGTACGCCGCGACCTGCTGCGCCGGCTCCAGCTCGGCGGCCTCGTCCAGCTCAGCCAGCGCGGCATCGACGGCGGGCTGTCCGGTCGGACCCTCGGCCTCGGAGACCGGGCCGGCTGGCTCGGGTACCCCGGTCACGTCTGCTCCCCAGCGGCCGCCTTGGTGGCGGTCTTCTTTGCCGCGGTCTTCGTCGCCGCGGTCTTCGTCGCCGCGGTCTTCGTCGCCGCGGTCTTCGTCGCCGCGGTCTTCGTCGCCGCGGTCTTCGTCGCCGCGGTCTTCTTGACCGAGGTCCGCTTGACCGGGACCTGCCTCTTGGCCGCCGGTGTGGCGGTGGCCACCTTCTTCGCCGGCGCCTTACGTGCCGGGCTGGCCGGTGCCGGGACCGGCGGCTCCACGTCGGCCACCACCGGCGCGGCCGGAGGCGTCACCGGCGCGGCCGCCTTCTTCGCGACGGTCTTCTTCGCCACCGTCTTCGCCGGCACGGGCGGGGCGGGGGCCGGCGCCACGGCGGTCTCCAGCGGCGCGGCCGGTGTCACGCCGCCGTTGCGCGCCTCGTCCAACTGCTGCTCCAGCTCTCGGACCCGGGCGTTCAGCGCGGTGACCTCCTCCGCGGTGGCCAGCCCGACCCGGCCGAGGGCCCGCTCCAGCTCGAACCGGATCAGCCGGGTCAACGCCTCGCGGTTGGCCAGGCTGGTGCTCACCAGGTCCTCGGCCATCGATTGCAGCTGGTCGGCCGTGGCGTTGCCCCGCCCCACCAGCTTCCTGGCCACCTTGGTGGCCTTCTTCCGGGACGTCTCGGTCAGCCCGAGCGCCAGGTCCAGGTATGCCCGCCACGCGTCCTGCATCGCGCGGATCTCCTCCCGCCGCACCATCGCTGTCGCACCTCGTCGGTCATCAGTGGTTCCGGACGGTCCGGTCCAGGTGACCACGCTACAAGGCGCGGCGGCTTGCGCGGTGCGGTACCGTGCCCGACGCGGGGAAGACAGACCTGACGGAGAGACGAGATGGCCACAGTCGACGAATGCCGGACCGCACTGCTCGGGCTCGCGGCCCGGATGGATGCCAACGCCGACGAGGTGAACGGCAAGATCGATCTGGACCGGCCGCTCGCCTGCACCATCCGCGATCTTGGGGTGGCGTTCCATGGGCGGATCGTGGGCGGACGGCTGGTGGACATCAGCGACGGCGACGACCCGAAGGCGAAGATCCGGCTGACCGCCACCAGCGACGACCTGATCGCGCTGGTCGACGGGGAGCTGGACTTCGCCAGGGCGTGGAGCTCCGGCCGGGTCAAGATCAGCGCCAACCCGTTCGACCTGTTGAAGCTACGCAAGCTCCTGTAGGCCCAGCTCCCGCAGGGCGCCGAGCGCGGCGGGCGAACCGGCGGTGACCGCGGCCGGCGGCTGGTCGCGCGCCCACGCGGCGGCGCAGAGCGCCCGCAGCGCGGCGACCGGGCTACCCTCCCCGTCCAGCTCCAGCCCCGCCTCGTGCGGCCGGACCCGCCAGTCCTCCGGGCCACCGTCCACCGTGAACAGTCCGGACAGGTCGGCGGCCAGGTGGGTGGGGCGGCGGTGCGGCGGAGCGGTGAGGACATCTTTCGGGGTACCGACGCCGGTCAGCACGAGCAGGCTGTCCATCCCGGCGCGTACCGCGCCCTCGATGTCGGTGTCCAGCCGGTCGCCGACCACCAGCGGGCGGCCGGCCCGGGTCCGCTCCGTCGCCCGCTGGAACAGCGCCGGCCGCGGCTTGCCGACGATCTCGTCCGGATCCCGGTCCAGCGCGGTGGCCAGCGCCGCGACCAGGGCACCGTTGCCGGGCAGGGGCCCCCGGACCGAGGGGACGGTACGGTCGGCATTCGTCGCCACCCAGAGCGCTCCGGCCCGTACCGCGACACACGCCTCGGCCAGCTCCGGCCAGCCCACGTCCGGCCCGTACCCCTGCACCACCGCGGCCGGCTTGTCGTCGGCGGAGCGCACCGGGGTCAACCCGACCCGGGACACCTCGGCGCCCAGCGCGTCGGTACCGACCACGAGCACCTGGGCGCCGGCCGGCAGCCGGTCGGCGAGCAGGGCGGCCGCGGCCTGAGGTGAGGTCAGCACCTCATCGGCTCCGGCCGGGATACCCAGCCTGGTCAGCAGGAGCGCGACCTCGTCCGGGCTGCGGGCGGCATTGTTCGTCGCGTAGACGAGCGCAGTGTGCCGCTCGTGCAGCCGGTTCACCGCTTCGACGGCGCCGGGTACCGGCTCGGTGCCGAGGTACACCACCCCGTCAAGGTCGAAGATGACCAGGTCATACCGGTCGACCAGCGCGCCGTCCCCGCTCATTTCGGCTTCTCGTCCTCGTCCTTCTCTGCTGCCAGGTCTGCTACGTCGATGTCCTCTTCTGCCAGGTCCTCTTCGACTTCGAGGTCCTCTTGTTCAACGTCGTCCTCTTCTTCGACGTCGTCCTCTTCTTCGACATCGTCGCCGCCGGGTTCCTCGGCCTCGTCGAGCTGAACGCCGTCGAGTTCGAGCAGACGTTCGGCTGCATCGGTGGTGGCGTCGTCATCGACCTCGGCAGCCCGCGAAAACCACTCGCGCGCCTCCTCGGTGCGCCCGATCCCGAGCAGCGCGTCGGCGTACGCGTACCGCAGCCGGGCCGACCAGGGTGCTTCCTGAGTCAGCTCGCGTACCTGCAGCATCGCCACCGCCGCCTCGTCCTGCCCGAGGTCGCGCCGCGCTCCGGAGGCCACCACCAGCAGCTCGATCGCGTCGGCCGGTTCGAGCTGGGCCCGGTCCGCCGAACGGTACAGGTCGATCGCCTTCTCCGGCCGGCCCAGCGCCCGCTCGCAGTCGGCCAGCACGGCGAGGTAGGTCTGCCGGCCGGTCATCCGTTGGTACGCGCGCAGCTCGGCGATCGCCGACGTCCAGTCCCCAGCCTGGTACGCGGCGATGCCCACCGCCTCGCGTACCGCCGCGATCCGGGGTGCCAGCCGCCGGGCCGCGAGCGCGTGTTGGAGCGCCCGCTCAGGCTCCTCGTCGACCAGCCGCCCGGTGGCCACCAGGTGCCGGGCCACCCGCTCGGCGACCGGACGGGCCAACGAGACCAGCTCAGCGCGAGCCTCGTGGTCCAGCTCGTCCGGCGTCACATCCTCGGGCAGCTCAGGACCGCTGTCCCTGAGGCGGTCGTCGCGGGGAGGCCGCTCCTCGTCGCGGTACCGCTTGGGTCGGTCATCGTTCCTCGGTCGGTCATCGTTCCTCGGTCGGTCACCGGTCCTCGGTCGGTCGGCACGACGCGGCCGGTCGTCCCGGTCGAAGCTGCGCGCCTCGAACCGGCGCCCCCGCTCGCCTTCCGACCGGCGTGGCCGCTCGTCCGCAGAGCTTCTCGGCCGGTCGGTGGTACCCGGCCGGTCGGTGGTACCCGGCCGGTCGTCCGACTCGTACCGCCGCGGCCGCTCGTGCCGCCCGGTGTCGTACCCGCCGCGTGGCGGCTCGTCCCGCCGGAAACTCTCGCGGGGCCGGTCTTCGGCAGGGCGGCCCGGCCGGTCGTTCCGGTCGAAGCGCCGGGGGCGATCGTCGCGGTCGAACCCGCGCGGCCGGTCCGATCGACCGGAACCGCCGTCCCGGTCGTCCCGCCGAAACCCACGGTCATCCCCGCGGAAACCACTGCCGGAGCGGTCGTCGCGACGGAACCCGGAATCGCGGTTATCCCGACCGAAGCCGCCGCCCTGACGGTCGTCGCGCCGGAACCCGCCTCCGGGGCGGTCCCCACGCTGGTAACCGCCACCCGTGGGCCGATCCCCACGCTGGTAACCGCCACCGGTGGGCCGGTCGCGTCGCTCAAACCCGCCACCGGTGGGCCGGTCGCGTCGCTCGAACCCACCACCCGTGGGCCGATCCCCACGCTGGTAACCGCCACCGGTCGGCCGGTCACGTCGCTCGAACCCACCACCCGTGGGCCGATCCCCACGCTGGTAACCGCCACCGGTCGGCCGGTCACGTCGCTCAAACCCGCCACCCGGGCGGTCGTCCCGCTGGTACCCGGTCCGCGGGCGGAAGTCCCGCCGGTCCCGGTCGGCGTCCCGTGGGCGGTCGTCGCGATTGAACCCGCCGCCGGTATCGCGCCGCGGCTCGCGGGAGGACCCTCCCCGATCGTCCCGCGGCGCCCTCGGGCGGTCGCCGTCGCGGTATCCGCCCTCGCGCCGCTCCGGGTTGCCCCGCTCGTCGCGCGGGCGGTAGGGGCGTCGGTCTCCGCCCTGCGGCGTGTCGCGCCCCCCGCGGCGGGGCGACCCGGCCGGGTATCCGCGGTCCCGCCGGTCGCCCGAGCCACCCTGCCCGGACGCGCGGTATCCACCGCCCCGGCGCTCGTCGTCGGGCCGGCCGTCCCGGTTCCGGTCTCGGCGGCCGTCGTCCGGCCGGGGAGCATTCACGAGTACATCCTTCCTCACGCGGTGCTGCACCGCTCACGCTGAACACGGTTGAGGGCCGCCCCCTGACGGGACGGCCCTCAACCGTAGGTTGTTGTCCGGCGGCGTCCTAGTCTCCCACACTCTCTCGGGTGCAGTACCATCGGCGCTGGAGGGCTTAGCTTCCGGGTTCGGAATGTGGCCGGGCGTTTCCCCTCCGCTATGGCCGCCGTGACATCTGTGAACCTGT
>WNGE01003334.1_pt1 | contig 27293 bp, 23 predicted proteins | sample 5400651 | NCBI WGS metagenome assembly WNGE01 (sample SAMN13153370, study PRJNA577476) | soil metagenome | isolation source: 60 cm soil or saprolite under grassland replicate 2 | place: USA:California | collected 2016-06-15 | reverse complement strand
AAAGCCTGCAGCACGACGCCGCAAGCCGCCATACCGCCACCGATGGCGACTCCCAGAAGGATGCGCGGCAGGCGCGCGCGAAAAAGTATCTCCGCGTCGGGGTTCGCGGAAAACATGTCTTGCAAAGCTTGCGAGAGATCGAGGCGAACCGGTCCGAGCAGCGCACAGCCGACAACGGAGACCGCCAATAGCGCCAACAGCACCCCGTTGACTAGAATCATCCTCCTACGGTCGAGAACCTTCACATCCACTTCCTTTATTGGGTCCCCGTTTGGATTCTGCGAAGCATTCCGGATGCACGAGGCGCGCGATTTCTTCCAGTCCCTCGCCGACCCGAGGTCCTGGCCGGAGAATCTTGTCGGATGGATAGGCATAGACGCGCCGTTCCTTCACGGCGGGAATCGACTTGAGATCGTCCCAATGTTTGGCCGATCGTTCCCGCTCTGATCCCATACCGGCCTCGATAATGACTTGCGGTGCTTTCGCCACCACGTACTCATCGGGTAGATTGAGCCAGGGCTGAGCCGCGTTGCCCGCAATATTTTCACCGCCGGCTAAAGTGATCAGCTCGTCGATGAAATTCTTCCCTCCCACGGCGACCAAGGGCTGGAGCCCCACAACCAACAAAGTGGCGCGGCGCGGCGCGAGTGCAACTCGCGTCTTTACTTCGTCAATTTGCTCGGTGATTTTGTACACGAGTTTTTCTCCGGTATCCGGGCTTCCTAACAATCGGGCGACGCCCTTGATGGAATTCAAAATGTCGCTCAGACTCGCCAATGAAATCAAAGTCACTTTAAGTCCAAGGCGTTCCATCTCTCTCGCCTTCACCGGATCGGTGGCGCTGCTGACGCCGATTACGACATCGGGCCGCTTGGCGACGATCGCTTCAAGGCTGGGACTCATAAAGCCGCCGATCTTGGGAAGCTTGAGCGCTTCGGCAGGATAGTCGCAATAGGTTGTTACCCCGACCAAGCGATTGCCGAGGCCCAGGGCAAATATTGTCTCAGTTACGCTGGGCGCGAGAGAAACGATTCTTCGCGGAGCCGGCGTCGCTGCCTGGGCGAAGACGTTGAGTCCGCACAAAAGGCTCAGGCTTCCGACAAAACAATGGACAGTCAATATTCGCTGCGAACGATTCATCGTGATCCCAGAGCCAAGAAAACCATCACCGAGGTCTCGCTCAATTCTCCAAGGGCGCCGAAAGTATCGCCGGTCACGCCGCCCAAACGACGGTGAAAATAGCTTTTGCTCGCCAGGGTGAAAATGACGACCCAGGCCATCATGGCGATGCCGGTTTCGTGCAAGATGGCCGCAACCAAAAGCAGGCTGATGAATGTCGCGAAAAGAAAAGGTTTCGTTCCTAGATGATCGATCAAAGTCGAACCCAATCCCGCTTTGGCCGCCTTGGAACGATAACCCAGCAGCACCATCGCCCAACGGCCCAAGACCGGCGCGATCAACAGCGCCCGCCAGCGATCGACGTCGATGCTCGCGAGCGCGTGGATTTTCAAGAACAGCACCAGGACAATTGCCATAACACCAAAGGCGCCGATGTGACTGTCATTCATGACGCGCAAAATACGTTCACGGTCGCCGCCGGCGCCCAATCCGTCGAAAGTATCGCCGAGGCCGTCCAGGTGAAGGCCGCGCGTCAACAGAGCCAGAACGGTCACGAGCGCCACGCTCAATAACGCTGGGCTCGCAAACGGTGCCAACAGCACGTTCACCAGCACCAAGATCAGGCCCAGCAAAAAGCCGATCACGGGAAAAAAAATCGCGGACGGTCCCACTTCGTCGGCCGAACGATCCGTGCGCCTAGGCCAGGGAAAGAGGGTCAAGAACTGCAGCGCGGCGAAAAAACAGCTCACGGAATTTTTTCCTTGACGCCGGCGGATTCGAAGGTCGCCATCTCGGCCATGATTCTTACCGCCGCTTCGATCAAGCCCATGAGCAAGCACGCGCCGGTGCCCTCGCCGAGGCGCATCGATAAATCCAGGACCGGCGCGAGTTTGAGCTCGTCGAGCATTAACCCATGGCCTTTTTCCGCGGAAAGGTGCGAAGCGAAGAGAATTTCCCGGACTTGTGGAGAAAATCGTTGCGCGAGGAGCGCCGCGGCGCCAGATATGAAACCATCCAGCAACATCGGCACGTGAAACGCTGCCGCGGCCAAAATCACTCCCGTCATGGCGCCGATTTCCAGGCCGCCTACTTTGGCGAGAACGTCTAGCGGATCGTTGGGGTCGGGCCGGTTAAGATCGAGGCCTTTTTCGATCGCGGCGATTTTTCTTCCGAGCGTTGCATCGTCGATTCCCGTGCCCCTGCCAACAGCGTCAGCCGGTGCAGCGCCCGTCAAGGCACAAAGAATGGCCGCGGCGCTGCTGGTGTTGCCGATTCCCATGTCACCGGCGCCGAGCAAAAATAAATTTTGCGCAGTAGCTTCCGCGGCTGCCAGCTGAACGCCGAGTTCAACGGAGCGGAGCGCCTCGGCGCGCGTCATCGCTGGTCCTCGTGCAAAATTCGCCGTGCCGCGGCGTACCTTATAGTTGCGCAGCCCACGTTGGGCGGCAAAGTCGTGATCGACGCCGACGTCGACGACTTCGGTATCGACACCGTGATGGCGTGCCAAAATGTTGATCGCGGCGCCGCCATGAAGAAAGTTGTAAGTCATCTGAGCCGTGACTTCTTTGGGGTACGCGCTGACGCCTTCCTTCGTAACGCCATGGTCCGCGGCAAAGACGAACAAGAGTTTGCGCCCCAACCGCGGCGGGACTTTTCTCTGGATGACGGCGATGCGGCGGGCCAGCTCTTCCAATTTACCAAGGCTTCCGTGCGGCTTGGTCAGGGAATCGAGCCGCTGCTGCGCTTCAGTTTCGATGGAACGATCCAAAGGACGGATTTTTTTGATCGTGTCGTCTAGCAGCATAGAGTTGACTTCTTTACGATCATCGGAATTCCCGCAACCGTAAGAATGACTTCGGTCGCTATTGCAGCCATGCGCTGATTGACCCGACCTGCGAGGTCACGAAATTGGCGCGCCAGCGGATTATCCGGCACGATGCCCCAGCCGACCTCGTTGGTGACTAAAACGACGTGGAAATCCAAGCGCGGCAGTATTTCCACCAATGTCTCGACTTTTTCCACGACATAGTTTTCGTCGGACCGAAACAAAAGATTGCTGAGCCAAAGAGTCAAACAATCCACCACGGCGCAGTCTATTTGGTTGCGACGCGCGAGCAGCACATCGACCAGTTCTATGGGCTCCTCGATGGTGAGCCACTGGCTCCCCCGCCGTTTCTGATGTTCAGCGATTCGCAGCGTCATTTCTTCGTCTTTGGCTTCGGCGGTCGCCAGGTAGAGCCGCCGCCTACCTAATTCGCTGGCGCGCCGTTCGGCGTAGCTGCTTTTTCCCGAGCGCGCGCCGCCTGTGACCAAAATAATTTGATTAGCCATGGAACGATCCGATGGATGAAGTCGTCCATTCCTCGAGCGCCCGGAGCAGGCACCGGTTGTCCCTTCGCCCTTTCACAGCGATACGAAAATAATCGTTACCGAGTCCCGCAAATGAATCGCAGGCGCGGATGAGAATTTTTCTGCGTAATAGAAAAGAACGGAGCCGAACCGCGTCACCGGCGTGCCGCTCGATCTTGACGAGCAAGAAATTGGTCTTTGACGCAAAGGGATGGAACCCTTCGAGCCCCTCCAGGCGCTCGAATAAAAACTGTCTTTCCCGTTCCAGCCAGCGCGCCGTCTTTGCCATGAAGTTCTCGTCCTTGAGACAGGCCAGCGCCACGTTCAGTGCCGGGGCGTTGACGGACCAGGGCTCCTGGCGAGCGGCGAGCTGCGCGACTCGGCGAGCTTCACCGAGAAGATAGCCGAGCCGGAGCCCGGGTAAGGCGTAGTATTTGGTGAGCGAGCGCAACACGATCAGATAGGCATTCTGCCGAACGAGCGCCTTAACGGATTCCTTCTCGACAAAATCAATGAAAGCTTCGTCGACGACGATAAAACATTTACGCGTCAGAGCAGCGTCAGCGATCTTTTCTATCTCAATCCTAGAGATCAGCTGGCCCGTCACACTGTTAGGCGTAGGGAGAAAGACAATGTCGCAATCTTTGTCCCAGGCAGCCGTAACCCGCTGGGTCGAGAACTGAAAGCCGTCATCGGTGCCAAAAGTAAGCTCGCGGATATCCGCTCCGGCTAGTGCCAGAGCATTGGAATATTCCGAAAACGCCGGACCAACAATCAATGCCTTGCGTGGCCGCAGAGCGGCGCACAAGAGATAGATGAGTTGGGTTGAACCGTTGCCGACCAATACTTCCGCGGCACTCATCCCATGATGTTCAGCCAAAGCTTCCTTGAGTTTTTCGCCATAAGAGGCAGGGTAACGCGAGATTTCGCCGTAGCTCTTGATGAAGACTTTGCGTGCTGAAAGTGGCGGGCCCAAGGGGTTGATGCTGGCGCTGAAATCAAGAATCTCATGGGCTTCGATGCCGGCGTGGCGCGCCCACCGATCGACATCGCCGCCGTGTTCTCTGTCGAGCCGTGGCTCTAGCCGCGTGTCGTCGACAATAGCGCGAAAGTCGCGAGCGAGAGAATCGCCGTGACCAGACATAAAGCACGTCCCTCCTTCAACATTTCGATTCCCACCGGCGTCGAGTCTTCGCCCATATAGGGCTTATAGACTTCTTCACCGAAGTAAATGCTTGGACCGCCAAGCCGGATGCCGAAGGCGCCGGCCAGCGCCGCCTCTGGGTAGCCCGCGTTGGGGCTCAAATGATTGGCATGATCGCGCCGCACGGTTTGAAAGGCGCGCGCTGGATTCAGACGCGCCGCCAAGGCAGCGACAACGATAAAGAGAGCGGTCAGACGCGCGGGAATATAGTTAACCACATCGTCCAGGCGCGCAGCGAACTTGCCAAAGTAAAAATACCGTTCAGTGCGGTAGCCGATCATGGAGTCCAGCGTGTTGATCGCTTTGTAAGCGATCGCCAGCGGTATCCCGCCGAGAAAAAGATAAAAGAGCGGCGCCACGATGCCGTCGCAGGTGCTCTCGGATAAAGATTCCAGGCTAGCGCGCAACACTTTGTCTTGGTTCAAGTTTGACGTCTCTCGCCCAACAATATGAGAGAGTTTCTCGCGCGCCACGACGAGGTTTCCGGAACGGAGCGGCGCTTCAATGAGTTTTACCGCGTCAAGCAAACCACGGGTTGCCAGAGTGGTGGAAGCCAAGGCCGCGTTGGCGCTGAATGAAACCCATAATGGCAACAGGTTAAACAGAGCAATCAGTGCTAACGCTATCGTTGCCGAGAGCGTAACTAAGAAGAGTGACAGCGTCATGCCGACGAGAAAGTCTAGGCGGGCGTTGCCGCTGCGCAACCACCGTTCGCCATGGAAGATATGTTTACCCATCAGGACCACCGGATGAGGCAGCCAGCGGGGGTCGCCGATGGCGAGATCCAAAAGGAAGGCGCCGATCAAGAGTGCTGCCGAGGAGTTCAGAAGGGATTGCCAGTCCATCGATATCTTTACTTCCCAGCGGCGCTGCTGTCCCGGGCTTCGTCGAAAACCATATCGCGCTCAGACGTCGTAAAAATCGCCGCTGCTGATCGACGTTCATCTGTCATGGAATTTGCTCTGCGGCGCTGCGCCGTTCTTGTTCGATGCTTGCGCCAATCCGTTTCTCACAGCAAAATATGCCGCCCGGCCGATCAGTTCGCCGAGCTGTGTATGTTTGCCGCAGTAGCGCTCGCGTTCGCGGCCGAGAGAAACGACGGCGATGCAATCGGTCCCAGTGCCGGTGGCGGTGAGAGTGGACAATGAACTCTGGATGCCCGCTTCATAGAGCGCGCGCACGCGACCCTCTGTTGCAATCTGGATTGCTTCCACCATGGCTTCGTCCGTGAGTCCCGGCTGAACCGTGAGTGTCATATTGATGGTGTGGAGCCGCGACGGCACGGGTTCCTCCAGCGTAACCGATGCTGGGTCTCCAACCGAAAGAGCGTTACCGCAGCCCACCGTCGCAAAGCAGTTCACCCCAACGTTGCCGGCTGAGAGTGGCGTGTGAATTACACTATTCATTGCTACGGCGGTCGCCATTGCCACGACCGTGCCTTGAAGCTCCAATCGTGACGCCGCTTCTTCCAGCCATCGCTGCGGTCGGGCACAGAACAAGCGATCGCTGCCGCTGACGTGGTGATTGATGATGTGATCGGCGTGACAGAAACCGCCGTTAACCACGGCCCAACTTAGCGTTCGCGCCGGTGCTGGAAAGCTAACGATCAAAGCGTCTCGCTCGATGCGAATGATAAACGATGGATTCATGCTCGATGCTTCAGCCAAAACACTGTGACTCCGCGGCTCGGCAGGCGGCGACGAAACTGCGGGCGAACTTCGGGTTCGAGCCAAAATGCAAGTGCACGTAACTGCCCAGGCAATTCTTGCAACGATAACCCGCGCTTACTTTCTTCTTGCCTTGCCCATCGATGACGTAGACGGTATCGATCGCCTTCGCGCTGGTAGTGCCGTGGATTTCCGAATAATGAAACTCGTGGCCCCGGATTCTTTCTCCCGGCGCGGCAAATGTTTTCTTCACAGTCATGACCTCGCGATAGCCGAGCGCTTGTAAGCGCGCCAGCATCCTGGTCTTGAATGGAAAGGCGCCGATCATCGGATGTGCCCGCTGCGTGCTGTCCGTCAAAACCGCAGTGAGGTACATGAAGCCCCCGCATTCCGCGTAAACCATGCCTCCGGCTTCCACGAAAACTTTCATCGCCGCGCGCATGGAACGATTCCGCGAAAGCTCCTTGGCGTAAAGCTCAGGATAACCACCGCCCAGATAAACGCCTTTAGTTCCTTTTGGAAGTCCGCGGTCACGGATCGGGCTGAAGTTTGCGATCTTTGCCCCCGCGTTTTTCAGGATATCGAGATTATCGGGATAGTAAAAACAAAATGCCCGGTCGCTGGCGACCGCAATCGGCACTTTGCCATCCGCCAGTTTTCTCGGCGGCGCCGCAACCGGCGCGATAATCTCGGTTCGCGTGCTCGCGAGTAAACGATCCAATTCGACATGTTCTTCGATCAGGCGGGCAAGCTGACTAATAAAAGATTTGCCAAGCCAACCTTCTTCAGCGACCGTTAGGCCGAGGTGGCGTTCGGGGATGGTCACTTTGTCATTGGTCGGGATGCCGCCGAAACACGTGAGGCCCGGCAAGGATTTCAGAGCTTCCTTAAGGTACTGGAGATGACCGGGTCCAGCCACCCGGTTGAAGATAACTCCGACGAGTCGGACTTTCGGATCGAACTCGCGATAACCTAGAGTCATGGCGGCGACACTACGAGCCGCCGCCGCGGCGTCGACGACCAGAATTACCGGCAACCTGAGCTGCTTCGCCATCTCCGCCGTGCTGCCTTCTTCGGTGGCACCGCTTCGGCCGTCGTAGAGCCCCATCATGCCCTCGACTATGGCAACGTCTTTGTCTTGAACGTTTCCCACGAAGGAGCGGCGATTGTAACCTTTCGACAACATCCAACCGTCCAAGTTGTAAGACGGAATACCGCAAACTTTCGCGTGCAACCCGGGATCGATGAAATCCGGGCCTATCTTGAACGGCTGGACTCTCATGCCGAGCCGTCGCAAAGCCGCCATGAGACCGAGCGAGACCGTAGTCTTCCCGACGCCGCTATGGGTGCCGGCGATGACCAATGCTGAGATAGTGCGCATACGTGATTCAGCCCGGTAGATTCCTCGGCCGGCGAGCGCATGGCTCGACGATCCAATTCTTGATTAGATTTATATCCAACGATTTTCTGAGATGGTCCGCCAGGCGATCGATGCGCGCGTCGCGTTCGGCGCGGACGCGAGCATATTTTTGAGAGGACGCGCTCCGGTTTCATAGAGCGTTTCACCGACGTGAATCTCGTAGCCTTCGAACGTGACCTGCGGCGAAGAATCGTTCCGGAAGAAATTCTGTCTCAGGGAGCCCCGAACGTGTCGCACAGTCTTACCCGCGCGGAGCACGGTGCGCACCGGCAAAAGACCGAGCGCCGTTCGGCTACACGGCTCGCCTTGATTCTCGATGCCGTGAGGATCGTCGATGGAAAGACCAAGCATTTGAAAACCGCCGCAGACGCCGACGATCGGGACGCCGATTTCAGAAAGCCGATGTAGCTCGCGGGCAAAACCGCGCTGCTCAAGCCAGCGTAGATCGTCGAGTGTCTGCTTCGTGCCGGGTATGATGAGTAGATCAGCCGCAGCCATTTCTTCGGGCTGTTCGAGGAATGCGAGAGAGATCGACGGCTCAAGCGCCAAAGCGCCGAAGTCGGTGAAATTCGCCATGTGCGGCAGCACCGTGACGCCGATACGCAGCGCCCGCGCCGGTCCCATTTCAAGGTTTTTCCATCGTGAGGCTAACGCTGGGCGGTCTTCCAAGGCAACGCCGTCTTCTTCGTCGAGGCCGAGATCGGGAAGAAAGGGCACGACGCCAACGCAGGGCAAGCCCAGGCGGCGTTCTATGGTCGCAATCCCCGGCCGTAAGAGCGATTCATCGCCGCGAAATTTATTGATGACAAAGCCGCGAATGCGCGGGCGATCTTCGGGCTCGAGCAATTCCATTGTTCCCAACAGCGAAGCGAAGACACCGCCGCGGTCGATATCACCCACCAGCAAGCAGGCGGCATCGGCGGCGTGGGCCATGCGCATATTGACGATGTCGTGTTCCTGTAAGTTGATTTCCGCCGGCGAGCCCGCGCCTTCGAGCAGCATAAGATCATAACTCGCGGCTAAGCGCTTGTACGCGTCCAGCACTTGGGGAAAGAGCTGCTCGACGCGCCGCGTATGATAATCCGACGCCGTAACCTGTCCCCAAATCTTTCCCAATAGGATCACTTGTGCGCCGGTGTCAGTCGAAGGCTTGAGCAGGACCGGATTCATCTCTACACGCGGAATGGCGCGGCAGGCTTCCGCTTGCAGCGCCTGGGCGCGGCCGATCTCGCCGCCGTCCGGCGTCGCCGCGGAATTGAGCGACATATTTTGCGCCTTGAAAGGCGCGATGCGATGGCCGTCGTCGGCAAGAACGCGTCCCAGGCCTGCGGTGATTATTGACTTCCCCACGTGCGACGAGGTGCCCAATATCATCAAAGCATCTTTGCGTTGGGTTGCGTTCATTTCTACTCGTTCACGTTTACGAGCAGGACCCGACGAGGTAAAGCCATTTGATCCAGTCGCCGTTCTTTACGAGATACCGCTCAGCAGGAACATTAGAGCTACGGCCATTGACCTCGAAGCGCCAGCCGCGGTCGCTGGCGAAGTCATTTCTGACTCCGTCAATTTCCTCGACAAAATGTTCCATGCCATATCGAGGCGACGTTGTTACCGGCGACCGGTTCAACAAGACGTCGAGCACCGTGCTCTTATCAGGAACGGTGACCAGCGCCTCGACCGGCCGCTTGCCTGCGGGTCCAAAGTCGATAGTCACCGTGACTTCGATCATTTGCTTCTCAAACTTCCCCGGCGTTGAGGTTTTGACTATAACGCCGGAGAGTCAACGCATTTAACTACCGAAAATAGCCCGAACGCCGAGTAAAAAATTCAGCGGTCGAGCACGGAACCCGTCGGCTTCTTCGTATTTCTTGTTGAATAGGTTTTCGATCTTGCCGAACAGCGTGAGGTTTTTTACTCCCGCTACTTTCCAGGGCAGTGAATAATAAGAAGCTAGATCGAAAATTCCGTAACCGGGTTTCGTGATGTCGCCAAATGGAGAGGCGGCCCGGAAATCATCTCGGCTGCCGACGACATTTGCACTGAGATTCACATTCAAATTCTCATAGAGATAATTCAGGTTCACATTGCCCCGATGTCTTGGCCGGCGGCGAAGTTTGCCATCCGCCGTATCCCAGTCAAGATAAGTATAATTGGCGTTCACGGTGAGCGATGTGAGAAGTTTGATATTCAAACTCCACTCTACACCGTCGAAACGCGCCCTGCCGACGTTTTCGGCACGAAAACAGCCGAACGGGTCCCCGGGGATCGGCCGGCCCTCGATCAAATCTTGCACCTCGCGATGAAAGTAGGTCACTCCCAGCTTTACGCGTTCGCTCAAAACGGTTTGTTCAACTCCCGCGTTCAACTCCCAGCTTCTCTCGGGGTCGAGATTGGGATTGCCGAAGGCGGGACAGCCGAAGCCCGGCGGAAAGAATAATTCATTCAACGTTGGTGCTTTGAAGCCTTTGGCGTAACCTCCCTTCAATTTTGTTCCGGTTTCCCGGAAGAGGTACGCGGCGGAGAATGAAGGTGTCCATGCGGTACCGAAGCTCTGGTTGTCGTCCAGGCGAATGCCGGGAATCACGATCAAGCGACGGTCAAGAAACTGGAATTGTTCCTGCAGGTAGTAACCGAGATTTCTAATCGCTTTATCGATTCCACCACTGGTGCTCGCCGATCTACGCTTGTACTCGACTCCGAAAGTCGTGGTGCTCCAATCTTCAAATCGATAGTTAGTCTGGAATTCCCCCGTATCGATGCGCGGACGAAAACGATCCCTCGTGCGCGAGTCACAAGGAAAACCGAAAAAGGTGCACGCGTCGACATCGTCGCTGTCTTTGATGTGCTCCTTAAACATCGATCCCGAAATTCGGTAATCCCAGTCCTTAAAAATTTTCTGCTCCCACTCCAATTTACCCAGATATTGGGTGCTGGCCTCGCGCGCGTTGGGATCGGGCTGCGAAGCGAAGTTATTGTTATTGAACAATCCCAAATCGGTTTTGACGAAGTGAAAGATTCCTTTGAGGCTCGCGTCCTCCGTCACTTGGTAGTCGAGCCGTGCCGACGCCGCGAGGTTGCGGTAGTCGTCGTTGACGCTGTGAAAACCCTGGCTCTCGATCCGAGCCGCGCTGAAGGAATAGCCAAGTTTGCCCGCACCGCCTCGCAGACTCAGGCTCTGACGATGGGTCGAGCCGTTGCCGCCTTCTAGAGATAGGTCGGCTTCCAGCGGGCCCTGGCCTTTCTTCGTGATGATGTTGATCACTCCACCGATTGCTTGCGAGCCGTAGAGAGTTCCACCCGCGCCACGGAGAATTTCGATCCGCTCGACGTTGTCCGTAGTCAGGTGGGCGAAATTAAAAGCGCCAAGAGTCGTACTGTTGACCTCGACGCCGTCGATCAGAACCAAAACATGATCCGACTCAGAGCCTCGAATGAACACGGACGTAGCGGTGCCGCGCGAACCTGACTGGACCACATCCAGCCCAGGCACATTGCGCAAGGCCTCCAGGACCGTCTCTGCCTGCTGGTCCTGAATGTCCTTTGCCGTGATCACGGACGCCGACGTTGTCACTTGCTGCAGGGGAGTTTCCGTGCGCGTGGAAGTCACGAAAACCGGCGGAAGCGTGGGCTCCTGCGGTTCTGCGACAGGCAGTCTAGAAAACGACAACCAAAATAGAAATAAGAGAAGTAAACCAACCTTCATGGAAACCTCCTTTTCCCGCGAAAGGGGAGTTGTTGTGGCAACACGGACAGGTCTCCTGGCTTGAGCTTCGAACCTACTCGCCGCGCCTTCCCATCCTTCGCTCGGGCTCGGGACAGTGGCTATTACGTGCGGCTTTCGTAGCTCCTACAGTTGCGGGGCAGCAGGGGAATTCTTCCCCCCTCAACTTCCCCCATCCAATTTTGGATTTTGGATTGCTGATTTTGGATTGAATCTAAGACCCAAAATCTAAAATCAAAAATTGGCGGCGGGTTAGTGAGGAGGTGAGTCACCCCTTTCCCTTGCATCCGTCTGCGGTTAATAAGACTGGGCTTTATGACCTCCTAAAATTGTTTACCAAGATTTCGCATCCGCGAGGCGAAACTCGATGGGAATGCGCAGCCAGCTTTCGACTGGCTTGTCGCCGTGACGCGCCGGATGAAAGCGCCAGCGTTTTATCGCTTCGGCGGCGGCGCGGTCGAGCGCATCGCTGCCGGAGCTGTTGTTGATTTCCACTTGTTTAGAACGGCCTTGATCGTCGACGAGCACGCGCAGGAGCACGCGACCTTCGCGGCCGTCGCGGCGCGCGCTCTCCGGATAATCCGGTCTAGGCGTTTCGCGATAGCGCGCTTGCGTCAGAGCGATGCCAGCGCCGAATGAACCTGATCCATTGCCGTTACCGCTGCCTCGTCCAAAGCCAGTACCGGACGAACCGAAACCGTTACCGTTGCCGGTTCCGGTAAGACCCGTACCGGAGCCATTCGCATCGTTTCCCGCGGGACCGGAAATCGCCGCGCCGACGGTCTCGGCAGAGCTTGCTATCGCCGAAACCAACGCCATGCTGCTGTCGCTGACCTTTGCAACAGTTTCAGCAGGCAAAGTTTGCGGCTCCGGATTGCTAGTTGTCTTCGATTCGAATCTTAGTTCGACTGCAGGCGGCGTACTGCGATGCGATTTCGCATCGCCTGGGCCAAGGGGTTTTCCTTTACCGCTACCGCCTTGACCGCCCGCGCCTCCCTCTTCTTGCTCTATCGGCAGAATTTTCACCTGAATCGTGTCCACCTGGCTTCGACCGCCAAATGAAACCGGATACACCAACGCGGCGGCGTGCAAAGACAAAGAGAGAACAAAGAAAAAGACCAATCTCATGATCATCGATTGGCCTCAACCGAATTGAGGAAAGAGATATGGAAACCTTTCTCTCTTCTCCGGAGAGGCCGGTCGTAACGCGCTAGGCAGGTTTCCTGACTCAGGCTTTTTTCTACTCGCCGCGCCTTCCCATCCTTCACTTTAACTTAGGACAGTGGCTGGTTGCGGCTTTCGTAGCCATCACAGTGGCGGGACCGCGCCGGATTTACACCGGACTTCCCTATGAACCTAGCGCTGTGATTTGATTCAGGCGGAAATTACAACGGGTGTCAGATGCTGTCAAGAGTTACGTGCACCGTTTGACGATTCTCGATTCACTCTAGAGAATTAGCCAGAACACGATCGGGATCGTCAGGATCGAGATCAACGTGCTGATCACGACGATGGATGCCGCCAGTCCTGGATCTTGGCGATATTTTTCGGCGAGGACGAAGGTAACCACTGCGGCCGGAAGAGCGCCGTATAAAAGTAGGACCTGTCGGTTTACGCCCGCGGCGCCGGTTAGATTTACGGCAATATTGGCCGCCGCAAAGCCGCCAAAAATTCGCAACAGCGCTCCGCCCAGCGCGTGGCCCCATTGCAGCGATGCCACATCGTGAAGGCGATAACCCAGACTTATCAGCATAATCGGAATCGTCGCCTGTCCGAGCATCACGACAGTCTGGAGCAAAAGCTCGGGAATTTGTATTTGAGTCAGGTTGCAAATGAGTCCGGCAATTGCCGCGTAGATCAATGGCAGACGAAAAATTTCGGTCCAGTTGCCGCGCCCGCTCAGAATATAGATTCCTAGCGAGTATTGCAGCAACGTCAGCATAACGAACATCAACGTGGCCCGTTGCAGGCCGGCCTGGCCGAACGCGAACAGCGCCAGGGGAATGCCCATATTGCCGGCGTTCATGAACAGCGATGGGAGCGCAAAACCGCGCGAGCTGAAATGAAAAAAGAAAAAGTAAAGTCGAATGAGCAAGCCCACCGCGGCAAAAATGATCAGGATGCCGCCGAATAAAACGGCGATATCGCCGGCAAAAAAAGGCTTGCTCGCAAGCGAGCTAAACACTAACGATGGCGTGCCTAAATAGACAATGATTTCGGTTAAAGAGGTAAGGTTGATCCTTTTCCATTGGGCAAAGACAAACCCGCAGGCAATAAGTATAAATACCGGAATAACTGGGGAAAGGGCCCTAAATAGTTCCATGTTGCAGGAGGCGGTCGCCGGTCTTTAGAGCGAGGCTAACAGGATGAGGCTAATCACCTCCCCGAGCTCGACGATGGCGCCGAAGTTCTCGTGTCTCAGGACGGCGTGCCGCCGATGTAGCAGAGTCCGTGTCATCAAAGTAAAGAGCGAAAGCAAGAATCCGACCCAAAGTCCCTTGCGACCAAGAAAATAGACGATGAGCGTTAGCGTCCCTATTGTCGCGAGGATGAGATGCCAAAATTTTACATTTTCCGCGATGAGACGCGGCGCTTCCTCACAGCGGTCATGGTAACCGTAGATGAAAATTACCAGCGACCATCGCGCCAGCACCGGCGTTAGCAACAAACTCAAAGTGAGCTTTTCATCCATGCTGTCTGCAGCAGCAACCTTGAAAAAAATCACCAGTACAATCGCGACAAACCCCAAACTTGCGTTCGCTTGCCTGTGTTCGGCGGGCGTTTTTATCGTGATTCCGTCAAAAGTATGTTTCACTCCTTCAAGATGAATGCCGCCGGTGGCGACGATCAGAACCGTGATCAAAACAACACTGAGAATTTCAGGATGCAGGTAGGGTATGAGAGCATAATTTGAAACGGCAAGTAACAAACCGAGTACCAGACCGACGGCGGGAAAGTATGCGGCGGCTGACCCGATCAGTTCTGCAGCTGGTTGGATAGCAGCAATACGGCCCCAAATCGTTAAATACTTGAGCGCAGTTGCGAGACTTTGCACCGCATTCTTTTCGCTTGTCCACCCGAAGCTGTCAACATGTTTTACGGGCAAAAGCGAGGTTTTCTAGTCGGGCGCGGAGGAGGTGCCAAAAATCCAGAAATTATCTTTAAAAATCAAAGGCTTATGGAACGCTTTGAGCTTTACTTTTTGAGCTGTTTCAGGTATTATGTAAAACAGTTTAAAGCTTCCTAACTCCATAACTTTACAAGCAAAAATTCTAGCTCTGCATTGGGCGAAAATGGCTGAATCTAAATTCCCACAAGGATCCGAGTATAATGCCGACAACATCAAGGTCTTAGAAGGCTTGGAGGCGGTCAGAAAACGACCGGGCATGTACATCGGCGATACCAGTGAGCGGGGTCTGCATCATCTCGTTTTTGAAGTCGTTGATAACTCCATCGATGAAGCGCTAGTGGGACATTGCGATTCGATCGAAGTCACCATTCACATCGATAACAGCGTCACGGTGATCGACAATGGTCGCGGCATCCCCGTCGACATCCATCCCACTGAAAACGTTTCCGCCGCCGAAGTCGTGCTCACCAAGCTTCACGCCGGCGGCAAGTTCGACAAAGCTTCTTACAAAGTTTCCGGCGGTCTGCACGGCGTGGGTGTCTCGGTCGTCAACGCATTGTCCGAGACTTTGGAAGTCGAGATCAAGCGCGATGGAAAAGTCTATCAGCAAAGTTATAAGCGCGGCGACCCGCAGGAGAGTCTGAAAGAGGTCGGCAAGTCCAAAGAGCGCGGCACGCGGGTGACGTTTAAGCCCGATAGTAAAATTTTTGAAACGACCGAATTTAGTTTCGATATTCTCTCGCAAAGATTGCGTGAGCTGGCGTTCCTTAACCGCGGCGTCAAGATCACCATCGAAGACGAGCGCACACAAAAAAAACACGAGTTCTTTTACAAGGGCGGTTTGGCGTCCTTTGTCGAACATCTCAATCGCGCCAAGACTGCGATTCATTCAAAGGTGGTTTATTTCGAGGGCGAAAAGGATGGCGTCGACGTCGAAATCGCCATGCAGTGGAACGACGGCTACTCGGAAAGCATTTTCTCTTTCGCCAATAATATCAACACCATCGAGGGTGGCACGCATCTGATCGGGTTTCGCTCTGCTTTAACGCGCACGATCAACAATTACGCGCTGAGCAGTGGCCTGCTAAAAAAGGACGAAGAGAATCTCCAGGGTGAAGACGTTCGCGAGGGGCTGACCGCGGTGATCAGTGTGAAAGTGCCCGAGCCTCAATTCGAGGGACAGACAAAGACCAAACTCGGTAATAGCGAGGTCAAAGGTATCGTCGAGGCGCTGTTGAATGAAAAATTCGGGAGCTTTCTCGGCGAGCACCCAAGTGAAGCGAAAAAAATCGTCGCCAAAGGCGTCGAAGCTGCGCGCGTCCGCGAAGCTACCCGAAAAGCCAAAGATTTGGCACGGCGCAAGGGCGCGCTGGATTCCGGTTCGCTGCCGGGCAAACTAGCAGACTGCCAGGAGCGCGATCCAGCCTTGAGCGAACTCTATCTGGTCGAAGGCGATTCCGCCGGCGGTTCGGCAAAACAGGGCCGCGATCGGCGCAATCAGGCGATCCTTCCCTTGAAGGGCAAAATTCTCAACGTCGAGAAAGCCCGCTTCGATAAAATGCTTTCGTCCCAGGAGATTCGCCTGATGATCACCGCCTTGGGCACGGGCGTGAAAGAAGACTACGACGCGGCCAAGCTGCGATATCACTCGATCATCATCATGACCGACGCCGATGTTGATGGCTCGCACATTCGCACCTTGCTGCTGACTTTTTTCTATCGCCAGATGCCCGACCTGGTCGAGAAGGGCTATCTCTTTATCGCCCAGCCGCCGCTGTACAAGGTCAAGCGCGGCAAGCAGGAAAGATATCTAAAAGACGAGCAGATGCTCGAGGACTACCTCATCGAGCTGGGCACCGAAGATATCCGCTTGCGCGCGACCCATGATGGCAACGGACTTGCCGGACAGCCGTTGCAAACCTACATTAAAAAGATCGTGCGCTGGGATAAGCTCATGGATTTGCTCGCCCGCAAAAGAAAAAACCGAACGGTGGTCGATGCCTTGCTGTTGGAAGACGGCTTTAGCGAGGAGACATTGAAAGACCAGAAAACACTCGAGCAGCTCGAGAGCCGCTTGGCCTCTTACGTGGCCCTAGTAGCCCCGGAACAAGCGCCGCTGTCCTGCACTCTGGACGAAGACGCCGAGCATAATTGCTTTAAGCTGATCGTTACCACGCGAGCCAACGGCACAGGCTTCCAAACGGTCATTGATCGAGAATTTCTCACCAGTCCGGAATTCAAAGAGGTGAAAAGACTCTTTGGTGACCTCATCAGCATTGGTATTCCGCCCTACGCTATCGAAAACGGCGAACAAAAGGCGCAGTTACGCTCGCTCCGCGAAGTGCTCAACTACTTTATGGAAGGCGGAAAAAAAGGGCTCGCTATCCAACGCTACAAGGGTCTCGGCGAGATGAATCCGGGTCAATTATGGGAAACCACGATGAATCCCGAAACTCGGGTGCTGTTGCAGGTGCGCATCGAAGACGCCGTGGAAGCCGACGAAATCTTCTCGACGTTAATGGGCGACGAAGTCGAGCCGCGGCGCAAGTTTATCGAAGAGAATGCTCTGACGGTCAAGAATCTGGACATCTAGCAGACTGCTGAAAAAGACTCATATGCTTCGTTGCGCTCAATTGGCTCGCTCCAACGTACTAGATAAGTACGCCTGCGCTCGCCAATTGTTTCGCGCGCCTCGCCTCTGAGATCTTTTTGAGCAGCCTGGACGACGAAGTTTTTCAGCCACCTGCTGAAACACAAAAGCGTTCAAGCCGTTTGAACTTTCAAGATCCTTAGACCACTCCGACAGCGAAAAATACATGGAAGCCACCAGCAAACCGCAAAAAGTACCCGTCTACATCGAAGAAGAAATGCGCGAGTCGTTCATGGCCTACGCCATGAGCGTGATCATCAGCCGCGCGCTGCCCGATGTGCGCGATGGGCTGAAACCCGTCCATCGGCGCGTACTCTACGCCATGTACGATGCGGGCAACACGTCGGACAAAGCCTACAAAAAATCGGCCCGGTTGGTCGGCGATATCATGGGTAAGTACCACCCTCATGGCGACACGGCGATCTACGATACGATCGTGCGCATGGCGCAGGACTTTAACCTGCGTTACCCGCTCGTTGATGGCCAGGGCAACTTTGGCTCCATCGATGGGGACAATCCAGCAGCGATGCGGTACACCGAGATCCGCATGACACCACTGGCTGAGGAAATGCTCGCCGACATCGAAAAGGAAACTGTCGACTTCATTCCCAACTACGACGACTCACTAAAAGAGCCGGCGGTTTTGCCGGCGCGGATTCCGAACCTGTTGATCAATGGCGCCGCGGGCATCGCCGTGGGCATGGCGACCAATGTTCCGCCGCATAATTTGACCGAAGTCATCGACGGCTTGATCGCCCTCATTGAAACGCCCGAAATGACGATCAAGCAATTGATGAAGCATATACCGGGGCCGGATTTCCCGACCGCCGGATTCATTCACGGCACTGAGCCGATTGTCCAAGCCTATAACGAAGGCAAGGGCGTCATCCAGATGCGTGGCAAGGCATTCACCGAGACTGTTAAACGCACTGGTAAAGAGCAGATCATCATCAGCGAGATTCCCTACATGGTCAATAAAGTCCGGCTGATCGAGCAAATCGCCGGATTAGTTCAGGAAAAAAAGATCGAGGGCATCGCGGATCTACGCGATGAATCGGACCGCGAAGGCATGCGCATCGTAATCGAGCTCAAGCGCGACGCCGTATCGGAAATCGTCATCAACCAGCTTTACAAACACACCGCGCTACAGGAATCCTTCGGTATCAACATGCTCGCCATCGCTGACGGTAAGCCCAAGCTCCTAAATCTCAAAGAAGCGCTCAAAGCGTTTATTGATCACCGTAAGGAAGTCGTTACGCGGCGTACGGCCCATGACCTTCGCAAGGCTCAAGAGCGACTGCATATTTTGGAAGGCTATCGAATCGCACTCGACAATCTCGATGCGGTGATCACCTTGATCCGCAATTCTTCCGACCCGAAAGTCGCCAAAGAGGGTTTGGTGGCGAACTTCGGGCTAAGCGAAATTCAAGCCCAGGCGATTTTGGATTTGCGGCTCCAGCGTTTGACCGGGTTGGAGCGCGACAAGATCATGGAAGAGCACCGCGAAACCCTCGAGCTCATCGCCAAGCTGCGTGCTATTCTCGCCGACGAAAAAGAAATCTACAAGATCATTGTCGAAGAACTGACGGAGATCAAGAAAAAATACGGCGATGAGCGCCGCACACAAATCATCGACCGCACCGACGAGATCTCTATCGAAGATACCATCGTCGACGAAGACATGGCAGTGACCATATCGCACGATGGTTATATCAAACGCAACCCGATCACTCTTTACCGCGCGCAGCGGCGCGGCGGCAAAGGCAAGATCGGCACGACGACCAAGGAAGAAGATTTTGTCGAATACCTTTTTATCGCTTCGATGCATTCGTACATTTTGTTTTTTACTACCATCGGCAAAGTCTATTGGATCAAAGTGCACGAACTTCCTCAGGCGAGCCGCGCGGCCAGGGGAAAACCGATCGTCAACCTGCTCAACCTCGAACCGGGCGAGAGAGTTTCGGCTTTCCTTACCGTACGGGAATTTCAGGAGGGCCGATATATCGTATTCGCGACCAAGAACGGGCTGATCAAGAAAACCGAATTGATGGCCTACTCCAACCCGCGCGCGTCGGGAATTCGCGCCATTGGGCTTGAAGACCGGGACGAAGTGATCGGCGTGCGTCTCACTGACGGTCAGCAGGAGATTATTCTCTCGACGGCGGACGGCCAATCGATTCGTTTTAAGGAAGAACAGGTTCGTCCGACCGGGCGCGGCACCTTCGGCGTCGTCGGCATGAAGCTCGATCCTGGGGACAAAATCGTCAGCATGGAAATACTCACTCTTGGCTTTGATGTTTTGACGGTTTCCGAAGGCGGCTTCGGAAAGCGCACCGCGATGGATGAGTACCGTCTGCAGTCGCGCGGCGGCAAGGGCATCATCACGATGAAGACCACGGATAAGACCGGCCGGGTCATCGGGGTGCAGCAGGTAACTGAAGAAGATCAGCTGATGCTGATCACTAACATCGGCAAAATCATTCGGCTGCGCATTAAGGATATTCGAGTCATCGGCCGCAACACCCAGGGTGTGCGCTTGATTGAGATCGAGGAAGGCGAACGGGTCGTTTCGCTGGCACGCTTGGCGGAAAAGGAAGAAGAAGGGGACGAGGAAGAGCCGAAAGTCGAAGAATAGTTGCCTGCCTCTCCGGGAAGTTTCGCAGTGCAAAGTTCGCAATTTTGTCTATCCAATATATCTTCCGCATAATCGGTCATGCCTAGTGGGATCGGAGTTGTTGGCGCTGGCGCTTGGGGAACCACGCTAGCCAAGGTCCTTGCCGAAAAGGGCGAGCAGGTGGTGCTCTGGTGTCATGGCGCCGATAGCTTCCGGCAAATAGCCGACAAGAGAGAAAACCAAGCCTATCTTCCGGGCATCGCGCTCCCGCCCAATATCGAAGTTACTCAGTCCCTCGACGAAGCTGTCGAAAGCAAGTTTCTGGTGATTTGCGCGGTGCCGTCGCACGCAGTGCGGCAAGTTTTTACCAAATCCGCAGCCAAGATCGAGCCGGAGACGGTGCTTCTCTGCGGCACCAAAGGGATTGAGGAAGGAAGTATGAAGACGATGGGGGAATTGTTGTTTGAGATTCTTGGTCCAGAACGGAAAAATCGTCAGGCGTTCCTTTCCGGTCCAACCTTCGCGATTGAGGTGGCGCGCCGGCTTCCTGCGGCTGTTACAGTTGCGGCGTATGACGAAGGAGTGGCGAAAACGATCCAAGAAATTTTCAGCACGCAGAACTTTAGGGTCTACACGTCGCCGGACATCATCGGCGTACAGATGGGTGGCGTCGTGAAAAATGTTATCGCCATTGCCGCCGGCATCAGCGATGGTTTGAGCTTGGGGCAGAATGCGCGTGCAGCGTTGGTCACGCGGGGATTGGCGGAGATGACCCGCCTGGCAGTGCGCATGGGCGCGGATCCGATGACGCTTGCGGGGCTACCGGGATTGGGCGATTTAATTCTCACTTGTACGGGTGACCTGAGCCGAAATCGCACGGTCGGGTTACAGATCGCTAGCGGTAAAAGCTTGCAAGAAATCACGGCATCGACCCGTACGGTGGCCGAAGGCGTGCGCAATACCCGCTCGCTTCATTCCTTGGCCGCGCGCCTCAGAATCGAAATGCCTATTGTCGACCAGATGTATCAAGTGCTTTATGCCGGCAAAAAACCCGGCGCGGCGGTGCGCGACTTGATGCAGCGCTCATTGAAGCCCGAAGCGGGCTAAAATTGACATCACTGGGTCGGTATGATTCATATAACTACTTGGCTGTTGAGGCGGCCCGAGGGAGCATCATTACTATGAAACGAACCTATCAACCGAGCAATATACGGAGAAAACGGACGCATGGTTTTCTCGCCCGCATGCAAACACCCGGTGGGCGAAATGTGCTCAAGCGCCGCCGCGCCAAAGGGCGCAAAAGACTGACAGTAACCGTACCACCGAAGCGCGCACGTACGTAATTTCGTCACTGGAGATGTCGCTGAAAGGGACGGAACGGTTCCCGAAAACGGCCCGCCTGAGAAGTCGAGCGGAATTCTTAAAACTGTCGCGCGCCGGCAGCAAGGTTCAAACCGCAAATTTCGTCGTTATCAGCAAGTCGAACGACAAGAATGAGACCCGGTTGGGGATCACTGTCAGCGGCAAAGTCGGCAATTCGGTCGTTCGGAATCGAATCAAGCGACAGGTCCGTGAGGTTTTTCGCCGACGCCGTGCCGTTTTTCCGCCGGCCACCGATTTTGTCATCATCGCGCGCAGAAGTGCCGCCGGCCTCCTTGGGAATGCGATTGCCAATGAACTCCAAAGTGCTCTGACTGATCAACGCAATCGGCGAAAATTATGAGTGAAATGGTTCGCAAGCTTTTGGCCATGCTGCTCTCGGGTTATCACCAGTTCGTGTCGCCTTTACTGCCACCTGCCTGTCGGTTTTATCCCAGCTGTTCAGCATACACGGGAGCCGCGATTCGGCGATATGGAGTGCTCAAAGGAATTGCCAGCGGCGTCTGTCGGATCGGTCGTTGTCACCCGTGGCATCCTGGTGGATACGATCCGGTGAAATGATTTTAATCGATGGATAAACGCGCAATCATCGGCATCGCACTTTCGATCCTCGTGCTGGTCGTCTATCAGCAGTTGGTGACGCACTTTTACGGCCCGCCATCTAGCACTTCCGCTCCAGAGACGGAAAAAGGTGTCCCGGAAAAAGCTACGCAGCCGTTGCAAAACACCGCGCCATCGCCGGCGCCGTCAATGCCTGCCGCACCCGCCGACGTTCCGGCCTCGCGATCGGCTAAAGAAATTACGGTCGAGACCGACAATTACACGGCCGTGTTCACGACCCAGGGCGCGCGGCTTAAGAGTTTCAAGCTCAGAAGGTTTCGCAGCTCCGTCGACGAAAACAGCCCGCCATTGGAAATCGTCCAGACTGCGCCCGGCGTGCCGCTACCGTTGGGAGTTCGATGGCAAGCTCCCGCACCGTTCGAAGACAACGAATTGGTTTACTCGGTTCAAGGCGGCGATCTTAAATTAACGGGCGAAGCCAAAGCGACGCTGGTTTTTCAAGGACAAACTTCCAGCGGCACAGTGATCACCAAATCATTCGCCTTTTCCGGTTCCGCTTATCCGATTCAACTCGAGGTTTCGGTGAAAGCCGCCGACGGCACGACGCCGATTCCGGAGCTCTTATTGACTGACAAGAGCGATCATTCCGTGCCAAATCACGGCGCTCCTTTTGAAGGATTTATCGCGTTGGTCGATAGCAAGATCCGGCGTGAACCACCAGCGGAGGCGGCGAAGGGACACGAGTTTTCCGGCGACGTCTCGTGGGCCGGGTTCGGGCACACTTATTTTTTCTTTGCGTTGCTGCCGGACAACGGGGCACAACATAAACTGGCGGTCCATCAAGACGGCCCAGCGCTAACGGGAGCCATCAGCGGACCGGCAGGGAGCGACCGCTATACGCTATTCATTGGGCCAAAGGAACTCGATACTTTGAAGCCCTTGGGCAGAGGCTTTGAACGTTCGATCGACTTCGGCTACTTCGGGTTTATCTCGATCCCTTTTCTTTACGTGCTTCATTTTTTTCATCGTTTTACGGGAAGCTACGGCCTCGACATTATTTTGCTGACGTTCCTGATCAAGCTCTTAATGGCGCCATTGACCCACAAGAGTTTCGTTTCGATGAAGCAAATGCAAAAGCTCCAGCCGCAGATGGAGCGGTTGAAAGAAAAATACAGCGACGATAAGGAGAAGCTGAACAAAGAGATCATGGAGCTTTACCGTCGCAACGGCGTCAATCCGCTCGGTGGCTGTTTGCCAATGGTTCTCCAGTTTCCCGTCTTCATCGGTCTATACAACGCTTTGAGCACGCCCATCGAACTGCGCCACGCGCCGTTTATGTGGATCAAAGATCTCTCCCGCCCCGACTGGGAATCACTGCCTTTTACCTTTGGGAGTTGGCACCTTGGCATTCCCATCCTCACCATACTCATGGGAGCGAGCATGTTCTTGCAGCAATGGATGACCCCCTCGGCCGGCGACCCCAATCAACGAAAGATGATGATGCTGATGCCCTTAATGTTTACTTTCATGTTCGTGTCATTTCCAGCTGGACTGACGGTTTACTGGCTGGTCAATAATCTTCTCAGTATCGGCCAGCAATATTGGATCAATCGCAACGTCAAATAGGCCGATTGAGGAAAGGTTTGAGTCATGGATTTCGTGGAAACCGAAGGCGATACTATAGATGACGCCATCGAAAATGCGCTCAGATCGCTCGGCGTGGCGCGGCATAGGATCACTGTCGATATCGTTTCCGAGGGACGAAAGGGAATCTTCGGGTTCGGCTCCCAAAAAGCCAAGATTCGTGCGGCGCTGACAAAATCGACTTTCGATTTGAATGCTTCCGAAGCGACATCGACCATTAGTGACGAACAGACCGTACCGGTCGATGATTCAATAGCCGTCGATAAGGCGAAGACTGCTCTGCGGCAAATCTTGGACCTGATGGGCGTCAAGGCAACGATAGAAGAGAAACTAGCCGCGACCGGCGACGAAACGGTCCTGGAAATCCAAGCCGAGAACAGCGGCCTTCTGATCGGACGCAAAGGCCAGACTCTGGAAGCTTTACAGTACCTTATCACTCGCATCGCCGGCGAGCGCCCGGGCCATGAAGGACGCCACCTCGTAGTCGACATTGAAAATTACCGTGCGCGACGCCGTAAGTCACTCGAGGACATGGCGTTGCGCCTGGGCGAAAAAGCCAAACGGCAGCGAAAGACGGTAACCGTGGACGCGCTCAGCGCCGCCGATCGGCGGATCATTCACGCAGCGCTGCAAGACGATCCCTGGGTGTCGACCAAGAGTCTTGGCCAAGGCTCCTATCGCCGGTTGCTGATCATTCCGGAAGGGGACCGCAAGAAAAAGGAAGCAGCGAATCCAGCTACAACAGAAAGACCGGACACCAGAGCGCAAGAAAAAGCTGGAAAACCCACTCCCGCTCGCGTCACCGAAAACGAGGGGTAGCGGAGCTGCAAATGTTCTGGAACACGTGACACTCCAATAACGCTTTGTTGACCGACTTCCGTCCGTTCTCTATAGTGAATCTATGATCAACCGCCGCAAGACTAGACAGATTCAGCTCGGCAAGTTGAAAGTGGGCGGAGACGCACCGATTACCGTCCAGTCGATGACCAAAACCGACACCCGCGACGTGCGCGCCACGGTGCAACAAATTTGGGATCTAGAGGCGGCGAGCTGCGACATCGTGCGCTGCGCTGTGCCGGTGCGCGAAGCGGCGGAAAAACTCGGTGAAATCAAGAAAAAGATCCGAATCCCGCTGGTCGCCGACATTCACTTTAACTACAAGCTCGCCTTAATCGCGATCGAGCAGGGGGTCGACGGCTTGCGTCTCAATCCCGGCAACATCGGCGCGCGAAAGTACGTCGAGGAAGTCGTCAGGGCCGCCTCCGAGCGAAAAATTCCGATTCGTATCGGCGTCAATGCGGGGTCGTTAGAAAAAGACCTGTTACAGAAATACAAAGGACCAACCGCCGAAGGCATGGTCGAGAGCGGGCTACGCCATATCCACATTCTCGAAGACGTCGGCTACAACGAAATTAAAATCTCGCTCAAGGCTTCCGACCCATTGATGATGATCGAAGCCTATCGCACCCTCGCCGGCAAAGTCGATTATCCACTTCACCTCGGCGTCACGGAAGCCGGCACGCCGACTGTTGGCACGATCAAGTCCGCAGTCGGCTTAGGCACGTTACTGGCCGAAGGCATCGGTGACACCATCCGCGTCTCTCTTGCCGCCGATCCGGTGGAAGAGGTGCGCGTTGGCAGGGAGATACTCAAGGCACTCAAACTCAAGACGGAAGGGCTTACCTTCGTGGCTTGTCCTTCTTGCGGCCGCGCCGACGTTGATCTAGTCGCCCTGGCCAAAAGTGTCGAAGAACGAATGTTGCCCTACAGCAATCTCGATATCCACGTCGCGGTGATGGGTTGCGAGGTCAATGGTCCCGGTGAAGCGCGTGCGGCCGATCTCGGCGTTGCCGGTGGCAAGGGCATCGGCTTGATCTTCAAGAGAGGCGAAGTCATCCGCAAAGTCCCCGAAACGGACATCGTCGACGCTTTGATGGAAGAAGTCCAAAAGTTCGCCGCTGAAAAAAAGGCTGAGCAAGCCACGGTTGTGGCGGACGCCTAGCTTTTACTATCTCGCTTCGCTAAGTTCTCCCAGTCACATCATGCGCTGGAGCAAATCACTCATACCCACACTCAAGGAAGACCCTGCCGATGCCGAAGTGATCAGCCATAAACTCCTTGTCCGCGCCGGCTTCATTAGGCAAATCAGCCGCGGCATCTATGACTACTTTCCGCTGGCGCTGAGAGTCATTCGCAAAATCGAACAAATCGTGCGCGAGGAAATGAACCGGGCCGGAGCGCAGGAACTACTCATGCCGATCTCCTCTCCCGCCGAACTTTGGCAGGAGAGCGGCCGCTGGGAAATGTACGGCAAGGAACTGCTGCGCTTCAAAGACCGCCACGAGCGCGATTTCTGCCTCGGCCCGACGCACGAGGAGATCGTGACGGATCTGGTGCGTCGTTCAGTACGGTCTTATCGCGAGCTGCCATTCAATCTTTATCAGATCCAAACCAAGTTCCGCGACGAAGTGCGGCCGCGGTTCGGCTTGATGCGCGGCCGTGAATTTATCATGAAGGACGCGTACAGTTTTCACACCGATGTCGAAGACTGCCGGCGCGAATACGACAACATGTTCCAGACCTATAACCGCATCTTCACGCGTTGCGGTTTACGCTATCGGCCCGTGGAGGCCGACACGGGCGCCATCGGCGGAAGTCTATCGCATGAATTTCAAGTGCTGGCGGAGTCCGGCGAAGATGCGATTGTCAGTTGCAATAGCTGCGACTATGCCGCGAATATCGACAAGGCCGAGGTAAAGGCGCGGCGATCTACCGGTCGTGACATCGCCCACGAGTCGCTGCCATTGGAAAAAGTTCCGACGCCGGGAAAGAAAAGCGTTTCCGATGTCGCGGAGTTTCTCAAACTTCCCGCAGACAAATTCATCAAGACACTCGTCTATAAAACCGAAGATGGTGAGCTCGTCGCGGCGCTGGTACGAGGCGATCACGAGACCAATGAGCTCAAGCTTCGCACCGTGTTAGAATGCAAACGCCTTACCTTAGCTGACGAAGCGGCGGTAGCGTCGGTGGCTGGTGTTGTGCCCGGATTTCTCGGACCGATCGGGTCGAAGCTGCGCACGGTGGCCGATCTATCCATCCAGGGCATGCGCGACGCCGTTACCGGTGCCAATGAGGTCGACGCCCACTTCATTCACGTCGATCAAGAGCGCGATTTCACTCCATCGGTTTTTGCCGATCTGCGATTCGTGATAGCCGGCGATGCTTGTCCGCGCTGCGAGCGCGGAGTGCTCGAAGCCCACCGGGGCATCGAAGTAGGCCAGGTATTTTATCTGGGTACCAAATACAGTGAAACGAGGGTGCGACCTATCTCGACGCCGAGGGGCGCGAACGACCCATCGAGATGGGTTGTTACGGCATTGGCATCAGCCGGTTGGTCGCCGCCGCCATCGAACAGAATCACGACGTCAATGGCATCATCTGGCCGTTTTCTATCGCGCCGTTTCATGTCCTGCTGCTGCCGATCAATTACAAAGACAAAGTCATTCGTGAAGCGGCCGATAAGCTCTATCAAGAATTGCAACAACAAGGCGTCGAAGTGCTGCTCGACGACCGCGACGAACGGCCGGGAGTAAAATTCAAAGACGCCGATCTGGTGGGGATCCCCTTACGCGTAACGATCGGTGCCAAGGGTTTGGAAAAGGGTTGTATCGAACTGCGCTGGCGCCACGACGGTAAGACTGACGAAATTCCCCTCGCTGATAGCGCAAAGAAACTTCACACGATCCTGACGCAAGCACTGCAGGCATAAATGATGGCTTCCACGCTCGAGCTGGTTCGTAAACGCGGGTCCATGCACGAGCGTTTGATCGTCGC
>WNGE01001745.1_pt1 | contig 27298 bp, 26 predicted proteins | sample 5400651 | NCBI WGS metagenome assembly WNGE01 (sample SAMN13153370, study PRJNA577476) | soil metagenome | isolation source: 60 cm soil or saprolite under grassland replicate 2 | place: USA:California | collected 2016-06-15 | reverse complement strand
CGGCGGTTAGACGTCTGCCCAAAGGTACCCTAGCACATTTCATTCATGGCCGGTTAGACGCCTGTCTCTTTCTCCATCGCCAGCAACCGCTCTTTCCGCTCGATGCCCCAACGGTAGCCGCCTAGCTCGCCGTCTTCGCGGACTACGCGATGGCAAGGGATCGCGACTGCTACTGGGTTCGTGGCGCAGGCTCGGGCTACAGCGCGCGTGGCTTTCGGCATCCCGATCTTCTTCGCTACGGCGCTGTAGGAGCGCGTCTCTCCGCGAGGGATTCGCTGCAGGCATTCCCAGACGCGCCGCTGGAAGGCGGTGGCTCGAATGTCGAGCGGCAATGAGGGATTGACCTCTTGTCCTTGGATCAGACGGGCCAAATTCACTCTCCACTGCGCCATCGCTTGGTCGTCGCGACGGCGAGTTGCGAACGGGAACTCGCGCATCAGGCCTTGCTGAAGCTCCTCGTCGGAGTCGGCGAACTGGATGGCGCATATGCCCTTGTCGGTGGCCGCGATCAGCATGCGTCCGAGCGGCGAGGGAGCGATGGTGTAGCGAACTACGGCGGCCAGCGCGCCTCGGCGATATTTTTCCGGCGTCATGCCGAGTTGCGTGGCAGTGCGCTCGTAGAGACGGCTGCTGGAGCCGTATCCGGCGGCGTAGAGCGAGGTGGTGACGTTGTGTCCGGCCTGCAGGTTCTGCTTCACCTGGCGCAGGCGGCAGGCGTCGATGTAGGCCTTGGGCGAAACGCCGAGCGCGGCCTTGAACGTGCGCTGCAAGTGAAATGGACTGCGGCGGAACTGCTTGGCCAGAAGGCTGAGCGTGAGGCGGTCTTCGATGTGCCGCTCGATGTAGCGGCAGACGGCGCGCACAAGAACGTCCTGTGGATTGCCGTCGACGGCCTTGGGGCGGCAGCGCAGGCAGGCGCGGTATCCGGCCTGCTCGGCGGCGACGGCATGATCGAAGAAGCGCACATTTTCGCGGCGCGGACGCTTTGCCGGGCACGACGGCCGGCAGAAGATGCCCGTGCTTGAGACGCCGAAAACGAAGGTGCCGTCGAGCGAACCGTCGCGATCGGCGACCGCTTGCCAGCGGCGGTCTCCGCTCAGGCTTATGGGGCTGGGCTTCATGGAGTCTGTTTGTTGGATGACCTCGTCCTCTGAAAGTATCGCATTCGTTGTCATGCGAATAACATATGACGGGGTGCGCGGCACGGACTATCCGAATGTTGCGGTCAAACGAATTTCAGGAGTCAGGGGTCAGGAGTCAGGAGTCAGCAACCGTGGTCGCCTCGCGCGTTCCTCAGGGAATGCCGCTTGACGCGCGCCACCCGGCGCCGGAGTGGCAGACAACATCGGCTGTAACGTTTTCCGCCGATTGGCGGGGCATGCATCCAGACCCAGGGCGTCAGACCGAGGTCCGGGTGCTTTGGACGCCGAAGACGCTTTACTTGCGATTCGATTGCCGGTATCGGGAGTTGTTTGTCTTCGAGGATTCCGATCCGAACGGGCGGCGCGATCATCTTTGGGATCGCGACGTAGCCGAAGCCTTCTTGCAGCCCGATCCCTCGCGGTCTCGCTGCTACCGGGAATTCGAGGTGAGCCCGAACGGCATGTGGGTCGACCTGGACATTTTTCCCGAAGGCCTGAACGACTTGAGAAGCGGGCTCACGCGTTCGGTGTGGCTGGACCGCGAGGGACACAGGTGGGCTGCGGAGCTGGCGATTCCGATGAAGGCGCTGACTGAGCACTTTGATCCGGCGGCGGTTTGGCGCGCGAATTTCTATCGCGTGGAGGGGCCGCAGGAGCCGCGCTTTTATTCGGCCTGGCGCGCCACCGGGACGACGCAGCCGAATTTTCACGTGCCCTCGGCGTTTGGGAAATTGCGCTTTGAGGGACGATAAGTCGAATCGCGCTAACGCGGCCCTCAGCGGCTGAAGCTCGTTTTTTTTTGCGGTGCTGGGCGGCACGGCTGAAACCCGTGCCCTCCCCAAAGCCATTTCTCAAAAACCAGTTGCCCTCACCGCCGAACTCGGCAAGCATATGGCGGCCTCGCTGTGATAGAAAAGAACTAAAATTCCAACGAGGATCTCCTATGACCTGCCGTTCGAAATCGATGTGGCTGTTGGTTGTTTTGGCGCTTGCCTGTGGTCAACTCAGTGCACAGGTTCTGGGCGCCGATGGACTGAAGAAGATTGTCCCCAGTTCGTTCTTCTTTGCCGGGCAGAGCGCGCCGGTGCAGTTGCGCAATTCCGCGGGCCTGAAGAACGCCGCGGGCAAGCTGGTGCTCGCCGGGCTGGTCGATGCCTCGGGGTACTCGGCCGCCATCCAGGAGAAGTTTCAGGGTTTCCTGATCACTGAGGCCAAACTCAGCTTCGAGGGCGCGACGCTCGATCCGGGAGCGTACGGGTTCGGGTTCAAGGATGGGAAATTCATCGTGATGGACGTGGCGAGCACGGATTTGTTTTCGGTCGCCAGCCAGAACGATGAGCAACTGAAGCGTCCGGTGCCGCTGAAGCTGGAAAAGGACGGCGCAGGGTACCGGCTCTATGCGGGGCGGAAGTATGTGGTGCTGAAAGCCGACTAGTGGGCCAGCGGTTGATTGGAGCCGAGCAGCAGGCCAATGCCCGCGCGGCTCCGCAATTCCGATAACAGCGCGGCGGCGGCATTCTGATAGGTCTTGTTCGGGTCGGAGGTGTCGGCCCACACGGCTTCATAGACGATCCTGGCCGCTTCCTTCATATCCATGTGTAGGGCCGCTTCCATGCGGTCGGCCAGCTGCTTCAGGTCGCCGTAGCAGGTATGGCAAACGGCGGCCGGTTCGGAACTCCCGTTGTGCTGGTGCTCCAAAACGCAGCGGAAGGTGGCGGCGGCATTGATCTGCGTGTGCGAAGCGAACGCCTGCGATTTAAGCTCCTTCAGGAAGCGCTCGCGCTCGTCATCGATCTGCGCGGTTTCCGCTGGTAGGGCGACGGGAGTCGCGGGGCGTGCAGTCACCGCGGTCGGCGAGACACGCTCGGTTGACCGGCAGATGGGGCAAGCCGTCATGTCCGCAGGGTAGTAGGCGCGGCAGCGCGAGCAGGGAAGACCATAACCTATGGATTTAGCGCTTTGCGGCGGCGTGGCCTGGGACGCAGGCTTACGCGGGGTAGCCCGCTCTTGTCCCGACAACACGGCTGGGTTAAGGGATTTCTCTTTGGCTGGCTGAACGGCTGTAGATTCCATGGATCGCACCTTCCGGCGCCTGTCTTCAGCACCGTGATTCTAGACTCTATTCTAGGGTTAGTCCCCGCCGAGCGCGACACACGTCAGTACATGGCGGAGTGTTGCCCTCTGGTACCCTCCCCGAATTACTTCGACGACGTGATCAGCCGGACGACTTCCTGCATGCGCGCCCGGTATAGGTCCTGCCTGGGATCCATGCGCGAAGCGATCTCGAGTTCTCCCAACGCCTCGTCGTAGCGATTGAGCGCCACCAAGCAGGCAGCCAGAGAGTAATGATTCTCGGCACTGGCTTCCAGTCCGAGCGCCCGGCGAAATTCTGGTTCGGCTTCCGCCAGTTGTTGGGTATTCACGAGCGCGGCGCCCAGATAGTGGTGGGCGAGGGCAGAGTCCGGATTGAGGGTGACCGCCTTGCGTAACACGTCCACGGCTTCGTCATCTTGACCAGTGAGAAGCAGCGCCTGCCCCAGAACGCGGTGCTCGGCAGCCCCCGCTGGGTTGATGCGAATGGCGGCCTGCAATTCGCGAATGGCCGAGTGGTAATCGCGCTTGCTCATGTAGGCGCGAGCCAGGCAGTTGTGGCCGCCATCCCATTCAGGGTTCTGGCGATGAAGCTCCTGGAACTCGGCGATGGCGCCGTCGAAGTCCTGTTTGTCGCAAAGCGTGTTTCCCAGATTGTTGCGGATGCTCGCTTCCGCCGGCCGAAGACGCTTGGCAGCACGATACTCGGCGACCGAGTCATCGAGCTTTCCCTGGTCGTGCAGAACAACGCCCAGATTGCTGTGGGCCTGCCAGAAGCCGGGACGCAGGCGGAGAGCATGACGATAGGCGGTCGCCGCGCGGCCCAGGTCGCCCTGGTCGCGAAGGGTGATTCCCATGTCGAAATACACGTCGGGGCTGTCCGGCTCGCGCTGCAGCGATTCCTGGTAGGCATGCAGAGCGGCGTCATAGTGCCCCTCGGCGTAGAGGGCCAAGCCCAGGTAGCGATAGGCTTCGGCATTTTTCGGATCCATGCTGAGCGCGGTGCGCGCTTCCGCCAGCGCATTGGCGGAATCGTCCAGCCGGTAAAAGAGATAAGCGAGCTGTCCGTGCGTTTCCGGGAAGCTGGGCATCAGACGGGACGATTCGGTGAAGGCATCGACGGCATCGTCCGACTGGTCTTGCTCGCGCAGGATCGTTCCGAGCACAAAATAAAGTAAGGGATTGCCGGCGTCGTCGCGGAGCCGGGCGCGGAGTTTGTTCTCGGCCGCGTCGAACTGGCGGTCACGAACCAGGACGGCGATCTGCGCGGCGGATGCGGAGCTGCTGCAGGCTGCGACCGCGGTTGATTTTCGTCCCAGGCTTTGAATCAAGCTGGCGTCAGCCCCGGCTTTTTTCAAGGCTGCTGTGTACTGAGGGGTTAAATGGCAGGCGAGGCTGCGCTCGGCGGTCAGGCGCTGGATGCGCGGGCTGGAAATTCCCGCGGCAAGCCAATAAAAAAGCGTGTCCGGCAAGGTTGCCGATGGAGCCTGTGCGGCTCGTAGAGAACCTCCTACCAGAAGAAGCACGAGCCCACACAAAACACCACGATTCACGAAATCCTCCATCGATCGCGCGTTCGGAACGCCCTCCTGGTCAAAATAGTCCGGCTCGATAAGCGCCGATAGGTCACCAAGGTAATTGCGAGGGTCATGGACCGCTGACTTTTCGAGCCGGCAAGACTGCAAGGCGTGTTCAGAGCCCGTCGTGCAAGTGAGAACGTGCTCATCAACTCATAATTCACGGGATTTGAAAGCTGTCGATCACGCGCCGCTCCGCACCTGCCTTGCACCACGGGCGACGCACGCTGGGCGACGATTTTATGCACAAGCTGGGCCAGAGCAGCGCCTTGACGCAGAACTGGTATGTCTATCCGAACTTAAGCCAGACGGGGGAGTACCACCTCGGCCTGGCAACGAAAATCCAACAAGTGGATGGAGCTGGCAGAATTCGGTCGGCGATATCTATGTCCGCAATCCACCGACGGGAAAGAGGAAAAACGACCTGCTGCTTTCGACCGGTCTGAGTCTTTGCTTTCAAGCGCGGAGCCGTTGGAAGGAACCAGCCACGAAGCAGAAGTTGAGGCTACGAACAAAAGAAGTAAACCGGCAGGATGAGATCCGGACCGTCCACAGATGAGCGAGTTCACCATCAGCCGCTTGTCGGCGGGTAGACCGCCCTTGTGGCTTCGACGTCTCGGTCCGCAGGCCACAATTGCTTCACTCGTTCGAAGCCAGTACAATTTGAGTTAAGCGCGTAGGCGCGTAGCTCAGTTGGTTAGAGCGCTACCTTGACACGGTAGAGGTCTGGGGTTCGAGTCCCCACGTGCCTACCATTTCTTTCGACGACTTACCGATCATCGGCTTCTGAAACATCTGTCCAAGTCTGTCCAAACGGTTTTAGCGCCCCTCTGAAGCGTTCACAGCCCCAGTTTTAGGAAGGATCATGCGTGCTACGCCGCTCTGTGCCTGCCGTTTGGCCGGCGAAAGAGCCTGAGTGTAGATGTCCATCGTGATTTTGCCGTTGGCATGACGCAACAACTCTTGCACGACTTTGACATCTTCACCGTTCGCACGGAGCAGGGTTGAAAAAGTGTGACGGAACGTGTGCCACCCGACCCGCTTGGCGATAGCAGCACGCGGGGCAGGGGGCTGAAGATACCAATCTGTGGGCTTGCCGAAAGTCGTGCTCTGTTTCCACCGCCACAGGTCTTCTGCGGCCGATAGTTCCAAGCGAACCGGCTTGCCGGATGCCTCGGTCTTGCAGCTGCCTACGACCTTGCCCACAAGCGACCGCGTGATGCTGATTCTTAGTCGGGGATTTCATTCTCATTCGCTCTCTGAATTCGCCGTCCCAATCGGGCTTGGTTCTTCTACGCCCATCCGGCAAAACGGCCGCCTGTTAACTGCCCCAGACTGCCGAGGCGGCAGAAGCTATAACCAGGGCCAGGACCATTCCCAGGATTACTAAGATCGTCATTCCCAATCTCTTTGCGCTCGTCTTCATGGTTTTTCCCTTCCAAAGTGTTTCGAACTTTTGTTGTGAGATTCCTCCGAACCGCAAACCCTCAGTTCTCACCGCCTGTTTCGATTGCGGTTGCTTCACTGGCATCGTTGCTGGATGTGCCCCACACCACACTCGTGCCCCAGACCACGCTATAACCCTGCATGGAACTGGTTCCCCAGACCACCGAGCTGCCCCAAAGCACGGATTGTCCAGTAACATTGGTTCCCCAAATAACAGAGCTGCCCCACACCACTGAAGTACCCCACACAACGGAGCCGCCCCAAATCACAGAGGTAGCCTTCACCAGCACGATGTTTCCGTTGGCATCCCGGGTTACGGTCGGCGAATTAGCGCTGCCCACCGTAGACGAAGCCAAGTCGGTATTCTGCATCGCGTTCTGGATATCCAGATAACCTGCGCCAACTGTGAAGATGTCGTACTGGCTGGTATAGGTCTGGCCGGTCGTGGGCTCGGTGGCCGTGCTGTACTGCGGAAAATTCTTGTACGCCGTTTTCATCAGGCGCGCTTTGACATGGTCCGGGGTGAGCGATGGCGTCTTCTGAATCATCAGGGCTGCGGCTCCACTTACCACCGGTGCGGCCATGCTGGTGCCGCTCAGCTTGAAATACGCCGTCGAAGCCGACGAGTTGCCTAAGTTGTTATAGTAGTTCGTCGGAACCATAGTCGAAGGCGTGTAGAGCGAGGCACTGGTCGAAGCCAGCGTCGAGATAATCAGGTTGCCAGGAGCGACGAGGTCGGGTTTCACGACGTGGTCCAACAGGGTCGGCCCCTTCGAACTGTAGCTCGCTATCAGGTCGTCGGACCGGTCCGGCGTGCCCATCGGCTTCATCGCACCCACTGTGATCACGTAGGGATCGTTGCCCGGCGCGGCAATCGTGCCATAACCGTTGGTGTTCTGCGAATTGTCGCGGCCGTCATTACCGGCGGCCACCACCACCACGATGCCCGCTTTCCAAGCTTGTTCGACTGCCTGACATAGCGGGTCGAGCACGTAGCTCTCGTAGACTGGGCGTCCCATCGAAAGATTGATGACGCGAATGTTGTAAGTGGACTTCAGGCTGATGGCCTTCTGAATGGCCGAGATGACCACACTGTCGCTGCTCGCCCCGTTCTGATCGAGAACGCGGAGATTGATGAGGTTGGCGCCGTTGGCAACTCCCACAAACGTCTTTTTGAAGTTTGCACCGTTGGAATTGCTTCCCCCTCCAGCAAGAATGCCGGCCACGTGAGTGCCGTGTCCATACGTGGTCGTCTGTGTGCCGACGAAGCTCTGGCTGTACACAATCCGGTTGCCGAATTCGCCGTTGTTGGTGATGCCGCTGTCTACGAGCGCGATTCCGATCCCGCTTCCGCTGTACTGGTTCCAGGCGGACTGAGCAAATACCGCCTGTTCGTAGAAGTCCGGGTTATTCGAGTAAGTGAAAGACTGGATTGGCCGGTCGGAGGAAATGTAGAGCACGTCAGGATCGGCTGCTAACTCTTCCAAAGCACTCTCAGGGACACGGAAGGCTGCCCCGTTGATGGCTCCCCTCAGGTCTGCCTTTACTGCTCCACCCTTGCCCATAACCTTGTCGAAGTGTTTCTGCTCGGGCGACACTGTGTATTGGATGATCACATCGACGTGGTTACCTCCACGGCGACCCTGTAGTTCGCCCGACAGCCTGGAGTGCGAGGACTGCGCGAAGCCCCATGATGCGGTAAGCAGCACCAGGAACACGACTGCCCTCTTGGTCCACACGCTATCTGAGGTTTTGTAGTGACCCCGGTAGTTCAACAATTGGCTAAACATTGTGTCTCCATTTCCCGAACAGCTGCCTGTTATCCGTGCACAACCGACTGCGGGAGCTGTCTTCGGCGCATACATTCGCTATTCACAGTGCAACGCGGATGCCAATGCGAGATCCCCTAAGTCATTGATAACAAGGCTATTGCGTCTGGGTTCTTGAAGCAGGAAAGGGACACATTGTCCCCATTCCCAGGCACTGCGACAACTTGGCTCAAGCGAAGGCGAGGGCTGCGGCACAGAGAACACTTCAATGCCATTACTTTGGGAATCTATGAGCTGATGGCCGTAGGGTTCCGGTTACACTCTTGCGCACGGCATGCTGCATTGCCGTCCAGGTTGGTTACAACCCGGAGGTGGCAGCACTCACACAAGGAGCGTTCAGCGCCAACCTTGCTGGAAGCGCCGCAATCAGTCTGCGGGTATAGGGATGCTGGGGGGCGCGGAAGATGCGCTCGGTGGAATCGAGTTCCACAATTTTTCCCTCGTGCAGGATCGCAATGCGGTGACAAATATCCGCCACCGAAGGCAGGTCATGCGAAATATAGAGAATCGCCATGCCCGTTTCGCGATTGAGTTTCGCAAACAGGGCGAGGATCTCGGACTGAGTAATCACATCCAGCGCGCTGGTCGCCTCGTCGGCGATCAGCAATGCTGGCCGATGAATGATGGTCATGGCGATCAGCACCCGCTGTGCCTGCCCAACGCTGAGCTGCGAAGGATACCTGCGCAAGAACTCCTCGTCGGCGGGCAGGCTGACACTCGCAAGAGACGAGCCAATTGCGGCCTCGCAATCCGCGCGCGAACCGTTGGCGTGCGCTCGCCACGCTTCCCGCAGCTGGGTCCGGATTTTCAGCGCAGGATTCAGGGACGAAAGAGGACTCTGCAGCACCAGGCCCAGCGAGCGGCCACGAAGCTTGCGCAGGTCGCGTTCGGGCGCCTGCAAAAGATCGCTTCCCTGAAACTCAATCCTGCCCTCGATCCTGACGCCTTTGCCATCCAGCAATCCGAGCAACGCCAACGCCAACGTACTTTTGCCCGACCCACTCTGTCCTACCAGGCCTAGAATCTCCCCCCGTTGCATTTCCAGCGTTACATTGCGCAACACGCAAGGCTTGCCCCGATAGCTCACCGAGACTCGGATCGAGAGCAGGTGGCTGCCGGACTCCGTCATCGCCCTCGCCCTGAGTCCGCACCGAGCGTCAATTGATCGGCATTCCAATAGGTCTGAGGCCGTAAAACCACTGGGCGCGCGCCGTGTAACGAGGCTGAGATGGCGGACAGAGCATTGCGGTTGACGAGATATATGAACGGCGCTTGTTCCATCACAATGGCCTGGACACGGTCAAAGCTCTGTTTCCTCTTGCGCGGATCCGTGGCAGAAGCCTGCGCGCGCATGAGCCGGTCAATTTCAGCTTCCCAGACTGTCTCGGGAGATTTTTGCGCGGGGTTCCACTGATGGTTCTCCGAAGAGCTCAGCCAGACGTTCATTTGCCCGTTCGGGTCGAGGTCCACATTGGTTAGTCCCAGAATCGCGGCGTCGTAATTAAAACTCTGCGTGATGCGTTCGATGAGCGAGGGGAAATCCAGGGTCACCACGCTGACTTTTACGCCGATTTTTTGCAGGTCTTGCTGGATCAGAACGGCCATTCTCTCCCGGTACTTGTTCCCCGCATTGGTGATGATGGAAAATTCCACGTTGTTGCCGTCCCGGTCGCGCAGGACGCCGTTTTGCTGGCGAAATCCCTCAACCTGCAGCTTTTTCAGCGCACCCTCGGGGTCATAGGGATAGGGCTTCAGCTTGTCGTTGAACCAGAACTTGTTCGCGGGAGAAATGGGTCCGATCGCGGGCTGGGCATGGCGGTTGAAAACGACCCGGCTCAAGTCTTCGTAGTTGATGGACTGTGCGATGGCGCGGCGGAAATTTGTGGAGCGGAACCAGGTACGCTTATAAGCGGGGATGGGTGCGTTGGCCACCTGGTTGAACCACATTTGCTCGGAATCGAGTGATGGCCCAGCGTCGTGCACCAGGCCAGGGGACGTCGAAGCCAGTCGGTCGAAGTACTCGCTGTCCAGCGAATTAATCACCTCCAGTTCGCCGCGCTTGAAGCGGAGCATCTCGATGTCGCGGTTGGACTGAATGTCCAGCCGGATAGCGTCCAGGTAAGGTAGCCTGTGGCCTTGCGAGTCTCTCTTCCAATAATTGGGATTGCGCTTCAGGAGTACGCTCGCGCCGGGCTTGTACTCTGCGACCAGGAACGGGCCCAGGACAGCCGCTTCCTTCTTGGACGACGTGGAAGAAAGAACTGCGACTTGATCGAACAAGCGATCGAGCCCGGCGACGGGCGCGGGGAAGGTGATCGCCAAATGATCAGGAGCCAGAATTTTGGTGCTTACCGCCCCAGTTCCGGAGCGGAATGCATCTCCCGTCGCTGAGTGCAGAGCGGGGTCCATCAGCTGCTGCACGGTATAGGCGACGTCGGCTGCGGAGAAAGCTGTGCCATCGGAGAAAACGATTCCTTGCCGCAGCTTGAACGTGATTTGCCGTCCATCCTTGGACACCTTCCAGGACTCAGCCAGCTCGGGTTCCAATTGCTGGGTCTGCCGGTTGACCCGCATCAGCACGCCGCCCGTCAAATAGCGGATCGTTTCCTCCGCATCGTTCGATACCAATAGAGGATTGAAATTCTTGGGTTCTGTCCGCAGGCAGAAGCGCAACTCGGCCCCAGATCGTGCGAATGTCGAACCGAGGCAGAGGAACGCAAGCAACGTTAAGCGGTACAGAATACGATGTCGCATCATGGCGCAAACTCCTGCTTAGTGAGGATGAGCTCAAATGAACTGACGACCAGGATCAACAAGACCAGCGGCGCCAGTTTCCACGGCGCCTCGCCCACCGACACCATCCCTTCCAGTTCCCGCAGCAAACTCCCCCAGGACGGCATGGGCTCAACCACGCCGAGTCCCAGCATCCCGAGGTTTGCCTCGCTCAAGATAAAAACCGGAATGGAAATCCAGAATTGGGCATACAGAATCGGTTTCAGGTTGGGGACGACATGAACCGCAAACAGACGGGTGCCGCGCAATCCCGAGGCACGTGCCTGTAACAGGAAACCTGAGTTGCGCAGCGCTGCCCCTCCGGCGCAAAGAATTCTGGCCGAAGCGGCCCACCCCAGAAGGCCCAGCAGCAGAAACGTGACCATTACCGATAGCAAGGGGGGGACATCCAGCGGCAACAAGCCTCGAACCATGATCAACAGAAACAGCCAGGGAAGCGACAGAAAAAGATCCGCCAACCCCATCGCGCACTTGGCCCAAAAACCTCCCAGATAACCCGCGACGCCCCCGATCAGAGCAGCCATGAGAGTGGATAAAAGAGCTGCTGCCGGGGCCAGCACCAGCGAGATTCGCGTTCCGTACAGGATGCGAGAGAACCGGTCGCGGCCGACGTCATCGGTTCCGAGCAGGTGTTGGCGGGAGGGACCAGCGTTCGGCGCCTCACGAAACTGGGTCGCGTAGTGAGCTGGCGCCAAGTGGTCCGCGAACACAGCGAACAACCCGACAATCAACAGGAATGCACAGGCCAGTTTTCGGACCACATCAGACTCCCTCGGATTTCAGCACATGGCCGATTACATCCGCACCTGAGTTCGCCAGCAAGGTTACAAGCGTAACTAGAACTGTAATGTTCACCAGCAACGGCAGATCCCTACCGAGCGCCGCTTGCCAGGCCAGTTGCCCAACCCCGGCAAGTCCGCACAGCGTCTCGATCGGAATGGCAGCGCCGACCGCTATGCTCACAGAAACTCCAGCAAGAGCCAAAATTTGAGGGGCGATGATCGGAAGTACGTGAAACCAGAGAATGCGGAACTGGCCCAGCCCTTTCGCTCGCGCCGTACAGATGTGAGGCAGAGAGTAGGCCTTTGCCAGTAGATTGCGCAGATACCGGAACACTTTTGGAAAAATAATGAGAGCGATGCCCAGGTAGCCGGGAGTGTTCAAGAGAACGGAAAGCAGGGCCAATACCGCAGCCGGGAGGCATAGGAACACACCGCTAACCATGAGGGTGGCGACATCCCAGCCGGTGACGCGGGCCGCTGCGGTGAATGCCAATGCGATGGCAAGTGCCCAGCCCAGTGCCAGCCCGATTGTGACCACCCGCAAGGTGATCGGCAGGCGATCCCGCAGGAGGGTGCGCACGGGTTGGCCCAGAGAGTGGGAAGTTCCCAGATCCCCGTGTAACGCCCGACCCATATAGCCCACATAGAACTGCAGCAGGTTGTGCTCCTGCCGGCGGGATTCGCGGATCGCGCGTACGCTTTCGGCGCTCAGGCGTGGGTCGAGTTGCTGGTCGTCCACATCAAACCCCGGCGCCAGGCGCACTAAAACAGCGGAGAGCAGGCCGCCCAGCAGCATGGTCAGGGCGATGGATACGAGGTGTCGCGCGATTCTCGATGCCAACATGACCCGAGCCTGCATTTTCTAGTTCACCGTTGTCGTTGGAGGTTGCCCCGGCAGCAGACCCTCGGCCCGGCTGTGGTGAACTTGCTTGACGGAGTACATACGGCGATCCGCTTCCGCCAACAATCCTTCCGCGTCCACCCCGTCCTGGGGAAAAAATGCTGTGCCGACACTCAGACCGAGGAAGTCGTCACCGCAAATCTGGTGGCCAATTTTGGCTGCCAGCTCATGCAATCTCTCGGCCTTTTGCAGCATCGCCTCGGGCTGAAGGCCGGGAGCCACGATGACGAACTCGTCGCCCCCCATGCGCGCCACGTAATCATACCCGCGGCACGCCTCCTTCAACTTCGCCCCCAGCTCGCGCAGCACTTTGTCGCCTTCCAGGTGTCCATACCCGTCATTGACCTGCTTGAAGCCGTCCACGTCACATACCAGGACCGCAACGGAGCCCCCGGCCCGGCGGCAGCGGCTCAGTTCCTGAGTCAGATGGAGGAAGAGGGAGCGTGCGTTCGGCAAACCGGTCAAGTAGTCGGTGGTGGCCGAACTCTCGGCCTGCTGATACTTGAGGGCGTTCTCGATGGAGAGTGCAACCTTGGAACTGATCGCCAACAGTATGCGCAGGTGGTCGGAGTTGAATGCGTCCCGATCCGTCCGATACATGGCCAACACACCTACCACGCCGTTGAGTCCTTCCAGGGGAACGGCAATCGCCGAACGCAGCACCGTGTGTTGTCCCGGCTCGGAGACATAGCCTGATTCCACTTGCGGGTTGCCGTTGACGATCGGCTTGCGATTCTCCGCGACCCACCCGCACAAGCCGGCACCCATCGGGATGTCAAGCGATGATAGAGCGCGGAAGTCTTCGCCACTTACCAGCTCTGGCCTCAGCCGTCCGTTCCTGCAAACATAGATGGCAATGGAATCGCACGGGATCAGTTTCCGCAAACGTATCGACAACACGGATAGGGTTTCTCCCAGACTGAGCGAGTTCCCCAGATCCTGGCTGAGTTCGAATAGCGTTTGAGCTTCCTGGCGAGCCGATGCGATCGATGAAAGAAAGTCTTTCTCGTTAACTCCCGCGGCTTGGCCAGCGGTCTCCTCAAATCCCGCCGCGGGCGCCTCGCCTCGATCAACGCACAGGTGCTTGGAAAGCGTTGGCTTCGCCTCGCTCTCCGGCTGCGACTGTGCCGCCTGCTCCAATTCGATGTACCGGCGCTTTAGGATCTCCACAATTCTGGGATCGAAGGAGGTGCCCTCCATGGCGGCCACTTTGGCCATGGCTTCGTCCAGCGGCAAGGCGTTACGATACTGCCGGTCCGTGGCAAGGGCATCGAGGCAATCAACCGCTGCCAGCACGCGGCCTCCGATGGGGATCTGTTCTCCTTTGAGGCCATCCGGATAGCCGGAACCGTCCCACCTCTCGTGGTGCGACCGTACAATTGGCGACACCGGATAGGGGAAAGCCACTCTTTCCAGGATTTCTGCACCCACGATCGGGTGAATCTTCATCTTTTCGAACTCTTCCGGAGTCAGCCGGCCCGGTTTGTTGATGATGTGCTCCGGCACCGCAAGCTTTCCGATGTCATGCAGCAGGGCAGCCGCGCGCAGCGCCTCCAGTTCGTTCTCCGAGAGCCCCAATTCCTTGCCAATTTCCGTGGCGTAAGTGCGGACACGATGCAGATGTGCGTGCGTAGTGTGGTCCTTGGCTTCGATGGCTAACGCCAGCGCTTCGATAGTGCGCATGTGAAGGGAAGCGACTTCTTCCACGTGTCGCTTCTCGATTTCTACCTGTCGCTTCTCAATTTCGACGCGCTTCTTTTCGTTTTCCAAACGGTCTAAATAGAGCCGGTAGGAACGATAGACCCAGTAAATGATGGGTAGTACGAGCAGAGTAGTCTGCCAACCGGCGTGCCGGTTCACATAGCCGACCAGGCCCACCACCGCCGCTCCAACCAGGTAGTACGGAAAGGACCAGAAGTAGCACTCCGACCAGATCTTTCGATAGGACTTGCTCTCAGTAAGGCCAATGATGATCGATACCGGCAAGGTGTTCGCCACGAAGTAAACCAGGGCGGCGGCCATGAGCCCCATAGGCTTGCCTTCACCCAGCAGGGATGCCGCTCGCTGGTAGGTGTAGGAGGACAGCCCAATCGCATTCGCCATCATGCCCAGGTTAAAAACTACCTGGACCAGCCTGGGTTTCTGTCGAGCCTGCCAGAAGCACTGCACCAAACTAGCAGTACAGCCGATGATGAGTGTCTCGGGGAAGCTTAGTTCCAGGATGCCGAGCAGAATGAACAGGAAATTCACCGACATCGTGCCTTCGATGCCCGGTAACCGGACTTTGAGCCCGGAAGCGAGAACGGCCACGAGGAGATAACACAAAAAGCGGAGAAGACTGGGGTTCTGCCAGTGCCCGAGGGCGAAGGCCAGCACCATGGCGCCGATGGCAGTGGTGGCTGCGACGAAGATTTTCGCCCTTGTGCACATGGGTCTCCCTGCAATAGTACTTTTACTTCTCGTGCAGTTATGCCACCAAAAGGGCTGCGGCCGATTACTTCGGTTTTAGCCTTGAATCTGAGGCGGTTAGGCGAGCGGCACCACGCCCCAAACTGACTCTACGCCGCTGCCGAGCCGTTGCTGGGGGACGACGAGACAGTTTGGCTCAATCTAAGAGGACATATACCCCGCCGTGAATATGGAGTGCAGAGAAATGGCTGTTGGGGTGCGTGGTAACTCCTCGATTGTGCGGAGTAGGTTGCAATGGAGTATTCCTGTCCCGCAGCGCGTACCAGGCTTTCTCCGAGCCGGTAATTGTTACTTTTGTTTCGTTAGTACGACAATGGCGCTGGCTTCTGCGATGCAATTGTTGTGAAATCTTGAGTTGGTCAGGACTCCGACGCTGAAACCAGGTTTTGGATGCGAGGTTTGCGGTTTGATGGGCAACCAGTCTGTGCTGGCGCTCCTAGAGCTGCACAAACATGACGACGCTGAAACAGTCTTCCACAACCTACGGACCGCATTGTCCTGACCCAGAGTTGGCCGCCCCAACCAAGATGCTTGATGATTGGCCGGTACCACCAGCGAGCATCCTCGATCAGCTGCCCCACAGCGTAATTGCAACCGACCTGCAAGGTAATATCACAGCCGTCAATCGCGCTACCCGGCAAATGTATGGCTATGCAGCGCCAGAACTCATCGGCAAAAATGTGGCCGTGCTCCACTCGGAAGACGGCCCCAACTCCTTGCCCCAGGCTGCCGTCAGCGCCGTGCTCGCGAGAGGTCAGCTTCCAGAACAAGTCCGCGACCGCACCAAGTCGGGGAAGACCATCGACCTCTTGGTTTCGTTTGCTGTGCTGCGCGATGAAAGTTCAACCCCCGTGGGCATGGTCAGAGTGGCCTTCGATACAAACAAGCCGGCTCGCGATGAGTCTCCCCTCACACCTTGCGCAAGAACTGCCGAGAGACCAACGGCAGCATCCCGCCGAGCTGTGGTTGTAGAGCGCGACATCGACGGCGCGCCGTTCATCATTGCAAGCATGCTGATGCACCAGTTCATGGGCATGGTGGATCGCGTCGCGAGCCACGTTGAGATGGTTCTGATTACGGGAGAAACAGGCACTGGCAAAGAACTCGTCGCGCACACCATTCACCGGTCCTCCTATCGGAGCGGCAAACCATTTGTCGAGATCAACTGCGCAGCTTTGCCCGAACACCTGGTCGAGAGCGAGCTCTTCGGCTACGAGAAAGGCGCCTTCAGTGGCGCCGATACCTGCAAGCCGGGTCTGTTCGAACTTGCGGACAAAGGCACTCTCTTCTTGGATGAGATCGGCGAACTGCCATCCCACATGCAAGTAAAGCTCCTGCGGGTGTTGGATGGAAGTCCTTACTATCGCCTGGGCGGGCATCGGAAAATCGAGGTGGATGTGCGCGTGATTGCCGCCACCAACCAGGACCTGGAGGCTGCCGTAAGGGAGGGCCGCTTCCGGAAGGATCTTTTTCATCGCCTTAGCCAATTCCGCCTGCGCGTGCCACCGCTGCACGAGCGCCCCGAGGACATCGCTGTGCTGGCCCGGCATTTCCTGAAACTCAAGAATCCCGGAAGAAGCTTTAAGGAAGAGGCCGTCCGTGCGTTGCAGTCCTACTCCTGGCCCGGCAACATCCGGGAACTTCGCAATGTGGTTACAAAATTGGCCCTGAACTCCCCGGTGGCCGAGATCCGTGCCGCGGAAGTACGCTCGGAGATGTCGCAAGCCGCCCAAGACGAGCCGAGTCAGGATATGTTTGTAACCTCAGGTGATCTTGGGACGATGGAGGAGCAGATGATTGTCAGGGCCCTGGAAAGAAGCGGAGGACACCGGGCTTTGGCAGCGGAACAACTGGGGATTTCTCGCCGGACACTAAGCCGCAAGCTGCGCGAATATCGGATTAATCCTCCCGGCCGCGCCAAAAACACGAGTCTAGGTGCGATTAGCGGGGAACAGCAGAAAGCGTTCCGGGCAAGCGTGCAGTTTCCGGTGACTCTGAACGAGGCCCAAGGCGAAGAAGTCCACTTAACTGCGGTGAATCTCAGCTCGTCAGGCATCGGTGTAGAAGGCCTCACGCCGTCGTCGCCATGTGAAGGAATGTTAGACGTGAGCTTTGTCTTACCGGAAGAGAACTTCCCCGTCCGGGCCAAGGCCCGCTTGGCCTGGAGGGAGTCCGGGGGACGGGCGGGCATCAAATTCGTCGTCATCGAACCAGAGATCATGGCGAAACTGCAGTCCTGGGCCAATCACAAAATGAAGGAAGAAGGCTGGGACCTCGCGCAATGAACATTCCGCGCACACTGTTCGTCCCGCCAGAACCGTAGGAACGCGCAACTGCTGTCCTGGGAGTGCGTTTGTTATCGCGTGAGTTTCCGGGCGGGATGCGTGCGTCACAGTCGGAGTGGATCTGGCAGGTGATTTGGAGACTCAGATAACCGGGAGGAAGGCTGCCCCGTCCGTCTTTTCGATCCGCGCTGGGTCAGAAGAATTGAATCGCTCTTCATGCTCTCCGCCAGCTTTTTCAGTTGCTCGGGAAAGTTGGCCACGACGGCCAACGGCAACAGCTTGCCCTTGGGCACCGTTCTTCACACTACTGCGCCCAGCTTGACACGTCCTTCTTGCAGTCCGAACGCTGACACATAGAAACTCTGTCCTGCAGTTTCTCCTGGCACAGCCGCGCTGGTGAATCGATCCCTTTCTTCCGTCCACGCCCTCCACCGCTGCCAGAATGCGCATCTGCGGCGTAATCTGGATCGCTTTACTCGCGGCTCCAACAGCGCGCGGGTTAGACCGGCGAGGTCTGGCGTAGTCTTTATTTTCACTGGATGGAACCCGAGCGCATGCTCCTCTTGGTAGGTGAGAGGGTTTTGTCGAGAGCCGAGTCCCTCGAGGAGATCGGATCTGTATAGGTCAAATGCCGACCGTACTTGTACTCCCCAAGCGGCAAATCCGGAGTCGATTTTGGAAACCAGGCCAGGCCAAAAGACAATTCCGTCCATTCCGTAAACGAGGAACGGATATCTTTCAAAACAGCGAATCACATTACCGAGCCGGATCGGAAGCAGAAGAGCTTGCATATCGGGCATCCATTCTGCAACGCTGTGTTTCACTTCGGGAAGCACGGCCATTCGTGCGGCTCGGTTATCTTGTGCGATGCAGCGATCCAGCCGAGAATGAGAATCGGTTCACCCCCAGACGGCTGGAAAATATTCATGAGAATACTGATTGTTGAAGACGATGTGGCACTTTCCAGCTTCATTCGGAAAGGGCTCGAAGCGGAACATCATGCGGTGGACGCCGCGAACGATGGGGAACAAGGCCGTGCGATGGCACTGGAGTTCGACTACGACCTGGTGGTGCTCGATCTCAACCTGCCCGGCGTTGACGGCTTGTCGATTCTGAAGAGTGTACGGCAGCGCAAGTCGAGCATGCCGGTCTTAGTACTGACAGCACGCAGCCGAGTCGAAGATCGAGTGCAGTGCCTCGATACCGGCGCGGACGATTACCTGGTGAAGCCGTTCTCGTTTCTGGAGCTCTCGGCGCGGGCGCGGGCATTGCTGCGCCGGAGCCATCTGCCGTCGGAGTCGGTGCTGACGGTCCGCGATCTCTCGCTCGACCGTGTGCAACGGAAAGTCGAACGTGGGGGCCGCCACATCGAGTTGACCACCAAGGAGTTCGCGCTGCTTGAATACCTGATGCGGAACGCGGGCCGCCGTCTGACTCGGGCCATGATCATCGAACACGTTTGGAACCTGACCTTCGACTCGACGACCAACGTGGTGGATGTGTACATCAATTATCTGCGCCGGAAGGTGGATGACGGGTTCTCGCCGTCGTTGATTCACACGGTGCGGGGAGTCGGATATCAAATCAGTCCGGAAGGGGCCTCGGCATGAGCGCCGCGGCCCGGCCATCGCTCAAACTGCTGCAGGATCAGGAAGTTCTTGGCGAGTTGCTGCACTCGTTGAGCCAGCCGCTGACCAGCCTGCGCTGCTCGCTGGAACTTTCGTTCGACGAAGTCGCGGAACAGCAACAGGCGACGGTTTCGGTGGCTCTGCAGCAGACCGAAAAAGTCATCGGCATGATTCAGCTGATGCGGGAGTATCTTGATGCCGAGGAGCCCGGATCGGAGGCTCACCCGGTAGCATTGGCTCGCGCGGCGCGGGCGGTGGTCGAAGAGCTGTCGTCGATTGCCGCATTGCGCGGGATCAGGTTACCACTTGCGGGCACGTGTACTGCGAGCGTGCCTGTGCCCGAGCCGCGGCTGCGGCTCGCTTTACAATACCTGCTCGCGGCGCTGATCCAAGCTGCGCCGGCCAACAGCGAGATTACGCTTCGCCTGGAGGAGGGCTCGTCGGAATCTGTGCTGCGGGTGGAATGCGAAAAGGGCGCCCCGCCGCGCGATGACCTCGCACGGGGCCCACATTCGAAGCGCGATTCGGTCAGCGGAACGCTGGGCAAGGTGAGGATCGCCATTGCCAGCCGGGTGTTGGAAGCCGCGGGAGCATTTCTGGCCATTGAGGACGGCGACCGCCCCGGATTCGTCCTGCGGATTCCCCGGTGGCTCGCCACTTCCAGCACTCCTGCCTGAAGTTCCTCACGATATTTTTGGCGCGAGCGGGCGCCGTCCGGAGTACAATCCAGCGTTTCCTGGAGGTTGCCGTGAAACGCAGGATTGCGTTGAGCGTACTTTGTCTGGCTGCCTTGAGCCGGGCTCAGAGCGAAGGGCCGGTGCTCCAAGCTGTGGGATCGGTGCGTGTCATCCGGGCTGGCGTTCTGATTGACGGGGACTCCAGCTCGCCTCGTCGCAATCAGGTCGTGATCATTCGCGGAAATCGGATTGTCGAGGTCTCCGATGCAGTTGTCGCCCGCATTCCGGCTTTTGCTGAGACCATCGATCTTTCCCAAGCTACGGTCCTTCCCGGGCTGATTGACGCTCACACACACATTTTTCTGCAAGGCGAAGAGCCCTCCCAAGGCGGATACGATATTCAGCTTCTCAAGTATTCGCTGGCCTTCCGAGCCGCGCGGGCGACGGTTTCGGTGCGGCGCGCATTGGAGCAGGGCTTCACGACTTTGCGTGACGTGGAAACCGAAGGTGCGGGCTATGGTGACGTTGGCATCAAGCAGGCCATTGAGGGGGGGTACATTCCGGGCCCGCGCCTGATTGTATCGACGCGCGCCATCTCAACCACGGGAGGATATCCACTGGAAGGGTACGCGCCGGAGATCGAAGTGCCGAAGGGCGTACAGATCATTGACGGCCCGATTGAAGCGCGCAAGGCGGCGCGCGAGCAGCTTGACCACGGCGCCGATTGGATCAAGGTATACATGACGCACCGTTCGTGGATCGGCAAGAATGGAGAACTGGCATCGCAACCGACCCTGACCTTGGACGAACTGCGCGCGATCGTGGACGAAACCCACGGCTGGGGAAAGAAAGTTGCCTGTCACGCTTATAGCGGTGAAGGCATGCAGCGCGCGCTCGATGGGAGATGCGATTCGATCGAGCACGGCCTGGTGCTGACCGATGCGCAGGTTGCGCAGATGGTGAAGCAGGGCACGTGGCTTTGTCCGACGCTGAGTGTGTATTACACGGACTGGGCACCGGCCGATTCTCCGACAGGGCAGCGGGACCGCAAGCGCGCCTCGGCGCACGAAGAGTCGTTTCGCAAGGCACTGAAGGCGGGAGTGAAGATTGCCTTTGGGACCGACATGGGAGGAATTCCGTGGACGGAGCCGATCGCGCAGGAATTCCCGCGCATGGTGGAATTTGGCATGTCGCCGATGCAGGCGATTCAGAGCGCAACTTCGCGGGCCGCGGAACTGCTGGAGATGAAAGGACGGATCGGCGTGATCGCGCCAGGCGCTTATGCGGATGTAGTGGCGGTAACGGGCGACCCGCTGGCGGACGTCAAGGTTCTCGAGCATGTGGGTTTTGTGATGAAGGATGGCAAGGTGTTCAAGAACGATTTTGGACCGAAGAGGTGACGGCATGAACCTTCTGGAGATGTGCGACGGGGAAGCCGCTTTCGTTCGAGCGGAGACTACGGTCGAACAGGCGATCCGGACGATGCTCGACCGCCGCGTGGGAGCAGTTGCGGTTATTGACGAGAACAAGCGGGTGGCCGGAATTTTTACGGAACGGGATGTGCTGAGCCGTCTGTCGCTGAGTGGGCGGGCTCCGGCTGAGACGCCGGTGCGCGACGTAATGACAACACCGGTCGAGATGGCAACACTGGATACGACTCCCGGCCAGGCGCTCGCCACCATGGTTGAGTATCACTACCGCCACCTGCCCATCGTGGACGACGACGGTCAGTTGCTGGGGATGCTCTCGATCCGGAACGTACTGCAAGCCCGCATCGACGCGCTCACTCGTCAGCTGGACGAAGTACGCTCGATTCGGGACGTGCGCTAGGAGGTCCGTTGGCACCGCCAGAATCCGCCGTTCTTTCCAAGGTCCTCGTGATCGCCCGGATCGTCACGGGAGCCTTCTTTTTGCTTTTCGGCGAATACAAGGTTTTCGGAAGCGCATTCGCCCATGCCGGATTCTCGCACTATTTGGAGGGCTACATTCAACAGACGGCCGTTGCTTTTTACCGGCCGGTGTTGAGCCACATCGTGCTTCCCCATGCCGTCTTTTTCGGTTACCTGGTGGGAATTGTCGAACTGTTGATTGGGATCGGTTTGGTTTTCGGAATCTTTGTACGTACCGCGTCCGCGATGGGCGTGCTGCACATGATCAGCCTGACCCTGGCCACTTGGTGGGAGCCCGGGCATGGAGCGCCTTTCTGGCAGTATTTCGGGGCGGAGCTCGATCATTTACCTCTGCTGTTGCTTTTCCTGATCTTTTATTCCGCAGGCCCAGTCGGGCATTGGCGGACACCTTCTCGCGCTTAAATCCAAAGTTGACTGAACCTGCCTACCGGTGCGCGTGTGGACTTTGGGCGGGGTTTTTGCCGGGAGGTCGCGGACCTTTCGCGATCTTCACGTCAAAGCTGACGGGGAGCTGTTTGGGCGGGTAGCACTGGGCGTTATCACAGGCCTGGTATTTCAGAGTTCCGCGGACAATGTACTTTCCGACATGAACTGTGCGCAGCGGGCGTACCCGCACATCCACCTGGAAATCGCCGGCGTACACACTGAGCTTCTCATCGGGCGCGAAGGCGAAACTCATGTCCCGGCCTTCGGGGTAAATGGTCTTGCTGATGACGATGTCAGTAATGGCATCGACCTTGAGGATGGTCGGGATTAAGAATTCCGATTTGGGGTGGTGCGAATTAATGTGGTAGCCGCTGGAAACGCGGAACGAGAGCGGTACGGTGGCGGATTTACCCTGTTTTACCGTAACCACCGGTGCGGGAGCCATACTCACTACTGGACCCTTGGGACCGTAGGCGTCCTGCCCGTAGGCGGAGACCGAGATCAGAAGAAGCCCGATCGCCAGAGTTTGTCTCATTGGTTGCTAGGGTACCGCAGTTTCGGTTGCCGATCGAGGTTACCTACGAGCCTGTACCGCCTGGCCCTGGCTGAGGGCTTTCTTGATGTTGTCCACAAAGACGCTGCGGCTCTGCAGCCCGAACTCGCGCGCTGTGACCTTGCCGTTGCGATCCACGAAGTACGTAGTCGGCAGCACGCCGACGCCGCCGTAGCTTTGCCCGACGGATTCCTTGCCCAGCAGGATGGGGTAGTTCACTCCCATTTCCCTGGCGAACTTGGCGATGTCTTCGGTGCTGGCGTCGTCCATGGCCACGCCGACAATCTGGAGTCCTTGCGGTCCGAATTCCTTCTGCATCTCAACGAACCAGGGCATCTCGATTTTGCAGGGGCCGCAGTAGGTCGCCCAGAAATTGAGCAGAACAGCCTTGCCGCGGAAGTTGGAGAGCTTGACGCTCTTGCCTTCGAGCGACGGTAGTTCGAAGTCGGGAGCGAGGTGGCCGATGAGTTGCCCGGGCGCAGCTCCGCCAGCATGGTTCTTCCGGGCAATGTGAATCCCGGCGAAGAACATGGCCGCGACCACGGCTGCGATGAAAACCGGGATGAGAGGATTTCTTTTCACTGGAATCTCGACTCCTACAATGCAAAGCGGTTCAAGAACGAGAAGTAGCCGGAGATTATCGTAAAACGCCCTAGCACCAGAAGTGCGCCCAGGAAAATCAGCAGTACTCCGGAGGCCACTTCGACGGCGTGCATGTGGAACTTGAACCGGTTATAGAACTTAAGAAAACGCTCAATGCCGAGCGATGTCAGCAGGAATGGCACAGCCAGACCTGCCGAGTAGATGGCGAGAAGAAAGATCCCTTTCCAGACTGTGTCTTGAGCGGCGGCGAAGCCGAGCACGAGGGCGAGAATCGGGCCGACGCAGGGTGTCCAGCCAAAGGCGAAAGCGAACCCAATGACAAACGCGCCCCAGGCTGAGGAGCCGCCTTTCAGGCTGTGAAGGCGGGTATCGGCCAGCAGAGCCTTGATCTGAAAAATTCCAGTCAGGTGAAGTCCAAAGACGATGATCACCGCACCGGCGACTCTGGCGAGCAGCGACTTGTACTGCGCCAGGAACTGGCCGACTTCCGTCGAAATCGCGCCCAGCGTGATGAAGACGATGCTGAAGCCCATGATGAATGCGGCCGAATTCAGCATCACTTTCCGGAACAAATGCGCTTCCTGGGATTTCAATTCTTCGACGCCGACTCCGGAAATCAACGAAACGTATCCGGGCACGAGGGGAAGCACGCAGGGCGAGAGGAAAGAGATCAATCCCGCCACAAACACGGCCGGTAATGACAAGTTGGTCATGAAGTCCTATTGTAACGAGCGGCCAGCTTTACCGCTCTTGTAACAAGATGCCGAGAAAGGGCGAATTGTTACAACATTTCCGCGGGCTTCTCCTCAAATTATCGCTGTCGGAATCATCGCTGTCGGCTGTTCGAACTTGGGGGTTTCTTTGAATCCGTCTCCTTGGGCGGACCGGGGGACGGAGGATTCGGAGAAGTGGGTTCAGGCGGCCCCTCGCTCAGCACCTTGTTGATGAATCCGGGAGGCACGGTCGCGGTTACAACGGCACGGTCGCCTGAACGTTCGACTTTGAGACTGTCGAAGAGTGTCTTTACGTCGGCGTCGGTCCCCTGCGCGCCAACACTGCCCTCGGCGGCGTGAAAGAGGCTGAGGAAAGTGCTCGCCCTTTCGGTGACGGCCTGCGCGTCGGATTCGCTGTCGGTAAAGGCTTCCGCCCTCAGGTGGAGGGCCCGGAGATAGCGTCCGGAGATGATTGCGACGGCGGGCTTTGGAAACAGTAGTGACCAACTGCCCAGTTCGCCGAGAGAGCCCATCGGCACGGGTTTCACGCGCACAATCGCGAACGCCAGACTCGCCAAGGGTACTTTCTTGTAGTACCTGCGCAGCAAATTGGGTCCGCCAAACGGCGACGCCAGCTTGCGGGAGCGATCAAGTACGCCGCGAATGACGTTAGGATCGGGGTGGTTCGAAGCCGCCACGGTGTTGTAAGAGAGAATGACAACGCGAACGATACGGTCTTCGCGAGGAATGTTGTAGATGTCGAACCCGCGGTAATCGTCGATGGTCGAGGAGAGCTTCTTAAGGTAGGCAGTCAGGCGGCCAGAATCGATTTTCCCGACAAAGACCTCGGAAAACCGGGGCTCAGAGGCGGATCCGCCGGTTCCCCCGCCCCAGCTTTGCGGGTAGTGCACGGCGAAGGCGGCTTCGTCCAGGTCGCGTTCGAACTGGAAGCCCGACTCTTCGACAAACTTCCGATAGTCCGGTTCCCGCGAAACCGGCGGCAGGTGAGTGGTGGCGTTGAAAGCTCGAATCCATTTCAGATTGACGTACAGGAAGCCATCGGCGCCGGGGAGCAGGCGGGCGGCTTCGGGCGGAGCGTGCTTGCGCAGGCTTACGACCAGAGCCACAGCAGCCGCAATCGCCAAGACGGCGAGCACGAGGGGAAGACGGCGTCGGATGCGCATCGAGTGTCGGCAGGTACAGGCGCTCCTCGGCCGTGAAGCGCGAAGAGTCCTCATTATGATAGCACTTTAGCCAGTCGGATTTTCTTCCCGTGCCGGGCTCACTTTTGAGCCTTGCGTCGTGACGGTGCAATCAGTTCAGCACTGCTGGGTGCCCTGCAACCGGTTGCACGTCAATGACCCTTGTGGTACCGTAAATAATTGTCCCGGACATCAGGAAGGGATTAGGGGAAGAATTGTGTCTTTCGGGATGCGGTCTTCCGATTGCTGGCGTAGCTCAGCCGGTAGAGCATCTGATTTGTAATCAGAGGGTCAGGGGTTCGAATCCCTTCGCCAGCTCCAGAAAACAGTTTTCCGGAAACAACGGCGGTTTGCGCGGAGACGCGCGCTAGCGGCGCAAGAGTTCGAACGCACTCCATCAGAGTATTTTTCCGGCGTGGTGTAGGTGTCACAAGCGGGAGTTCCCGCATTTCGTTTCCCTTAGTTGCGAAATGCTGTTGTCGCGTTTGGGTTGAGTTTTGCGCGTCCGGGGTGTTTCCGGATTTGCACAGGTGGGTGAGTGGTTAAAGCCAACAGACTGTAAATCTGTCCCTCTCAGGAGGTACGGAGGTTCGAATCCTCCCCTGTGCACCAGAGTTGAGCCGACTAGCGGGCGTGAGCGAAAGCGGGAGCCCGCTGGCGAAATCCCGAGCGCTTTTGCGAGGGAACTAAGTGCGAGCAAACCGTTTGGCAATGGCGCTCGCCGCATATGTGATATTGGCGGTGCTGGCGTGGGCCACGATTTCTGACGGGAAGCTCCGACTGGCCACCTTTGCGGTACTGGCGTTGTTCGCGGTGAAGACGATTGTGCGGCGCCGGGACGTGATGCATCCAGACGGCGAGAAGTGAGTGATTTCGAGCCGATGTAGCTCAGTTGGTAGAGCACTCCCTTGGTAAGGGAGAGGTCATCAGTTCAATCCTGATCATCGGCTCCAGAAGATTGAATGAGTGGCTAGCATGCATGGCGGCGTGTTTTTCTGGCTTGCGCTAAGGCTAGTGATGCTCGCAATAGTTGTTCTCTACTTCGTGCTGATCCTTGCGTGGCCGAGGAGGGGACGCAGCGCGAGCTGGCTGTTCTGGGTGATCATGGCTTTGGTTTGGATCCGAATCGTTGTTCCGTTCGTTCTTGGCTATGGTTTGGCGTATCGGGTTTCCATCGTATGCCTCGGAATTGCAGGAGCAGTTGGAGTTCACGATCGGATTTACGATTGGGCTTCTCGCTCAGTTGCGGATGCGCAGAGCGACTAACTGAGATTTAACTGAGAACTGACAACTGAGAGCTGATTTCAAGGGCGGGAGTAACTCAGTGGTAGAGTCACAGCCTTCCAAGCTGTTGGTCGCGGGTTCGATCCCCGTCTCCCGCTCCAGGATTTGAATGGATGCGAACTGTGGCATTCGAACAGGCTGCGATCAAGATTGAGAAGGTCGAGGAATTCGGGCAATTGCAGCGCGCGGTTGACGAAGCCTTGTCGCCGCAAAAGGTCAAGCGGTTCCTGAAGAGTCTGCGCAGTGGCAGAATTCGAATTCGCGACTTCGATGCGGTCATAGTAACGAAGACGCTAGAAGCGATGACGGGCCGGGCGGATTTGAATGCCAGGCAGCTTTATCGGTCCTTGACCCTGTCCGATCAAGCGCAGATGCGAGAGTTTTATCTCTCCAAGATTGAGCAGGTAGAACCTGCGCTGCGGGCGAAGTTCAGCAAGCTTTATCAGTACTATTGATCGGTTGATCTTGTAGCGAGGAAAACGCGATTTATGGCAAAAGTCGAGCCGTTCAGCAGGCGTGAGCGAAGCAGGAGCCTGCTGGCGAGATTCCTGAGAGCAGCGAAGGAACTCCGGTGAGAATCGAGGACGGAAATGGCAAAAGAGAAATTTGCGCGCACCAAGCCGCACTGCAACGTCGGGACGATTGGCCACATCGACCACGGCAAGACCACGTTGACGGCGGCGATCACGAAGGTGTTGCAGAAGCACAACCCCAAGATCAAGTTCCGCTCGTTTGACTCGATCGACAACGCGCCGGAAGAAAAGGCGCGCGGCATCACCATCGCGACCGCGCACGTGGAGTACGAGACCGACAAGCGGCACTACGCGCACGTGGACTGTCCGGGGCATGCCGACTACATCAAGAACATGATCACCGGGGCGGCGCAGATGGACGGCGCGATTCTGGTGGTGGGGGCCGACGACGGTCCCATGCCGCAGACGCGCGAGCACGTGCTGTTGGCGCGCCAGGTGGGCGTGCCCTACATCG
>WNGE01005638.1_pt1 | contig 27299 bp, 22 predicted proteins | sample 5400651 | NCBI WGS metagenome assembly WNGE01 (sample SAMN13153370, study PRJNA577476) | soil metagenome | isolation source: 60 cm soil or saprolite under grassland replicate 2 | place: USA:California | collected 2016-06-15 | reverse complement strand
CATGGTGAGATCGATGGCGCAGGCGGCAAACGAGGCGCCGGAACGCGCGTGGATGACCTTCGCACCGCGGTAAAATTCCAGCACAAGCGTCGCCGCCACAAACACGCAGAGAACCAGGCACGCCAGCGAATAAAGCTCGCGGAAACCCAGCGCAAAGGCGATCGCGCCCGCCACAATCCCGATGGCCAGCGGCAGGCCAAAATTGCGCTTCAGGCTTTCCGTTGAAGTTTTTCTCCAGGCCAGCAAAGGTCCCACGCCGGTCAAAAACAGGATCAGAAGTCCGATGGGAATGTTCACCTTATTGAAGAACGGAGCGCCCACGCTGATGCGGTCTCCGGTGAACCACTCGGAAAAAACGGGAAAGAGCGTGCCCGAAAGAATCGCGACGCAGGCCACAAGGAAAAGCAGGTTGTTGAAGAGGAAGCTCGATTCGCGGGAAACAATGGAATCGAGCTGATTCTCGCTTTTGAGATAATCTCGATTTTTCAGATACGCGCCCAGGCAAACCAATAGCACAATTCCAATGAAGCCCACGAACCAGTTACCGAGGTTGGATTGGGCAAAAGCATGAACAGAACTGACCACGCCGCTCCGCGTCAGGAACGTTCCCAAAATGCACATGAGAAACGTCGCGAAAACCAGCCAGACGTTCCAGACCTTCATCATGCCGCGCTTCTCCTGCATCATGACCGAGTGCAGGAACGCCGTGCCCGTCAGCCAGGGGAGCAGCGACGCATTCTCGACGGGATCCCAGCCCCAGTAACCGCCCCAGCCCAGCACGGCGTACGCCCAATGAGCGCCGAGTAAGATTCCGATGGACTGAAACATCCACGCAATCATCGTCCACCGGCGCGTCAGGTGAATCCATTTTTCGCCGGGGTACCGGGCCAGCAGCGCGCCCAGCGCGAAGGCAAACGGAATCGTGAAGCCCGTGTAACCCGAATACAGATTCGGCGGATGGATCACCATTTCCGGATATTGCAGAAGGGGGTTCAAACCGTTGCCGTCCGCCCGCGCGACATAGCTCAGGACGCCGCCCGCTCCCGGCGCCGCAAGCGCTTTGAAGGGGCTCTCAACAAAGTTGTTCAGCGTCAGAAAGAAAATCTGCACCCCAGCCATGACCACGCCGACATACGGCATCAACTCGCCGTTCTTGTTCCGGTAAGCGATCAGCACGGAAAAAACATAGATGGACAGCAAAAAGCTCCAAAACAGCAAGGACCCTTCCTGCCCCGACCACAGCGCGGCAATCTTGAAAAACGTCGAGAGGTCGCGATTGCTGTGAGCTACGACATAGGCATTCGAGAAATTATCGCTGAAGAACAGATATTCGAGGCTCAAGGTGGCGAGGAAAACCAGGCAGCAGGCGGCTATCCCAGCCTGACGAGTGCTCTTAACCAGCAGCGGGTGACGAGTGACGATTGCGGCGATGCCCCCCACAAACGCATACACCCCGCATACAAACGCTAAAACAAGGGCAAAGGAACCGAATACATCCACCGAGACCCCGCCTCTCCCCCGGTGAAACCGGGTCGGCTACATGCTGCTTTGGGGGCTGGAGCCGGACGCGGCGCCGCCTGCAGGCACCGCTTCGTACTTGGAGGCGCATTTCGCCTGAACGTGCTCAGCCACAAATCGGCCGTCCGAAGCGGGGCGGCCTTCCACAAGCGCTTGCGATTTATCCACAAAAGTATCCGGCAACGATGTATGCTCCCAGCGGCGACGGTGCCGCCGACGCGCATACGCTGACTTCTCGCTGAGCCGGTGAGCGTCTGCAGTTCGGCGATCGTGTGGTAGTAGGTCTTGCTTTCGCCGTAGCCGAGCCACGCTAAAAACCCCAGCGCAATCACGATCACGCTGATTCCGACGCCAAATTTTGTTTGCTTCTTCACGTTAGTGCTCCTGGCCCGCTTTCAGTCCTTCTATGCGTTTGATTTTACCACAGATAAAAAAGCGGTCTAGCTGGTTCGAGTGTCAGCACGCAGCGCCTCCAATGGCCAGCGACGGACTGTACTCTGGTTCAGTCTGCCGCCGCGGCAGCAAGAGCTTCCCGCAAGCGCGCGACGGCATGTTCTGGAGCAGGGCCATCGAATCGAAAAGGCTTTCCCAGGTCCAACACAACTGGACAGCCCAGTTTGGACGTCTGGATTTCCTCCAAGACCGGGGCCAGCGCCTGCGAGATCAGCACCACGCGCTTGGGTTTGAGCGAGCGCCGAATCCGCACGGCGACGGCCGGAAGCCGTTGTGCAATCACTGTTGGCGATTCCGATTCTCGCTTCGATTCCTTTTCCAGGGGACATTCCAGGACATGTGTCAGGAAAAAGCCGGCGCGTTGAAATTCCGCTTGCACAGAATCTGCTGCCCTTCCCGTGGTGGCCATCCCCAGCGCCTCCAGGAGCAGCGCTGCTTCTCCATGAAACTCATCTCCCGGGGAGTACAGAAAATCCTTTTCCTCAATCGGGGAGAAAGCGCCCAGCAAGAGCGTGTTGATATGAACCGGCCGGTATCGCGTGGTCCATTCCAGGCGCTGTAGCCGACGGACAAGATGCTCCGCTGATGCGATTTGGCCGCACCCGTCGCAAGGCAAAGCGATTGAGTTCGTCATATCGTTGGAAAAATCGTAGACAGAGATGCGGGTTGGGCCCGGCCTTTCATTCCGAATTGGAACTGAGGACTTACGACGGAACGGGCGCGTCTTTCGGCAGCTTTGCCCGCAAGCACCACTTCAATTCCTGACTCATGTCGGTAACCTCCATCCCCGGCATGACAATGAACTTGCAACTCAGCATCTCGTGCGGCTCATCTTCATCGGGCAACTGGCAGGCGACCCGGCAATACTGGCAATCCTGATTCCAGCAAAAGCGCCCGTACGGAACTGTTTCCGGGCTGATGAACTGGAAACAGCGCAGAAGTGAGTTGCGCTCCGGGACCTGAAACCTTTTCCCGAAGATCGTGATTTCCACCAGCTTTTCATACGGACGGAAGGGTTCCGACATGATGAATCCTGTTTTCCGTGTGCCGTCGCACGAGGAGCCCCAGCATTTCCCCTGCGCCGGTACACCTGGATAATTGCCCCATCAGAGTAGTCCGCAGCGCACACCCACACAACGACCGCATCCGGCGCGCGTTGCCAATGTGCTACGGGGTGCAAATCAAGGGGACCGCTCCTCCCTTCGTTGCAATTCTTAGAGCTTGCCGATCAATCCTAGATCTGAAGCGCTTGGGCAAGCCTTTTCAACTTTCCTCAGAAAAACACCAAACGCGTTGGTGCGCCGTCTCCGTGGGTTTTGAATTGATCAAAGCGCGTGGAGGTTTGAAATTTACAATCAGTTGCCTAGATCGAAGAACTGCCCCATCCTGCGAAACTTCTCATAGCGCGCGTCAAGCAATTCCCGGACCGGCTGATTGGTCAGCGCCACAAGCTGGCGGTCCAGGACTTCATCCAGAAACCGCGCCGCCGCTTCGAAGTTGGTATGTGCGCCACCTTCCGGTTCCCGCACAATTTCGTCAACGATGCCCAACTCTTTCAGGTCTTTGGCCGTGATCTTCATGGCGGCGGCAGCGGTTTCCGCCTTTGTCGCATCGCGCCAGATGATGGAAGCGCACCCCTCCGGCGAAATGACGGAATAGAAGCTGTTCTCCAAAATATTGATGCGGTCACCGACCGCAATGGCCAAGGCTCCTCCGGAGCCGCCTTCCCCCGTTACCGAGACGATGATCGGTACCGGTATTCGCGCCATCTCTCGCAGGTTCCGCGCAATCGCTTCACCCTGGCCGCGTTCTTCCGCGTCCATCCCGGGATACGCGCCAGGAGTATCAATTAACGTGAGGATTGGGCGGCGGAACTTCGCCGCGAGATGCATCACGCGCAGGGCCTTGCGATAACCCTCTGGTTTCGGCTGGCCAAAATTGCGTACCAGGCGTTGCTTCGTGTCTCGGCCTTTTTGGTGACCGATGATGGCCACGGGCCGTCCGTGATATTTCCCGAGACCCGCTATAATGGCCTTGTCATCTCCATATCCGCGGTCGCCGTGTAGCTCGACAAAATCGGTAAACAGCAACCCAATGAAGTCGAGCGCATACGGGCGCTGTGGGTGCCGTGCAATCTGCACGCGCTGCCACGCTCCCAGGTGCGCGTAAAATTCGCGTCGCAGTTCGGAAACCTGATGACGGATGCGTTCGAGCCCCGCATCAGCCTCGTCGTCACCTGCCAGTCGCCGCAACTCCTCGACGTCCTTTTCGAGGCGCTCGATTTCCTTCTGGCGCTCGGTCCCTTTCTGGCGCTCCACCAGAGGGACGCCCGGATTGTTTTTTCCCTTTGGGCTCATCACGCCACCGTTCGAACAGCGCCCTCACCGCAGAGCTGCTGCACGGCTTCCACCAATTCGCAGGCTGTCTTGACGCGCTGCTGCGCCTGCACTACCGCCACAGAACCATCCGGGGCGTACAACTCGAAAACAACTGGGCATGTACCGGGCGAACCGGCAAAGAGGTCTTCCAAGCGGTCGAGAAGATCTTCGCTGAGTGACTGCATTTCGAGGCGCACACGAAATTCATTGGCCCCCGCATGCTCCGCAATCTCCTCGAGTCTCCTAGCCTCCTGCAGCGAAAGCCGCGTCCCCGCCTCTTCCACCTGCACGCGCATTTTCAAAAGGAGCGGGTTACCGGGCTTCAAGAGCTGCTCAAGACGTGCAAAGCTCTCCGGAAATGCCAAGAGTTCCTGGACACCGGTCATGTCCTGAATCGTGAAAATGGCCCAGCGCGCGCCCTTTTTCGAACGCATCGGCCGCGTCCCCACAATCAGCGCGGCAATGGTGATTTCCTTGCCGTTCCGCTGTCCCTCGACTTGATCGAGGGTGACTGTCTTCAAGTCACTCAGCCGCGAAGAATATTTTGCGAGGGGATGGCCTGAGACGTAAAAGCCCAGCATCGCGTATTCGCTCGCGAGACGCTCCTCTTCGCTCCATGGCGTGGCCTCGCGCAATTCGAAAGGTGTCGGCGCGGCCGCAGCGGCCGTTCCAAACAGTCCGTGCTGCCCGGATTCGCGAATCCGCGAAGCGCGCTGCAACGCGGCGATGGCCTCATCAACCGACACCAGCATTGATTCACGGGGACCAAGCGAATCCAGGGCGCCCGACTTGATCAGACTTTCGAAAACGCGTTTGTTCAGAAAACGCGACTCGATGTGTTCGCAGAAGTCATAGAGCGACTTGAATTCTCCATGGTTCATTCGCGATTCAAGAATCGCTTTGGCCGTGTTTTCGCCGACATTCTTGATGGCCGCGAGGCCAAAGCGAATCGATTCCCCCACCGGAGTAAAGTACAGTTCGCTTTCATTCACATCCGGCGGCAAAATGGAAATACTCATCCCGCGCGCTTCATTGATGTACTTGACGACTTTTTCCGTGTTGCCGGCTTCCGAGGTCAATAGCGCCGCCATGAATTCGACGGGATAATGCGTTTTCAGATAGGCCGTCTGGTAGGCGAGCAGCGCGTAAGCGCAGGAGTGCGATTTGTTAAAGCCGTAGCCGGCAAATTCTTCCATCAGATTGAAGATGCGTTCCGCCTTCTTCTCCGGAATCTTGTTGGCAGCGCATCCCGCCATAAACTTTGCGCGCTGCGCGGCCATCTCCTCTTTCTTTTTCTTGCCCATCGCGCGGCGAAGAATGTCCGCCTCGCCAAGCGAAAAACTTGCCAGGCAATTGGCGATCTGCATGACCTGTTCCTGATACAGGATGACGCCGTAGGTTTCCTCGAGAATGTCCTTCAACTGAGGAAGTTCGTAGCTGACCTTGGTTTTGCCTTGCTTCCGGTTGATGAAGTCGTCGATCATGCCGCCCTGGATGGGACCGGGCCGGTACAAAGCGTTCAGCGCGGTGAGGTCTTCGATACGCGTGGGCTGGTAACGGCGGAGAATGTCGCGCATGCCGTGGGACTCGAACTGGAAGATGGCGGTCGTTTCGGCGCGGGCAAAGAGTTTATAGGTCTCCGCGTCATCAAGCGCGAGATTGTCGATATCAATTCTCACGCCGCGGTTCTGGTCGATCATGCGGACGGTATCGTGAAGCACCGTGAGGGTCGTGAGGCCGAGAAAATCCATTTTCAGCAGCCCGACGCGCTCCAACGCATTCATGTCATATTGCGTGGTGATTTCATCCCGATTCGTCTTGTACACGGGGACGACGTCCGTCAGCGGCCTCGGCGAAATCACCACGCCAGCCGCATGCGTGGAGGCGTGGCGCGACAATCCTTCGAGCCGCAGCGCCACGGACATCAAGTCCTTCAACCGTTCATCACTGTTGATGGCCGATTTCAGCTGCGGCGCTTCTTCCAGCGCCTCCTTAAGTTCAATCCCCAGCGTGTTCGGGATCAACTTCGCCAGGCGATCCACTTCCCCGTAGGGAATATCCAGAGCGCGGCCCACGTCCTTCACCGCCGCCTTCGCCGCCATTGTTCCGAACGTAATGATCTGCGCCACGTTCTCTCTGCCGTACTTCTGCGTCACGTATTCAATCACTTCGCCGCGCCGCCGCATGCAGAAGTCGATGTCGATATCGGGCATCGAAACGCGTTCAGGGTTCAGGAAGCGTTCGAAGAGCAAGTTGTATTGCAAGGGATCGACGTCCGTGATGCGCAGCGCGTAGCTCACCAGACTGCCCGCCGCAGAGCCTCGCCCCGGTCCAACGGGAACATTCTGCGCCCGCGCGTAGTGGATGAAATCCCAGACGATCAAAAAGTAGCCCTCATAGCGCATCTTCTTGATCATTTCGATCTCTGCAGTCAGCCGGCGCTCGTACTCCGCCAGCGGATTCCGCAGGAATCCCTGTTGCGCCAGACGCTCCAGGTATGGCACGCGGGCCGCAAAACCCTCTCGCGCGACTTTTTCAAAATAGCTCGCCGAGGAATGCCCTTCGGGAACTTTGAACTCCGGGAAAGGATTCGGGATGCGCCCGATCTTCACATTGCAACGCGAAGCGATATCAACGGTACGGCTCAACACATCCGGAAGCTCGCCGAAAACCTGCGCCATCTCCGCCGCCGTCTTAAAATAAAATTGATCCGTCGCGAACTTCATGCGATTGGCGTCACCCATGGTCTTGCCGGTCTGGATGCAGAGCAGCACTTCCTGAGCGTGCGCGTCTTCGTGATGCAGGTAATGGCAATCGTTGGTGGCGACGAGGGGGATACCGGTCTCTTTCGATAGGCGGACCAGTTCCCGGTTCACGTCTTTCTCTATTTCCAGTCCCTGGTCTTGAATTTCGAGAAAGAAATTCGCTTTGCCGAAAACGTCGCGCATCCGGTAAGCATTCTCGCGGGCCTGATCATATTTCTGCTCCACCACCGCTTCGGTGACAGCGCCCCGCAGACATGCAGACAGAGCGATCAGGCCCTTGCTGTGTTTCGAGAGCAGATCGTAATCGATGCGGGGTTTGTAGTAAAAACCTTCAAGGAAACCGGCGGAAACAAGCTTGATCAGATTGTGATAGCCCTCAAGCGACTCGCAGAGGAGCACCAGATGATTCGTACCACGCATCCCCGGTTCGGTCTCGCCACGCTCCTGTCCGTTGCCGCCGTTCGTTTTTTCGCCCCGGTCATGCCGGCTGCCTTTCGCCACGTAAACCTCGCAGCCGATGATGGGCTTGACGTCCCGCTTGCTGGCCTCATGGAAGAAATTCGCAGCCGCAAAGAGGTTTCCGTGGTCGGTAATGGCCACGGCCGGCATTTTCTGGCGTGATGCTTCATCCAAAAGCTCGGACGTTTCGCAGGCCCCATCGAGCAGGCTGTAATCCGTGTGAACGTGAAGGTGAACGAACTGGGGTTGCCCCATGGAACTCGATTCTAAGACTCTCTCAAGAGAATTGCATTACGCATTGTGACTTTTCCCACAGGCGGCGATTCCCCGCTACGCGAGCAGGTTACTTGCGCCCGTGACTCTTTTTCCCTGACGAACTGCTCCTGCCACGAGACATTGGTGCGGCGTGTTTGGCAGGCGCCTTGGGAGAAACGGATTTCGCCTTCGCTGCGTGTTTCGCATCAGCTTTTGCAGCGGCATGTTTTTGCCTGGCGGCAGCGCCGACTGCGGCAGCAGCATGCGCTTTGTCCGCACCCTTCGACGGCTTTTTTTCCTTCTCTTTCTTTTTCGGCTGCTCCTTGATTCCGCTGAGCTTCCTGAGGATCTTCTCCCGCTCTTCCCGCGTCTTTCCGCGGCCTGTGAGCTGCATTGCAAAGATTTGGTCCATAATCTGGTCGAATTTCGGTCCGCGCAGCATGCCCAGAGTTTCCAGTTCGTTTGCCACGGCCGGAAGGCTGATGCGAAGTGGCCGCCACTTGTTCAAATAGGCGCGCATTTTCGAAAGGGCCGTGGAGTTATTCGATTCGGCCATCAAATACGCCATTTGCTCGAGAGGGAGCTTTTCGAGGAAGCGGTAAGCATCGATCGGGGCATTCATCTTCCTCCCCACAAGCTCCTTTTGCGCCTCCCGCGCTTCCTGCTCAAAACTGAGGACAGCATCCGCTTCCGCAGACCGAAACCCAGCTTTCGCGAGAACGTTGGCTTGTTCCCTGTCCTTCAAACGTCCCAGAATCGCCAGCAGCATTGGTGTTGCAAGACGCGGGCGGAAACCCGCCGTGAACAGATCCTCGCGCACCTTCATAAGGCGGCTGATTGCCTCATAATCCGGGTGCTTCTTCGCCAGAACGGGACTAATAGCTTCGAGAAGATCGTGCTCTTCCCAGGCCTTGAGCACGACCGACGGCCGCTCCTCTCGCGCCACGGCGCGAAGCTCGCTGCCGGCATCTTCCGGCTCGATGGTGCGCTGAAGGTCACGCTCGATGGCCAGATCGAACCATTCCTGTGTGCGCTGCTCGATTTTGAACCCCATCCGCGCAGCGAAGCGCAAGACGCGCAGCAAGCGGACCGGCTGATTCGTGAAGCTATGAATAGTCAGCGCCCGGACTTCGGCACGCTCGATGTCGGACAATCCATTGGTTGGGTCCAGGAGCAAGCCGCGGGAAGCCGGGTTCAAGGAAATAGCGATGGAGTTCAGTGAGAAATCGCGCCGGCGGAGATCCTCCATGATCGTGGACCAGCGAATTTCCGGACGCGTTCCCGGGCGAACATAATGGTCGTCCCGCGAGGCGGAGATACTTCCTTCGCAGTCACCAGCGAACAGTACTTCCACCTGCCGCAGTTTTTCATCTTCGGAGAGAATCTTCGCGCCGCCCTTCTCGAGTTCGCGCGCGATCTTCGACGGATTGCCTTCCACGGTAAAATCCAGATCGCGCAGCGAAGCCCCGGTGACGAGGTCACGCACGGTTCCGCCCGTCAGGTACACATTGCACCCGAGCGCTGCGGACAGTTCCTGCACGCGCATCATCGCCGCGCGCTGTTCGGGCGAGAGCCGGCTTTCCAGCAAAAACATGTAGTCTGGCATTGCGCTCCTTCTGCTTCAGGGTGTCCGCGCTGACTGCAGTGCAGGCACCCGCGATGGGATCCCCGGGACTGCCGCGTCACGCACGCGGATGATGCGCCTTATAAATCTGTTTCAACCGTTCCTCGACAACGTGCGTGTAAATCTGCGTCGTGGAGATGTCCGCGTGGCCGAGCATGAGCTGCACCGACCTGAGGTCCGCTCCCCGCTCGAGCAAATGCGTGGCAAAACTGTGCCGCAGCATGTGCGGCGTCAGGGCCACGCGCAATCCCGCCCGCCGCCCGTAGGAGGAGAGAATCTTCCACACGCCGACGCGGCTCAGCGCTCCACCCCTGCGATTGACGAACAATGTCGGACTGCCTGCCGCTTTGCCGAGCAGCTTGGGCCTGGCATCGCGAAGATACTTTTCCACCATGCCAAGGGCTTTCTTTCCGACCGGAACGATTCGTTCTTTATCGCCTTTGCCGATGCACCGTACACAACCAACCTTGGTATCGAGATCCGTGACCCGCAGCCCGACGAGCTCCGACACGCGCAAGCCCGCAGAGTACAAAACCTCAAGCATTGCGCGGTCCCGCAAACCGAGAGGTGTTTTCGCATCGGGCTGAACGAGCAGCCGCTCCACCTCTTCTAGACGCAGATAACCCGGCAACGAGCGGCGGATTTTCGGGGATTCCAGGTTCACCGAGGGATCCTTTGCAATGAGCTCCTGGATCTGGGCGAAACGGAAAAAGTTGCGCAGCGTGACCAGATGCCGGGCCACGGTCTTGCTCTCCAGCTTCTGCCGGTAAAGCCCTGCGAGGAAATCCACCAGGTCGTCCTGGGTGACAGCCTCCAGGCTGAGCTTGCGCTTCTGCGCGAATTCATTAAATTTTGCGAGGTCACGGCGATAGGCGGAGACGGTGTTTGAAGACAGACCCTTCTCGACCCTCACGTGCGTCAGAAACGACGAAATGGTTGCCGGGATTTCCATCAAAGCTCCACGTAATCACTTCCGGCACCGGCGCGGCGCCGCGTGGCAATGCCATAAACTTCTTCGATTTCGCGACAACGGAAGAGCCAAGCAAGGGCCAGATATAGAACCGTCGCTCCGGTAATCAACCCAGTAAAAACCATCAACTGCACGAGGAACCGGGAGTGTATCGTAAACTCGGTGTAGTAATTCCCGAACCAGCAGGCCACGCCCATGATGCCTGCGCACAAAGAGATCTTGGCAAAGGAGCGCACGATTTCCATTGTGCCCATCGGACCATAGCGAAGGCGGAAAATGATAAAGAGCGCGAAGAAATCGAAAAAAGTCGCCAAGGCCGTTGCCAGGGCTGGGCCGCCGTTCTGAACGCGCCTAAAGAAAATTTGCAGGAAGACGATATTGAGAACGATGTTAATGAAGAGAGAGATTGAGGCAACAATGACGGGTGTCTTCGTGTCGCGTGTGGAGTAGAAGGCTGGAACGACCAGCTTGACCGTCGCCAGCGCCGGTAATCCAATGGCGTAATAGAGGAGCGCCCGAGCCGTCAGACGTGTTGATTCGGCCACGAACTGGCCGTGCTGGAAGAGCACGCGAATAATCGGCTCACGCAGGATCATCAAGCCCAGCGCCGCCGGAATGGTAATGAAGGCCACGATCCGAACGGAAAACGACAGCGTTTTTTTCAGCGAGTCATAATCTTTCGCAGCCGCTTGGTGCGACATCATCGGCAGAATCGCCGTTGCAACGGCAATCGCATAGCCGCCGAGAACGAGTTCCATGACGCGGTCCGCCACGTAGAGGGCAGCGAGGCTTCCCGCCGGCATGCGGCTCGCGGTGGCAAATCGCGTATCAATCAAGAGATTGATCTGGCCGATGCCGATTCCGAAAAGCCGTGGGATCATTAGGCGCGCCACATCTCGAATACCCGGGTGGGAAAAGGAGATGCCGAAATTGAACTTCATTCCCTTTTGCACTAGGGAAGGCACCTGAATCAAGAATTGCAGGACGCCACCAACAAGAACTCCAACGGCAATGGAAGTCGCGGAATCCTTGAAATAGTTCCGCACGATCGCGAATGTGAACAAAATCGTAGCCAGGTTAAGGAATACCGGCGTCGCTGCCGGCAGCCCGAAAATATGAAAAGAATTCAAAATACCCATGGCTAACGCTGCCAGGGAAACAAAAAAGAGATATGGAAAGATAATTCGGTTCAGGTCCACAGCCTGCGCCCCGGCGATGTTTTTGCCGGCAAAAAGATGCACGACGGCGGGAGAGAAAACCATCCCGAGAACGGTGATGGCGGCGGCAACCAGGGCCAGCGTCCAGAAGAGTCGATTCGCAAAAGCCCAAACGTCTTCTTTCGACTTTTCTCGCATGTAGCTGGTAAAAACGGGAATGAAAGACGCTGTCATCGACCCTTCGGCCACCAACCTGCGAAATAAGTTTGGGATGCGGTAGGCAAGTACGTAGGCGTCTGCGGCTGGAGTAGTGCCGAGGAGGAGGGCAATGCGCTGATCACGCACGTAGCCGAGAACCCGGCTGACGATAGTGACCAGGGAAATGACCGAAGCGGATTTGAGGATATGCTTTTTATCGGTCAACGGGCGCTGCTCCGGGGGCCCCTAACCCTAATGAAAACAATAAGTTGACAGGAAAACGCGCTTAACATAACATACATTTTGCCAATTGGCAAATTTTGACCATTCGGGACCGGGAACCGCTGAATTTGAAAACCAGAGCCCCAGCCTCGACGCACAAGAAGGTCATCGTTGTGCTCGCCGACAAGAAGCCTCTGCGCGGGTATGTGAACCCCGTTCGCCTTGGCCAATGCGACCCCATCGACTTGCTCACGCCTGACGGCGAGCATGTCGCGGTGCCACTGCCCCGAGTGCGATCCATCTATTTTGTGCGCGAGTTTTCGGACGATTTCGAACCCGAGCGCAAAGTGTTCCTGAGCCGGCCCAAGCTGGATGGACTTTGGGTGAGGCTGCGCTTCACGGACGGCGACACACTCGAAGGCGTAGTGCCTAATGACCTGCTCTCTCTGCTAGATAATGGAGTGCAGATTACCCCGCCCGACCTGAATTCCGCCACCGATCATATCTTTGTTCCCCGGACCGCACTCTCTGAACTAACGGTTCTAGGAGTCGTGGGCATTGCGCGCCACAGGCCCGCCGCCGCTGCTGCAGCCGTTCAGCCCCGTCTTTTCAACGAGTAAGCTTACGGACCGTCTGTACTTCCCTCTTTGGCTTGTGCAAAACTCGCAGGCAGACCCACAAATTGTTGAGGAGCCCCTCCATGAAACTTTCTGAAGTTGCGCACAAATTGGAATGCCGCCTGGAAGGAGCGCCGGACATTGAGATTCGCGGGGTGGCCGGGATCGATTACGCCGAGGCTGGGCAGATAACGTTTCTTTCGAATCGCCGCTACTTTCCGTTACTCCATTCCACGCTAGCCTCCGCGGTTCTGGTCGAGGACGGCATCAAGGTGGCGCGCTATCCCGATCTTCCGCCTGTTGCCGCCCTGCGCACGCCGAATCCTTATCTCGCTTTCGCCCACGCGATTGAACTTTTCTATCAGGCGCCGCGCTACGAGTCAGGGATTCATCCAACGGCAATCATCGCGAGAAGCGCCGAAATAAAGGAAGGAGCCCACATCGGCCCGTATTGTTACGTGGACGAAGACGTCCAGATCGGCCGCAACGCCGTTCTGCACAGCTTCGTCACAATTTATCGAGGGGCGAAGATTGGCGACGATTTCTTTGCTCATGCGCACGCTGTAGTGCGCGAATTCTGCCGGAAGATGACGTCGAAGTTCAGGCAAACGCCTGCGTCGACCGCGCCACCGTCGGCGAAACGCGCATCGGCCGCGGCACCAAGCTCGATGACCTCGTCTTGATTGGTCACGCTTCACGGGTCGGTGCCAACACCATGCTGTGCGGGCAGGTCGGCCTCGCCGGCTCGACCAAAGTGGGGAGCAATTGCATCCTCGCCGGCCAGGTTGGCACCGCCGGCCACCTCACGGTGGGAGACGGGGCGGTGATCACTGCGCAAAGCGGCGTACCCAATGACGTGCCCCCGCGTTCGCTGTACTCCGGGTACCCGGCGGTTGATAACCGGCAATGGTTAAAGACAATGGCGGCGCTGAATCGCCTTCCGGAATTGCAAAAACGTGTCCGTGAGCTCGAAGCGGAAGTGGAACGCCTCAAGGGGCGCTGAGAATTGATGGCATCGGATCGCCCTTCACACCGCACCGGGAAAGCCAACGGGGCGCTGATCCGGCGGCAGGCCCGCGGCCATCACTTGGCGGACGTGTTCGTTCAAGTCGTCGCGTTCTTCGAGGGAGTATTTAGAAGCGTCGATTGGTTGAAGAAATTCGACCAGGATCTCTCCCGGGTGAATCACCAGTGAGCGCTTTTCCATCACGCGGTGAGCGCCCGAGCAGACTATCGGCACAATCGGCACGCCCGCCGTAATCGCCATCACCACCGCGCCTTTTTTGAATTCCTGCAGGCGGCCATCCGGACTGCGCGTCCCCTCCGGGTAGATCAAGAACGATTGTCCGGCCATGAGGGCTTCGGTCGCTTTCTCCACGCTGGCAATCGCCGAATCGCGGGCGCCGCGATTCACACGGATGAAATGCGCCAGTGTAAACGCCTGGCCCGCGATCGGCCATTTGAAGAGCGATTCTTTCAATAGAATGGCGATCCTGCGTGGGATTGCGCCCACAACGGCAGGCGCATCGGCCGAGCTCGTGTGATTCGCGACAAAAAGACACACCCCCCGAGGGATGCGCTCGAGGCCCCGCACTCGAATTCGAACTCCCACGACCCTGACAAAGAACATCACGCCCTTGACGCCCGCCCAGTACACCGGATCGGGATTCTTTGTGATAAGCGTGTAAACGAGCAGCGGCGGCCCAACAAGGAGGATATACAGAGACAAAAAGACGCCAATGAAAAGTGTTCGGAGCATGGGTTGGCAAAACTCTCTCGAATCCGCTGCCGCCGGTCAAGGCGGAACGTAAAATCAATCGTGCGCTTCGTCCTCGCCCCAACTTGCCGGAAGTTTTCGTACATCCTGCGAACTGCGTAGCATTTGTAAGTAATGCCGACGCACACTAGCTTCGAAACTAGCGCACGGGGACTGCGCCTGTCACGCCCCGAAGCATTCCCTCGCGTATGTGCCGCGCCCGCTCGCTCGCATGCGAATTTTCCGAAACTTCGTAAAAGATCTCCTTGATTTCGCCGAGCCGGAATTCCAGCGAAATTTCCTTGTCTTCCCGCCGAACCCGCAGCTTCAGCAGGTCGCCGGGGTTTTGTTCTTGGAGCCAGCGCTCCAGCAGCCGTGGAACTTCCCCACCATTCCAGTTGACGATGATGTCCCCGGCCCGCAAGCCGGCCTGGGCCGCAAAGCCTTCGGGGTCTACTGTTGCCACAATCAACAAACCGCCAGGATCGCGCTCCGATGAAAAGCCCACCGTCGGCCGCCGGCGTACGACTGCACGGAGCTCCAGACCTGCGAGCGTGAGGATCTGTTGATAGGGAAGCGGTTCGGTACCCGAAACATATTTCTGGAAGAACTCTTCGAACGACTCGCCCGCGATTTTTTCCACGGTCAGGCGAATGTCCAGGCTGTCTCGATAGGTCTTCCCGTGTTTCGCAAAGTCTGTATTCAGAGCGCGCAAGACGTCGTCCAAACTCTTTTCATTACCGGTGCGGTCGCGAATCAAAATGTCGAGCAAATCTCCCAGCACCTGTCCCTTGGTGTAATAGGAGACGCTGAATTCCGGCTGATTGTAGCGGGGATATTTTTCGAGCCAGGCATCCAGGCTCGATTGTTCCGCGCTCTGCCAGCGATTGGCCGGGCGGCCCTCCAATTCGCTGATCTGCTCCCCCAGGTCCGCGTAGAATTGTTGTTTGCCCCAGATGCCGCTGCGCACGAGCGCGTAGGAGGCATACGTGTTCGTCACGCCCTCCGCAAACCACAGCGCGCGCGTGTATTGCTCCTTCTCGTAGTCCACCGGTTCCAGCGACGCCGGCCGGATGCGCTTCACATTCCACGAATGAAAAAATTCGTGGGCCGCAACCGCCGGCAGGAATTCGTCCGATGGAACTCCAATCGCTGTCGAGTTGGCGTGCTCCATTCCACCGCCGCCCGCCCCTTTGCCGACGTGAAGAATGAACGTGTAGCGTTCGAATGGCGCCCCGCCCATCAACTTCAGTTCGTACTGGCAGATGCGTTTTAGATCCTCCTCAATCCGCTTCTTTTGCCAATTATCGCCATGCACGACGACCGTGACGCGCGGCGATATGCCTGGTAGGTCGAACTCCTGAAACTTACTGATTTCAATCGGTCCGTCCGCGAGCGCGTCGTAACTCGGACTCTGAATGACAATCATGCGGTTGCGGCCACTCTGAAAACTACCCCAAGGTGATGCCGACTCGAGTCCCCAGTCCAATGGGACATCGCTCATGGAAATCGTGGCAGGCTCGGCACGACGATCCGGTACATAAAACAGAATCATCGCGGGATTGATGAAAGCGTGCTCCGAGTTGAGTTGCGTCGCAAATGGCCCGGGCTCATCCCAATACGTCGCGTAGCGAATCTGGATGAATCCCTGTCCCTTGATACGCCACGTCTGTTTATCGATCTTTTCGATCGGTGCCTTCCCATTTTCCGCAAAAGCCTCAACCTGCTGGACGTGACTGCTGAAATCTCGAATCTGATACAGGGTATTCCAAGCCGCCATTTGCACGGTCACTTCGTCAGTGATATTCGGAATGGTCATCGTCACTTGGAAGAGATGCTTTTCGGGATGCTCCAACGACACCGCATATTGAATGGTTGCTCTAGCGGGGGCGCTGACTGCCAAGCTCAACAAGAAGGAGAGGACCGCAGGTATCACCGGCCTGATCCGGGGAGGCGTTGACGTCACCGGCTCTTCGCCTCGTCTGCAAACTGAGCCACCGCGCCGAGTTTCTTCAACAGTTTTTCGCACAAGCCGTCAAAGCTGCCGTTGGACATAATGAGAAGCAGGTCGCCTGCTTGGGCTTGCGCAACGAGATGCTCGGCTATTGCATCCGAGCTTGGAAATACGCGGGTATCTTTGCCGAGCGCGCGAACACTCGCCGCAACGGTTTCCGGATCGAGGCGATTCTCGTCGCCCAATTGCACCGCCCGAAATACACCGCCGAGGATCACGCGGTCGCTGAGCGCAAGCGCCTTCGGCAGAGCTTCCTGAAAAACCTTCCGCCGCATGGAATTCGAGCGCGGCTCGAGAATCGCCCAGAGACGCCGTCCGGGCCAACGCGCCCGCGCGGCGTCGATAGTCGCTTTCACCGCCGTGGGATGGTGCGCGAAATCGTCGACGATCAATACTCCCCCGATTTCGCCCTTGACGTCCATTCGGCGCTTGACGCTGCGGAACGTCGCGAGCGCTGCGCCAATTTGATCCGCGGAGATTCCGCGCCCCTGCGCGACGATCATCGCGGACATCGCATTCAAAACGTTATGCCGTCCCGTCGCAGTCAGAGCGAAATTTCCGAACGACTTGCCCCGGTGGGTGACCTGGAACCGCATCGTTCCGTCTTCGATGGCGAGAGCGCTCGCCACCCAGTCGCTTTCCGCGTTGAACCCATATGTCTCGACGGGACAGAAAGCCTTTTCCACCGCCCGTTGTAGAGCCGGTCCCGACTCGGCCGCGTCTCCCCAAAGGATCACTCTTCCTCGCCTCGGAACAAGATTGACGAGGCGTCGAAACGCCAACTCATATGTTTCAAAATCGGGATAAATGTCCGCATGGTCGTATTCGAGTGAGGTAACGATCAAATTATCGGGATGGTAGTGAAAAAATTTTGGCCCGCGATCCCAGAACGCGGTCTCGTACTCGTCGCCTTCCAAAATGAACTCTGGGCCGCCCCCAAGTCCGTAGCTTTTTCCAAAATTCTCCGCCACGCCCCCAACCAGAAAATTCGGCCGCTTGCCCGCGGTATGGAAAATCCACGCCAGCATCGCTGTGGTCGTCGTTTTTCCATGCGTTCCGCTGACGACGATAGAGTGCTTTCCAGGCAGAAAAACTTCTTCAAGAATTTCCGGCATCGAGCGATAGGAGATCCTACGATCCAGCACTTCTTCCAGTTCGGGATTCCCTCGCGCAATGATATTTCCCACCACCACGAGATCCGGGGCCGGTTGCAAATGCGACGCGTCAAAACTGTTGAAGAATGAAATGCCGAGACTTTCAAGCAGCGTCGACGCTGGTGGATAGACTCCGGAATCGGATCCGGTGACCCGGAAACCACGTTCGCGCAGCATTCCCGCCAGCGGCGCCATTGCCGATCCGCCGATCCCGATCACATGCACATGTTTCGTTGCGTTCACGCCACCACCGCCGCTTCAAGATATTCGAGTGTGCCTTCACCATCTGCGTCCAGCCGGGCCTTTATGCCGAGCGGAAGCGTAAGCATGGGCCGCGGCGTATGCCCCACAGGCGCGCCAAACACGATGGGGATCCCCAGCGGCCGCAGAATTCGCGCGCATACTTCTCGTACGCTCGGCGCCCCAGGTGCGATCGGCTCACTTTCGGGAAAATCTCCCAATACAATTCCGCGCACGCCTTGGAATTTTCCGGCCTGCTTCAAGTGCATAAGTACACGGTCCACTTGGTACGGTTTCATGGCACGGTCTTCGAGGACCAAGATCGAATCTTTGGTTTCCAATTCCCACGGCGTTCCAATCGTCGCCTCCATCAGAGTCATGCATCCGCCCAAAACTCTCCCCATGGCTTGACCCGCCAGGACAGGTTCACCCTTCAGCCGCACTGTCCAGCCACCCTCGATTTTGCCGATCGCCTGAAGGAACGAGTTCTCGTCATAGCCTTTCTGCGCCCCGGGACCTGAACTGAGCCCCGCCGCGACCATCGGACCGTAGAATGTCACCCAATTACAACGCTGCCAGAGATAGATTTGCAGAGTCGTCAGATCGCTGAATCCAATAACGCATTTCGAATTCGCGAGGCTCTTCTCCAACTCGAAGTCCAACAAGTAATTCGACCCATAGCCCCCGCGCACGGCAACCAGCCCATCGACTTGCGTCGAGTTCACATTCTCGAGAAAGCCATTCACTCGCTCCAGCGGTGGACCCGCAAAATACCCTTCCGCTTTGCTCTCCTGATTTATGACCACTTGGAAGCCGTGCCGTTTCAATTCAGCCAGCCCTGCGATCATTTCCACGGAATCCGCGGCAGAGGCGGGAGCAAACACGCCCAGCCGTGAACCGGCGGCAAGCGCTTTTGGCTTTCGGGGAATCCCGTTGTTTCCCATCATTCGTGATGGCCCTCGAGTGGAATCACTTCCGTGATCACGCCCTGGCGATTGAGCTGGGTGAGAATCGTTTCCTGCTGCTTGTGGCTGACTTCGCATTCGAACTCAACGATGGAGTTCTCTCCCGCCATCGATTCGCGGAAATGCCTCATGGTCGTTTTCATGCCGGCCATCAGCCGCTGCACTTCTGCGGCGACATTGTCCGCATGGCTCGTCGTGATCCGGAACACCATGATGCGGCACTTCAAATTGAAGCGCTGCGCGATCCAGCCGATGACCACCAAACCAAAGAGCACCAGGGCCGTCGCATAGCCCGCAACCACGTAAAAACCGCCTCCCACAGCCATGCCAATGGCCGCTTCCACAAACACTGTTGCCGCTGTCGTCATTCCCACTACGCTGCCGGACTCCCGCAGAATCGCCCCAGCCCCCAGGAAGCCGATGCCCTGCACGATGTTGGATGCGATTCGCGTGCTCCCCGTATCGCCAAATCGGTGCGCAATTTCGCCGGAAAGAATGGTGAAAAGCGCAGTCGCCAGGCAAACAAAGAGGCTCGTGCGAATCCCTGCCGGCCGCCGCCGCAGGTCGCGTTCAATGCCGATGATCGCGCCCAGCGCCGCCGCAACTGTCAGTCTCAGAAGAATTTCGTGGAGAGGAAGCATCGCTTCGCCGATTCCATTTACTGCCCGAAGCCGATTTTACTATTTACAGTTTGAATTGCGTCAACTTCGCGAAGTGGCGTGCCCTGGCGTATATCTCGCCGCGACTCAGGTGACGCAGGCGATCTAAGCCAAATTTCTCGACTGCAAAACTGCCAAGCACGGAGCCGTACACCATGGCGCGGCGCAGCGAAGCGTCACTCTTATTTCCGCATGCAGCCAGGTGGCCCATGAAGCCGCCGGCAAAGCTGTCGCCGGCACCGGTGGGGTCGTGCGGCTCTTCCAAGGGAAACGCTGGAACGCAAAACACTCCGCGCTTGTCCACCATCATTGCGCCATACTCTCCGCGCTTGACCACGAGCGTCGACGGCCCCATTTTGAAAATATGCTTTGCAGCGCGCAGCAAATTGTGTTCGTTCGAAAGCTGGCGCGTCTCTGAATCATTGATCATCAGAATATCGACGTGCTTGAGGGTCTCGCGAAGCTCCGCATTCGTTCGCTCGATCCAGTAGTTCATCGTGTCCAGCGCGGCCAGTTTCGGCCTGCCGTTGACCTGGCGCAGCACGTCCCGCTGCAGGTCGGGTGCGATGTTGGCGAGGAATATGTACCTCGAGCCGCGGTATTTTTCTGGCAACCGCGGCTTGAATTCCGCGAAAACGTTCAGCTCCGTCGCCAGCGTGACCCGCTCGTTTAAATTCTCCGAATAGCGTCCCGCCCAGAAAAAGGTCTTGCCCGCGGCACGCTCGAGCCCCGCTGTATCGATGCGGCGCCCGCGAAAAATCTCAGCGTCTTCGTCGGTGAAGTCTTCCCCAACAATCCCGACAAGGTTTACTGGAGTGAAGAAACTTGCAGCCACCGCGAAGTATGTCGCCGCGCCGCCGAGCGCGCGGTCCACCTTCCCGTACGGGCTCTCCAGCGCGTCGAAGGCAACGGAACCCACCACGAGTAAGGACACGATCCTCTCCTAGGAGTTATATTTCCCAATGATTGCGGCGAGCCGTTTCTTTGTGGCTTTGGGCACGATCTTCAAATCCGTCACCAGCGCATGCTCCAGCGCCGATCCGCATTTGCAGCTTCTATCCGCGGGCAGCTCGCGAACGGCGGTGCGAAGTACTTTTTGCGCATTCTCCGTGTTCTGATTGAGCGTGGCGATGATCTGCGACGCTGTGACCGATTCGTGCTCCGGGTGCCAGCAGTCGTAATCCGTGATCATGGAGATCGTTCCGTAACAAATCTCCGCCTCGCGCGCGAGTTTCGCTTCCGTCACGTTGGTCATGCCAATCACTTCAAACCGGAGCTGCCGGTGCACATTCGCTTCTGCGAGCGTTGAAAATTGCGGCCCTTCGATGCAGATGTACGTTCCCCGGCGGTGCACCATAACGCCCTTGTGCACGCATGCGTCGGCCAGAATGCCAGACAACTGTCCGCACGTTGGGTGCGCAAACGCCACGTGAGCGACAATTCCCTCACCAAAAAACGTTGAGATGCGATTCTTCGTCCGGTCAAAAAACTGATCCGGTACCAGAAACTCTCTCGGCCGCAGATCTTCTTGCAGCGAGCCCACCGCGCTCACGGAGATGATGCGTTCCACGCCGAGCAGCTTCATCGCATAAATATTCGCACGGTAATTGATCTCGCCCGGCAAGATGCGGTGCCCGCGGCCGTGCCGCGCCAGAAACGCCACGCGCTTCCCTTCCAATGCGCCGAGCACAATCGCATCCGACGGATCCCCAAACGGCGTCCTCACGCAAATTTCCCGCGTGTTCGTCAAGCCGCTCATCGAATAAAGCCCGCTCCCTCCAATGATTCCGATGGATGCCTTTTCTTGGGACCGGGCACTCCCCGGCTTACTCGCCTTCTTCGCCGCCATCTTCTCTTTCTCCGTTTCTTTCAGACGTCGAGCCCGCTCTTCTTCAGAATTTCGTTCACGGCCGTAAATGGATCTTTCCTGCGGTTCGCCACGTCCGCCGCCAGCTCCGCAAGGCGTGATTCACCCCCGGCTCCGCCCAGAGTGCGCTCGAGCAAACGGGATTCAAGCAGCTCGATCAACCGGTTCTTCCAATGCTCGACGTGTTTGCGCTGCCGCTCGCCGCTCGATTCAAAATGCGTTCGAAACTTCCCGACTGTCTCGGCAAGCTCTTCAATGCCTTTGTTCTCCGTTGCCACGGTCCGCACGACCGGCGGGTGCCAGCCATCCCGCGGCATCACCAGCGCGAGCATCGCCAGCAGTTGCTGCTCCAGCCGGTCCGCACTTTCGCGGTCTGCTTTATTCAGCACGAAGATGTCGCCTATTTCCATCAGGCCCGCCTTCATGTTCTGAATGTCGTCGCCGAGCCCCGGCACCAACAGCACGAGCACGCAATCAGCGAGCCGTACAATGTCGATTTCATCCTGGCCGACGCCGACCGTCTCGATCAACACGTGCTTTTTTCCTGCTGCATCCAGCAGCAGCGCCACTTCCGCCGTCGCGCGCGCGAGCCCGCCGAGGAATCCTCGCGTGGCCATCGAACGGATGAATGTGCCCGCATCCCCGGCATGTCCCTGCATGCGAATCCGATCACCCAGGATCGCCCCGCCGGAATACGGGCTCGTCGGGTCCACCGCGATCACGCCAACTTGTTCTTGATTCTTGCGGTGATATGCTGCCAGCCGGTCGACAAGTGTGCTCTTCCCTGTTCCCGGCGCGCCCGTGACACCCGTCAGATACGCTTGGCCGGTATGCGGAAATAGCAGCCGCAACAGCGCTTCCGCTTCCGGCTGATGGTTTTCGATTGACGTGATCGCGCGCGACACCGCGCGCACGTCGCCCGCGCGCACTTGTTCCGCCCACTTCTCAGCGGGCAGACTCATCGTTTTCCGGCGGTGCTTTCTGGAGGGGCCAGCCGCATCTGCCTATTATTTCTTGCCGAGGAGCTGCCGGGCAATCACCAACTTCTGGATCTCGCTGGTGCCTTCGCCGATGGTGCAGAGCTTCACGTCGCGGTAATACTTCTCCGCCGGATAATCTTTGATGAACCCGTAGCCGCCGTGGATTTGCACGCACTCGTTCGCCACGCGCACGGCGACCTCGCTGGCAAACAGTTTCGCCATGCTCGACTCACGCGTGAAGCGCACGTTGTTTTTATCCGCAAGCCACGCCGCTTGATAAACCAGAAGCCGCGCCGCCTCCACCTGCGTCGCCATGTCCGCCAGCTTGAATTGCACTGCCTGAAACTCGCTGATCGCCTGCCCAAACTGCTTGCGCTGCTTGGCATACTTTGTGGCCGCTTCCAGCGCGCCTTGCGCCATGCCCAGCGCCAGCGCGGCAATCGAAATCCGCCCGCCATCCAAAATCTTCAGGCTGCCGGTAAATCCTTCACCTTCCGGCCCGAGCAAGTTTTCCTGCGGCACGCGGCAATCGCTGAAAATCACTTCCGAAGTGTCGCTCGCCCGCATCCCCAGTTTGTTTTCTTTCTTCCCGGGCCGAAAGCCCGCCATCCCTTTTTCAAGGATGAACGCGCTGATCCCGTGCGAACCCTTTGATTTGTCGGTCACCGCCATGGCCACACAAAAATCCGCGTACTGCCCATTCGTCGTGAACGTCTTCGCGCCGTTCAAGACCCATTGATTCCCGCAGCGCGCTGCCGTCGTCCGCGTTCCGCCGGCGTCCGAACCTGCTTCCGGCTCGGTCAGCGACCACGCGCCAATCGCCTTCCCGGAAGCCAGCGGAACAAGATACTTTTTCTTCTGCGCCTCCGTCCCGAATTTATAGATGTGGTTCGAGCACAGCGAATTGTGGGCTGCGACGATCAGCCCCACCGAGCCGTCCACCCGCGCCAGCTCTTCAATCGTCAGCGCATACTCCACGTAGCCCAGCCCCGCGCCCCCATATTCCTCCGGAAAAATAACGCCAAGCAGCCCCATTTCCGCCAGCTTCGGAATGATCTCCATCGGGAAATGCGACGCCTCGTCCCACTCCATTACGTGTGGCGCGATTTCGCCCTCGGCGAATTCGCGCACACTCCGTCGAAGCTGCTGCTGTTCCTCGGTAAAGCCGAATTCCACGGTGTCCTCGGTAGCCTATGGGGTCTTGGCTATACTCAGCCAAAGTTCGCTTTATAGTTCCATTTTACACGAACGCGGCTACCAGCCCACCGGGTAACGGTTGGCTTTGTTCTGTTCGTCAAGCCACGCCTTGATCGGCGCGAAATAATCTGCCAGTGCCGATGCATCCATCTGCTTCTCGCCGGTCAGCGCTTCCAGCGCTTCGGGCCAGGGTTTGCTCTGCCCCATCGCCAGCATCTTGTTCAGCTTCTCTCCGGCCGCTTTGTTCCCGTAAATCGAGCAGCGGTGCAGCGGCCCCTTGTAACCTGCCTCCCGGCACAAGGCTCTGTGAAACTGGAATTGCAGAATGCGCGCGAGGAAGTACCTCATGTAAGGAGTATTCGATGGCACGTGATACTTCGCCCCCGGATCAAAATCCGCTTCGCTTCGTTCCACCGGCGGCACGATTCCCTGATATTTCTTCCGCAATTCCCACCACGCCTTGTTGTACTCCCCCGGCTTCACCTGCCCGGAAAACACCTCCCACCGCCATTTGTCCACCAGCAAACCAAACGGGAGGAACGCCACTTTTTCCAGCGCCTGCTGCAGAAGGTAATCGATATCGCCGCTGGCTGGCGGCACTGCTTCGATCAAGCCGATTTGCTTGAGATACTCCGGAGTCACCGAAAGCGCGATCGTATCGCCCACCGCCTCGTGAAACCCGTCGTTCGCGCTGTTCTGGAAAAGCGGCGGCTGCGTCTTGTATGCCCGCTGGTAAAAATTGTGCCCCAGTTCGTGGTGAATCGTCCGGAAGTCCTCTTCGTTGATTCGAATGCACGCCTTGATTCGCAAATCGTCCTTCGAATCAATGTCCCACGCGCTTGCGTGACAAACGACGTCGCGGTCGGCAGGCTTCGAGAAAAGCGACCGCTCCCAGAACGTCTTCGGGAGCGGCGCGAATCCCAGTGATGCGAAGAACGCTTCTCCATAGCGCGCCATTCCCTTGGCGTCCGTATGCCGGTCCTGCAGGATTTTCGTCAGGTCGTAGCTCTGCGGCGGTTTCGGCGAATCCATCAGCGAATAAACGTTATTCCACTCCTGGCTCCAGATGTTGCCCAGAAGATGCGCCGGAATCGGGCCACGTGCCGGGACCAAGTCATTTCTATACTTCTTTCGCAGTTGCCCGCGCACGTACGCATGCAAGGATTCATACAATGGTTTCAGCTGCTCCCACAGCCGGTCCGCTTCTTTCGCCAGGTCATCCGGCGGCATGTCGTACATCGAGCGCCACAGCGCGCCTGCATCTGCAAAGCCCAGCTCTCGCGAGCCCTTGTTTCCGAGTTCGACCATTCGCGCGTACCGCTGCCGCATCGGGGCGCCCACCCCATGCCATCCAATCCACGCGCGCTTCAACTCCTCCGGGTCGCGGCTCGATGCCATTAAGGCCGATACTGCCGTCTGATCCAGGCATTTCCCTTGCTCTCCGTTGGGGCACCACTTCCCTTTTCCGTAGTCGCCGTCCAGCGAGGCCAGCACCTGCGCCAGCTCTTTTTGCTCCTTTGGATCTGCGGGAGCCGGAAATTCCGCGGATAGTTTCAAGAGCAGCATCTTTCGCGCCATCACGGGAGGAAGCTTCACGCCGTCGAAGTCGTGCGCCTTTTTCGACATCTCGGCGGCAAACGCGCTCAGTTCCTGGTTGGCCTCCGCGGCGATCTCCTCTGTATCCTCCGTAATGAAATTCTCCTCAACCCATGTCGCTCTCTGTGCCTTGTTCGTCAGATCGAAGTAGCGGCTTTCCGCTGCGTCAAGGAATTTCTGCGCCTCCGCCTCCGTTGGTGGATTTTTCTTTCCTGGCGCGCTCGCATCCGCGCGTTCTTGCGAATAGACACCGATAGACACACTCAATGCTGCGATTGCACAACCGAGAGCAAGAAGCGATTTCATTGTCCCCGCGTTCATGCGCCCGCCTTCTGCGTCTTGGCGACCACTTCTTTCAACACCACAAGTGCCCGTTCGATTCCCGCCCGGTCCACATCACAATGCGTTACCACCCTCACCGAATACAGCCCTGTATCCTGCGCCCACACCCCGTGTGGATGAAGCGCGTCGCAAAGCTCCGCGGCCGTCCTCCCTGTTTTTGCGCAATCAAAAATTACGATGTTCGATCGCACCTTCTTCGGATCGATCTTCAGCCCGGGAATTTCCGCGATGCCTTCCGCCAGCCTCTTTGCGTTCTCATGATCGATGTGCAACCGCGCCGGCGACTTTTCCAAGGCCACCAGCCCGGCCGCCGCGATCACTCCCGCCTGCCTCATCCCCCCGCCGAACATCTTTCGGTAAATTCGTCCCCTTTCGATGAACGCCTTCGTCCCCACTATCAGCGACCCCACCGGCGCGCCCAAGCCCTTCGACAAACAGAACATCGCCGAATCCACTTTTCGTGTCATCTGCTCGACAGTCTCTCCCAGCGCCGTCGCGGCGTTAAAAATACGCGCGCCGTCCAGGTGCACTTTCAATCCCGCCGCGTGCGCGTGCTCGCAGATGTCCTCCACCTGCCCCGTCGAATAAACCGTTCCGCCCGCCATGTTGTTCGTGTTTTCCAGGCACACCAGCGCTGTTTGCGAGTCGTAATAAATCTTCGGCCGGATGACCGCTTCGATTTCCTTCCACGTCAAAATGCCGTCTTCGCCCCGCGCCACCCGTGGCATGCACCCCGCAATCGCGGACATGGAAGCCAATTCGTATAAATTCACGTGGCTGCGCTCTTCGCAAATCACCTCGTTGCCATGATGCGTCCATACCTTGATCGCGATGAGGTTTCCCATGCAGCCCGTGGGCACGAATAGCGCTGCTTCTTTGCCGAACATTTCCGCCGCGCGCTTTTCCAGGCGGTTGACCGTCGGGTCTTCTCCATACACGTCGTCCCCGACCTCGGCCTCCGCCATCGCCCGCCGCATCTCCGCGGTCGGCCGCGTCACCGTATCGCTCCGCAGATCGATCACATGCACCGGAGCGCCGTCCGTCTCCCTCACCTGATCCGGATCCACCCTCTGATTCCCCTTCGCAACCGTATAACTCATGTTTTCTCTTCTCTCTGCCTTCTTCTTTCTTCTCGCCATTCTTCTTCTCGCTATTCTTTCTTTCTTGCCATTCTTTCTTCTTTCTTCACTTTCTTCTTTCTTCGCTCTCTTTTTTCTTCTCCTCTGCTCTCTGTGTCCTCTGTGTTAAAAGCCTTCTTTAACTTCAACCCAAGTCATTCCATTCCAAGTCTCACTTCATCAGCTCTACAAACACTTCATTCGAAACGCTCAGCCGCTCGGGCGCGAGCCGCACCACGTTTCCATCTCGTTTCACCAACCCCGCCGACGCCAGCGGTTCGAATCGTCCCGCCAGCGTCACTCCATACTCCCGCTCGATCCGTGACACATCAATTCCGTCCAGTTGCCGCAACCCCAGAAACAATTCCTCCTCAAGGGCGCGCTCCGCCGTCATCTTCTCATGCTGCTCGACCGGCAATCGCCCGCTTTGCACGCCACTCACGTAGGCCGCGGCGTCGTGCACGTTCGCCCACCGCTGTGCCCCCGAAAACGAATGCGCTCCCGCCCCAAATCCCAGGTACGCTTCGCGCCGCCAGTATTTCAGGTTGTGTTTCGATTCGAGTCTCGGCTTCGCCCAATTTGAAATCTCATAATGGCGATAACCCGCTGCCCGCAAAGTCTCCAGCGCCATTTCGTAGAACTCGGCCATTTCGTCTTCGCTTGGCACGGCTCCAGCGCTGTATCGTCCCCCGCCCTGCAGCAGCTCCTTCCCAAGTCGGCTGCCTTCATCAACCTCCAGCAAATAGATCGAAGCGTGCTCTGGCGCTAGCGCCGTCAATTCATCCAGCGACTGCC
>WNGE01001740.1_pt1 | contig 27336 bp, 31 predicted proteins | sample 5400651 | NCBI WGS metagenome assembly WNGE01 (sample SAMN13153370, study PRJNA577476) | soil metagenome | isolation source: 60 cm soil or saprolite under grassland replicate 2 | place: USA:California | collected 2016-06-15 | reverse complement strand
GGACTGCGGCGTCCGATGACGGACAGTGGCGGAACCAGCACAACGCCCGGATCGGTATCTTTCCTGGTCAGGGCGAATATTTGCTGGTCGCAGTGGGGCGCCCCCGACAGGATTCGAACCTGCGCTCACGGCTCCGGAGAGCACTGATCTGCGCGACCGTGAGCTGGGCAGGTGTGTGCGAGCACTGATACCTGGGGTGCATAGGGGGTGCGCCGCTTCCCTGCCGCGTGAGGATTTTGGTGGACTCGCTGGTGCCCGTCAGCGTGGCCAGAGCTTTGCGATGGACTCGGCACGCTCGCGGAATCAACCATCAGCTTGGTTGCCGACCGGCCTATCGGACATACGGAGCGGCGGAAAACGATCCCCCCGGACCCGCGTCTCGTTGGCAGCCGTGACTCCCAGATTACAAGGTTTGGGTTGCGGCTACGCACGCAGGACGCGCAGCTCTGGTTGCCAGCGAAGGAGCAGCGCTGGCCGCGCGTCAGCGGCGATCTTCTGATACATCTATGCCGCGTCGCTACTCAGTCTTGTCGGCCCGCTCTGGAAGGATCTCGGTCGTGAGTACTCGAGGCGTCGCTATCTCGTTGTTTTCGGGGGCCGGAGGGCTTGACCTTGGCGCTGAGCGGGCTGGGTACGAGGTCCGTGGCGCAGTCGAGTGGGATCGTGACGCGGCGGCGACGATGGAGAAGAACTTCGACCACCTCGTGTCGCCCGTCATCCAGCGCGACATCCTCCACGTGCCAACCAGGGAGATCCTGGAGGCGGCCGGGCTGCGGCCGGGTGAGCGGCCCGATCTGCTGGTCGGAGGGCCTCCATGCACTCCGTTCTCCAAGTCGGGCTTCTGGCTCGAGTGGAAACGTGAAGGTCTGGATCCAGACGCGTCGCTGCTGCAGGCATATACCCGGGTCTTGGCGGAGGCACGGCCGCATCGCTTCGTGCTGGAAAACGTGTACGCGCTCACCTACGACAACAAGGCAAGCAGGCCCGCATACGAACGTCTCGTGCGCGAGATCGACGAGGCCGGCTACCTGTTCGAGCCGAAGGTCCTCAACGCTGCGGACTACGGCGTGCCGCAGTCACGTCCGCGCCTGTTCATCATCGGGGCGCCGAAGGACGAGCCCGTCCCAGTGCACCCTCGGCCAACCCACGGTGGGCAGTGGGAACGGCGGTTGACCGGCGACCCTCGCCAGCCCCATGTCACCGCTGGACAGGTGTTGGATGGGCTAACCACGCAGCCAGAGCCCGGCGAGGACGTCAACGGCAAGTACGGGCACCTACTCCCTGCGATTCCACCCGGTGACAACTACCTCTTCTACACTGAGAAGCGCGGCCACCCGGATCCGCTGTTCAAGTGGCGGGGCAAGTACTGGTCCTTCCTGCTGAAGCTGGCCACGGACAAGCCGTCGCCCACGATCCAGGCCCGGCCTGGCCGATATATCGGCCCGTTCCACTGGGAGAACCGGCGCCTGCGTGTGGATGAGATCAAGCGGCTGTTCACCTATCCCGACGAGTTCGAGCTTGTGGGCAGCCGCGCCTCGGCCCAAGCGCAGCTTGGCAACTCGGTCCCGCCGCTGCTCGCAGAGATGGTCGTTCTGGCGCTGCACGGCGAGGCCTAGCTTCATACTTCTGGCATGGCGGGTTGGGTCAGCACGGTGGAGGGAAAGCATCTGCATCGCCGCCGCAAGACAGACACCGAGCCCGAGATCTTGCTGCGCCAGGCTCTCCACGCCAAAGGTGCCCGATTCCGGCTCCATCGTCGGCTTGCTCCCGGGTGCACGCCGGACATCGTGCTGCCAGGACGCAAGGTCGTGGTGTTCGTGGACGGCGACTATTGGCACTCGTGTCCTGTCCACAGGCGCAGGACCCCGTTCACCGGGCCCAATGCGACGCTGTGGGCGGACAAGATGGTCCGTAACCAAGAGCGAGACAGACGTAGCACAGCACTTGCTGAGCAGGCGGGTTGGACAGTGGTGCGCATCTGGGAATGTGTCGTGCGCGATAACCCTGGCCTCGCAGCGCAAGCAGTTCTGGAGGCCCGGTCACCGGCACCCGCAGTTCGTCAAGAGCCGTGAGGGCTTTAGCACGTCGATGCCGAGCAGCACAATGGGGGCCCCATGGATTGAGCTAAATTGGTGGGTCGGGAATTGGGAAGGGTTCCGTTCTGCCTAGCCCCTCCAGGAGGTCCAGCCGGCTCTGCGGCGAGCCCAGCCATCGTGCTACGAACTCCGCGAAGTGAACGGTCTCGGTGCTGACGCTCACGTGTACGTTGGGATCCGTATTCATCCGCCGTACATATACGTAGGGCGCCCGACCATGATTCCTGTAGAAGATGCGCTGGCACCGGCGTCCGGAGATCGCCCGAAAAGGCAGCTCTGCCAAGGCATTCTCGGTGTAGCCAACAGCGGTATACAGGGTGGCGAGCCGTTCACTGATCGTGCACTCGATAAAGCAGTCTTCGAGTTTGCGTGGGACGCTACGAAACGACGTCATCAGCTGGAAAACGGTCCGCTCGGCGTCACTGAGCGCGGACCAGAACGCTGTGCGGAGCCGCGGAATCAACTTCCAGTCCACCAGATACACGTAGATAAGAGGGATGTGCCCCTCCCTCACGGTGGAACCAAAGATCTTGTAGGTTGCAATTGGAAGTGTGTCCTCAGGTGGCAACCCAACGCGGTCAGCCGCTGCCCGGAACTGAACACCGGCGTTCTTGACATTGATCCCCAGGGTGAAGGCCTCGGCGGGCTCGGTGATCAGGTAATCGAGCCAGTCATGTTCCGCTGTGGTCTCCGTGAGACAGAGCCCCATACTCTCCACGGCCTCAGCGTAGGTCTGGTAAAAGAGGTTCTCTGTAAACCGGCCGGACACTAGATTCGCGAACTGATTGTTCCACGTTCTCCGCTCCATGGTGGGCTCCTGAGGGAGTGGGAACGCTGCGTGGGCTTCGCGCCGCAGTCTGCGGAGGAGAGGGTGGTTCAAGGATCGAACGAGATTGCGGAACGCCTCGGGCAGCTGAGCATCGGTGAAGAGCCTCCACGCTGAACTGTACGAAGGGGGATCTCCTTGCCATGCCGTCAGCGCTTGCCAATCCGCTTGGTCCAGTTCAGGTGAGGACATCCGTGGATCGTCGCATGCCTCAGTGCCGGTTGTGTAGCGATTCGGCTCGCTTCAGCTAGCCGGACGCGGGGCACTGGCGAACCAGATGGGGTGAGCGGAGCCAGATGGGGAACACTGGCTGCCCCCATGTCACGTCGGCAGTGGCGCTCCCCACGCAGGCAGTGGAGCAGTTTCTTCGGGCCGTCCCCTCGATGCGAACTACCGGCAGGGTGGTCAACTCAGGTCATTCGCGCAGGTGCACCCATATGCATGAGTCGGACCGCGGCCGTGCGGCATCGGCTCGGTTGCTGCACTCTCGTGCTCCGCACGAGCGCTTTGACGCCTAAGTGTCAGTCGGCAGACTGACGGCTCCGGAGACTGTAGGCATCTAGTGCGCTTCGTCCGGAACCCAAGCTCGGAACTTGCCGCAATGCGACGCGCCGACCTAGGGAACCTCTGGGTAGATCCAGTCTATCGGCTGCAACACCTCGTTTTGAACCACTACTATTTGATGTTTACCTCTGGCTCTATTGATGGCTTCCCTTAGAATCGAGTCCTTATCATTACCCACTCGAAACGCTCTAGTCTTTCCCTCCATCATCTCGGCCCATGTTCTGGATCTTTGCTGTACGTAACGGAACTGAATGCGGTTAGACGACATCCAATTAATGTCTTGAAAAAAATCGCTATTAGCCAAGTGCATCTCTTGGGCTGACACAGATATTGCAATATCTACACCCATTCCAATCACCTGCAGTTGATATGGTACGGCCCTGATCCAGAGATTAGAAACCTGATACGAGGACTCATGCGCGCAAAGATTACGCTCACGCAACAAGCTCTCAACCGTCGTCTTTGGATCAGGCATTGAATGACCCGTCCGGTTGGAAAACATTTCAATAGTCTGCCACGGGGACGCCACGTGGAAAAGGCGCATGGCTCTGTGAAGATCATCTGCTATCATGTTACTCCCAGACCATTGCCAAGTCAGTGGTGACAGCTTCAGCGGACCAGAGCTTGCGGCAAGACTTTCCCCAATACTTGTCATGAACGGAAGTGCTGAAGCTGGATCCCATCGACTTCGCTGCATCCGGGAATTAGCGAACCTCATTACGTCCACCGTAGCGGCCCTCTGCAACTTGTCCGGCAGATCAATAAAATGAGTAAGACCAGAATTAATGTAATTCGCAATCTCGTCGAGACGTGTCGATATGAAGGACTCGAGCAGATTGTAACTCACGATAGTTAGCCCGCGTCTGAGAAAGCTTCCCACCGCGTCACTGCCGCTTACTAGCTGGCTATCTAGCGATAGTCGCAGCGCTTCCAAGCCAGCAAGGAACTGGCGACGAGAATCACCTGGCACCGTGGCGACCAGCGAACTGCTCAAGCGTCTGTAGCATCATCCTGACGCGCGTCCTAAGTCGAGCTGGAGTATTTGTTCCCAGGCGGACCGCCTCATCGAATCGTTGATCATCGAACAGCGCGTCAGTTGCATCCTGTACCTCAGTTCTCTGCCGGATAAGAGACTGATGTCGCGCAGCTCCAAGCTCTGCTAGCGCAACCATTTGCGAGTCATATAGGCCTGCTAGAACTTGATCGCGGCCGGGCCTCTTAAATGCCCAGCCCCCCCATACGGCTTCGGCGGCAGCAATGCACGTATTGAAGCTGCTTCGGTAGCTGTCCAAGCTTTCCCTAGAGGAAAATCGGTTGCGTAGCATGAAGTCGTCGAACGCTCCTCTGAGATCGCCGCGGAACTTGACCCACCCTCGTTCTAGCGTGAGGAAACGTAGGACAAATTCTGCGTCTACCATTTGGCGATACGCGGACGAAGAGGGTGGTATCACCTTAAGCTGCTTTCTGAGAAAGGAGTTCTCAGCAAGTTGGTAGATAAGATCATTGGCGGGGCCACGGTAGGCTACGTTACGGATTTCCTGAGCATTCAGGATCTCGCCACCGGTATTGAGCCGCAAGAAGACTTCATGCTTGAGGTCAGGATCGGATTGTCGAAGGAGAGTTGTGGTTCTTAGGGCTTTCATGCCAAGTGGGTTGCGGATTTCGGTCGGGAGTTGGCTATACTTCAGCCCATTGAGCGTTGCTAGCCTAGAAAGGCCCCTCAGAATAAGCTCGTCATTGAGAAAGACTGATATGGAGGTTAGCCGCTGCTTTCCATCGATAACTGCATATCTGCCCAAGATATCTGAGTCTTCAGCTAGGTATACAGGCGGTACTGGAATGTTAGAGAGGAACGATTCTATAAGCTCTGACTGCTTTTCAGGGCTCCAACGGTCCCTCCGCTGAAAGTTCGGAGCGATGTCAATCGCGCCGCTTGATATTAGACCGGCTAGCGTCAGCAGACCTTGGTCTGCTACCTCGAGAACTGCCGCATTTTGCGCTGCTACGAAGGCGCTTATCGCCTCAGAGCGGGTCGCATCGTCAAGACGGTGGTCAGACATATCGTAGATCCGTTCTCTGATCAGGCGTGTGCCACCTTCGCGAGAGTCAGTAACGCTTATGGCCAGGGCGATCGGCTAACAATAGCGGTATCCGGCGACGCGGTGCGGCCCATTGTCGCTCGAGTCCGCCGTCCTCCCGACAACTGCTGTGATCTTTGCTCGGCGACCGGCGGGAGGAGGACGGCCGTCCGGCTCTTGGAGGCCGTGGTAACCCGGAGCTGCGGCATGTGGCCCCCAGCGAGCAGTGTGGGAGCGGCGTGCCGCGACGCAGGGATCCTCCCGGAGGAGCGGCGAAGTCCGTCGCGGCGGCGCGGACTCAGGACCTAACCGCGTACGGGGGGATGCCGACGACCGCGCCAGCCGCGACGCCCGCAGCTTGCGCCAGAGTACGGCGCTGGCCGTCCGGTCTGGTGCACCGAAGGGTTGCGGCCCTGAAGCCCTAGAGAGGTTCTCACAACGGCCGCTCGGTGGGCGCGTGTGGCGCGGTGCGGGGTGTCCGTTTCTAACCGAACGATGCAAGCAGGGCAGAGGCGTCATCGTGTCGTTTTGTTCGCGGCCAACGTTCGCCCAACGGATCTGAATCTTCAGCTTGCCGGACGCGGTCGATCAGCGCAGATGGGCCGTAGTCGTTCAGGAACTGAATCAACATTTCCCAGCTTCCCAGCTCGAACTCGACGTACCTACCGGCACCATCGCTGAGCAGAGCCGCTTGATGGAGCCGGTCCTTCGGGACGCTACCGCTGATCGCCTGATATGCAGCATCTGGGAGCGCGGCAGCGACCCAGTGGCCGCCTGGGCGATTACGCCAACGTCGCTGCTCCTGGACAAGCTTGAGTCGTTGCTCTTGGTGCGCGGCCGATTCGGTGGGTAGGTGACGCATCCGTTCCCTGATGGCGGCGCCGAGCTGGTCGATCCGCCGGTCGGTGAAGGCGCGCACGCCTTCGTCCAGGTCGAGGACCACCACCGCGTCCGACAGCACCAGGTAGTCGACGTCTGCATCACGCCCCCGAAGCGCCGCGACGGTTGATGATGGTGAGCCAGGATGCTCCAGGTCGCAAGTGTCGCCGTGCATGGCTGCTACGTGCGCCATGGATTGCGCGAGCAGCTCGGCGAGGGGAGTTTCTGGCTCGCTGCTCAGGTGGGTGAGAAGTTGGAGGCCGAGGTTCCGGACGTACCAGGGTGTGCCGTGGACGCAACCGTTTGCGAGTTCGGCCGGGCCGCCGGCCCCGTCGAGCAGGACCGCAATCTCGCCGACGCCACCGACGAAGTCCTCGTTTGCCTTATCTGATCCTGGCCGGGTTGCGTAAGTGAACTGCATGACAATCAGCCCTGATCGTGACGGTAGAGCGGCGTTATCAGGCGGCTGGCTGTCACCTCGCGCGAGGCTGCCTCGAAATCACCCTCAACGAGGGCGGAGAACCTCCGCGTCCGGACCTGGTCGTACAGGCTAGCGAGGTTGTGCTCGACGTAGTGGGCTGCCACATGCACGCCGAGGGCGTGAATCCCGGCCATGTACAGGAAGGTTCCGCGGCCGTCCGGGCGGTTGAATCTGCCGAGGTAGCCGACGCAGCCAGGGGCACCCTCCTCCAGGTGCGAGCGGTACGTCTTGCCCTCGCGTTGGTCGACGATGTACCAGCCTGCGTCGTCGCTGCGAAACTCCAGCACGGGGTCTGCTGCCAGGATCTGCGCGACGAGTGGGGAAAGCCTTGGTCCGATCAGGACGATCAGATCGTCGCGGTTCAGGTCAAGGATCCCTGGCGGTGGGACGTAGTCAATTGTTGAGTCCAGATCGAGGCCGTGTGCCAGGTCGCGCAGCCGTTCTGCTGCGGCAACGGTTTCCTGTGCGACCGCCGGCCGACCGTGCTCGGCTTCTTGCTTGAGCGCCACCGCGATCGTGAGCCGACCGGCGCCGAGAAACGCCCGCTCCGGTGGAGGGCCCATCTTGACCAACTGGCTCACCCGGGCTCTTGTGAGGCCGAGGGCCTGCGCGACCTCGGCCTGCGTCATTCCGCTTGCCCGAAGCTCGTCGATCGCCTCGCGCCGGATCCGGGCAGCCTCCGTGCTCGCGGCCCGCCAGTCTTCGATCAGGGCAGTCGCGTGTTTGGCTCGTTCGATGGGACCGGGCACCGCCCTCAGCGCGTCTACTTGGTCTCTCACCCTGATCTACTCTCCTCGTGTTAAGACGGCTTAACTAGCTTAGCGATACCCCTTGACGCGGCGCGCGCCAGGAGGCTAACTTTGCCGATGCAAGCCCTATTAACAATCTCGTCAATAGCCATATCTCAGCTAGGAGCCCGAGTGATCCTTCAGGCTAACGGCCCCGGCCAGACCTCCGAAGGTGGTGGCGTCATGAACCGTTCCGGCATCACGCCAGGGCATGCGTATGCCCTTCTGCCCTGGCGCGAGGGGGCGAGTGACCTGCAGAAGGTGACCGCCATCCGTGTTGATGGCGCTGACCTCGTCTACGAGGGTCCGGTCGGCGACGAGCGGAAAGCCCACCTTTCCCGCATCAGTGGACCGTGGGAGCCCCATGCGGAGGTCCGGGAGCAAGCGGACTGCAGCGCACGTGAGCTTCTGGCGGCGGATCCGCACCACGGATTCTTCAACCGGGTCGACGTTTTCGAGCGCGGGTACGCGGACTTCCTCGTGCTCGCAGACTGCAGCGCAAGGCACGCGCATGCGCTGGCCGAGTTGATCAGGGATGCAAGGGAGGACCAGAAGTGACTGCTGCAAGACCCAGGCGGTCGCAGGCGTGGTTTCGCCCCGGCAGGTATGTGCCCGTGTCCTACGTCCATGCACTGGAGGTTCTCGATCACCCGCGCGGTGGGGTGCGGCTGGGGGACGGCACGTTGCATGGCACCGCGGCGGAGTTGCGTGGGCTGGCGGGGCAGCTGCTGCGGGCGGCGAACGCGGTGGATCGGCCGAGCGCGGCGTGAACTGCCGCGCGTCCTGACGACGCTGGCGCGGCCCGGGTTGTGATGACGCGGGCCGGGCTAGGGCCGGCAGGCCGGATCGGCCCTGCTGCCTGTGCTGTTTGGCAACTGAATATGCGCTGGCGGGCGTGGCCCGCGTGTGCCCTGGTTGACGAACCACGAGGTCCCTGGGCTGGCCATCGTCGCGCAGCGCGATCTGATTTGCAGCGCTTGCGCTGCCCGTCTGCCGCGCGCACGCCGCTGTGCGCGTGGCAGGCGGAGAACGCAAAGCGACCACAGCAGAGCAGAGGAGGTAGCGCTATGCGGCATAACGGGCGGCCGGTCATGCTCGCCAGCGAGCTGAAGCCGAACTTGCTGATGCTGGTCCCGGGTGAGCGGCCGGTGGTGGCGTGCCCGGATTGCGGCACATGGCGGGTTCCGCGCCGGGGCATGCTGCCCGCCCACCGCGGCGGGGACGGCAACGAGGTCGATCCCCGCTGCCCCGGCTCGGGTCAGCGGGTGAGCATCGATCTGACCCCCGCCCAGTGGCAAGCGAGCCTGCGGGCGGCGGTGCGGGAGACCGCCGCCCGGCGCGGCACCCGCGTGTACCACAGGCCCCAGCCTGCGGCGCCGCCGCCGGTGTTCCGCCTCGCCGCCGCCCCCTGACCCTTCTGCTTTACCTGATCACGCCCCGGCCGGGCTTTGGTGTCTGGCCGGGGCTTTGTCATCCCCGGACCCGGCTACCTCGAAGGAGGCACCTGTCATGACAACAACACCTGAGCGCCAGACGGCTGCGGCCGCGATCTTGCGGGCGGTGGCGGACTTGATCGAGACACGCGAGGACATTCCGCTGCCTGGCTGCGATGTCGACTTTCATCTGCACGGCGAGGATGTGCTCGCCACGATGACGGCCATCGCCACGGCGCTGCCCTGCCAGTGGCATGCCAGCCTGAGCCGCAGCGGCGAGTACGAGTGGCTGAAACTATGCAGTGACCCTCCCGGCAGCACCGTCATCCGCACGGGCGCGTGGGTGACGATTACCGCGGACGCCGCCGACACCTGCGTCGAAGCAGGGGCCAAGACGGTCACTGTGTGGCAGCCCCGGGAGGCTATAACCGGGTTGCTGGGCGGTCGGCCGGTGGAGGGCGCGCAGTGAAGGCGCTCCTGACCGTGGTCGCCGCGGTGGCAGGCGAGCCGGGGGACTGGCGAGACCGGGCGCTATGCGCCGAGGTCGACCCCGAAATCTTCTTCCCCGACAAGGGAGAGTCCGCAGCTCCGGCCAAGCGGGTCTGCATGGCATGTGAGGTCCGGCCCGAGTGCCTGGACTACGCCCTGAAAAGGCGCGAGGCCCACGGGATCTGGGGCGGGCTGAGCGAGCGTGAGCGCCGCGAGTTGGCCCGGGAAAAGAGGGCCGCCGCATGAGGATCACCGAAATCGCCCGCGGGCTCGGCGCGGTGTGCGCGGACGCCGCACTGGCCGAGTGCGGCCAGTGCGGCGCCGGTTCGCACATCCCGTGCACGTTTGCGCCTGGCCCGGCGGGCAGCGGCGGGCCCGGCTACCACATGGCCCGGTTCGCCGCTGCCCGCCGCGCGGGCCTGATCAGCGCGGGCGACATGGCCGCGGTCATCGAGGCAGCTGGGGAATTCACCGCCGCCACCGTCATCTCGGCGAGTACCCGGTGAGCCCGCCGTGTGGGCCGTTCGAGACCGAGCGGCAGGCCGCCGAAACGCCAGCTATGCGTGCTGTCTTCGACGCGTTCGCCGCCGCGCCTGGCGTGGGCCGGATGACCCAGCTCAACCACCGCATGCTCGACGAGGCGTGTGCCGCCGCGGGGGTGGAGCTGGGCGCCTACGACCACCGGATCCTGGTCTGGCTCGCGGGGCTGGGAGCCCACCATCTGCGCCGTGGTCGCCGGGCTGATCACCCGGGCCTGGCAGACCGCCGTCCAGCTCGCAGCCGCGGAGGAGGAATCATGAAGATCCGCCTGCACGGCACCGAGGAGGACTGCCGCCAGGCCGCCGAGCTCCTCGGTGAGGTGCTGACCATGCTGTCGGTCAGCGACCCCTACCCCGACCGCGGCCGCAGCTCCCTGGTGCGGGTGTACATCGAGGCCACACTCGGGCCGCATCCCTGGCGAGACGGGTCATGAGCGGGCCGCGGCGCCGGGCGGCGGCCCGGCGCCGCGGCCCAGGTGTGGTGTACCTGCTGCATTTCGATGACCCATTGGCGGCCCAGAGCGCTACCAGCAGGCGCAGCACTACATCGGCTGCTCTTGCTGCGGCGGCCTACTCGTCTTCCATCCCCGGCCGTCCCCGTCAGGGACGGCTCGGGCCACCGACACGCCCCAGAAAGGCATCCCTCATGGCGCTCCTAACTGAAATCGCTGCGCAGCTTCCCCCGCGCGCTACAAGCGCTCGCGGTGACGAGGCCACGGCCGCCGCCGCAGAACTGGCGACCGACCTCGTCCGCGCCTTGCAGCAGGCCACTGGCGAGGCCGGTGGGCTGACCGAGCCGGTGACCGTCGCCGCTGTCGCTGGGCAGCTGGCCGACACGGTGCACGTGGTGGCGCAGATCTGCGGCCAGCTCGCCGGGTGGCTGTACCGGGAGTACGGCGGCGCCGTCTCCAGCTTGCCCGCCACAGTCGACGACGTTGTCCGCGACCTGCACACCGCCTCGTGGTCGGCCGACCGGGCCGGGCGGACACTGGCACAAGCCGCCGCGGTCACCCTGCCAGGCACAAAGGCAGTCCGGTGAGCGCCGCGATCGTGTGGGCCATGGCCGCGCTGGCCGCCCGCTGCCGCGAGCCGCGTAACCGGATTGTGGTGACCCGCCGCGAACGCGCGGCCCGCGCCGCGATCGGCATGCCCGCCCGCCACCCCGAGCACATCACCCGCGAGCTGCGCCGCGGCGACGAAGCCTGGCTAGCCACCCTATGTACGCAGCTGTGGCCGGACGACGAGTACGCCGACATCACTGCCCAGACCTGGAGGGACGACCCGTCATGACCCGCCACCACAACGCGGCCGCAAACCAACGCGCAGTCTCGCTGCGGCCGTCGGGCCCCGGTAACGGCCCCGGCGAGGGTCACCGCCGCGCCCATCGCTGCCGCATCCCCGGCTGCCGTACCCGGGTCGGCGCGGACCGGCTGATGTGCCGCCCGCACTGGCACCAGGTGCCCAAGCCGCTGCGTGACCGGATCTGGGTGACCTGGCGGTCCGGCGCCGAGCTGTTCACCCCCAGAATACCAACAGGCGGTCCGCGATGCCGTCAACGCGGTCACAGCCGCCGCCACCGCGAAGGCAGCTACCGCATGACCGTCGTCTCCTTGCTGTTGACGGCCGCCGCGGTCGTGACTGCGTCCTGGGCCGCCACCGTGACGTTGGTAGGCCGGCTGCTCGTTACCGGACAGCGGCGCCGGGCACGCCGCCACCCGCCGGCCGTCCCACCCGCCACCCGCCAGCGCCTGACCCGCGCTGACTTCACGCTCGTTAGCTGAGGTACACACCATGACCAGCACTGACCTGGAATCCACCGGTCGGCGCGGGACCTTCCCCCGCTGGCCGCTGTTCCTCATCGCCTCACCGGCCGCGGTCGCCGTGTGGTCCGGCTGGGTCGGGCTCGGCGGCCTGTGCGGGTTCGGTGTCATTCACCCGCTGCCGGGCATCTGGGACGGGCTGAAGCTGGACACCGCGATCACGTTGCCGATCGGTGTGGAGGCCTACGGCAGCTACGCCCTGGGCGCGTGGCTCACCAATGGCGATGTCCCCGCCCAGGCGCGCGAGTTCGCCAAGTGGTCGGCGATCGGGGCGCTCGCGCTCGGCATGACCGGGCAGGTGATCTACCACCTGCTGGCCGCCGCGCACGCCCACCGGGCACCGTGGCCGGTCGTCGTTCTGGTGTCCTGCCTGCCGGTCGTGACTCTCGGGTTCGGCGCCGCGCTCGCCCACCTTCTCTGCACCCCAGCCCGTACGGGTGAACGGTCCCGTACGGACGCGTCACTCCATGCGGACAGCCGCACGGAACCGGGCCCGCGGACCGTACGGACGGACCCGAATGACCCGTACGGGCCGGACGGCCGCACCGGCGGCCATCGCGATGTGGACCGTGACGCCCTGGTTGCCGAGCTGGCGGCCGAGATCCTGGCCGCCGCGGCGGCGGGGGAGAAGTGGCGCCCAGACTACGGCGCGCTGATGGCCCGTACGGGCTTCAAGCGGTCGTGGTGCGAGAAGGCCGTACGGGACGCCCGCAAAGCGGTGTTCCGTACCGAGCGCACCGCCCGTACAGACGGGCCCCGTACGCCGCCCCTGCCGGGCCCTGGCAGCGGCGCGGGCCTTTCCCCAGACACTCCCGATTCGGGCACCCCGGCCGGTGTGCCCGCCTGACCCTGAGAGGAGAACCAACCCATGGTCTTGCTCGCGATCTTGACCGGCATCGTGGTGGTGTTCGTGTGGCGCAAGCACACGACGTATACCGAGCTGGTCATCTTGTGCGGCTGGGGGCTGCTGGCCGCTAATACCCCGATCGGCCGCGTGCCGGCCGAATGGCTGACCAGCCTCAGCGGCCAGCTGAGCGGCTGGTTTTGACCGGGCTGGTGATGACCGATGCAGATCCTTGCTGCGGCCGCCGCCTTTCTGGTCGTCATGGCCGTCGTGTCCGCGATCGCCCGCCACAGCCCCGCCCCACTGGCCGGGCGCTCACGCGGCCGGGCACGGGGCGGTGGCCAGCGCCGCCGCCGGTCCCTGCTGGTGACCGCCGCGAAAGCGGCCGGGCTGAAGCTCGCCAGCGACCACCTTCTGGACGCCGCCGCCGAGCTGGTCGGCCGCGGCGCCGGGCGCATGGGCCGCTGGTCCGGCCGCCGCGTCGGCCGCGGCTGGCAGCACGTCACCGACGGGGCGCGACGCCGCTGGCAGGCCCGCAGCGACAGCGTCCGCGCCCCGCTGTTCTTCACCCGCCACCGCCCCGCCAGCACACCCGACGACGCCGACCCCGCCGAACCGGCCCCGCCGCCACCGGACGGCACCCAACAGCCCCAGCCCGCCGAGCCCGAGCCCGCCCACCACCCAGACCCGGCACCACGCCCCGACGCCGCCACCACCGCCCCAACCGGGGCAGGAAGGAAAACCGCCACGATGAGACACCGTTACGCCATCAACCTGGAACCCCCCGCCACCGACGCCGAGTTCCTCGAGTCCTGCGTCGACCTCGGCGACGTGCTGCGGTCGCTGGCCGAGCAGATCGGCGAGTGGGCCGATGGCCTGTCCGGGCTCAACCTGCCCCAGTCGGTCCTTAGCCCGCTGCAAGCGGTCGGCGACGGCATCGAGGAAGCCGCCGACGGCGCCGCGAGGGCCGCGGCCGCGTTCTGCGACGAGTTCGAAGACGCCCGCGAGGTCGCCTCCCGCGGCATGCACATCACCGGCCAGGACGCCGCCTGACCGGCCACCTCTCGCCGCCAGGCCCCGGGGCATCCCCGCCCCGGGGTCCTGGCATGCCCGCAGAACTGCTGACGCCGCGCCTGCGCCCAGCGCCACCGCCCAATAACGCTAAGCGCGGGCACGGAACGCCAGAACCCCCCTGAAATGGAGCACCACCATGGCGACGTACCGACTCGACGGCTTCGCCGACGTTCCGCACACCCTTGAGGTCGAACGCGCCGGTTATGAGCCGTCGACCGGCCGGGCCCGCTGGCGCTACCGGCTGGCCGCGGGAGATGAAGTCATCTTCGCCGGTGATGACCTGGGCAGCCCGCCCGAGGCCACCGAGGACGAGGTTGCTAAGTCAGCGCTGGGGTTCTTGACGCTGCGCCCCGGCGACACCGACGCCGACTACTTCGACGCCTACACCCCCGGCCAGCTGGCCTGGTGCGAGGCTCACGCCGAGGACCTGTCGATGGCACTGCTCGGCCAAGACGGTGCGGAGATCCGCGATCTAGCCGCCTATCGTGTGCAGCCATCTGAGCGCGGCGGCCCCTCCGGCCACACGTCGCGTTATCCGGTCAGCCTGGAGTCCCCGGTCACCGACGCGCAGTTCCTGGGGTCGTGCGCCGCGCTGGGCGGCACGCTGCGGGCGCTGGCCGCGCAGGTCAGCGAATGGGCCGGCGGTATCGGCGGGCTGAACCTGCCGCCGTCGGTCCTTGGCCCGCTGCATGCGATCGGCGACCGTATCGGGCAGGCGGCCGCCAGCGCCGAACAGGCGGCGCAGGCGCTGGAGGCCGAGCTCGGCGGCGCCCGCGACACGGCCGCCCGCGGCATGCGTATCACCGGCGGCGACACGACCTGACCGGCTCTTCTTGTCCTCCGACCGGCTGCCAACCCCGGCGCACCGTGCGCGGGGGTTGTTTCGTTTCCGTGGAAAGGAGCACCCGACGATGGCCCGCCGACGCCGGCAGTTCCGTCACCCGGGTTTCCCCCGCCGACCCGGCCGCCCCGCTGGCCGTGACCTGGGGTGGCCCATGCCCGACGGCTACGCCGAGCACACCCCGACCGCGGGGCAACTCGCGTGGCGGGCCGCGCGGGCCTACGGCCGGTGGGTGGCCCGGTCCCCGGAAACCCGCGGCCTGGCATCCGGGCTTGCGGCGCTGTACCCCGCCGGGGACATCGCCCACCTGGCCGGGGCGGACCCGCTGTGGCTGGCCGCAATCGCGCCGCCGGCCGCGCTGGCCGCCTGGACCGGCACCTGGAAGGCGCACCGCTCCAAGCGGTACTCGGCCACCGTCACCGCCGCCGCCGCGGGTGTCCCGGCGTGGCTAGCCACCGCCGCGGCCACCGGCATCACCAGCCTGCCGGTGCTGGCCGGCTACACCAGCGCCGCCACCCTCGCGTGGTCGGCGGTCACCTGGTCGGACGTGCTGCGCCACCGCCGGGCGTGGAAAGCCCAGCAGGCGCGGTGGGACACCATCGCCGCCGCCGCGGGCCTGGAACACAGCCGGCTCATCGCCGCCGACGACACCCGCACCGGGCAGCGGTTTAGGGTCGACATCCGCGGCACCGGCAAGACCGCCACCCAGCTCGCCCGCGGCGACCTGGCCGAACGGATCGCCGGAGCGTTCGGCCTGCCCGCCGAACGGGTCCGGGTCAGCGCCGACCGCGGCCATGCCGGCGTGCTGGTGATCCTGGTGCAAACCACCGACCCGTGGGCGCAGCCGGTCACTCACCCCGCCCTCGACCCCGCCCACAGGCCACTACCGGTGTCGGTGATGGCCGGGCCGCTGGCACTGGGCACCGACCCCGACAGCGGCGCCGACCTGGAGCTGACGGTCTACGACAAGGGCGGGGCCTGGCACACGTTCATCCTGGCCGCCACCGGTGGCGGCAAGACCACCCTGTACTCCAACATCGCCGAGCAGGCCACCGCCCGAAACGACGTGCTGGTCATGGGGATCGACCTGCGCAAGGGCACCATCCCGTTCTTTTGGGGCCCGGCGCTGGACGCCTGCGCCGGGCTGAACCGCGACGGTACCCCCCAGTTCGATAAGGCGCTGGCCATCCTGGACTGGGGAACCCGGATCATCAAGCTCCGGTCGGCGGCCAGCGGCGGGAAAAACCACATCCCCCGGCCGGACGACCCGGCGATCCTCATCCTGATCGATGAAGGCGACACGCTGCTGGGCCTGGATTCCCCGATCGCCTACAAGGCCAAGCCGCTGGTCCAGGACATCTGGCGGGGTGGCCGGTCCGCCGGGGTCGGCGTCGCTTTCGCCGGGCAGCGCGGCATCGTGCAGTACACCGGCAGCAAAGACGTGCACGCCAACGCCGGGAACAAGATCGTGCTGCGGGTCAACCGGTCCGCCGAGATGGGCAATGCCGTCCCGGACTGGGAAGCCGACCAGATGCCCGACATGCACACCTACGCCGAAGGCGTGCTCGGTGTCGCCCTCGTGGTCAACCCGCAAAGCCGGTGGCGCGCCGGGCGGATCGGCGACCTGTCCGACCTGGACGCCGTCGGCGAGCTGGCCCGCCGCCGCGGCCGCCCCGCGGCCGCCCTGCCCGCCGCCATCGCCGCCCAGCTCCCCGGCTATGCCAACCGGCACGCCACCACCCTCACCCTCGCCGATGGCATCCACGCGGCCGCACCCGGCATCAGCAGCGGCACCCACAGCCAGGCCCCAGGCACCGCCCCCCGCGATGAACTCGCGATCCGGCGGCTCACCCGCGACCTCCCCGCGAAAGTGGACGCCAGCCTCGCCGACATGCCTGGCGTGCCCGGTAACGCCATCTCCCTGGCCGATCTCGCCGCCGCCCGCAACGCCATCAACAACGCCGAAACCAACGACCCGGCCGCCAACCGGGCCATCCCCATTCCCCCACAGATCGCCGAACCAGTCTTGAATCTCTTGTCTAATCGCGGGGATACCGGCGCCCGTCGCGACGAGATCGTCACCACGGTCGGCCGGTCCCGGTCCGCGGTCGCCAAGTGGCTGGCCATCATGCGCGACCACGGGCTAGTCACCGCGCACGGCAGCACGAGCGCAGCTCGGTATTACCTGCCCGAGCACGACCCCGGCGGCGAGGATCTTCCCGAAGACAGTGATGACGCCGCGTAGCCATCTTGTCCACGGCGCTTGTCCACGCAGCTTGTCCACCCGCGCCCCTATACGGCGGGTGGGTGGACAAGTGGACAAGCAGCGGTAGCAACCCTAGCTGTCACTTTCCGTAGCCACTTCCCCAGCCGTAGCGCGGGCACCGCCCCCGGCCGGTGCCCTTCCCATGCGTGCCCTGACCACGGAGGCCCCCCATGAGCATTCCCCTCGCCCGCACCGCAGCCGCCGCGGCGCCAGTGCATCACCTCGGCAGCGGCGGCATCGTGATCGCCCTGCTTCTCGCCGCCGCGGTCTATGCCGCCGGCTATGCGATCTCGGTGCGGGTGCACCCGTACCGGCCGTGCCAGCGGTGCGGCGAGTCCGGCAAGCACCGCGGCACGGTGTTCCGCCGCTCGTTCCGTGACTGCGCCCGCTGCGGCGGCACCGGCCAGGAGCTGCGCCGCTTCGCCCGCGAACCCTAACCCCACCACCCTCGCCAAAAGGAGGCATCACACGTCATGTCGATCGGAGACACCACCCTCACCGTCACCGGCAACCTGACCGCCGACCCCGAGCTGCGCTACACCGGAACTGGGCTCGCGGTCGCCGCGTTCACCGTCGCCGCCTCGCGCCGGGTCTACAACCAAGACAGCGGCCAATGGGAAGACGGCGACACCTTGTTCCTGCGCTGCTCCGGCTGGCGGCACCTGGCCGAGCACCTGACCGAGTCGCTGGCCAAGGGCATGCGGGTGATCGTGACCGGGCGGCTCAAGCAGCGCGACTACGAGACCCAAGACGGCCAGAAACGCACCGTGTACGAGGTCGACGTCGACGACGCCGGTCCCTCGCTGCGGTACGCGACCGCCAACGTCGTCAAGGCCACCCGCGACAAGGTGCCCCACCCCGCCGACGCCGGTGCCGATCAGTGGGCCAGCGCCGGCCTGGCCCCGGCCCCGGTGTCGGCGGCCGCCGTGGCGGGCGATCAGCCGCCGTTTTGACCGTCCGTCCCGCTCGGCACGCGACGCCCCCGCAACACCCAGGGGTGCCGCGTGCCGGACGGCCGTTGACCGAGAAAGGGCTCCCTGGTGGACGTGCGTGACAACGGTGACGACGAGTTCTTCTCCGACGGCGCCCCCGTCCCCGGCGGCCCGGCGCCCGGCGAACCCAAGCCCGGCACCCAGGCGCAGCTGCTGGCCCAGATGGCCGAGGACGCCTACCGGCTGATCCGGTCGGCCGACGGCCGCACCTACGCCGTGCCCCGCCTCGGCCCCAACGTCGCGGTGCCGCTGGCGTCCAAGGGCGGCAACAGCGTGCGGGCCAAGCTCGCCGCCTCGCTGCGGCGGCGCACCGGCAAAGTCGCCTCCGCCTCCGCGCTGGCCGATTGCATCAACGTGCTGGAGGGGGAGGCGAGCGAGCTGGACCCGCAGCCGGTGTGCCTGCGCGTCGGCCGCCACAGCGGCGCGATCGTGGTGGACATGGGCACCGAGACCGGCCAGTGCATCACCATCACCCCCGCCGGCTGGCGCGTGCAGGCGGCCGCGCCGGTCATCTTCCGCCGCTCCGAACTCACCCACCCGCTCGTGACCCCGCAGCCGGGTGGCACCCTGGACGCGCTACGCGGCCTGATCAACCTCCCCGACGGTGATTACCGGCTGGCGGTCGGCTGGGTCGTGGCGGCCTACTTCACCGCCATCCCCCACCCCATCCTGCTCGTCCAAGGCGAACAGGGCACCGCCAAGTCGAACCTGATCCGCTGCCTGCTCGCGCTGATCGACCCGCAGCCCGCCGCCGACCGCGAACCCCCCGCCGACAAGCGGGAATGGGCCATCTTCGCCCGCGCCTCCTGGGCGTTCTCCTTCGACAACATCACCGAGATCCCCGGCTGGCTGTCCAACTCGCTATGCAAAGGCGTCACCGGCGATGCCGTGCTGCAGCGGGCGCTGCACTCCGACGAGGACATCATGGTGTTCTCCTTCCAGCGGGTGATCGCCATGACCACCATCGCGATTCGCCACGACCTCGCCGGAGACCTGGCCGACCGGATGCTGCTGGTCGAACCCGACGTGCTGGCCGCCCGGCTCACCGAAGAGGAAGTAAGCACCGCCCGCGCGGCGGCGCTGCCCGGCGCGCTCGGCGCCGTCCTTGATTTGGTGGCGGGGGTGCTGCGCGAGCTGCCCGCCACTGTCGTGGATAGCCCGCCGCGGATGGCCGACTTTGCCCGCGTCCTGGCCGCCCTCGACAAGGTGACCGGGTGGGACACCCTCGGCTGCTACCGGGCCAAGGTCACCGCGATGAGCCTGTCCCTAATCGAAGGCAGCACCCTCGCGCGGGCGATCTACCGGCTCGCCACCGGCCCCAGCCCCGGCGGCCTGCCCCCCGCCCCCTGGGAAGGCACCGCCGCCGAGCTGCTGGACGCGCTCAAACGCATCTGCCACGACGCGGGCTTGCCCGCCGCCGAGCTGCCCGCCGGGGAACGCATGCTCGGGCAGAAGGTCCGCGAGATCGCCCCGGCGCTGCGCCGCGGCGGCGTCGACATCCGGCCCGGCCCACGGGCCAAAAACCGGCGGCCACTGGTCATCCAAAAGATCACCGTCGGCACAGACAACCCGCCGCCCTCTCTTCTTTCTTAGAAAGAAGAGAACCGATGTCACCTTGTCACCAGGCCCCTGTCTTCGCAGGTCAGGCGGGTGACATGGGCTATGTCACCCGATGTCACCCAGGTCACCCCGCGCTGTATGGCCGGTCACAAGCGATGACATCGCAGTGACAACGGCGGCCATTTCGATGTCACCCTAATCAGCCCTGCTCAGCGGCGAGTTTCGCCGCCGGGTGACAACGGTGACAAGGATTCGCCGCCATTCACATCTACCGGCCCGACTGGCCGCGGGCTGGCGCGGCGGGGGATGCCTCCCGCACCTGCCCCTGCCACCACGTCGCCCCGCGCAGCCATGTGCGAACTCGGCCCTCGAAGCATCCCCCGCCGCTCAGAAGGGAGCCTGCGCATGCCTCAGCTCACCTGCCGTCGTTGCCGCCAGCCACTGCGGCCGATCTACCCCGGGCAGCAAGAGCACCCCCTGTGCTCACCAACGGCCGACGGCTGGATCCCACGGGCCGACGTAGACCAAACGGAATTGCCCGGCCTCAGCGGCGGCCTGGGGCTGGCCCTCGAACTCGCTGCCGTCGGCTGGCATATCGTCCCGCTGTCGCCCGTGAGCAAGCGGCCGTTGGCCAACTGCCCAGCCTGCCGCGACAAACCGGCGGGCCCGCCGCACCGCATCGAGGACTGCCCGTGCCTGCCCGCCGGGCGCTGGTGCCACGGCGTCCGCGCCGCCACCACCGACCCGGCCCGCCTCACCGCCTGGTGGCACGACGAACCCGCCGCCGTCCCCGGCGTCGCCGCCGGGTCGTCCGGCCTGGTCCTCATCGACATCGACACCCACGGCGACCCGCTTCCGGCGGATCTGGCTACCGGCCTGCTGCCCGGTATCGACCTCGCCGCCGAACCCATCTCGCCACACGCCTGGCGCCACCGGGCGTTGTTTCTCGACGGCCGCGACAGTCTGCAACTCCTCGCCCAGCTCCGCGGTGGCCCCCACCCCTGGCCGCCCGGCCCCGGCCATCAGCCGGTTACCGTCGCCACCCCCTCCGGCGGCCGGCACCTGTGGTACCGGGCCCCGGCCGGGAATCTCCGCCAGGTCCTCAGCGACCCCGCGGGCCGCCACGGCCTCGCCTGGCAGGTCGACATCAAAGCCGGGTGGTCCTACGGCATCGCTCCCGGCGCCACGACCGGCGCAGGCACCTACGCGGTCCTCGCCGGAACCGTCGCCGTACCGGGGGAGATACCTGGCTGGCTTGCCCGCGAAGTGACCCGAGTTGCAGCGGCCCGGCCGACCGCGCCGTCGGCGGCGCCTCTGCTCAGCGCTGCGGGCGCGCCAGGTCGCGGTGTCACCTACCTCGACACCGTCATCCGTCGTGGCGCCGCGCGACTCACCGCGATGGACGACGGGCGCAAGCGCGCCCTGTCCGCGCTGGCCTACCAAGCCGGTGGCCTCCTCGCCTGGGCCGGCCTCACCGCCGAACACGTCACCCCCCGGCTCATCGACGTCGGCACCGCCAGCGGGCTCAAGCCCGCCGACGCCGCCCGCATCGTCCGCCGTGCGATCGCCAACGGCATCGCCCAGCCACTCATGCCACCCACGGCCCGCGAAAAGCGTGCTGTTTGAAATCCATTCAGGAGGTAGCGCAGCTGATGGCCGCGGCAAAAGGTTCAAAGAAGAGGATCGTCGCTAACGCTGCTCACGATGCGCGGAGTGATGACCACGAGTGGCTGACCGTCAATGAAGCTTGCCAGATAGTGAAGATCGGACGGCGCACATTTGAGCGTTACCTATCTCGCGGCACCGGCCCTCGTGTGAAGCGCATTGGCGGCCGGAAACGTGGCCCCATCCGTATCCGGCGTGACTGGCTGGATCAGTGGATGGAGGAGGGGGCCGCGTGACCTACAGCTACGACCTGAGCTTCTGGACAATAGAGAAACGCGATCGGCCTAAGCCTTACCGCCTCCGCTGGTCTGTAGGCGGGCGCCGCCCGCCATTCTCACGCTCCTTCCTAACATCCGAACTGGCTGACTCGTTCAAAGCCGAGTTGAAAGAATCCGCCCGCCGCGGGGAACGTTTTGACTTGGCCACCGGGCTCCCCGAATCCATGCTCCGTAAGGTCTCCGACGTCACCTGGTATCAACACGCCCAGGAATACGCTGCGGCTAGGTGGAAATCAGCGGCCGGCCACAGTCGGCGTTCCATCGTGGAATCCCTGACCTGTGTCACACCCGTACTCGTGCGCGACCTGCGCGGCGCTCCCGATCCGGACACCTTGCGCGGGGCCTTGCGCAAGGGTTTCAACCAAGGACGTCCGAACGCCCTTACGGCTGCCCAAGCCAAAGCGCTGGACTGGCTCAAACGAGCCTCGCTGCCCGTAAGCGCGCTGCTCGACGACGAAACAGTGATTGACGTCCTGGACGTCCTAGCCACGCTTCTGGATGGCACTCCGGCCGCGCCCGACTACTACGCCCGGCGACTTCGCGTCGTGCGTACCTGCGTCGGCTTTGCGGTGCGGAAGAAACGGCTTGCCAAGAACCCGTTCCTAGCGGGAAACCTCCCAGAGCACTGGACACCACCCAGAGCGGACGATGCTGTAGACCCCCGGTCAGTCGGCAGCCCCAGCTTGGTGGCCGACATGCTGGTGATGGCCAGCTATGTCGGCGCTCGCCAGGGCGCACGTTTCGCCGCCTTCTTTGCCTGCATGTTCTACGGACTAATGCGGCCAGCAGAAGCCGCTTGGCTTACCAAAGCAGCATGTCACCTTCCCAAGAAAGGCTGGGGAATGCTCACCTTCGGGGATTCAGTACCCGCCCCCGGCAAGGAATGGACCAACAACGGGGATGTGCACGAAGAACGCGGGCTCAAAGGCCGGTCCCGTAAATCTGTGCGAACAGTACCCATACCCCCGGAACTCGTCCGCCTCATACGGGAACACATCGAGCGCTTCGGCGCGGCCCCAGACGGCCGGTTGTTCCGCAGCGAGCACGGCAAACCACTCCAGCCCTCCACATGGTGGCAGGTTTGGCGCAAAGTCCGGCACTTGACCCTCACGCCCGAGCAGCTCGCGACACCACTCATGAAACGGCCCTACGATTTGCGACACGCCGGGATTACCTGGCGACTCAACTCGGGGGTTCCCGCGCCTACCGTCGCCAAGTGGGCCGGTCACAGCGTCGAGGTACTCACACGTGTCTATGCCGGGTGCGTAGTCGGCCTGGACGAGGTCTGGATTGACCGGATGAACGCGGGTCTCCGACCCGGCGGGCTCCCGCCGGGTGGGGAGGACGGTAGCTTGTGACGGCCTGGCTTCGGGCGTGCCGTAAGGAAGCTGTCACCAGATGCAAACCGACGTCGATGCCACCTGATGCGCGCCCGTGACATCGAACCCGGCCCCACTCCTGTGTTAACTCCTGACGACGGCGGCGATCTCCCGGGCGATCTCGTCGATGGTGTGGGTGGCGGTACTGCGCGCGAGCTTGTCGGCCAGGCTCGGGCTGTACCTCAAGACATCGTCTTTGGTCACGTTGTGCCAGATCGGCAGCAGATTCTGCTCGCCGGCGACGGTGCGGGTAACGATGCCGTCGAGTTCGTATTGTGTCCAGCCCTTGGTGAAGAACGACGCGGAGAACACGACGGCGGCGAAGCGGCTCGACCGGATCCCTCGATCGATGCTGCGGCGAAGGCTGTCGCCTATGGTTAGCTGCAGCTCATCGAGCCACACGGTTACTCCTAGGCCGTCCAGTGCGGCGGCCAGCGGTCGCGCAACGGTTTCCTTGTCCTCGCTGGCGTGCGAGACGAACACGTCGTGGATCTGCCTACCGAGCACGTCCGGTGGTGGGGTAGCGGCCATGTTGCGCCGGATCTGTGTCAGAGACTCGGCGTCGCGCATCGGTGGCAGGAAACCGGCCGGCGGTGGCTCCACTGCGACACCGGAGCGGATCTGCCCGGCGTACCCGCCGAGATCGATTGCGACGTACCAGTGGCCGTCGTTGGGCACCGGTAGCCGTGCTGGCGACCGTGTCTGTAGCCCGCCGAAATACCGGAACTGGCCGCCGCGGCCGCTGGCGTAGGTCCGGTAGTTCGACGCGTCCATGAGCAGCACGTTTGCCTGGTTGCCCAGCTGCACCACCACGGTGGACCCCTTGCGGAGCTGGCCGAGGTCGTGCTTTACGTGTTCCAATGTGTGTTCTCCTAATTGTTTCCCACTCGATCAAGGCCCGGCCTGCGGATGGGCGTGGCCGCCGCCCGAGCCCGCGGCCAACGCCTCGGCCGCCCTCGCGCGATGACCCGGAGAAGATCGCCTACGCCCGGCGGTCAACTGCTGATCAACCCTCCGATCGGGCGCTGAGCGCTGGCTGGGAGGATTCGTGTACAGGTACGACTACTCGTCCCGTTCGGCGGCCGCGGCGGCGAGGACCTCTTCGTCGAGTTCCTCCATCTTGCCATCGGTCTGGTCGACTCGGGTTGCCTGCCGATCGGCTACCTTCCTCCAGTACCCGAACTTTGACTGCGCGTCGATCAGCGCCTCGACCGCGTGCTTGGTCTCACTGCCGGGCCATCCGCGCTGGTCCAAGAGCGCGCCACCGGTAGGTGCTTCAAGATTGTCCAGCTCGTCCAGGTTCTTCGCCATCTGCTCGATGATGTGCAGGATGTGCTGCTGGAGACGGGACGCCTTCATCGTGGGTGATTCAGAACGGATCGACACTGGACGAATCGTCGGGCCGCCACTCGGGAAGCCGTCGTAGCGCAGCCACCGGTCGGTCAACGGCACAGCCGGCCCGTCCGGATCGAGCCGGACATCGCCCTCATCGTCGAGCACACCGTGGATGATCCGGCCCTCCTCGTCGACGAGACGCGGGACAATACCGGAGCGGCCGTCGACGATGGCCTGCTGAAGCAACCTGAGCCCGCGCTCGTCCTGCAGCATCAGCCCGAGGATCTCCTGTGGGCTCCGCCGGTCGGCGTCCGTGTTGCCCATCGGGTCCCGTTTCAACGCCTCGTACGCGGTCAGGTGGTACTGCGCGAGCGCAGCGAGTTCGAGCCGGTCGCGCCACGCATCGGGGTTTCCCTGCTCGGCCTCGGGACGCTCCAGCTCGGCGAGAGCACCTTCGAGCAGCTCGTCGGGTGTGCGGCCAGTGACCTCCCATCGGCGCGCTGTGTAGGCCGGCAGGTGAGTGGCCCTCAGGTAGGCGGCGCGCATCGCGGTGGCCCGCTCCCGCGTCGGGTCACCCGGGTGCAGCGTTACCGCAGCGCTGCGGGTCGGCCGCAACGCCAGTTCGGCCACGACGTCGGTGCGGCGACCGGCCGAGACTGACTTCTTCGCCGTGACGTCCATGATCCCCCGGTCCACGAGGTCACGGAGGTCGGGCTGGAGCAGTGTCGCGAGGACGTAGGCGGCCTGCTCGTCGCGCTGGATTGCCAGCCCAGCGGCCTCGGCGGCCTGCGGTGTCAGCAGCCCTGCGAGGTAGTCGTGCCGGACATCGTCGAGTACGTTCGCCGAGCGCAAGACCTCCAGGACGGCCTCGGCCATCGCCTCCAGCTTGCCGGTCGGCGTCCATGGCCGGGGCGGGTCCACGTGCAGCATGCCGACATAGGCGGCCACGGCCCTGCCGAAGTCGTAGGCCGCCCCGAGCTCGGGCGTGAAGCGCAGGAAGATCCGGGCGGGCGTGATGAGCGCGTTGCGCTGCCAGCGCAACCTCCGCGCCGCGGTCACGCCGAGTGAGGTGATGTCGGGCGAGGAAATGCTGTTCACGAACCGGCGGTACGAGTCCCGGTCGGCGGGCAGATCGTAGTGGGTCGTGCGAGGGTCAACCAGGTTGAGCACGGCATGGGCGCCAGTGATGCGGCTTGACCCGTCCGCCGTGCCGAGCAGCGGCATCGCAGGCTGCCCGTCCCGGTGCCGCAGCTCGAAGTACACCACCGTCACTGGCATCACGATCCCCCGGGCGGCCACCGAGTCCTTGAGCGGGTTCTTCACCAAGACGTAGTCCTGGGCATGCTTGGCTTCGTCGAGGGCGTGCTGAACGCTCTGGGCCTCGATCCACAACGCTGATGTCTTCCCAGGCTGCGAACGGGGTCCGGTCAGAGGACCAAGGTGACCGGTCGCGCCACCCGCCGGGTAGATCCGCATGTCCATGGTGCGGTTGTTCGTGGGCAGCGGCACCAGACCGGGGGTGTACAGATCAACGTCGATCACCTCGATCACGCCACCGGCGACGTTGATCCTTGTCGGATTGTTCAGCGCGGTCCGCAGCGCAGCAGGATCGACGACATCGTGCGCGAGCGCGGACGCGAAGCCCTCCGGCAGCCCGAATTCCGCAGCTGCTTTGTAGGCTCGATGTACCGCCGCCATCTTCGGAAGGGTCGGCAACGGGCCATCGCCGAACCGGGACCAGACGACCGCTTCGCTGGTCTCGGCATCGCCGTCGCTGGCAGACTGGGCAGTATCCTCTGTGGCTGCTGCGGCGTCCACCGCCATCTCGGCGGGCTCAGCGGGGGTCACGGTGGTGGACTCGTCCGCGACGGCCGTGTTGAAGTCGTTCATCGTGTCGCCTCCAGGCGATCACGAGCGGCACCGGGCCGCTCACCCTACCCCCAAACGGTCGCTTGAGGGCGTGTGGCGAAGGCCCACGTGCCATGCACCACGCCGCGGCGCGTCCCCCAGGGGGCGTGCGCCGTGACGAGCCGAGCGGTGAAACCGAACCGCGAGGACTCCGGTCATCGGGCCGTGGCCCGCTGCCGTGTGCCCGCCGCCGACATGGCGTCGGTCGGTCGTGGTCTCGACTGCGTGCTCCCAGTACACCACGGCGGGGCCGGCCAACCGGGAAAATCGGTGCCGTTGACACCCGACCGGCCCGGCATCTCCCTGGCCGGTGGCCGTCGTTTCTCCCGCGGTGCCGCCCCGGCCGGGCTACTCTTGACTCCGGCTCATGGGGGTCACTCCCAGGGCCGTGCGAGCGCCGAACGGCGCAGCCACGCGGCGGAATGGGCGATGTCCCGGACCGACCGTCTCGCGCGGCCAGAGACCCATCGGCCGGACAACATTGATAGCAAAGCGTGGGCGTGACCCCCTCGCTCGTGACACCGCGCATCGGCGTGGTTCAAGGAGCGAGAGTGAACACGAACGAGTTCATCGATGCAACGGCCCCCGAAGTCCTGTACCGAGCGCTCGAGCCGGTCACGCCGCCGGCTGGCACCGCCGCGTGCGCGACCCACGCGCCTGAGCATTTCGTCTCACCCCAGCGGCAGCAGGCTGCATTCGACGGCGACCCCGTCGACCCGGCGGTGGACTATCAGGCCGCTCGGATGATCTGCTTCGGCTGCCCCCTCCTTGCCGCTTGCCGCAGGTACGCCGACGCCAGCGGCGACGAGCGCACCTTCCTCGCAGGCCTGAGCGCCGACCAGCGGTCGGCCCGGCACCGCAAGAAGACCGAGATGGCTAAGCGGCGGCTGCAGGTCGCCGCACTGCGCGAACTCGGAGCGCCGACCGGCGTCATCGCCGAACTCGTCGGCCGCGACCCGAGCCTGATACGAGGTGACCTGCGGGCCATCGAGCAGCACACCCGACCCGCGATGTTAGCAGAACCGAGGATTCCGAGCACGGGGCAGCTTCGCCGGAGTCCGGGGCTAGGCCCAAGGCCGGGTAGTTAAGGGCTGCGGGCGGCTGTCAAGGGCCTCGCGTAGATCGACATGGCAACGGAGGTCCGGTAAGACGGGAATCCGCTAAGATCACCCGCTGCCGAGGACCTCCGTTGCGCGTTCAG
>WNGE01003404.1_pt1 | contig 27344 bp, 19 predicted proteins | sample 5400651 | NCBI WGS metagenome assembly WNGE01 (sample SAMN13153370, study PRJNA577476) | soil metagenome | isolation source: 60 cm soil or saprolite under grassland replicate 2 | place: USA:California | collected 2016-06-15 | reverse complement strand
GGCCGGCGCGCTGGCGCGGGCGGTCGGCGCCGGCGACCTCGACGCCGCCAGGCGGCTCGCGCCCACCCTCGCCGGCAGGGACCCGGCCGGGCTCGACGGGCCCGAGCTGTGCCGGGCGGCGCTGGAGTCGGTGGCCGAGAACACCGCCGACGCGGTGGTCGCGCCGCTGCTGTGGGGCGCGCTGGCGGGCCCGGCCGGGGTGGCCGCCTACCGCGCCGCCAACACCCTCGACGCCATGGTCGGGCACCGCAGCCCGCGCCACGCCCGCTTCGGCTGGGCCGCCGCCCGCCTCGACGACGCCCTCACCTGGCCGGCCGCCCGCCTCGCCGCCGGGCTGGCGGTGCTGCTCGCCCCGGTCGCCGGCGGCGACCGCGCCCGCGCGTGGCGCACCCTGCGGCGCGACGGCCGCGCCCACCCCAGCCCCAACGCCGGCCGGCTCGAGGCCGCCTTCGCCGGCGCCCTCGGCGTCCGCCTCGGCGGCCGCAACCGCTACGGCGACCGCGTCGAGGAACGCCCCCACCTCGGCGACGGCCCCGCGCCCGGCCCGGAGGCGGTCGCCCGCGCCGTGCGCCTGTCCCGCGCCGTCGGCCTCGCCGCCGCCGTCCTCGCCTCCACCGCCGCCTTGGCCGGCCCGGCGCTGCGCCGTCCGCGCGACAGCGAGGTGGGCGGATGAAGCCGTACCCGACCGACAGGGAGGTGGGCCGTAGCCGCGCGCCGGCTGGACTGAGGAGCGACGGAGGAGCCGCAGGCGACGATGGAGCGACGAGGGAAGCCGGCGCACAAAGCGGCGGAGGCCCACCGACCGTTTCAATAAAAGGCGCGCTGCTGGTCGCCGGGACCGCGTCGGACGCGGGCAAGAGCGTGGTGGTGGCGGGGCTGTGCCGGCAGCTCGCCCGGCAGGGCGTGCGCGTGGCGCCGTTCAAGGCGCAGAACATGGCGCTCAACTCGGCGGTCACGCCCGGCGGGGCGGAGATCGGGCGCGCCCAGGCCGCCCAGGCCGCGGCCGCCAGGGTGGTGCCCGAGGCGGCGATGAACCCGGTGCTGCTCAAGCCGAGCGGCGAGCGGCACAGCCAGGTGGTGGTCATGGGCCGGCCGCTCGCCGAGGTGGACGCGCGTTCCTACCAGGAGCTCAAGGCCGAGCTCGCCGGGGTGGTCCACGACGCCCTCGCGGACCTGCGCGCCCGCTTCGACGTGGTCGTCTGCGAGGGCGCCGGCAGCCCCGCCGAGATCAACCTGCGCGCCGGCGACCTTGCCAACCTCGGCCTCGCCCGCGCGGCCGGGCTGCCGGTGGTGGTCGTCGGCGACATCGACCGCGGCGGCGTGTTCGCCAGCCTCTACGGCACCGTGGCGCTGCTCGAGCCCGCCGACCAGGCCCTGGTCGCCGGCTTCCTGGTCAACAAGTTCCGCGGCGACCCGGCGGTGCTCGCCCCCGGCCTCGACCAGCTCACCCGGCTCACCGGCCGGCCCGTGCTCGGCGTGCTGCCGTGGCGGCGCGGCCTGTGGCTGGACGTGGAGGACTCCCTGGCGCTGGAGGCGCCGCGCGACGGCGCCCTGCCCCCGCGCGGGCCGGACGCGCTCACCGTTGCCGTGGTGCGGCTGCGCTGGATCTCCAACTTCACCGACTTCGACGCGCTCGCCGCCGAGCCCGGCGTCGCGGTGCGCTTCACCCAGGCGCCCGCCGACGTGCTCGGCGCCGACCTGGTGGTGCTGCCGGGCACCAAGGCGACCGTGGAGGACCTCGCCTGGCTGCGCGAGCGCGGCCTGGACCGGGCGCTGGCCCGCCGGGTGGAGCGGGGGCTGCCCCTGCTCGGCGTCTGCGGCGGCTACCAGATGCTCGGCAAGCGCGTGGTCGACCCGGTGGAGAGCGGCGCCGGCGAGGTCGAGGGCCTCGGCCTGCTGCCGGTCGAGACCGTGTTCGCCGCGGAGAAGGTGCTGTCCACCCCGCACGGGCACGCCCCATGGCTGGGCGACGCCGAGGCCGCCGGCTACGAGATCCACCACGGCCGCACGCGGCGCTTCGGTGGCGAGCCGCTGCTGCTGCGCGCGGGCGGCGGCGACGACGGCTGCCGCTCCGGCATTGTGCTCGGCACCTCCTGGCACGGGCTGCTCGAAGGCGACCGCCTGCGGCGCGCCCTGCTCGGCTGGGTGGCATCGGTCCGCGGGCTGCGCTGGCTGCCCGGCGAGCGGCCCTTCGCGGCGGTCCGCGAGGCCCGCCTCGACGCCCTCGGCGACCTGGTCGCCGAGCACAGCGACATGGCGGCGATCGCCCGCCTGGTCGAGCGCGGCGCCCCGCCCGGCCTGCCCGTGATCCCTCCGGGAGGGGTGCCGTGATCCTGCTGCTCACCACCGCCGACACCGAGGTGCTCGCCGCGAGGAGGGCGACCGCCGAGCTGCCGGCCGGCTTCCCGGAGGTGCGTGCCGCCAACCCGGCCGGCGAGCCCGACCCGGCGGCCTTCTGCGAGCGGCACCTGCCGGGCGCCGAGGCCGTCCTGGTCCGGCTGCTCGGCGGACGTGGCGCCTGGCCGGCAGGGTTCGACCTGCTGCGCCGGCGCTGCGCCGAGCGCGGCGTGCCGCTGCTCGCCTTCGGCGGCGAGGCCGAGCCCGACGCCGAGCTGGCCGCCGCCTCCACCGCCCCCGCCGGGGTGGTCGCGGAGGCGTTCGAGTACCTGCGCCACGGCGGCGTCGCCAACACCGCCAACCTGCTCCGCTTCGTGGCCGACACCCTGCTGTTCGGCGGCTTCGGCTTCGAGCCGCCGGCCGTCCTGCCCGGCCACGGGCTCTACCGGCCCGAGCTGGCCGCGCGGCGCGACCCCGGGCGTCCCACCGTCGGCGTGGTCTTCTACCGGGCGCACTGGATGAGCGGCAACACCGCCTTCGTCGACACCCTGGTCGAGGCGCTCGACGCCGCCGGGGCCAACCCGCTGCCGGTGTTCTGCTACTCGCTGCGGCCCGGCCCCGACGGCCGCGTTCGAGCCGCCGAGCTGCTCGCCGAGCACGGCGTCGACGCCCTGGTGGTGACCGTGCTCGCCGCCGGCGGCAGCAATGCCGCTGACGCCATGGCCGGCGCCGGCGAGGAGCGCCCGGAGGGCTGGGCGTCCTGGCAGGTGCCGGCGCTGGACGCCCTCGACGTGCCGGTCGTCCAGGGCATCTGCGTCACCACCAGCCGGGCCGCCTGGGCGGCGGCCGACGGCGGGCTGTCCCCGCTCGACGCGGCCATGCAGGTCGCCATCCCCGAGTTCGACGGCCGCGTGGTCGGCGTGCCCTTCTCCTTCAAGGAGCCCATCGAGGTCGCCCCCGGCGCGGCGCCGGTCCTGGTCTACCGCGCCGACCCGGAACGGGCCGCGCGGCTCGCCGGCATCGCCACCCGGCTGGCGCGGCTGCGGCAGGTGCCCAACGAGCGCAAGCGGGTCGCGGTGGTGCTGTCCAACTACCCGACCAAGCACGCCAGGATCGGCAACGCCGTCGGCCTGGACACCCCGGCCAGCGCGGTGCGGCTGCTGCAGGCCATGCGGGCCGCCGGCTACCAGGTCGAGGAGCCGCCGACCGGCGGGCCGGACGGCCTCTCGACCGGGGGGCTACCCCCGGAGGGCGACCCGCTGGTCCACGCGCTGATCGCAGCCGGCGGGCAGGACGCCGAGTTCCTCACCGAGGAGCAGCTCGCCGGCGCGGCCGGCAGGGTCGACGGGGCCGCCTACGCGGCCTGGTTCGCGGGCCTGCCGGCGAGCCTGCGCGAGCGGGTGGTGGCCCACTGGGGCGAGCCGCCTGGCGACCTCTACGTCGACCGGGGCGACCCGGTGCTGGCGGGGCTGCGCCTCGGCAACGTCTTCCTGGCGGTGCAGCCGCCGCGCGGCTTCGGCGAGAACCCGGTGGCCATCTACCACGACCCCGACCTGCCGCCCTCCCACCACTACCTGGCCGGCTACTGGTGGCTGCGGCAGGTCTTCGGCGCCGACGCCGCGGTCCACCTCGGCAAGCACGGCACCCTGGAATGGCTGCCAGGCAAGAGCCTGGCGCTCTCGGCCGGCTGCGCCCCTGACGCCGTCCTCGGCGACCTGCCGCTGTTCTACCCGTTCATCGTCAACGACCCGGGCGAGGGCACCCAGGCCAAGCGGCGCGCCCACGCGGTCGTGGTCGACCACCTGGTCCCGCCGATGACCAGGGCGGAGACCTACGACGACCTGGCCCGCCTCGAGCAGCTCCTGGACGAGTACGCCAGCCTGCAGGCGCTCGACCCGACCAAGCTGCCCGAGGTCAGGGCGCGCATCTGGGAGCTGGTGCGCGCCGCCGAGCTGCACCGCGACCTCGGCGTCGACCAGCTGCCAGATGCGTTCGACGAGTTCGTCCTGCACCTGGACGGCTACCTCTGCGAGATCAAGGACGCCCGCATCCGCGACGGCCTGCACGTGCTCGGCCAGGAGCCGGCCGGCGAGCAGCGCATCGGCCTGGTCGCGGCGATCCTGCGGCTCGGCGCCGGCCGCGTGCCCGGGCTGCGGCGGGCGGTCGGCGCCGCCTTCGGCCTGGACGAGCCGGCGCTGCTGGAGGCTCCCGGCCGTCGCCTGGACGCCGCGCCGCCCGCCCTGCTGGAACGGTTCCCTGGGCCGGCAGCCAGCGCTGCCGACCTGGTCGACCGCCTGGAGGAGGCGGCGAGGGCGCTGCTGGACGGCGTCGACGCCAAGGGCTGGGACGCCGCCGCGGTCCCCGCGGTCGTCGCCGACGTCGTCGGCCGTGCCGACCCGGGAGTGGTGGCGAGCCTGGAATTCGCCTGCCGTGAGGTGCTGCCCCGCCTCGCCCGCACCGGTGACGAGCTGGGCAACCTGCTGCGCGGCCTCGACGGCCGCTACGTGCCGGCCGGGCCCTCCGGCTCGCCCACCCGCGGGCTGGTCAACGTGCTGCCGACCGGCCGCAACTTCTACTCCGTCGACCCCAAGGCGCTCCCCAGCGAGCTGGCCTACGCCACCGGCCGGCGCCTGGCCGACGACCTGCTCGACCGCTACCTGGCGGAGGAGGGCGTCCATCCCGAGACGGTCGGGATCGTGGTCTGGGGCACCTCGGCCATGCGCACCCAGGGCGACGATATCGGCGAGGTCCTCGCCCTGCTCGGCGTGCGGCCGCGCTGGAACCCGGAGACCCGCCGGGTGACCGGCATCGAGGTGGTGCCGGCGAGCGAGCTGGGCCGCCCGCGGATCGACGTGACCGTGCGCATCAGCGGCTTCTTCCGCGACGCCTTCCCCAACCTGATCGGCCTGGTCGACGAGGCCGTCGGCCTGGTCGCCGGGCTGGACGAGCCCGACGAGGCCAACTACGTCGCCAAGCACGCCCGCGCCGAGCTGGCCGCCGGCCACGACCGGCGCCGCGCCACCACCAGGGTGTTCGGCTCCAAGCCGGGCGCCTACGGTGCCGGGCTGCTGCCCCTGATCGACGCGCGCAACTGGCGCACCGACGCCGACCTGGCCGAGGTCTACGAGGTCTGGGGCGGCTACGCCTACGGCCGCGGGCTGGACGGGGTCGCGGCCGCCGGGGCGCTGCGCGACAACCTCGCCCGGGTGCGGGTGGCGGTCAAGAACGTCGACACCCACGAGCACGACCTGCTCGACTCCGACGACTACTTCCAGTACCACGGCGGCATGGTGGCGGCGGTGCGTTCCCTCACCGGCGCCAACCCGCGCGCCTACCTGGCCGACAGCGCCGACCCCGCGCGGGTGCGCACCCGCGCCCTCGACGAGGAGATCCGCCGGGTGGTGCGCGCCAGGGTGGTCAACCCGCGCTGGGTCGCCGGCATGGCCCGCCACGGCTACAAGGGCGCCTTCGAGCTGTCGGCCACGGTCGACTACCTGTTCGGCTACGACGCCACCACCGGCGCGGTCGACGACTGGATGTACGGCGCGATCGCGGCGCGCTACCTGTTCGACCCCGACACCGCCGCGTTCCTGCGCCGCTCCAACCCGTGGGCGATGCGGGCGATCGCCGAGCGGCTGCTGGAGGCGGCCGACCGTGGGCTGTGGGCCGACCCGGACGCGGCCACCATGCGGCAGCTGCGCGCGCTCTACCTGGAGCTGGAGGGCGCGCTGGAGGAGGAGCGCAGGTGACCTCGGTCCCGTACCCGTTCTCGGCCATCGTCGGCCAGCACGACCTGGTGCTGGCCCTGTCGCTCAACGCCGTCTCCCCGGCGGTCGGCGGGGTGCTGGTCCGGGGCGAGAAGGGCACCGCCAAGTCGACCGCGGTGCGCGGCCTCGCCGGCCTGCTCCCACCGATCGACGTGGTGGCGGGCTGCCCGTACAACTGCGACCCGGACGCGCCCGACCCGGCCTGCCCCGCCGGGCCGCACCCGGCAGGGGCCGACTGGCGCCGGCGGCCGGTGCCGCTGGTCGAGCTGCCGGTCGGGGCCAGCACCGACCGGGTCGCCGGCGCCCTCGACCTGGAGCGCGCCCTGGTGGAGGGCAGGCGCGCCTTCGAGCCCGGGCTGCTCGCCGCCGCCCACCGCGGCATCCTCTACGTCGACGAGGTCAACCTCCTCGGCGACCACCTGGTCGACCTGCTGCTGGACGCCGCGGCCCTCGGCGTCAACTACGTCGAGCGCGAGGGCGTCAGCGTCCGCCACGCCGCCCGCTTCCTGCTGGTCGGCACGATGAACCCGGAGGAGGGCGAGCTGCGGCCGCAGCTGCTCGACCGCTTCGGCGTCACCGTCGAGGTGCGCGGCAACGCCGACCTGGCCGAGCGGGTGGAGGTGGTCAGGCGCCGCCTCGCCTACGAGGCGGACCCGGCCGGGTTCGCGGCCGCCTGGGCGGACGCCGACGCCGCCCACGGCGAGCGCGTCGCCGCCGCCCGCGGGCGCCTGCCCGCGGTGCGCCTGCCCGACGAGATGCTCGGGCGGGTGGCGTCGGTCTGCGCGGCCTTCGCGGTCGACGGGCTGCGCGGCGACATCGTCACCGCCAAGACCGCCGCCGCCCTCGCCGCCTGGGAGGGCCGCGCCGAGGTCGGCCTCGGCGACGTGCGGCAGGCCGCCGTGCTGGCCCTCGCCCACCGGCGCCGCCGCGGCCCGATGGACGCGCCAGGGCTCGACCAGGAGGAGCTCGACCGTGCCCTCGGCCGGGAGCCCGAGCCGGACCCGCCGGACCCGGGCGGCGAGGGGCCGCCGCCGCACGGCCCAGGCGCCCCGGACGGCTCTGACGGCCAGGGGCACCCGGTCACCCGCGGCGCCGGGGATGCGACCACGGCCCGCGACCAGGCCGCCACGGCCACGCCCGACGACGGCCGCGCGACGGCCGCCTCCGGCGACCGGGCCGGCGACCGCGCCCGACCGGATGGGGACCGCTCGGAGCGGGCTCGGGGCCGTCCCGGCCCCGACGGCCACCAGGCCGCCGGCCCGGGTGCGGCCGGTGAGCGGGTCGAGGCCGCCGGGCTGCCGTTCGCCCCGGTCTGGTTCGAGCTGCCTGGCACCGGCGCCGGCGCCTGGGGCCGCCGCAGCCGTGCCGAGGCGGACTGGGGCCGCCCGGTGGCCGACCGGCCGCTCGCCGGCCGGGCCGGCGACCTGTCGCCGGCCGGCACCCTGCGGGCGGCGGCGCCGTTCCAGCGCGCCCGCGGCCGCCAGGGATCCGGCGGGCTGCGGCTGCGCCGCTCCGACCTGCGCCAGCACGTGCGCGAGGGCCGCGAGGGGAACCTGGTGCTGTTCGTGGTCGACGCCTCCGGCTCGATGGCCGCCAGGCGGCGCATGGCCGCCACCAAGGGCGCGGTGCTGTCGCTGCTGCTCGACGCGTACCAGCGCCGCGACCGGGTCGGGCTGGTCAGCTTCAGGGGCGAGGGCGCGGCGGTGCTGCTGCCGCCGACCGCCAGCGTCGAGCTGGCCGCCGAGCGCCTCGGCGCGCTGCCCACCGGGGGCCGCACCCCGCTGGCGGCCGGGCTCTCCCGCGCCGCCGAGGTGCTCGCGTCCGAGCGGGTCCGCGACCCGCAGCGGCGCCCCCTGCTGGTGCTGGTGACCGACGGGCGCGCCAACGCCAGGGCTGGCACGGGGCCGGAGGAGGCCCGGCGAGGCAGCCCTGAGCCAGGCCGGCAGGCCAGCACCGACCCGGTGGGCGAGGCGCTGGCCCAGGCCGGCGCGCTGGCCGCCCGCGGGGTCGCCGCGGTGGTGGTCGACACCGAGGACGGCGCGCTCCGGCTCGGCATCGCCGCCGAGGTGGCCCGCGTGCTCGGCGCGCCGTGCGTGCGCCTGGACGCGCTGGCCGCGCAGCCGCTCGCCGGCGTGGTGCGCTGGGTCACCGGCGGCGGCCCCGGCCGCGGTCCGGGGCGCAGGGGAAGGAGCGTGGCATGAGCGAGCAGCCGGAACCGGTTCGGCGCGCCCGGCGGGACCACCCGCTGCTGATCGTCAACACCGGGCACGGCAAGGGGAAGTCGACCGCCGCCTTCGGCGTCATGCTGCGCGGCTGGGCGCGCGGCTACCGGGTCGGCATGTACCAGTTCGTGAAGTCGGGCCGCTGGCGCATCGGCGAGCGCAAGGCCGCCGAGGCCCTCGGCGGCATCACCTGGGAGAGCATGGGCGACGGCTGGACCTGGGTCTCCCGCGACCTGGAGCAATCCGCCGACCTGGCGAGGGAGGGCTGGGAGGAGGTCAAGCGGCGCATCGCCGACCAGACCTACGAGCTGCTGGTGCTCGACGAGTTCACCTACCCGATGAGCTTCGGCTGGGTCGACACCGCCGAGGTGGTCGAGGTGCTCGAGGGCCGGCCTGGCTTCCAGCACGTGGTCGTCACCGGCCGCGACGCCCCCGAGGCCCTGGTCGACGCCGCCGACCTGGTGACCGAGATGCGCAAGCTGAAGCACCCCTACGACCAGGGCATCCGCGGCCAGCAGGGGATCGAGTGGTGATCCCCCGGCTGGTGGTGGCCGGGACCCACTCCGGGGTGGGCAAGACCACCGTCGCCACCGGGCTGATGGCCGCGTTCGCCGCCCGCGGCCGTCGCGTGGCCGCCTTCAAGGTCGGCCCGGACTTCATCGACCCCTCCTACCACGCGCTGGCCAGCGGCCGGCCCGGCCGCAACCTGGACGCCTTCCTGTGCGGCCCCGAGCTGGTCGGGCCGCTGTTCGCCCACGGGGCCGCCGGCGCCGACCTGGCCGTGGTCGAGGGCGTCATGGGGCTGTTCGACGGCGCCGCCGGCGCCGGCGAGCTGGCCTCCACCGCCCAGGTCGCCAAGCTGCTCGACGCGCCCGTGCTGCTGGTGGTGGACGCGGGCGCTCTGGCCCGCTCGGTGGCCGCGTTGGTGCACGGCTACGCCACCTGGGACCCCGCCCTGCGCCTCGCCGGCGTCGTCCTCAACCGGGTCGCCTCCGACCGGCACGAGCAGCTGCTGCGCGAGGCCCTCGACCCGCTCGGCCTGCCGCTGGTCGCGGTGCTGCGCCGCCACGCCGCCCTCGCCACCCCGGAACGCCACCTCGGCCTGGTGCCCGCGGCGGAGCGGGCGGCGGCGGCGGCCCACACGGTCGCCGCCCTCGGCGACGCCGTGGCCGCAGCCGCCGACCTGGGCGCTATCGCCGCCCTCGCCGCCGCCGCGCCGCCGCTGACCGTGACCCCGTGGGACCCAGGCGACGCCCTGGCGGGCACGCCCCCCGCGCGGGACACGGCCGGCACGCCAGGACGCACGGCCACGGCGGCGGCCGCGCGGCCGCTGCGGGTGGCGGTCGCCGCCGGGCCCGCCTTCACCTTCGTCTACCAGGAGAACCTGGAGCTGCTCGAGGCGGCGGGGGCGGAGCTGGCCGGCTTCGACCCGACCGCCGACGGCGAGCTGCCCGCCGGCAGCGACGCCCTCTACCTCGGCGGCGGCTTCCCCGAGACCTACGGCGCCGAGCTCGCCGGCAACCAGCCGCTGCGGGCGGCGGTGCGCGCCTTCGCCACCAGCGGCCGGCCGCTGGTCGCCGAGTGTGGCGGCCTGCTGTACCTCGGCCGCTCGCTCGACGGCCTGCCCATGTGCGGCGTGCTCGCGGCCGAAGCGCGCATGACCGGCCGCCTCACCCTCGGCTACCGGCGCGCCCGCGCGGCCAGCCCCTCGGTCCTGGCCGTGCCGGGCCAGGCGCTGCGCGGCCACGAGTTCCACTACTCGGCGCTCGACCCGCCGGCCGGCCCGTCCCCGGCCTGGCTGCTCGACACGGCGTCCGCCGAGCGCCAGGAGCGGGCGGAGGGGTTCGTGGCCGGCGGCGTGCACGCCAGCTACCTGCACACCCACTGGGCGGGCCAGCCAGGGCTGCCGGCTCGGCTGCTGGCCGCGGCAGTTGGGGCGCCGGCGGCCTCGGCAGCGGGGACGGCGCGGTGAACGGCCGGCTGGTCGGCGTCGGCGTCGGCCCGGGCGACCCGGAGCTGGTCACCTTGCGCGCGCTGCGCGCCTTCCGCGAGGCCGACGAGATCTTCGTCCCGGTCGCCGACAGCGGCGAGGTCGGACGCGCCGAGGCGGTGGTGCGGGCGCACGCCGACCCGGCGCGCATCCACCGGCTCACCTTCGCGCTCTCCGACGACGAGGACGCGCGGGAGGCGAACTGGGAGCGGGCCGGCGCCGAGGTCGCGCGGGTGGTGGCCGGCGGCGGCGTTGCCGCCTTCGCCACCATCGGCGACCCGAGCGTGTACTCGACCTTCAGCTACCTGGCGGCGACCGTGCGCGAGCTGGTCGGCGCCGTCACGGTCGAGACCGTGCCAGGCATCACCGCCATGCAGGACCTTGCCGCCCGGGCCGGCGTCAGCCTGGTCGAGGGAGGAGAGCGGCTGGCCCTGCTGCCGCTGGCCGCCGGGCCGGAGCGGGCCGCGCGCGCCCTGGCCGAGTTCGACACGGTCGTCTGCTACAAGGGCGGCCGCCACCTGCCCGAGCTGCTCGACGTGCTACGAGCCGCCGGCCGGCTCGACCGGGCCGTCTACGGTGCCCGGCTCGGCCTGGCGGGGGAGACGATCCGCCCGGCCGCCGACCTCCCCGCCGAGCCCGGCCCCTACCTCTCCACCCTGATCGCCTTCCCTGACCGAGCCGCCCGGGCCCCGGCGGGGTCCGGGGGCCTCGACCAGCAGAGCGGTAGCCCTCCGGAGGATCAAGCGGGGCCCGGAGAGAGGTCCCCGGCGCGATGAGGGCGACACCGAGCGCGGCGGAGCGCCCCAAGGTCTGGTTCGTCGGGGCGGGACCGGGCGCCGCCGACCTGCTCACCTTCCGTGGCGCCGCCGCCATCGCAGCGGCCGACGTGGTCATCTGGGCGGGCAGCCTGGTCAGCCCCGACGTGCTGGTCCACGCCCGGCCGGACGCCGAGGCGCTGGACTCCTCGGCGCTCACCCTCGAAGAGGTCGCCGCGGTCTACGACCGGGCGGCTGCCGAGCGGCTGGTGGTCGCCCGGGTCCACTCGGGCGACCCGACCCTCTACGGGGCCGTGCAGGAGCAGGTGACCGAGTGCGAGCGGCGTGACCTGCCCTGGGAGATCGTGCCGGGCGTGTCGTCGCTGGCCGCCGCCGCGGCGGCGGTCGGCCGCGAGCTGACCGTCCCGGGGGTGGCCCAGTCGGTCGTCCTCACCCGCCTGGCGACCCGGACCAACGACTCCATGCCACCCCGCGAGCAGGTCAGGGACCTGGCCCGCCACGGCGCCACCATGGCCCTGTTCCTGTCCTGCTCGCGCCCGCGCGCGCTGCAACGGGAGCTCGAAGCCGGCGGCTACCCGCCCGACACCCCCTGCGCGGTCGTCCACCGCGCCACCTGGCTGGACGAGCTGGTGCTGCGCTGCCGCCTCGCCGACCTCGCCGCCAGCATCCGCGACGCCCGCATCCACAAGCAGGCCCTCGTCCTGGTCGGGCCCGCCCTCGCCGACGACGGCGCCCGCTCGCACCTCTACCACCCCGCCTTCAGCCACGAGTTCCGCCGCGCCAGCCCGGGAGCCGACCCGTGACCGCGCCGGGGCGCTCCCCGCGGGAGCGGGCAAGGGCCTCGCCCTCGCCCGTGCCGCCCGCGGGCGACCCCCTCCAGGTGGAACTGCGCGAGCCGGACCTGCCGCGTACCGCCAAGGTGGCCGGGCGTGACCTGCGGTCGGGGTGGACGACCGGCACCTGCGCGGCGGCGGCGGCCAAGGCGGCCGCTGCCGCGCTGGTCAGCGGACGCGCGCAGGAACGCGTCGAGGTCGGCCTGCCGGCGGGGGGGCGGCGGGTCACGTTCGCGGTGGCGAGCTGCCGGCTGGGCGACGGCGAGGCCGAGGCGGTGGTGGTGAAGGACGCAGGCGACGACCCCGACGTCACCCACGGCGCCCACCTCACCGCGCGCGTCTTCCTCGAGCCGGAGCCGGGCCTGCGCATCGAGGGCGGCGAGGGCGTCGGCCGCGTCACCCGTCCAGGGCTTGGCCTGCCGATCGGCGGGCCGGCCATCAACCCGGTGCCCCGCCGCCAGATCACCGCCGCCGTCGGCGAGGTGCTCGACCTGGACGGCAACGGCGCACGGGTGGTGGTCAGCGTGCCAGGCGGCGAGCGCATGGCGCGCAAGACCACCAACCCACGCCTCGGCATCGTCGGCGGCATCTCCATCCTCGGCACCACCGGCGTGGTGCGGCCGTTCTCGACCGCCGCCTGGCGGGCCAGCGTCGAGCAGGCGGTCGACGTGATCGCCGCGCTGGGCCTCGACACCGTGGTGCTGTCCACGGGCGGGCGCACCGAGCGGGCCGCCATGCGCCTGTACCCCGGCCTCGACCAGGTCTGCTTCGTCGAGGTCGGGGACTTCACCGGCCACGCCCTGCGGCGGGCGACGGCCCGGGGCCTGAGCCGCTGCGCCTTCGTCGGCATGGCAGGCAAGCTGGCCAAGCTCGGCGCCGGCGTGCTGATGACCCACTGGACCCGCTCCAAGGTCGACCCCGGCCTGCTCGCCTGCCTCACCGCGGAGGCCGGCGGCGACGCCGACCTGATCGCCGCCGTCGGCCGGGCCAACACCGCCCGCCACGCCTACGAGTTGTGGGCCGCCGCCGGCCTGGTCGGCACGCGCCGGGAGGGCCCGGCGGCAGCGGACAGGCCTGGCACGGAGCCCAACGCGGCGGCGGATCCCGCCACGCCATCCCCCTGTGACCTGCTGTGCCGGCAGGTGGCGGCGAACCTGGCACGCTTCGTCGACGGCCGCCTCGCCGTGGAGGTCGTCATGGTCGACTTCGAGGGGCTGCAGCCGGTGGGCAGGGGGTCCGGGGGGCTCGAGGAGCGGAGCGGTAGCCCCCCGGGAATCAGGGGGTCCGGGGGGCTCGAGGAGCGGAGCGGTAGCCCCCCGGAGGACAGGGGGTCGGCGTGATCACCGTGATCGGCCTCGGTGCCTCGCCGCTGCCCGAGGCGGCCCGCGTCCGGCTGGCCGAGGCCGCCCTGGTGGTGGGGAGCGGCCGCCAGCTCGCCGTCGCCGAGCGCGCCGTGCCGGAGCCGCTTGGCCAGCGGCGCAGCTTCCAGCTGAACGGCGAGCTGGCGCCGGCGCTCGCCGTGATCGCCGCCTCCTCCGGGCCGGTGGTGGTGCTCGCCTCCGGCGACCCCGGCTTCTTCGGCATCGTCCGCCTCTTGGCCGAGGAGTTCGGGCGGCGAGCGCTCGAGGTGATCCCGGCCGTCTCCGCGGTCGCCGCGGCCTTCGCCAAGGCCGGCCTGCCCTGGGACGACGCCCTGGTGGTCAGCGCCCACGGCCGCGACCCCGCCCCGGCGATCAACGCCTGCCTCGCCCACCCCAAGGTGGCCGTGCTCACCGCGCCGGGCTTCGGCCCCGCCGAGCTGGCCGCGGTGCTCCGCGGCCAGCCGCGCCGGCTGCTGGTCGCCGAGCGCCTCGGGGAACCCGACGAGCGCGTGGTCGAGGGCGACCCGGCCGAGATCGCCGCCGGCCGCTGGGCCGACCCCAACGTGGTGGTGGTGTTCGACGAGGCCGCGGCGGTCGGCGGCAAGGGCCGCGCCTGGCCGGCCAGGCGCCTGCCGACCCGCTGGGGCCTGCCCGAGCAGGCGTTCGACCACCGCGAGGCGGACGCGACCGAGCGGCCGCCGTGGGCCGGCATGGTCACCAAGGCGGAGGTGCGCGCGCTCGCCCTCGCCCGCCTCGGCCCCGGCCCGGGCGACCTGGTCTGGGACGTGGGCGCCGGCAGCGGCTCGGTGGCGGTGGAGTGCGCCCGCCTCGGCGCGGCGGTGATCGCGGTGGACGCCGACGAGGCCGCGCGCGAGCTGGTGGTGGCGAACGCCGCCCGCCATCGGGTCGCGGTGACGGTGGTCGCCGGGACCGCTCCCGGAGTGCTCCAGGGCCTTCCCGACCCGGACGCGGTGTTCGTCGGTGGCAGCGGGCGTGACCTGGAGGGCGTGCTGAAGGAGGCCGGCGGCCGCGCCCGGCGCGCCGTGGTGGTCGCCCTGGCCGGGATGGAGCGGGTGGTCCCGGCCGGCCGCGTGCTCGCCGGCGGCGGCCTCGAGGTCGAGACCGTGCTGCTGCAGGCGGCGCGCCTGCGCGGCATCGGCGAGCTGCACCGCCTGGTGCCGACCAACCCGGTCTTCCTGGTCTCGGGGGTGCGGCGGTGATCGGGCTGGTGTGGGCGACGCCGCGCGGCGGCGCGCTGGCCGCGCAGCTCGAGCGGGCCTGGCCGGACGCGCGCGCCTTCCCGGGACGGCCGGGCGCGGCGCTGCGGGCCGCGTGGGCCGAGAGCGACGCCCTGGTGGCGTTCATGGCGGCCGGTGCGGCCATCCGCCTGGCCGCTCCGCTGCTCGCCGGCAAGCGGGTCGACCCTGGCCTGGTCTGCGTCGACGACGCCGGCCGCTTCGCGGTCGCCCTCACCGGCGGCCACGCCGGCGGGGCCAACCGGCTCGCCGCCAGGGTGGCCGAGGCGCTCGGCGCCAAGCCGGTGGTCACCACGGCCAGTGACGCGCTGGGCCTGCCCGCGCTCGACCAGTTCGGCGCCGACCTCGGCTTCCGCCTCGAGGACGGGGCCGAACTCGCCACGGTCGCCGCCGCCCTGGTCGCCGGCGACCCCGTCACCCTGCTCAGCGACCAGCGCTGGCCACTGCCCCCATTGCCAGGCAACGTCACCGTCGCCGAGGAGCCGGTCGCGCCGTGCCTGGTGGTCAGCGACCGCCTGGTCGAGTGGCCGCGGCCGGCGCTGGTGTACCGGCCGCCGTCGCTGCTGGTCGGCGTCGGCTGCAGCCGCGGCGCGCCCGCGGAGGAGATCCTCGACCTGATCGACACGGCGCTGGCCGACGCCGCCCTGGCGCCCGCCTCCGTGGCCACCCTGGCCAGCGTCGACGCCAAGCGCGGCGAGCCCGGCCTGGCCGCGGCGGCGCGCGCCCGCGGCTGGCCGCTGCGCTTCCACCCGGCCGGCGAGCTCGCCGTCGTGCCGGTGCCCAACCCCTCCGCCGCGGCCGCGCACGCGGTCGGCACCCCCAGCGTGGCGGAGGCCGCCGCCCTCGCTGATGGCCGCGCCGAGCTGGTGGTGCCCAAGCGCAAGACGGCCCGGGCGACCGTGGCGGTCGCCCGGACGCGGCCCCGCGGCCGCCTCTACCTGGTCGGCACCGGCCCCGGCGACACAGCGCTGCTGCCGCCGCTCGCCAGGGACGCCCTGGCCCGCTGCGAGCTGGTGGTCGGGCTGGACCGCTACGTCGAGGGGATCAGGGGCCTGCTGCGTCCTGGCACGCGGGTGGCCGCCAGCGCCGTCGGCGGCGAGGTCGAGCGCGCCCGGCTCGCCCTGGCCGAGGCGGCTGCCGGCACGGCCGTCGCGCTGGTCAGCGGCGGCGACGCCGGCGTCTACGGGATGGCCTCGCCGGCCCTTGCCGAGGCTGGCGCCGACGTCGAGGTGGTCGGGGTGCCCGGGGTCACCGCCGCGCTGGCCGCCGCCGCCCTGCTCGGCGCGCCGCTCGGCCACGACCACTGCGCCATCTCCCTGTCCGACCTGCTCACCCCGTGGGAGGCCATCCGCCGCCGGGTGCGGGCGGCGGCCGAGGGCGACTTCGTGGCCTGCTTCTACAACCCGCGCAGCGCCGGCAGGGACTGGCAGCTGGCCGAGGCGCGCCTGCTGCTGCTCGAACACCGCAAGCCGGACACGCCGGTCGGGGTGGTGACCGACGCCTGGCGTCCCGGCCAGCGGGTGACCCTGACCACCCTCGGCGAGCTGGACCTCGCCGAGGTCGGCATGACCACGACCGTGGTGGTTGGCTCGACCCTGACCCGGGTGGTCGCCGGCCGCATGGTCACGCCGCGGGGGTACCGGTGAGCGGGACCGCACGCTGCCGGGCGGTCCACCCGATCGAGGCGGAGAGCTACCGCATCCTCCGCGGCCTGGTCGACCTGTCCGGGCTCGGCCCGCTCTCCCGTGCCGTCGCCGAGCGGATCGTGCACGCCTCGGCCGACCCGACCTGGGCCGCCGACCTCCTGCTCGACGAGCGCGCCCTCGCGGGCGGGCTGGCCGCCCTGCGCGCGGGCGCGCCGGTGGTGGTCGACGCCCGCATGGTCGCCGCCGCCGTCACCTCCCGCCCCACGCTGTGCGCGCTCGACACCCAGGACGGGCCGGCCGGGCCGGGGGAGACCCGCAGCGCGGCCGCGGTGCGGGCGGCGTTCGGCCAGGTTGGAACCGGCGCGGTCTGGGTGGTGGGTTGCGCCCCGACCGCGCTCGACGCCCTGCTGCGGCTGCCGGCCGCACCGGCGCTGGTGGTCGGACTGCCGGTCGGCTTCGTCGGCGCGGTCGAGGCCAAGCGGGCGCTGGCAGCGAGCGGCCTGCCGGGGGTGACCAACCGCGGCCCCAGGGGCGGCTCGGCGGTGGCGGCCGCCGCGCTCAACGCCCTCCTCTACCACCAGGAGCCGGCGTGAACCGGCCCGCCCTGCTGGTGGCGGGGCATGGCAGCCAGGACGCGGCCGGTGCCACGGAGCTGCTCGCCCTGGCCGACCGGGTCCGCGCCCTCGACCCCGGCCTCGCCCTTGCCTGCGGCTTCGTCGAGCTGTCGCCACCGCCGCTCACCGTGGCCTGCGCCGACCTGGTCGCCAGGGGCGCCCACGAGATCGTGGTCGCGCCGGTGATGCTGCTGGCCGCCGGCCACGTCAAGGACGACCTGCCCGCGCTGCTCGCCCGCCTGCGCCTGCAGCACCCGGCGGTCCGCTTCCGCTACGCCCGCGAGCTCGGCATCCACCCCGACCTGCTCGCCGTGGTCGACGAGCGCCTGGCGGCCGCGGTCGGGGCGGCGCAGCAGGCCGGGACCGCGGTGCTGCTGTGCGGCCGTGGCAGCTCCGACCCGGACGCCAACGCCGACCTGCACAAGGTCGCCCGGCTGCTGTGGGAGGGCCGGCCCTGGCCACTGGTGGAGACCTGCTACGTGGGCATCACCGACCCGCGCCTGCCCGCCGGACTGGAGCGCTGCCGCAGGCTCGGCGCGCGTCGTATCGTAGTCGTGCCCTACTTCCTGTTCACCGGCCGGCTGGTCGGACGCATCCGCGCCCAGTGCGCCGCCTTCGCCGCCGAGCATCCCGAGCTGGACGTGCGTGTGGCCGGCTACCTGGGACCAGACGAGCGCGTCGCCCGCCTGGTGCTGGCCCGCTACGCCGAGGCGCAGGACGGGGATGCGCGCATGAACTGCGACCTGTGCGTCCACCGGGTCGCCCTGCCCGGCTTCGAGGCCAAGGTGGGGGCGCCCGCCGTGCCCCACCACCATCCCGACGACCACTCCCACGAGGAGCACTGATGTCGCTGCACCTGGTCATCGGAGGCGTGCGCTCCGGCAAGAGCGAGCTGGCCGAGCGCCTCGCCGGCGGCGCGGGCGCGCCCGTCTGCTTCGTGGCCACCGGCTCGCCGAGCGATCCAGAGATGGTCGAGCGCATCGCCCGCCACCGCCGGCGGCGGCCGGTCGGCTGGCGCACGGTCGAGAGCGACGACCCGCCCGCCGTCCTCGGCGTGGCTCCGCCGCCGCCGGCACCGCCGCGGCGGCGCGCGGCCCCGCCGCTGCCGGCGCCGCCACCCCAGGCCGCGCCCGACGAGACCGTCGTGGTCGACGGGATCGGCTCCTGGGTCGCCCGGCTGATGGTGGCGGAGGGCCTGTGGACCGACGCCGAGATCGCCGCGCTCGGCCAGGACGGCGAGACCGGCTGGGAACGGCTGCTCGACCAGGTGCGCGCGTTCGCACACGCCGCCGCGACCCGGCCCGGCCTCACCGTGGTGGTTGCCGAGGAGGGCGGCCTCGGACTGGTTCCGCAGGGCGCCGGCGCGCGCCGCTACCTCGACCTCATGGGCGAGGCGATGCAGCTCCTGGCAAAGGCGGCCGGCCAGGTGCAGCTCGTGGTCGCCGGCCAGGTGATCGAGCTCGAGCCGGTCGCTTCGCGACCGCGCCAGGCGCCGGCCCCGCGGGCCGGGCCGGCCCCCGCGGTCGCCCCGCCGTCCCCGGCCGACGGGCCCGAGGCGGCGACCGGACCGATCCCGATGCCGGGAGCGCAGCCGGTCCACGGGCCCGCCTCGTCCCCAGCCGCCCGTGCCGGCGCCGTGCCGGCCGCCTCCGACCTGCCGGCCACCGGCCGCGTCGACCTGCCCGCCCGGCCCGGTCCCGAGCAGCACGCGCCGTCCGAACCCGACCTGCCTGGCCCGTCCAGCCCGGAGCTTCCAGACGGCTCCGGGCAGGAACCGTCACGGGCAGCGCAAGGACCGCCGGGCCCGGGGCCGGGCCGGCGCGACGAGGCGGCGGGGCCGACCCTGCCGGGAAAGGGCGGGGCTTCGCTGCCCGTGGCGGCGGCCGCCCGTGCGATCCCCACCAAGCTGCGCCTGCACGGCGACACCGTGGCCGCCCCCTCGCCGCGGTCAACCACGCCGGCTCCTACCCGGACCAGCGTCCCGCGATCGCCGCTCTCGCCGACCGGCACGGCCGCGACCCGGGCGAGGTGCTGCCGACCAACGGCAGCGCCGAGGCGTTCTGGCTGCTCGCCACCGTGCTGCGCCCCGCCCGCCCGGTGGTGGTCCACCCCTCGTTCACCGAGCCAGAGGTGGCCATGCGGGTGGCCGGCCACACCGTCCAGCGGGCCTACCGCCGCCCCGAGAGCTTCGCCCTCGACCCTGACGCCGTGCCCGACGAGGCCGACCTGCTCGTGGTCGGCAACCCCAACAACCCGACCGGCAACCTGGACCGCGCCGACCAGGTCGCATCGCTCGCCCGCCCCGGCCGGGTGCTGGTGGTGGACGAGGCGTTCATGGAGTTCACCGAGGGCGAGGCCGAGTCCCTTGCCGGCCGGGGCGAGCTGCCCGGGCTGGTGGTGGTGCGCAGCCTCACCAAGCTGTGGGCGTTGCCCGGGGTGCGGGCCGGCTACCTGCTGTGCGCGCCGGACCTGGCCGCCACGCTGCGGGCCGCACGCCAGCCATGGAGCGTCAACAACGTCGCCTGCGCGGCACTGGCCGCCTGCGCCGGCGACCGCACCACCGCCTCCCGGGTGGCCGAGCGGGTCGCCGCGGCCCGCGAGGAGCTGGTGCGCGCGCTCGGGCGCCTGCCCGGCGTTCGGGTCTGGCCGTCGGCGGCCAACTTCCTGCTGCTGCAAGTGCCGGCCGGGCCGGCGGTGCGCTCCGGGCTGGCCGAGCGCGGCATCGCCGTGCGGCCGGCCGACAGCTTCCCAGGGCTCGGCCCCGACTACGTACGGGTCGCGGTCCGCTCGCCAGAGGACAACCGCCGCCTGGCCACGACCTTGCGCGAGGTCCTGGGTTGAGCCCTGCGCCTGTCCCGGTGGCGGCTGCATGAACGGTCCCTGGTACGCGGCAGGCGCGGCGGGGGAGGGCGCGCGGCCGTCCGCGGTGGCGCTGCGGCCCCGGCTCGCCCGCGGCGGCCTGGTGGTCGACCTCGGAGCGGCGCACCGCTGCCTCTCGTCGGCGCTGCTCGGCGGCGGGCTGGGGTGGCTGCGGACCTGGCTGAACCTTCAGGTCGGGCGCGACTACGCCCGCACCGACCCGGAGGCCCACCTGGCGGTCGCCGCCGCCGGCCTGCCCGGCCCGGTGGTGGGCATGATGACCGCCGCATCGGTCGCCGCCCACCAGGTCGGCAGCGCGGGCGGCGCCAGCGCGGTGGCCACGGTCGGCGTCGGGCGGGCGCTGGCGGCGGCAGGCACACGGCCACGGGCCGCCCCGGCCAGCGGCACCATCAACCTGCTCGTGGTGGTGGACCAGCCGCTCAGCGACGCCGGCCTGGCCGGGGCGTTGCAGACGGCGGTCGAGGCCAAGGCCCAGGCGCTCGCCGCCGCCAGGATCCCCGCCGCCAACGCCGACGGCTGGGCCACCGGCACGGCCACCGACGCGCTCTGCGTCGCCTGCCCGCCCGGAGCGGGCGCCCCCTTCGCCGGCCCGGCGACCCGGGTCGGCGGCGACCTCGCCCGCGCCGTCTTCGACGCGGTCCTCGCCGGCGCCCTCGCCGACCGCCTCCGGCCGGAGCGGCCCGTCGGCGGAGCCCAGGACGCCGGGTGACGCCGATCATGCGGACGTCGGATGGCAGGACCCGCCGTGCGCGGGATCGGACCTCGGAGTCACGAAAGGCGGATGGATGACAGACATCGAGCTGCGGGTGGCGGAGTTGGCGGCGGGCGTCGAGCCGGTCGACCGGGAGGCGGAGACGGCCGCACGGGAGCGGCATGAGCAGCTCACCAAGCCGAGCGGCAGCCTCGGCGGCCTGGAGGCGCTCGGCGTGCGGCTCGCCGCCATCGCCGGGCGCTGCCCGCCGCCGGTGCCGCGGGCGCCGGTGGTGGTGGTCGCGGCCGGCGACCACGGCGTGCTCGCCCAGGGGGTCTCGCCCTGGCCGCAGGAGGTGACCGCGGCCATGGTGGCCGGCATCGCCGGCGGCCGGGCGGCCGTGAACGTGCTCGCCGGCGTCGTCGGCGCCCAGGTGATCGTGCTCGACGTGGGGGTGGCGGCGGCCCTTCCCCCGCACCCTCGGGTGCGGCGCGCCAAGGTCCGACAGGGCACCGACGACCTCTCCGAGCGGCCGGCCATGACCCGCGAGGAGGCCGCCCGCGCCGTGCTCGCCGGGGCCGCCGTCGCCGGGGAGCTGCTCGAGGCCGGCGCCGACCTGCTGGTCACCGGCGACATGGGCATCGCCAACACCACCCCCGCGGCGTGCCTGGTGGCGGCGTTCAGCGGCCGCCCCGCGGCCGCGGTGACCGGGCGGGGGACCGGCATCGACGACGCCACCCTTGCGGTCAAGGTCAAGGTGGTCGAGCAGGCCCTCGCCCTGCACGCGCCAGAGCCCGCCGACCCCCTCGGGGTGCTCGCCGCGGTCGGCGGGCTGGAGCACGCCGCCCTCACCGGGCTGCTGCTCGCCGGGGCCGCGGCGCGCGTCCCTGTCCTGCTCGACGGCGTCAACGCCGACGCGGCCGCCCTGGCCGCGCGCGCCTTCGCCCCGCGCGCGGTCGGCTACCTGATCGCCGGGCACCGTTCGGTCGAGCCCGGCGCGACCGCGGCCCTGGCGGCGCTCGGCCTCGACCCCCTGGTCGACCTCGGCATGCGCCTCGGCGAGGGCACCGGTGCCCTGCTCGCGGTGCCGATCGTGCGGGCGGCGGCGGCGCTGCTGAGCGGCATGGCCACCTTCGCCGAGGCGGGCATCGGCGGCTGAGCGCGCCGTCCGGGAGCAGGCGCGCCGTCGCGGTCAGGCGCGCCGCTCCTGGCGAACGTGATGTTTTCGCGACCAAAGCGTGCCGCTTCCGCCGCCGAAGCGGCAAGATCCGGAAAGGCGGCGTCGTACTATCCGCGTGGGGAAAGTGGCAGCCCATGACGGTAGTGCCATGGCAAGCCAAGCTGGCCCTGGTCCGCGTGACCCCTCTATGCACCCAGCGCGGCCGTGGCCACCCAGGACTTCGATCGAAGCCCTCCCGGGAAACGCGATCGGCTTGCCAGACCGGTGAGTGTGCGTCACGCACACGCCCCGGCGACGCGGCAGGCACGCCGTCCCAGCCGCGAACCCCCTGCGGCGGGAGCCACTTGCTGCGGGCCGACCGGTCGAGGCGCCGACCATGCCGGATCATGGAAGCGCCCCCAGCGGCCGGCCGGTCGGCCTGCAGCATCCCTTGCTCCCGCTCCTCCTACGCCGCCGCGATCATTTCGCACCTGTACCGGCGATAATGGCGTCCGGCCTACTCGTTGGGACCGCGTGACCATGGTCAAACCGCAGGGGACCTACACCAGCTGGCGCTGGAGGGCCGCAGCCGCCGGAGCCGGCAGCCTTGCCTGGGACCTGACCGTCCTGCACGACCCTGGTCCCACGACCTACTTCTGGGCGCACCAGTGGAGCTTCCAGGGTGGGGACGTTGGCTACTTCGGGCTCCAGGCCCACGACCTCCGCGACGACGGCAGCGTCGGCAAGCTGGCGGTCTTCTCGGTCTGGTCGGCGGTCGGCTGCGCGGACAACCCCGGCTGCCACGCTGGCGTGGAAGGAGCGCCGTTCTGGACCTGCCGCCTTGGCTACCAGTGGGAGGCCGGTCGGGCCTACCGGCTGGCGCTGCACCGGACCAGCCCTGGCTGGTGGCGCGCGTCGGTCAGCGACGTCGCCAGCGGGGCCACGGCCGTCGTCGGCAGCATCCAGGTGCCCTCGCGCTGGGGCGGCCTGGACCTCGCCGCGCGGGACTCCTCGGTGTGGACCGAGTTCTACGGCGCCAACGCCCCCGGTGGCGTGGCCTCCTGCGACCTCGTCCCCCACGCGACGGTGCGGTTCGGCGTTCCGACGGCGAACGGCTCCACGGCGCTGCCGGCTGGCCACGTCAGCTGGCTCGGCAGGGGGGAGTGCGACAACTCGAGGGTCGGCGACGTGGAGGGCGGCGTCATCCACGAGATGGGCATCCCCGGTCGGTCCTGAGGCCGCGGCTCAGGTGCCGGCGGCGTCCACCTGGGGCAGCTCGATGACGACGCCGGCGGCGGCCCCGGGCCGGCCGGGCACCACCCGGCCACCCATCGCCGCCACCAGCCGCTCGGCCAGGCGGACGCCGATTTCGTGGCCGCCGGCCCCCCAGACGCCCCCGGTTGGGCCGCCCCCAGCGCCGCCCTCAGCCGTGCCGCCTTGGGCCGCAGCGCCTGCCAGGTTCCCGGCAGGCGCTGCGGCCAGCTCGATCCGGGTCCAGCCGGGCGGCTGGGCGACCGTCAGCCGGACGCCCGGCGCGCCCCGCGCCGCCAGGCCGTCGGCCAGCCGCTCGACCGCGACCGCGAGCGCGCCATGGTCGCCGGTGACCGGCCGGCAGCCAGGCGGCAGCGCCAGCTCGACCAGCAGGCCGGGCCGGCGCGACCGTACCGCGGAGGCAGCCTCGGCCAGGACCGCGCCCAGCTCGACCGGGTCGCTGCGTAGGGCTGGGCTGCGCCCGGCGGCGAACGCGCCCGCCGCCAGCAACTGCTCCACCACGCCGGCCAGCCTGCGCGACTGGGCCACCAGCCGCTCGATCAGCTCGGCGCCGTCGGGGCCGGCGGCCACCTCGGGCCAGGCGTCCAGGGTGGCGGCGATCCCCACCAGCACCGTCACCGGGGTGCGCAGCTCGTGGCCGACCAGGCTGAGGAACTCCTCCCTGGCCTGGTCCTCGGCGCGCAGCCGGGCGACCGCGGCGCTCAGCGCGGCGTTCTCCGCGCTGAGCTGCTCGCTGCGGGCCAGGGCGGCCTGGTAGAGGCCGCGCAGGTCCGTCAGGGCCGGGCCGGTCACCGCGGCCGACAGCCGCGCCGCACCGACCCTGGCCGCCTCCAGCGCCTCGAGCACCACCTGGGGGGCGTCACCCTTGAGCACGTAGCCGCGCGCGCCGGCGGCCACCATCTCGCGCACGTACGCCTGGTCGGCGTAGGCGCTGTGCGCGACGACCGTGACCTGCGGGAAGCGCTCGCTGATCACCCTGGTCGCCGCGACCCCGCCGCCGCCGGGCATCTTGCAGTCCATCAGCACCACGTCCGGCGCGGTGCGGCCGACCAGCTCGACGGCCTGCTCGCCGTCGGCGGCCTCGCCGACCACCTGCCAGCCGCCGACCTCCTCGAGCAGCGCCCGCAGCACCGAGCGCATCGCCTCGTGGTCGTCGACCAGCAGCACCCGGCCCAGCGCCCCGGTGGCCGTACCACTCACGCGTCCGCCATCCTCGCCGGCCCCCCGCATGCCCCCATACCGCCCAAGCACGTCCGCCACCGCCTGCAGGTCCACCAGGCTCCGCACGCCTCCGCGACCTCCGGCGAGCGCGCCCTGCCCTGGTCGCGACCGGCCGGGCGGGACGCAGAGTGGAATACTCGCGCATCTCGTGCCGCCGTGCTCGGCGCCGCCGCGGCCGCCCGGTTCGCGCACGTCCCGTTCGGCTTCTAGGATGGGTTCATGACCGTGTCCGCGCGCCGCCCGCGCACCGCCCCGCCCGCCAGCCGATGAGCGACCAGAGCGGGGACGAGCTGGAAGCATCCACCAACGCCCCTGGCGAGCAGGGGACGGTGCCCGCACGGGCCGCTCGGGTTGCCGGCTCGTCGCCGGCCGCCCGGCTGTGCAGCCGGGTCGTGCGCCTCGGACGTCCGCTCGACCTGCTCGACGTGGCCGGTGACACCGGCTTCGTCTGGCGCTCCAACGCCGGCGAGCTGGTCGGCACGGGGGAAGCCGCCCGCATCCGGCTCGGCAAGGGCCGCGAGCGCCTCGGACAGGCCGCCGACCAGGTCGCCGAGCTGCTCGGCGGCGCCCAGGTCGACGACCCGGAGGGAAGCGGGCTCGGCCCCGTCGCGGTCGCCGCGGTTCCCTTCGACGACCGCGCCGGAGGCCAGCTCACCGTGCCCGCCCTGCTGCTGCGGCGCGGCGCCGACGGCGCCACCTGGGCGGTCGCCACCGCCGCCGGCCGGGCGGCCCGCCCGCCCGACCCGGACGCCCTGGTGGGCGCCGCCGACCGCGGCGATCCCTGGCCGCGGATCAGGGCCGTGCGCGCCCCGCTGGGGCAGCAGCGGGCCGACTGGGAGGCGGCGGTGACCGCCGCCCTGCGGGCGATCGCGGGCGGGCGGCTCGACAAGGTGGTGCTCGCCCGCGAGCTCGAGGTCGACACCGACCGGCCCTTCCGCCGCGCCGCGGTCCTGCGCCGCCTGCGCGACCAGGCGGCGGGGACCTACCTGTACGCCAGCGGCGCCTTCCTCGGGGCCAGCCCCGAGCTGCTGGTGGCGCGGCGTGGCGGGCTGGCCACCTCGCAGCCGATGGCCGGGACCGTGGCCAGCGGCGGCACGCCCGCGGCCGCGGCCGACCGGCTGGCCTGGCTGCAGACCTCGGACAAGACCGCCGCCGAGCACGGCGTGGTGGTCGACGCGGTCGCCGAGACTCTTGCCAAGGTGGCCAACGACGTCGAGGTCACCCCGGCCGAGGTGGTGCGCCTGCCGACCGTGGCGCACCTCGCCACCCGGGTCACCGCCAAGCTCACCGAGCCGCTGCCGTCGGCGCTGGAGCTGGCCGGCCTGCTGCACCCGACGCCGGCCGTCGGCGGCGTGCCACGCGACCTCGCCCTCGCCGTGCTCGCCGAGCTGGAGCCGTTCGCGCGCGGTGCCTACGCCGGTCCCGTCGGGTGGGTCGACGCCCGCGGCGACGGCGAGTGGGCGGTCGCCATCCGCTGCGCCACCCTCACCCCGGGCGGTGCCCGCCTGGTGGCCGGGGCGGGCATCGTGGCCGGCTCCGACCCGGAGGCCGAGTGGGCCGAGACCGAGTGGAAGGCGGCCGCCGTCCTCGACGCGCTCAGCGGCGGGTAGCGCCGCCGGCCTTCGTACCGGGGCCCCCGGAAGCAGGTGGTGGGCCGCCGCCAGCCTCGGGCTGGACACCCGGTGGTACGGCCACGCCGAAGCGCTAGGCGAGCAGCCGCAGGTCGTGCCGGTCCAGGATGGCGAGCACGTCGTCGGCGTCGAGCATCACCGCGGCCGGGCCTCGGCGCGTAGGGCGGCGGCCACCGCGTCCAGCGCCTCGCGGTGGCGGGCCGCGTTGCGCGGCCGCTCGCCCGGCACCAGCAGCACGCTGCTGCGGCCCGCTCCGAGTGCCTTGTCCAGGGCGGGGACCAGCTCGGCTGCCTTGGTGACGCGCTGGGCCTCGAGGCCGGCGACGGCGGCGAGGCCGGCCAGGTCGAGCCCGTGCGGGGTGCCGAACAGCTGCTCGAAGCGGGCGGCGGGGAGGCCGGCCTGCGGCAGGAAGGAGAAGATGCCGCCGCCGTCGTTGTCGCACACCACGAAGACCACCGCCTCCGTGCGCCGCCCGGCGCCGAGCACGCTGCTGGCGTCGTGCAGGAAGGTGAGGTCGCCGCAGAGGGCGGCCACCGGCCCGCCGGCCACCGCCGCCACCCCGAGCGCGGTCGCCACGAACCCGTCGATGCCGCTCACGCCCCGGTTGGCGACGAACGCAAGGCCGTCGCGCGGGTGTGCGAACGCGTCCACGTCGCGCACCGGCATGCTCGAACCGACCACCAGCGTGGCGCCGTCGGGCAGGGCGGCCACCAGGTCGCGGGCGACCCTGCCCTCGAACGGCTCGTCCCAGGCGTCGACCAGCCGGTCGAGCGCCTCGCGGGCGACCCGCTCCGCCCGCCTCCATCCGTCCTGCCAGGCTGGCTCGCCGCTCCGCTCCCTGAGCCCCCCGGACCCCCCCTGATCCTCCGGGGGGCTACCGCTCCGCTCCTCGAGCCCCCCGGACCCCCCCTGATCCTCCGGGGGGCTACCGCTCCGCTGCTCGAGCCCCCCGGACCCCCTGAGCGCGTCGGCGACCGCGGCGAGCAGGGCCGACGGGTCGACGGCGAGGCGCACGGCGGCCCCCCGGCCGGGGTCTGGCCAGGCGCCGTCGGGGTCGACCAGCACCTGGGGCACGGTCGCGTCCAGCCAGCCGGCAAGCACTTTCGAGGTCGGCGCGGCGCCGACCCGCAGCACCAGGTCGGGCCGGTGGGCGGCGGCGAAGCCCGGGGCACGCAGCAGGGCGTCGTAGGTGGAGACGGCGTGCGGACCGCGGCGGGCACCCGACAGCGGGTCGGCGAGCACCGGCCAGCCGGCGGCCGCCGCGAACGCGTCGACCGCCGCCGGCGCGGGCGGCGCGCCCCAGCCGGCCACCAGCAGGCCCCGCGGCGCCTCCCGCACGCGCGCGGCCAGCTCGGCGACCTCGGCGGGATCCGGCGGGCGGGGCAGCGCCAGCGACGCCGTCCACGGCGCCCCGCCTGGCCGGCCGGGCGCGGCCGCGCCCGGCTCGCGGGGCACCAGCGGCTCGGCGAAGGCGACGTTGAGGTGGACCGGCCCGGCCGGCGGCCCGGCCGCCGCGGCCATCGCGCGGGCGCCGAGCGAGCGCCAGTAGGCGCCGGCTCCCGGACCGCCGGCCGGCAGCCCCACCTCGCAGAACCAGCGCACCGCCGCGCCGTACAGCTTGAGCTGGTCGACGGTCTGGTTGGCGCCGGTGTCGCGCAGCTCCGGCGGCCGGTCGGCGGTCAGCACCA
>WNGE01001739.1_pt1 | contig 27350 bp, 26 predicted proteins | sample 5400651 | NCBI WGS metagenome assembly WNGE01 (sample SAMN13153370, study PRJNA577476) | soil metagenome | isolation source: 60 cm soil or saprolite under grassland replicate 2 | place: USA:California | collected 2016-06-15 | reverse complement strand
GACGACGTTCCAGCAGGACCTCCAGAACGCCGACTGCATCGTCATCGAGGGCTCGAACATGGCGGAGTGTCACCCGGTCGGCTTCCGCTGGGTGATGGAGGCGAAGAACCGGGGCGCGACCATCATCCACGTGGACCCGCGGTTCTCGCGGACGAGCGCGGTCGCCGACCTGCACGTCCCCATCCGCCCCGGGACGGACATCGCGTTCCTGGGCGGCATCGTCCGGTACATCATCGAGAACGAGCGCTGGTTCAAGGAGTACGTCCTCCACTACACGAACGCGCCCACCATCATCGACGAGCGGTTCGAGGACACGGAGGACCTGGACGGCCTCTTCAGCGGCTTCGACGCGAAGGAAGGCTACGACCCCGAGACGTGGCAGTACGAGGGCGTCGAAGGCACCGTCCCCGCCGCCGGCCACAAGGAGATCTACGCGGAGAAGGGCGCGGGCCGCGCCGACCTGCGCGGCTCGAAGATGCTGGAGCGGAAGGAGGACCCGACGCTGCAGCATCCGCGCTGCGTCTTTCAGCTCCTGAAGCGGCACTTCGCGCGCTACACGCCCGAGCTGGTCGAGGACGTGTGCGGCATCCCGAAGGAGGTCTTCCTCCAGGTCGCCGAGACGCTCTGCCGGAGCTCGGGGCGCGAGCGCACGAGCGCCTTCTGCTACGCGGTGGGGTGGACGCAGCACACCGTCGGCGTGCAGTACATCCGGACCGCCGCGATCATCCAGCTCCTGCTCGGCAACATGGGCCGGCCGGGCGGCGGGATCATGGCGCTCCGCGGCCACACGTCGATCCAGGGCTCGACCGACATCCCGACCCTGTTCGACCTCCTGCCGGGCTATCTGCCCATGCCTCACGCGACGCAGCACGAGGGGCTCCCCCACTACCTCCGCACGAACCAGTCCGCCACCGGCTGGTGGAGCCAGATGCCGAAGTACGTCGTGTCGCTGCTCAAGGCGTGGTTCGGCGACGCGGCGACGAAGGAGAACGACTTCGGCTTCGACTGGCTCCCCTCGCTGTCGGGCAACCACTCGCACATGACGACAGTGGCCGACATGGCCGACGGCAAGGTGAAGGGCTACTTCGTCATGGGCGAGAACCCGTCCGTCGGCTCGATGAACGGCGCGCTCCACCGCAAGGGGCTCCGCAAGCTCGACTGGCTCGTGGTGCGCGACTTCGCGCTCACCGAGACGGCCGAGTTCTGGCGGACCGCGCCCGAGATCGCGCGCGGCGAGGTGAAGCCGGAGGAGATCGAGACGGAGGTCTTCTTCTTCCCGGCCGCGGCGCACACCGAGAAGGACGGCAGCTTCACGAACACGCAGCGCCTGTTGCAGTGGCACCACGCCGCCATCGAGCCGGCCGGGGACTGCCGCAGCGAGCTCCACTTCGCGTATCACCTCGGCAAGCGCCTGAAGCGGCTCTACGCCGCGTCGAAGGAGGATCGCGACCGGCCCATCCAGGCGCTCACCTGGGACTACGGCGAGTGGGGCGCGCGGGCGGAGCCCGACGCCGAGCGCGTCCTGAAGGAGATCAGCGGCTACACGGTCGCGGACGGCGCACCCGTCCCCGGGTTCGCGAAGCTGGCGGACGACGGCTCGACCGCGTGCGGCTGCTGGATCTACTCGGGGTGCTACGCGGACGGGGTGAACCAGCCCGCGCGGCGTCGCCCGCAGGGGCAGCAGATCTGGGTCGCGCCGGAGTGGGGCTGGGCGTGGCCGATGAACCGGCGGCTCATGTACAACCGCGCCTCCGCCGACCCCGAGGGCCGGCCCTGGTCGGAGCGCAAGAAGTACGTCTGGTGGGACGCCGAGCAGCGGAAGTGGACGGGCTACGACGTCCCCGACTTCATCGCGGATCGCGACCCCGCATATCGCCCGCCGAAGGACGCGCACGGCACGGCGACCATCTCCGGCATCGACCCGTTCATCATGAACGCCGACGGCAAGGGCTGGCTCTACGCGCCGTCGGGACTGGTGGACGGGCCCTTTCCGACGCACTACGAGCCGGAGGAGTCGGTGGTCGCGAACGCGCTCTACAAGCAGCAGTGCAACCCGGCGCGGGTCGAGTGGCGGCGGCGCGACAACCCCTACCACCTCGCCTACGGCGACGAGCGTTTTCCGTACGTCCTCACGACCTACCGGCTCACCGAGCACCACACCGCGGGCGCGATGAGCCGATGGCTGTCCTGGCTGTGCGAGCTGCAGCCCGAGATGTTCTGCGAGGTCTCGCGCGAGCTCGCCGCCGAGAAGGGGCTCCGGAACGGCGGGTGGGCGACCATCACGACGGCGCGGGGCGAGATCGAGTGCCGCGTCCTCGTCACCGAGCGGCTGAAGCCGCTCAAGGTGCGCGGGCGCGTCGTCCACACCATCGGCCTGCCGTACCACTGGAGCTACGTCGGGCGCGTCACCGGGGACCCCGCGAACGAGCTCATCCCCTTCGTCGCCGACCCGAACGTCTCGATCCAGGAGTCGAAGGCCTTCACGGGCCAGATCCGGGCAGGGCGGCACGGCTTCGGACGTCGCGCCGCGACCGACGGCCTCGAGCTCCGCGAGCCCGAGCCGCGCACGATCGTCGAGCGCGACATGCCCGGCCGGGAGAACCCGCGGCGTCAGCCCGCGCAGGAGCCGAGGTGAGCCCATGCCCGGCAACGTGAGGAGCGACTACGAGACGACGGCCGGAGCGGCGCCGGAGAGGAAGACGGCCGGGACGCGGCGGCCCGTGAGGCAGATGGGCTTCTTCACGGACACCACGCTCTGCATCGGCTGCAAGGCGTGCGAGGTCGCCTGCAAGCAGTGGAACCAGCTCCCTGACGACGGCTTCCTCTTCACCGGGATGAGCTTCGACAACACGCGCCAGCTCGGCGCCTCGACGTGGCGGCACGTCGCGTTCGTGGAGCGGCCGGCGGCGCTGCCGGGCCAGGGCTGCCCGCGGGCGCACGAGGGCGTGACCGGCCGCGACGGGATCATCCTGGGCCAGCCGCACCCGCTGAACGTGCCCATGGAGATGCTCGAGGAGAGCCGCGTCGACGTGTTGGTCGGACTGGGGGGGCCGCCAGAAGCCGCAGCCCCCCAGGCCCCCCGCCCTCGAAGTTCGCCTGGCTCATGTTGAGCGACGTCTGCAAGCACTGCGAGCGCGCCGGCTGTCTCGAGGCGTGCCCCACCGGCTCGATCGTCCGCACCGAGTTCGGCTCCGTGTACGTGCAGCCAGACATCTGCAATGGGTGCGGGTACTGCGTCTCCGCCTGCCCATTCGGCGTCATCGATCGCCGCGAGGACGACGGCCGGGCCTGGAAGTGCACGCTCTGCTACGACCGGCTGAAGGGCGACATGGTGCCCGCCTGCGCGAAGGCGTGCCCGACGGCGTCGATCCAGTTCGGCCCGGTCGATCAGCTCCAGGAGCGCGCGCGCGAGCGCGTCGAGACGCTGCACGAACGCGGCGTCGCCGACGCGTACCTGTACGGCGAGAGCGCGGCGAGCCAGCCCGGGACGGAGGGCCTGCACGCCTTCTTCCTGCTCTGCGACAGGCCCGAGGTCTACAACCTGCCGCCCGATCCGGTCGTCCCGACGAAGAAGATCGCCGACGCCTGGTGGGCGATGGCAGCGAGCGTGGTCGGGCTGGCCGCGCTCGCCCTGGGGTCCGTGCTCGGAGCGAGGAGGAGCTTGCCATGAGCGTGCGCGAGACCATCGGCACTCGCGATGGCAGGAACGTCGATCCCGAGGTGGGGCGGCTGCTCGGCGAGGGATCGCAGCAGCGCGTGCGAGGATGTCCCGCCGCCCGCGAGGAGGAGCTCCCGGCGATCCCGTCGGATGCCTCGCGGCAGGGCACGTACTACGACGTGCCGCTCCTCAAGGAGCCGGTCTGGAAGTGGATGATCCCGACCTACTTCTACGTGGGCGGCGTGGCGGGCGCGGCCGCCGCGCTCGGCGCCGCGACCCAGCTCGCGCGCTCCCAGGGGACCGGCACGCTCATCCGCCGCTGCCGCCTCGTCGCCGCCGGCGGCGCGGTCGCGAGCGCGGCGCTCCTCATCGCGGACCTGGGACGGCCCGCGCGGTTCCTCAACATGCTGCGCGTCTTCAGGCCGACCTCGCCCATGAACATGGGGACGTGGATCCTCTCCGCCTTCGGCGCCATGTCCACGGCGTCCGCCGCGGCCGCGCTCCTGCCGGCCTCGGAGCGGCAGCGTCGCTTGGGCGATCTCGCGGCGGCCGGCGCGGGGCTGGTCGGCCTCCCGCTCTGCACGTACACGGGCGTCCTCGTCGCGAACACCGCCGTCCCGATCTGGCATGGGACGCGGCGGACGCTGCCCATCCTCTTCGCGGCGTCGGGCGCCGCCGGCGGAGGCGCCGTGCTCGAGCTCTTCCCTCCGACGCCCGCCGGCGAGGCCATCGTCCATCGGTTCGGGATCGCGGGCAAGGTCTGCGAGCTCGCGCTCACGGCCGTGCTGGAGCGCGAGGCGGCGGCGGTCCCGGAGGTGGTGCGCCCCCTCCGCCGCGGCGCGTCAGGGCTCCTGTGGAGAGCGTCGCAGGGCCTGTCGGCGGCGGGCCTCCTGTGCTCGCTGCGGAGCCTCGGCCGCCCCGGCTACCGGGGCGCCGCCGGTGTCCTCGGGACCCTCGGCGCGCTCGCGCTGCGGCTCGCCCTCATGGAGGCGGGCCGCGCCTCCGCGCGCGACCCGCGCGCGACGATCGCCCAGCAGCGGGCCGGGCGCGGCGCCGGCGACGTCGTTAGTGAACGGGACCGAGCGGGCGCCTCGCTCCCCGCGCTGCGCGGTGAGGGGGCGCGGGTGGGAATGGAGCAGGCCGACCGTGACTCTCACGCATGACGCGCTGGTCCTCGATCCGCTGAAGGACGCCCAGGGGCGCGTCATCGCCTACCTGCGCCTCTCGCTCACGGACCGCTGCAACTTCCGCTGCGAGTATTGCTCCGTCTCGGATTACGACGATCCCGCGACGGTGCTGACGCGCCCCGAGATCGCGCACCTGGTCGGCATCTTCGCGCGGCTGGGCGTGCGTCGCGTGCGCCTCACGGGCGGCGAGCCGACGCTGCGCAAGGACGTGGTCGGCATCGCGGCCGACGTGCGCGCGACGCTCGGGGTGGAGGAGGTCGCCATCACGACGAACGGCCACCGGCTCGCCGAGCTGGCGCGGCCGCTCCTCGACGCCGGGGTCGGCTGCGTCAACGTCTCGCTCGACACGCTCCGCCCGGATCGCCTCCTCGCCATCTCCGGGCGTGGCGCGCGCCTCCGCGACGTGCTCGACGGGATCGACGCCGCCGCCGCGGCCGGCTTCCCGCACCTCAAGCTCAACACGGTGGTGATGGGCGGCGTCAACGAGGACGAGCTGGGCGAGCTCGTGCGGTACGCCTGGGCGCGGGGCGCCTCCCCTCGCTTCATCGAGCTCATGCCATTCGGCAAGGGGAAGCCCGTGCCGACCGGGCGCGTGAAGCAGCTCCTCGCGGCGCAAGGCGTCGCGCTCGAGCCGTGCGACAAGCGCGGCTGGGGCCCGGCCCACTACATGCGCGGCCGGGACGAGGCGGGCGAGGTCCGGCACGTCGGCTTCATCGGGGCGATGACGGAGAACTTCTGCGACCGCTGCAACCGGGCCCGCGTCGCCGCAGACGGCGGGTTCCAGGTGTGCCTCGGCGGCGAGTCGAAGGTGCAGCTCCGTGAGCTCATCCGCGGCGGCGCGCCGGACGAGACGATCGAGGTGCGCATCCGGGCCGCGCTCGCGGCGAAGGCGCCTCGACACCACATGGAGGAGGCTTGTTCGGGGCTGGTCCGGCTCCTGCCCATGATGGGCATCGGAGGCTGAGGCTGACGCCCGGGGGAGGGGGAACGATGACTCGGAACCGTTGGGCGATCGCGGCCGCCGGCACGATCGCGATGATCTGTCTCGGCACCGTCTACTCGTGGAGCATCTACACCCAGCCGCTCATCGCGAGCTTCGGGTGGTCGAACACCACCACGACCTGGGCGTTCGCGTTCTCGATCTTCTTCCTCGGGGTCGGCGCCATCATCGGCGGGCGGTGGCAGGACCGCTCCGGCCCCCGGCCGGTCGCGGTGACCGGCGTCGTCCTGTGGGGGATCGGCAACATCCTGGCCGGCCTCGGCACGGCGCACCTCGGGGCGTGGTGGCTGTACCTCACCTACGGCGTCATCGGCGGCCTCGGGCTCGGCATGGGCTACATCACGCCGGTCGCGACGGTGACGAAGTGGTTCCCCGACAAGCGCGGCCTCGGCAGCGGCATGGTGGTGATGGGGTTCGGCCTCGGCGCGTTCTTCTACAGCAACATCATGAAGTCGATTCCTTCGTTCGCGGCGGCTTCTCGCGAGGCGGCGCAGATCCTGGCCGGGCGCGGCGGCGGGCAGACGGTGGCGCACCTGTCCGACGCGGGCGTGAGCGCCGTGATGAACGCCTTCCTCGTCTCCGGGCTCGTCTTTGCGGTGCTGGGTGGCGTCTGCGCCTCGTTCATGCGCAACCCGCCGCAGGGTTACACGCGCCCGGGCGCCGTCGCCGCCGCGGCGGCCACCGGCCGCGACTACGCGCCGGCCGAGGCGATGCGGACGCCGCAGTTCTGGATGCTGTGGCTCATGCTCTTCCTCAACGTCACCGCCGGCATCCTGTTCATCTCGAACGCGGTGCCCATCATGCGGGAGCTCACCGGCGCGGCCCCCGCCCTGGCGCTCTCGGTCTACGGCTTCATCGCGATATTCAACGGGATCGGCCGCTTCTTCTGGGGCGCCGTGTCCGACCGCATCGGCCGGAACCTGGCCTACATCCTCATCTACGGCAGCCAGGTGCTCATCTTCTTCTTCGTGGGCGGCATCCACTCGCTCCCGCTGGTGGCGACGCTGTTCGCGGTCGTGCTCCTCGACTACGGCGGCGGCTTCGGCACGATGCCCTCGTTCACCGCCGATTACTTCGGAACGAAGTTCATGGGCGTCGTCTACGGGTGGATCCTGCTGGCGTGGGGCGTGGGCGGGATCGTCGGCCCCATCTTCGTCGCCTTCGTGAAGGACCACACCGGCTCGTTCGCGGGCGCCCTTCCCTACATCGCGTTCATGCTCCTCGTGGCGGCCATCCTGCCCATCCTGGCGCGCCGGCCCGGCGTCGCGCCCACCACCGGCGGCGACCGGTGGGCGCACCTCCGCATCCCTCGCCGCGCTCACGCGCACTAGAACTAGAGGTAAAGGCCGATACCGGCGAAGAGGCTCGTCTCGTGCAAGCTCGAGAGCTCGAGGCCGCTGGCCGTGTCATGCGTGAACGCCCGCTGCTTCGCCTCGACCGTGAGGAAGAGATCGCGCGCGACGAAGACGTCGACGCCCAGCGAGACGCTCGCCGTCGGGCGCCAGCTGCGATCGGTCGTGGTCATGAGCCGCGCTCCACCCGCGCCCACCGCGAGGAAGGGGCGGATCTGGCCCCGGTCGTTGAAGTCCCACTTCAGCGTCACGTCGGCCACGCGCACGTCGCGCGCGTACTCGAACCCGAGCCGCAGGCGGCCTCCGCCGAACGGCCCGCGCAGCTCCAGCCCGGCCGCGCCGGCGGTGTCGGTCGTGTGGCCTCGATCGAAGCTGGTGCCGCCCGGCATGAGCACGAACCCGAGCTGCCCGCGGTGCTCGGCCCTCGAAGGGGGCTGCCACGGCTCCGGGGCGTAGCGCGGCGCGTAAGGCGAAGGCGCCGGGCCAGGTGGCGGCTGCGACTGTGCGTACGGCTCGGGCGCGAAGGGCGGCTGCGGCGCCTCCTCGGGCGCGGGCGACGGCGCGGGCCGGTACACGTTGCGGTCGCAGACGTAGATGGTGCGCCCGAGGTCGTCGGTCGCGCGGTGATACCCGGGGAGGCAGCCCGCCACGTTCGCGGCAGCGCACGGAGGCGGCCCGTAGCGGGAGCTGGGCTCGGGGCAGGCCTGTCCCAGGGCAGCGGCGAGGACGATCGGGGCGAGCAGCATGGGCGCTCCTCCGTGCGAGAGGTGACACTCTCCATTGCGACGGCCGTGCCCACGGCCGAATTCAAGGAGATTGCGGGGTTGCGCCGCGTCTCGCGAGATCGACCCGTGGCGCGGGCGCACACGAGTGGCGCTCCGCTCACGCTTCCGCCCTCGCCGGGCCCCTCATGGGCCAGGCATGAACGCCCGTGCCCCACCGGCGAGCTGGGCGGTTCGTGTCCACGCGCTGCGCGAGGAGACTCAGCGGCGCCGTGAACACGTGGTTCACCCACGTCTGGTGATCCCGGTCGCTCCTGCCGCGGCGGCCGGACAGGTCGATGTCATCGAGGATTCGCCTCAGGGGTCCAAGCTCATGCAGGAGGCCTCATGAGCTCCAGGAGCTCGCGCGCGCCCTGGCGCGGGCGGCGGCGCAGCAGCAGGGCGCGCGCGTGGAGTGAGCAATCCAGGCTGGAGCGCGAGGACGCAGCCTCTACATCGAGGCCCAGCGCTCCGCGCCTGCAGCCGGTCTCACATCCCGGCGTCGGCGGCCGCCTTCTTCTTCTTCGCGGAGGTCTTCTTGTGCTTCTTCGAGCTCTTCTTGGTCGTGCTCTCCTTCGATTCGCCGCTCGGGCCCGACGTCTCCGATTTCGTCTCCGACTTCTGTTCGGTGGTCTGGGCGAGCGCAGGCGCAGACGCGAACAGGAACAGGGCCGCCACCAGCAGGCTCAGCTTGCGCATTCATGTCTCCTTGGCGGGGATAGTCCCGCTCGCTCGAAGGTGAGCACGGGCCGTGCCACCGATGCTGGCTCGTGGGAACGGCGCAGGACCAATGGAGAAATGGCGGCTCGGGGCACGTCGACACCTCGGTGGGTGGCGCCGGGTCGAACATCGCCGGCGCCGACTCGGGGCCGCCCTCCACACCGGACAAGGGTCCATTCTCTTTCAGTGAAGCCGGCACGAGGCCGTCCGCACGCGAGCGCCACGGCCAGCGAGCTCGGGTGCGGCGCCGGCCCGGCCCTCGTGCTGGCGTGCACTCGTCCGCTCGTCATCTCGTCGGCTCCAGTCGATCCCTTTTTTCATCGGCGGTGGGGAGGTGTGCTCGCGGGACGAGCGGACCCTGGCGGCCCTCGCTATGCGTGCCTCAGAGGATGGCGGTCCACATCCGAAGCGAGGAGGCGTGACATGGCGGAGGAGAGAAAACGCGGCTTCCACGGGCTCGAGCAGCGCATCCACGAGATGGAAGAAGAAGACGCGAAGCGGGAGAAGAGCACCTCTGGTCCACGCGACGAGGCCTCGCCTCGAACGCAGCCCACCGATGAGCGCCAGGAGAAGAAGAGGTAGACGAGGGCGCGCGCGACCTAGGGCGGCTCCTCGCCCGCGCACGTTTCGCGGGGGGCGCGCACGAGCCTCGACGCGGCAGCCCGGCTGCCGCGCACGTTCCTGCGCGCCCCTCCGCGATGAGCAGGTGGTGAACGGTCCGTCACGGCCCCACGGGCATGGTCAGGAGAAGGAGAGCTCCTGCGTCGCCTCGAATCGCTGGGAGCGGTTGTTCACGAGGACGACCTTCAGCGTTCCCTCGCGTCGAGCCAGCAGGCTGAAGGTGATGAATGGGTCGTCGCTGAGCGCCGACGTCAGGACGAACCGGCTCACGCGCTCCCCGCCGTAATAGGCCTCGAGCTCCCTGAGGAAGAGTGGCTCGGACTCCCGCACGAACTTCCCGTCGCGCATCATCAAGCCCGTCCGGCTCGGGTGCTTCATCTCGACCTGCGCATGGATGATCTCGCCCGGGCGGATGCGGCGGTGCTGCACCAGCTCCGGAATCCTGATCACCGGGGGGAGGATGCGCTCATCGGTGGCCCGCCCCACGGGCGGCGCAGTTCCGGTTCAGCCACCCCCGTCTTCGGGGATCGTGATCGCCCGGGTGGCGGACCAGGGCCCATGGCGATTGCAATCGGCCGTCGCCGACACCTCCGATGCGCCGTGGTGCATCCGGGCCTGGAAGGACACGTAGACACGGCCATTGCCCGGCGTGAAGTAGAAGGTGCCCTTCGATGGAACCGGATCCCGCCTGTTCACCACCTGGACGCTCGTGATGTGGTGGTCGGGCGTCATGGGGTGGTCCATCTGTACGATGATCGGGACCTTGGCTCCGTTCTTCGTGACGGCCGGGACCTGGAGCAGCGGAAGGTGCTCGCTCTCGAGGAGGGACCGCGGAGCGGGATCACCGCTCGCGGAGGCGGTCGCCCAGCGAGCGGGAATCCAGAGCCCCACCGCCGCGGAGGCGAATCCGAGGAAGTCTCGCCTGGAGAGCTCCTGCGGCGATGAGTCGGTGCGGCGATTCACACGAACCTTCAGTGTCTCCCGGGATCGAGCTTCGCGTCTCGATTGGACCAGTAGATGTAAGCCTCGAGGGCCTTCATCGCGTCGGAGTCGGGATCGATCCTCTCCCCCTCGACCGGATTCTCGATGCACCAGTTGATCATGTCTCGAAGCACCGCGAACTTCCCGACCTGGCCCTGGAACTTGGGGAACGTATGCGGGTGCGTGTCGGTGGCGAACGGGTGGCACATGGCGCAGGCCATCCCGGTCCTCGAGAGCTTGATGTTGAGCTTCTTCTGGGTGTCCTCATCGCCGTGGAAGAGCAGGTCGCCGACCCTGACCTGCTCCATGAAGACGTCTTGGAACGCCTTCAGCTGCTCCGGCGTGTGCTTGCCTTTGTGGGCCAGCGCTTGCGAGCTCATCAACACCAGCTCCAGCACGAGGAAGGCCCCGACGGCGACGTACCAGCGACGACCGGCGATCTTCATGACTCTTCGCTCCTCTCGTGAGGCTGCATCCGGTCACTTGTAGGCGCCGTAATAGGGCCACTCTCGGTCGGCCACGCGGGGATGCACGACCTGGTTGACGTTGTCGGAGCATCCGGAGTCCACCTCGGAGTCCGCGAGGACGTCCTGCCGCCACATCATGTACTGGTTCTCGATCTTGGCCGCGGCGTTCATCGTGAGCCGCGACCATCCGACGCCGTCGAAGAAGTCGCCGGGGTCGACGCGGACCATGCACTTGGTCAGGGCCGGCACGCCCTCCGGCGCGTACGGCCACGGCCAGGAGGTCGCGAGCATCCCGATGGAGCGCATCTTCCCGATCTCGTTGTAGAGCACCTGGTGAGTGTGACCGTGGATGTTGGTCACGTTGCTGTACGGCTTGAGGACCTCCTGGACCTCACGCCAATCCCGCACCCAGAAGTTCCAAGGCGGGTAGTACTCGTAGAGCGGGTTGTGGCTGAAGACCACGATGGGCGCGTCCTTTCCCCAGCTGGAGAGGGTTCGATTGAGCCACTCGAGCTGGTCTCGGCCCACGCCGGCCCAATACCCTGCCACGCTCCCGTCGAGGGTGGCCATGTGCCCCATCCGCTCCTTGGGGCTCATCTTCTTGGCCGTCCAGTAGTCGGGGCCGCGGCTCACCGTGTCGAGCCCGACGAAGCGGACGCCCTTGTGATCGAAGGTCCAGTTGGGCTGGCCGAAGAGATTGGTCCACTTCTGACCCATGTCCAGGTACCAATCGTGCTCGCCGGGGATATGGTACCTCTTGATCTTGAGCTCCTTCAGGATGCCGCTCCCGAGGTCGAGCTCGACCGGGTCGCCGAGCTGGGCGAGATCGCCGCCGTGGATGAGGAAGTCCGCGGGCGGATTCATCGCCTGGACGTCCTTCACCGCGCGGACCGCCTTGTCCACGAAGCGTGTGTTGACGTCCTTGGGGTACAGGTGATTGTCGGAGATCCAGGCAAACCTGAAGGTCGCCTGCGCGCCGAGGGTCAGGTCGAGCGTGTTGATGAGCGGGAACCACCCGTACGCGGCGACGCTCCCGGCGCCGGCCAGGATCGACTTGTGGAGGAACGTGCGGCGCGTGATCCCGAGCGACTGATCGGGGCGCTCACCCTTGCCTCGCAGCTCCTTCTCCATCTCATTCCGCTCTCGCTGGATCTCGTCCATGGGTCCACGTCCTTCCCGAGGGTCGACACCCGAGCCTCGACAGCGCCGCGCTCGGTGATTCCTCACTTCTTCAGCTCGATCGTCACCTGCGCCGCCTGCTTGGGCGCGACCGTCACCGGGATCTCGGTCGCGCCCGTGTACTCCTGCCACGCGACGAGGGTGTAGGAGCCCGGCGGCACGTCGGGGATGCTGAACGTGCCGCCTTTCTGGGTGACGGCGTAGTACGGATTGTTCGCGACGTGGATCCACGCGTGCATCCAGCCGTGCACGTCACACTTCACCTCCACCATCCCGGCCTTGGTGAGCGGCTTCGGAATGCGCTGGCCCTTGACCGGCAAGGCCTGATTGAAGACGGTCGCCTTCCCGAGGAAGCCGTGCGTGTTGTGCATGACCGGGTCTGAATTGACGATGACGATCGTCCCGACCGGAAGCGCCTGGACGTGGGGAACGAACCGGCAATTCTGGTTCACGATCTCCGGCGGCGTCGCCGGCTTCACCAGGGGCTTCCCTTTCTCCACGTCCTTCACGTAGACGACCGCTTCCTGGACACCCTTGTCCGGCCCTACGACGACGAGCGGGTCCTCGCGCAGGCCGCCGCAGACGGAGGGGTCCTTGTCGGGAATGATCTTGAGGGTGGGAGCGGTCCCCTGGAACACGACCTTCCCTTGGATGGATCCGCCGTCAGGAACTGCGGCGACCTCGTAGGCCACAGGGCGCGACGGAGGGCCGCTCACGAGGACGATCGCGACGAGCAAGGTCGACACGCGCTGAACGCGGGCCATGGATGTTGCCCTCCAGTCTGAGCCGGCCGGGAGCACGCGCTCGGCCGCGCCTCCGACGCCCCGAGGGCGTCGATCGACGGGCCGCTCGGGCGGTCGAGCCCTTGCTTCAGGCCATGACATGCCGGACACGACAGCGCTCCCATCTCTGAGTCTGTGCACGTATGACGACGGCCACCAGCGGCGGCAGGCCCACTGTGGGTCACAATCGGCGGCCATGTGGGGACGCCCGCAGTCCAGTCACCGTCAGTCAAACGTGAGAACGAGACGAGAAGAAAGCTCTCCACGAGTGACAGCGCTGGCTGGCTCCCCTGTGGGAGCGTGCGGCGACCCAACGCCCGCATGTCCTGCGTGCAGGGCGCCCACTCCTCACCGTGAGCTCGCCCGTCCGGCGCACGCCGGCGGGGTGTCAACGCGCTTGTCGCCGGCATCGCCGGTGGTGAACGTTGGCGAGGAGGGCCCTGACGTGACCAGCTTCGGCTCGAGCCCCGCAGTCGCTCTGTTGCTCGCGCCTGCGCTGGCCATGGCGCAGCGGGACCTCTCCGATCACGGACGAGGCTGGGTTTCGGGCGTGTACTGGGTCGCCCCCCTCGTCGTGCTGATGGTCCTCACGTTCGTGTACGTCGCGCGTCGCATCCGGACACGCCGCGCGCGTAGAGGGCTGGGGCCGACGAGGACGGGTTGAGGGACCGCCCGCGAGGCCGCGCGTCTGCCCACGCGACGACCCGCCGGGCGCGAGCGTCCCCCGCCTCGGCCGGCAAGGATGGTGACCTGTCCGGCTCACCGCCCCGGACCCTGCGAATGCACCTGTTCACCGCGCACCGGGCGCTCATCGCCTCTGCCACGGCGCTCGGAGTCGTGTTCGCCGCGGCGAGCGCGCTGCGCTTCAGGGAGAGCGGGAACGCGACCGCGCTCGCGCTCGGCGCGGCCGGGCTCCTCACGTCCATCGCGCTCGCTGCGTACTTGCGCTGGTTCCTGCGCAAGACGCGGGGGCGCCGGGCGGGCTGACCTGCGAGCGCGTCACCGCGCGGGGGGCGCCGGCGGCGCGAAGTGCGCGTCCTCCTCCATGGCGCGCTTGATCAGCTCGGTGGCCTCGGGGCTTCCCTTCATCGCGACCAGCGACTCGACGAAGTGCGTCAGCGCCCAGAGGTCCTCCTCGGGCAAGGCGCCGCGCCAGGTCGGCATCGCGGTGCCGCCCACTCCGGAGGCGATCACGCGGTAGATGTCCTCCGTCTCGTGGCCCGCCCGCACCGAGCGCAGGTCGGTGCGGGTGAAATCGGGAGGAAGGAGCTTCACGCCGTAGTCCGACTCCTTCAGGTCGGCGCCGTACATGTCCTTCCGGAACTCGCTGATGCCGTTGCCCGTCAGCTCCTTCGACGCTTCGTAGATGAAGGCCTTGGAGCCATAAGACGGGTGGCAGCTGAGGCACTGCGCGAGGCCGTGGTACACCTTCTTCCCGCGCGCCGCGCCCTCCGCCGCCTTGCCCGCCCACGGGTCGGGCGTGGGCTCGATCGCATCGCCCGGCTCCTCCTCCTTCCAGCGCGCCGAGAAGGTCTTGATGTACTGGATGATGTTCTGGAGGTTCTTCTCCGGGACGCCGTCCCAGCCGAGCATGGCGGTGCCGTGCAGCCCGAACCGGACGATCCGGACGAAGTCCTCGTCACGGGGCAGCGTGCCGGTCGGGACCGCCGCGAACTTGAACAGGCCGAGCGTGAAGTCGCGCGGCGGCGGGCGCAAGGCAGGCGCGGCGGGGCCTTTCCCGTCCCCCTTCTCGCCGTGGCAGGTGCGGCAGTAGAGCAGGTACGACTCCTCCCCTTCCGAGAGGACCGCGGCGGGCACCACCTTTCCGCCCAGCTTCATCGGTTCCTTGAACCCACGCGGCCTGCTCGCCTTGCACGAGGCGAGCACGCACAGCGCGGCGGCGGCGACGAGGCACGGTGAGCGCATCCAGGGCCCCACGATCACAGCAGGTACACGGTCGCGTACAGGACGAGCCAGATGGCGCCCACGAAGTGCCAGTACATGGCCCACAGCCGCACCGCGACGTGCCGCATGGCCCCGTAGGCGCCGCGCGAAGCCCGCACCGCGAGCCACGCGAGGGCCACCAGCCCGACCAGCACGTGGAGCGCATGGAACGAGGTGAGCGCGTAGAACACCGAGCCGTACGGGCCGCCGCTCGGGACGAGCCCCTGGCGGTGGACGCCGATCCAGACGGCGACCTGCAGCGCCAGGAACAGCGCCCCCAGTCCCGCCGCGAGCGCCAGCGCGCCGGCGACGGGGCTCGGGCGCCCGCGCCGGAGCGACCGCAGCGCGCTCTGCAGCGCGCCGCTCGAGAGCGCGATGACGGCTGTGTTGACGCCGGGCAGCACCAGCGGCAGCCGGGGGTCGCCCACCGGCGGCCAGACCGGTGCGCGGCCGCGCACGAGGGCGTACGCGAAGAAGAGGCCGCCGAAGAGCATGGCCCACGAGGCGAGGAAGACGAGCATGCCCACGTAGGCGGTGAGCTCCCCGCGCGCGCGGGTGGCCGCGCGGTAACCCTCGAGATCCCTCACGGGAGCGGGACCCCGCCGACCGCCACGCTCTTCCAAGACCGCGTCCATGTCACGCCTTCGCGGCGCCGGCTTCGGACGCGGGCGGCTCCGGCATCTCCTCCGCCTGACCGATCCAGTCGCGGCCGAGCGCCTCCTTCACGGCGGGGTTCGCGAACTCGTGCGGACCGCGCCGGACCTCCGGGATCACGTCGAAGTCGTGGTACGGCGGCGGCGAGGTCGTGTTCGTCCACTCGAGCGTCGTCACCTCCCACGGATTCTGCCCGGCCGCTTCCGCGCGCCCGAAGACCGTCCGCAGGAAGTTCCAGATGAAGAGGAACTGGCCGGCGAAGAGCGCGAAGGCGAAGTAGCTCGTCCAGCGGTTGAGACCACGCAGACCCTGGATGAAGGTGTACTGGAAGGGGTCGAAGAGCCGGCGCTGCTGGCCCGCGTAGCCGGCGAGGAGCTGCCCGCCGAACACGAGCGTGAGCCCGACCACCGTGATCCAGAAGTGCGCCTTGCCGAGCCGCTCGTCGAGGCGCTTCCCGAAGATCTTGGGGAACCAGAAGTAAAGGCCGGTCATGGTGCCGAGGAAGGAGGCGGCAGCCATCGTGAAGTGGAAGTGGCCGACCACGAACATCGTGTCGTGCAGGTAGAGATCGAGCGAGATGTCGCCGAGGAAGAGCCCGGTGAGCCCGCCCAGCCCGAACACGAACACGGTGCCGAGCGCGAAGAGCATGGGGGTCGTGAACCGGATCGACCCGCGCCACACGGTGAACATCCAGTTGAAGACGAGCAGCATGGCGGGGGCGCTGATGAGCAGCGTCAGCAGCATGAAGCCCTGCCCGAGGAGCGGGCTCATGCCGGTCACGAACATGTGGTGCCCGTAGACGACGCCCGAGAGCACGGTCACCGTCGCCATCGCGTAGACCGAGCCCTTGTACCAGTAGGCCGGCTTCCGCGCGAAGAACGACACGACGTCGCCGACGATGCCCCACGCGGGAAGGATGAGGATGTAGACCTCGGGGTGGCCGAAGATCCAGAACAGGTGCTGGTACATGATGGGATCGCCGCCGCCCCGCACCGCTGCCGCTCCGGCGATGAAGAACTGGGTGCCGAAGGTGCGGTCGAGGAAGAGCAGCAGCGCCGCCGACCCGAGGACCGGGACGAACAGCGCGTTCAGGACGGCGGTGAACCACAGCCCCCAGATCGTGAGCGGCAGCCGCATGTACGTCATGCCTGGCGCGCGCAGGCGGATGACGGTGGTGATGTAGTTGATCGCGCCCATCGTGCTCGCGACGCCCGTGAAGAAGAGCGCGAGCACGACGAGCGTCTGGCCCAGCCCCGGCATCCCGATGTTGGTGGAGAGCGGCGGGTACCCGGTCCAGCCGGCGCCGGCCGGCCCGAGCGCGACCAGGAACGACGCGATGACGAGGAGCTGCGAGACCAGGAAGAACCAGAAGGAGAGCATGTTCAGCAACGGGAACGCCATGTCCCGGGCGCCGATCTGCAGCGGGATGAGGAAGTTCCCGAACGTGCCGATGAGCACGGGCGTGATCGCGAAGAAGATCATGATGAGCCCGTGCATGGTGAAGATGTTCTGGTAGTTGGCGGGGCCGATGACGCCGCCGGTGGAGCGCAAGAAGAGCGGGCCGAGCACCGGCACCTGGCGGTACGGGAAGGCCCACTGCCACCGGATGAGCATCGCGAGCGTCCCCCCCACGAGCAGGAAGATGAGCCCCGCCCACAGGAACTGCTGCGCGATCACCTTGTGGTCGAGCGAGAAGACATACCGGCGGGCGAACGAGGTGGGCGCCGGGTGGATCGGCTGCAGGTCCGGATGCCCGAGGTGAGCGGGATGCGTTGCCATGTCAGAACCTCTTCCAGTCCCAGCCCCAGTGCGCCTCGGCGTCGTCCGGGTCGTAGCCGCGCCTCGCGTCCGCCTGCGCGTCCGCGAACCACTGCGCGTAGGCGGCAGGCTCCATCACCGACAGCACGGCACGCATCTTGTAGTGGTTCGGCCCGCAGTGCTGGGCGCACGCGAGCTCGAAGTCGCCCGGCTCCTGGCCCTGGAACCAGAGGCGCGTGATGGAGCCTGGCACCGCGTCCTGCTTCACCCGGAAGTTCGGCAGGTAGAGGCTGTGGATGACATCCGTGGAGGCGAGCTGGAGGATCACCGGCACGCCGAGCGGGACGTGAAGCCCGTTCGTCTCCACGATGTCGTCCGCCGTGTTGAACCGGCCGTCCGGCCCAGGATAGCGGACGGTCCACGCCCACTGATGGGCGTTCACCTCGATGCGCACCGCCCGCGGGTCGGCCTCGGCCTTGGAGAAGTTCCAGAAGTGCTCGTTCAGGTCCTCGACCGCGTGCCCGAAGAGGTTGCCGTCGACGACGAGCACGACGATCCCCACGCACCCGAGGACGACGAGGGCCGACTTGCGAGTGTTGCCGTGGTCATACGCGGCGACGTGCGCCCCGCGGTGACGGACGGCCGCGTAGACCAGCATTCCGAGGACGGCCAGGAACACGATCCCGAGCGCGACGATGGTGAAATGGATGAGCCAGTCGATCCGATGGCCGTCGAGGGAGGCGTCGTGCGGCAATCCGAACCCGCGCTCGGGCCGCGGATCGGCTCGCACCGCCGCGGCGACCAGCACCGCCGCCGCTCCCGCCATCCGGCGCAGCGCGCTCACGGATCGCTCCGCTCGCTCCCGCGACGGACGGCGAGGACGACGAGCCCGGCGACCGCGTAGGGAGCGAGGATCATGGCGCCGATGAAGAGCGCCGCGTGCGGGGTCCCATCGCGCGCGCAGACGGGGCATGCGCCCGCCGCCGCGGGGACCAGCGCGAGCGCGGCGCCGAGCAGGGTCTTCATCGCATGAGCCTCCACGTCGCGTCGGCGATGAGCGCCAGCGCATAGCCCGCGGGCGCGAGGAGCGGGATGAGCACGGTCAGCTTGAGGATGCGCGTCTCGTACCGGAGGTGCATGAAGAACAGGCCGATGAGCGTGGCCTTGCTGATGGCGAGCACGACGAGGGCAGCGATCGTCGAGCTCCGGCCGATCCCGGGAAACCGGATGACGGTGAGCTCGAGCGCGGTGAGCGCCGCCAGCGCGAGGAACACGAACAGGTACTCCCTGCGGTTCGTGCGGACGCTGACTCCGGTCTCGATAGCCATGCGCGGCCATCCTCACGGGATGAGGTAAAGAGACGAGAAGACGAAGATCCACACGAAATCGACGAAGCACCAGAAGAGCCCGAGGAGCTCGATCTGGCGCGGGCCCGCCCGGCCGCGAGCATAGGCGCGCAGCACGGCCAGGATGTAGACGACGCCGATGAAGACGTGCAGCCCGTGGAAGCTCGTGATGACGTAGAAGATGCTGGCGCGGGCCGACTGCCCGAACACCAGCCCCTCGCGTAGCAGCCCGGAGTACTCCCGATACTGGCCGAGCAAGAACGCAGCGCCGAGGAGCGCGGTCGCGGCGAGGAGAACCTCGGCTTGCCGCCGTTTCCCCTCCACGGCCGCCGCGTAGCCGAGGACGTTCGTCACGCTCGAGCAGATGAGCAGGAACGTGAGTCCGGCAGTGAAGTTGACGCCGAGCGCGGGCTCAGCCGGCTGCCGCCAGACCGGATGGCCGGCCCTGAGGATGCCATACCCGATGAGCAGGCCGGCGAAGGAGAACGCATCGGAGATCAGGAAGATCCACATCCCGATCTTGGCAGGCGTGGCGGTCCCGTATTGGTCGTCGGGCGGCCATGCGACTTCGTGCGCGTGCCCGGATTGCGCTGCCGTCGAGCTCAAGCGCGAACCCCTTCGAGGTGGCCTTCTTCATGTGTCAACTAATGCTGCCCGTTGCGTCGCGACAGCGTCCCGCTGGTGGCCGCCCCGCGTGGCACGTGCGGCCGCCAGCTTTCCGAAGGGTCGCGCAGATGGCGTCGGGCGGGGGCTTGCCGAGGCGGCGCACCGATACCTGGATGATCGACGCGCTCGCCGACACATGAGGCCGCGCGACGCGAAAACGGCAGCGCGCGACCCGCGCCGCCGGTACGTGAGCCGGGGTGGAAACGCGCCTGCGGAGGGCTCCCCCATGCACACCCGCGCAGCCTTTCTGTCGTTCATGCTCCTCCTCGCCAGCTGTGCGTCGCCTCGCCCGGGCAAGCCGATGCTCGACTCGAACATCGGCTCGCCGGCGCCCGCCGCAAGCGTCGCTCCGGGCCCCGTCGACGGCGAGACCGCGCGCAAGCTCGTTTCCGTCGGGGTGAAGGTCGTCGACGTCAGGACGCCGGCGGAGTTCGAGACTGGCCACGTCCCGGGCGCCCTGAACATCCCCTTCGACGAGGTGGCGGAGCGCCATTCCGAGATCGGGTCGCCGGCGACGCCCGTCGTGGTGTACTGCAAGACCGGACGGCGGAGCGCCCTGGCGATCGCTACGCTGCGCGAGAAGGGATTCACGCGGATCTACGATCTCGAGTCGTATGATCGATGGGTCTCCTCCGAGCCGGCGCCGTCCGCGCGGTAGAGCGCGCGCGGTGCGGTGAGTGGACGCAGCACGCCCGCCCGCTTCGTCGCTCGCACAGGCAGGCGGGCGCGTGCCTCGAGCTTCGCCCATGCGCCCGAAGCGCGGTGGATCTAACGATTGATCATGGACGACACCGGCCGCCCCGGTATCGGCGCTGCCGAGGTGAGCAGCGGGCGCGCGCCCGCTCCCGGACGCCGCCGCATCCGAAAGCTCGAGGCGACGGTCGTGGACGTCGTGCGCGAGACGCGCGACACCGTCACGCTCGTGCTCGGCACGCGCGAGCCCGTCGAGTATGCGGCCGGGCACTTCCTCACCATCGACCCGCACCAGTTCGAGGAGCTCGAGGACCTGATCGCCTACCTCGAGGACGCCAAGGGTCGCCGCGAGCCGCCGCGGGCGTACTCGATGTGCTCCTCGCCGCTCGAGCGAGACCTCGCCGTCACCGTCAAGGCGGAGCGCTACGTGCGAGGGACGACGCGGTACCCGCCCATCCTCTCGCCGTACCTCGTCCGCCATGTCTCGCCCGGTCAGCGGATCGACGTGGTGGGCTTCACGGGTGGATACGTCCTCCCCCACGACGTCGAGGCCCGAACCGACCACCTCGTCCATGTCGTCGCCGGCTCGGGCTCCGTCCCGAGCTACGCCATCCTCAAGTACGCGCTCGCGGTCCACCCGCGGCTGCGTCAGACGTTCGTGTACTCCAACAAGACCTGGGATGACGTCATCTTCCGCGACGCCCTCGCGGCACTCGAAGAACGCTTCCCGCGGCGCCTCCGTGTCGTGCACACGTTGACGCGGGAACAGGACCCGCGGCGGCACGGACCGGACGTGCGCACGGGGCGCGTCTCGGCAGCGCTCCTGCGCGAGGTCATCGCGGATCCCCACGGCTGCCTCGTTTACACCTGCGGCCCGGCGATAGGTCCGCACGAGCGCACCGCGGCGCGGCAGCGCGGCGAGACGCCCCAGCCGCGCTTCCTCGAGACGGTCGTCGCAGCGGTCGCCGAGATCGGCGTCCCGAAGGACCGTGTGAAGACGGAGGCCTACGGGTGAGCTGGCCAGCCCCGAAGAGCCTGCGCGAGGGTGCGTATCCTGTACTCCCAGGGACGCGCCGTTCCGCGGCGCGCCTTAAATGAACGTTTCGGATGCAGCCGCCCGCGCCGTACACGGTGACGGAGACGCTCTACGAGAGCGAGGGGACGAGCCTGTACCGAGCGCTCGGGGCCGATCGCGTCCCGGTGATCCTGAAGGTGCTCGATCCGAGACGGTGCCGTCCCAACGCGCTCGATCGGCAGCGGAGCGAATACGAGTTCGGCAGGACGCTCGACTTGCCCACCATCGCCAGGCCGCTCGCGCTCGAGACGTACCAGGGCATGCCGGCGCTGGTCATCGAGGACTTCGGCGGTCAGCCCCTCGATGTCCTCCTCGGCGAGCCGCTCCCGCTCGACCAGTTCCTCGAGCTCGCGGTCCGCATCGCGAGCGCCGTCGCGGACGTTCACCGGCAGGGCGTCGTCCACAAGGACCTGAAGCCGCAGAACATCCTCGTCAACCGCGCGACCGGCGAGGTGAGGCTCGCCGACTTCGGGCTCGCGTCGCGCCTCCCGCGCGAGCAGGAGAGCGCGAGGCCCGCGCAGATGATCGAGGGCTCCCTGCCCTACATGTCCCCGGAGCAGACGGGACGCATGAACCGGGCCGTCGACAGCCGAACCGACCTCTACTCCCTGGGCGTCCTCCTGTACGAGATGCTGGCCGGCAGGCTGCCGTTCGAGGCCCGCGATCCGCCGGAGTGGGTTCACTGCCACGTCGCTCGCGCGCCCACCTCTCCGTCGCGGGTCGTCGCGGGCATCCCGGAGACGGTGGCGCGCATCGCGCTGAAGCTGCTCGCGAAGGCGGCCGAGGATCGCTACCAGACCGCCGCCGGCCTGCGGCACGACCTCGCGCGCTGCCTCGAGGCGTGGCGCGCTCGCGGGAGGATCGACCCGTTTCCGCTGGGAGAGCGCGACGCGTCGGATCGCCTCCAGATCCCGCAGAAGCTCTACGGGCGCGACGAGGAGCTCGCGCTCCTCTTGCGCGCGTTCCGGCGCGTCGTCGAGACCGGCTCGCCCGAGCTCGTGCTCGTCTCGGGCTACTCGGGCATCGGCAAGTCGTCGCTCGTGCACGAGCTGCAAGAGCCCATCGTCCGCGAGCGCGGCCTCTTCGTGGCGGGCAAGTTCGACCGCCTCGGGCGTGACGTCCCCTACTCCACCATCCTCGAGGTCCTGCGCGAGGTCGTGCTCGACACGCTCGCGGAGAGCGAGGAGGGCCTCGGCGAGTGGAAGCGGCGGCTCGAGGAGGCCCTCGGCTCGAGCGCGCAGCTCATCGTCGAGGTCATCCCCGAGCTCGAGCTCGTCATCGGGCGGCAGCCCTCGGTTCCCGAGCTGCCGCCGGCCGAGGCGCAGACGCGGTTCCTCGTGGTGTTCCGGCGCTTCGTCGGCGTGCTCGCCCGGCGGGAACGACCCCTCACGATCTTCCTCGACGACGTGCAGTGGGCCGACCGGGCGAGCCTCGCGCTCCTCCAGGACCTGGTGACGCCACCCGGCGTGCCCTCGCTCCTCGTGGTCGGCGCGTACCGGGACAACGAGGTCGGACCCGCTCATCCGCTCGCATCGATGCGGGAGGCGGCGCGCGAGGGGGGCGCTCGCGTCTCCGGCATCGTGCTCGGTCCCCTCTCGAGGGGGGACCTCACCGCGTTCGTGGCCGATGCGCTTCGCTGCCGCCGCGACGAGGCGGCGCCGCTCGCCGCCCTCATCCTGGAGAAGACGGCGGCGAATCCGTTCTTCGCGATCCAGTTCCTCACGCTGCTGCACGACGAGCGCCTCATCGAGTTCGACGACGCCCTCCAGGCATGGCGCTGGGACCTCGCGCGCATCCGCGCCCGCAGCATCACCGACAACGTGGCCGAGCTGGTGGTCGGCAAGCTCCGGCGGCTTCCTCCGCCGACGCAGGAGGCGCTGAAGCGGCTCGCCTGCTTCGGGGACGCCGCGGACGTCGGAACCTTGACCATCGTCCTCGACCGCTCGGAGGCGGAGACGCACGCCGCCTTCTGGGATGCCCTGCGCGCCGGGCTGATCCTCCGCGCCGGCGGCGCGTACAGGTTCCTCCACGACCGGGTCCGCGAGGCGGCCTACTCGCTCGTCGCGCCCGAGGATCGGCCCGCGGCACATCTCCGCATCGGCCGCCTCCTCTTCTCGCGCCTGCCCGGCAAGGCGATCGCGGAGCGTGTCTTCGACGTCGTGAACCAGCTCAACGTCGGCCTCGACCTCGTCACGGATCCGGACGAGCGAGATCGGATCTGCCGGCTGGAGCTCCTGGCGGGACGGAAGGCGAAGGCGGCGACCGCGTACGCGTCGGCGCGCGGCTACCTCGAGCTGGCGACGAAGCTGCTGCCGCAGGAGGCCTGGCGCGCACGGAGCGCGGAGACGTTCGAGCTCCACCTGGATCTCGCGGAGTGCGAGTACCTCGTGGGCGGCTTCCAGCGCGCGGACGGGATCCTCGACGCGCTCCTCGGAGACGCCGCCTCGAACCTCGACCGCGCCAGGGTCCACCTGCTGCGGCTGAAGTTGTACGAGGGCACCGGCCGGTTCGAGGACGCCTGGACGGCCGGACTCGATGCGCTGCGGCTCTTCGGAATCGCGATGCCCGAGCAGAAGGAGGAGATCGCCGCCGCCTTCGAGGCCGAGCGGCGGGAGATCCAGGTGAGCCTCTGCGGCCGGCGTCTCGCCGATCTCGCCGACGCGCCCACGCTCCGGGCGCCGGACCTCGCGATGGTCCTCCGGCTCCTCATCGAGCTGTGGATCCCCGCCTACAACGCGAGGCCGGAGTGCCACCCGCTCCTCATCGCCAGGTCGTTCCACTTCACGCTCCGCCACGGCAACACGAAGGAATCCAGCCTGGCGTACAGCGGCTACGCCGTCCTGCTGGTGGCGCTCTTCGGAGACATCCCGTCCGCGCTCGAGCTCGCCGACACGGCGCTGCTCCTCGCCGACAGGTTCGAGGATCCGCGGTCGAGAGCGGGCACCCTCGGCAACTACGCATTCCAGCTCCACCACTGGCGAAAACCCCTCGCGCCCAGCGTCCCCACCGTGGATCGCGCCTTTCGTGTGTACCAGGAGATCGGCGATCTCGCGCACGCTGGGATCATCGCGATCGTCGCCTCATGGACCATCGTCGTCGAGAAGGCCGACCCGCTCGACGAGGCGCTCGCGGCCTCGGAGAAGTACCTCGCCTTCGCGATCGAGACCCGGAACGACACCGCCCGCGACGCGCTCCGGCTCATCCGGCAGCTCGTCCCGGCCCTGAAGGGCACGACGCGCGAGCCGGCGAGCTTCGACGACGACGGCTTCAACGAGAGCGCCTGCCTCGACGCCTTCACCCGAGCGAGCTTCGGCGCCGGCATCGCCCTGCATCGGATCCTGAAGCAGATGGTCGCCTTCCTCTACGGGCGCTACGACGAGGCGCTCGAGGCCGCGGCCCAGCATGCGTCCGCGCCCGAGCCGGTCTCGGCCTTCCTCTACGACGCCACGCACCACCTCTTCCGCGCGCTGACCGCGGCGGCGCTCCACGCGCGAGCCCCCGCCCAGGAGCGGCAGGAGCTCGCGCGGATCCTGGTGGAGGAGCTGCAGCGGCACGCGCCATGGGCGCAGAGCTGCCCCGAGAACTTCCTCCACCGTCATGCGCTGATCTCCGCGGAGGTCGCCCGCATCGAGGGGCGGGAGCTGGACGCCGAGCGCCTCTACGAGCAGGCCATCCGCTCGGCCCACGAGAACGGGTTCATCCAGCACGAGGCGATCGCCCTCGAGCTGGCCTCGAAGTTCCACCGGGCGCGCGGCTTCGAGCTCGTCGCCGACGCGTACCTGCGCGAGGCCCGCGCCCACTACGCGCACTGGGGTGCCGCCGGGAAGGTGAAGCAGATCGACGAGCAGCACCCGCGGCTCCTCGAGCCGCGCCCGGTCGCGCCCAGCGCCACCTTCGTGGCGAGGACGGAGCAGCTCGACCTGCTCTCGGTGACGAAGGGGGCGCAGACGATCTCGGGCGAGATCGTCCTCGACGAGCTCCTGCGCACATTGCTGCAGGTCGTCCTCGAGCAGAGCGGCGCGCAGCGGGGCTGCCTCCTCCTCGCGCGCGCCGCCGATCCGGCGGGGCCGGAGCGCGCCCTCTCGATCGAGGCGGAGGCCACCTTGGACGACGGGGGCGTGCGGGCGACGCTCCACTCGACGCCGGTGAACGAGGCCTCGGCCCGCGTCCCGGTCTCCATCGTCCAGTACGTCCTGCGGACCAAGGAGACCGTGATCCTGGACGCCGCCCGGGAAGTCGGCAGGTTCTCTTCGGATGAGTACGTCGCGCGCCGGAAGCCGCGGTCGCTCCTCTGCCTGCCCATCCTGCGGCAGGCCGAGGTGGCCGGGGTCCTCTACCTCGAGAACGATCTCCTCGGGGGCGTGTTCACGCCGGAGCGCCTCGTCGCGCTCGAGCTCCTCGCGACGCAGGCCGCCATCTCCGTCGAGAACGCCCGTCTGCTCGCGGACGAGCGGGCGGCGCGGTCGGCGGCCGAGGAGGAGAAGCGCCGCTTCGCGTTCCTCGCCGAGGCCGGGACGCTCCTCTCCGAGTCGCTCGATCCCGAGGAGACGCTCGCGCGTCTCGCGCGGTGCTGCGTCCGGTCCTTCGCCGACTGGTGCACGATCGACGTCCTCGATGCCGGCGGCCGCGAGATCCGGCGCCTCGCCGGCGCGCACGCGGTCGCCGAGAAGGAGCCCGTGCTCCGCGAGCTCGAGCGCCGGTATCCGGCGGCGCCGGATTCGCGAGCGCCCGCGGCCGAGGTGATCCGGACGGGCGAGCCCGTCCTCCTCCCCGAGCTCTCCGACGAGGGCATCCGAGCGAGATCCGAGGACGACGATCACGCGGAGCTCATCCGCCAGCTCGGGACGCGAAGCACGCTCGCGGTGCCCCTCGCCGCGCGCGGCCGGACGCTCGGGGTCATCACCCTCTGCTCGTCGGCGCCCGGGCGCCCCTACGGCCGCGCCGACCTGGAGCTGGCACGCGAGCTCGCGAACCGCGCCGCCATCGCGCTCGACAACGCGCGCCTCTATCGCGAGGCCCAGGAGGCGATCCGGATCCGCGACGAGTTCCTCTCGGTCGCGTCCCATGAGCTGTACACCCCCATCACGTCGCTCATGCTGTCCTTGCAGGCCATGCTCCCGTCGCCGACGGGAACGGCGGGCGAGGCCCTGGACGCGCGCGCCACGCGCAAGCTGCTCGAGCTCGTCTCGCGGCAGGGGCGCCGGCTGGTCCGGCTCATCGGCGACCTCCTCGACGTCTCGCGCATCCAGACGGGCCGGCTCGTCCTCGAGCTCGGCGACGTCGAGCTCGGCGCCCTCGTGCAGGAGGTGATCGAGCGCCTCGAGCCGGACCTCGCGCGATCGCGGTGCGCGGTGTCCGTGGACGCCAGCGGCCCCGTCCACGGTCGATGGGATCGCTCCCGCCTCGACCAGGTCGTCACGAATCTCCTCTCGAACTCGATGAAGTTCGGGCCGGGGAAGCCAGTCGAGGTCGCGATCGGCGCCGAGCGCGGGCTGGCGCGGCTGATCGTGCGCGATCGCGGAATCGGCATCCACCTCGCCAGCCAGGTCCGCATCTTCGACCAGTTCGAGCGCGCGGTGTCCTCGGAGCACTACGGCGGGCTCGGGCTCGGCCTCTACATCAGCCGCCGCATCGTCGAGGCCCACGGCGGCTCGATCCGCGTCGAGAGCGAGCCCGAGGCGGGATCGACTTTCACGGTCGAGCTCCCGTGCGCCGGGCCTCCGCGGGCGGCCGAGCAGGGCCCCCGGCGAAACCCGTCATGACCGCCGCCGCCACCCGCTCCGTGCTCGTCGTCGACGACGATCCCGACATCTGCGAGGTGATCCAGACCGTCCTCGAGGTGCACGGCTATCGCGTCCTCACGGCACGCGACGGCGTCGACGCGCTCGAGCAGCTGCGGGCGGGCGAGCGCCCGAGCATGATCATCCTCGATCTCATGATGCCGCGGATGAACGGCCTCCAGTTTCGGGACGAGCAGACCCGTGATCCGGCGCTGCGAGCCATCCCGGTGCTGATCCTCACTGGAGACGGCAGGGCGGACGCGAAGGCCGCCGCGCTCGGCGTCGAGGGCCTGCGCAAGCCCGTGGAGCTCGCGACTCTGCTCGACGCGGTGCGGCGCTCGTCGAGCGCCTCGTAGTCGGGCGCCGCCGGGTGACGATGACGATCCGTGGTCGAACGACGCCTGTCGGCATCGCACCTCACCGAGCGGGCGGGCAACGCCCCAAAGGGCCACGTCGCGGCACCGCTCGCGCCGCATCCGCGTCGCCGCGTCGTGCCGGCCTATCGCAGCAGAGAGGTCGCGGCGTTCAGCGCGTCCTTGGTCTGCTTGCTGGTCCTCTTCGACCACGCGGAGTTGAGCGTCGAAAGGGGCTGACCCGGGAACACCGCGACGATCTCGCGCCGTCTCCTGAGGAGGCGAGGCACGACGAACACCAGCACGACGAGCACGACCGCCCAAACCATGCGTCCACTCCTCGAGGTTCGCTCCTGCTGGAGCGTATATACCG
>WNGE01001780.1_pt1 | contig 27354 bp, 20 predicted proteins | sample 5400651 | NCBI WGS metagenome assembly WNGE01 (sample SAMN13153370, study PRJNA577476) | soil metagenome | isolation source: 60 cm soil or saprolite under grassland replicate 2 | place: USA:California | collected 2016-06-15 | reverse complement strand
GCGCCAGTTCCTCTGCCTGTTGTTGCAGGTTTGCAATCAGTTGTGCACGGCTTTCATCAATAGTCTGAGTCATACCATGGACACTCCATTGTGCGGATAATAAACTAGCCAGGGCGAACTAATGGAACAAGTATACCATAACGACAGGCTCATTGCAGAACCCACATATTCTCTCCAAGGCGATTCAAACGTCCCCGTAGAGGCATGCCTTGCGTGTGCCGCGTGGGTGGGAAACAACCCTATTGAGCGCCAGGGATGTCCTTCCGAGCCACAAGGCGCACGCAAGGCACGCCTCTACGGGGACGTCCCGTTTCATGGGGCGTTTTGGGAATATGTTTCTCCCGTTCAAAGTGGAGTTGTACGCGCTCACCCACCGCGATCTCTTGCACAGATTGTATGTTTACAGGGGCAAATAAGCCAGGACCAATCGCGGCTCGAATAGTTTTTCCTGGTGTGCCAAAAACAAGGTGTAAGCCTGATGGGCTGCGGGCATCCAGGGGATGTACCATGCCGCCGATGGCCGAGAGACCAATACTCCAGGGTTGGGCGCGCGTCAAAAATAGCTCACCAAGCCTGCTCACATCCCAGATAGCGCGCGCTCCGATCACGTTATCGGTAGCAATAGCGAGATCGACCAGTGCAAGATCAACAGGCACGTCTTGTTTATAGAGCAGCAGCACCTTTGAGTGCCAGCACGCAACGTCACGAGTCACCTTGCCGCTTGCCACCATGCCCGCCGCCAGACCTGCTGTTGTACCCTCTTGAAATTCTGGAAAGACGTTGTTTGTTCCTGTGGAGATGGGCAGGAGCGGAACACGACTCCCACAGCCCTTGAACACCGCGCGATTCGTGCCGTCGCCCCCGAGTATCACAAGGCAGGTAGCGCCCTGCGCCACCATCAATTCCGCGGCTCGTGTGGAATCTTCTTGACGGGCGGTAATATCCATGACTAGATTTTCCGCCCGTATGCTGGTATCACCTATTTCCTCTAATGCACCATAGCCAATGCCGAGCGGCTCCGGCATAAAAAGTACGTGATCGACGCCCGCCGCCTCTAGCCCACGCAAGAGACGGCGCACAATGGCGATCTTTTCCTGGTTAGAGACGACCCACCCCTGGGCAACGATGCGTCGAATATCTTTGCCGCTAGAAGGATTCGCTATAATACCTGCTGTTACCATGCCATTTATCTCTTCATGCCTGCGCCTTTACCAGTTGAGTCAGAAGCATGCTAACTGCTTGTGGTTGCTCAACAGGTGAGGCATGCCCGCTCTCTGTAATGACATGCAATTGCGCTCCCTTGATACCTGCTGCCAGTTCTTCGGCTAATGTGGGTGGCGTCAACTGGTCCTGTGCTCCCACCAATACCGTTGTGGGGCACTGAATAGCGGACAGGCGTTGACGGAGATCGATCTTAGCAACCATACGCATAGCAGCGGCGATACTCGCGGCATCGCTTGCCAGCATGCCTTTACGGATCGTTGCGATCATTTTGGGATTTGCTTCTATAAATTGCGGCCTGAAACTGAGTTGTAGGAATTTGTCAGTAATGGCAGACATACCGTTAAAGCTCGCGCTGCTGGCTAACTCAAAGAAGAGATCGCGTGTCGTTTGTGGAAATGCGGCAGTGGTATCAAGCAAAGCCAGACCCGTTACCATCTCGGGATTGCTTGCCGCTAGCTCCATCGCAATCATCCCACCAAGAGAGAGGCCAGCAAAAGTAGCACACTGGATAGAGAGCGCCGCGAGTAGACCTTTGAGGTCGGCAACATGTTTCGTCAGCGTATGTGCCCCGCTAGCTCGTTCAGAGGCTCCATGGCCGCGCAGATCATAGCTAATGATCTCGATTCCCGCAAACTGATCCTGGTCGAGACTCGCCCACAACCCCATACTGCTTGCCAGGCTATGAATCAGCACCAGTGGAGAACCTGATCCGCTCCGTTGTACTGTAAGATGAATTCCATTCGCTGCAACCTTTTCTTGTGTGCCGCTGGCAGTCTGAGTATCTTTTTTCGTCGTTATCGGTAGTTCGCTGCCCTCGATAACGGCAATCTTTCCTAACATGGCTCCGACTTCTAGTTCATCGCCTTCCTGGGCAAGGATGGTCAGCACACCGCTCGCGTCGGCTTCAATCTCGCTATTAAGCTTGTCTGTTTCAACCTCACAAATAGGTTCCCCGGCGCTAACGGTCTCTCCATTTTGCTTATGCCAGCGCACCACAACACCAAAGGTCATAGTCATGCCAAGTTTAGGCATAGTCACATCTCGCTCCATCGCGACTGCCTTTCTTTTGAAAAGAGAGAACTCGTGGTAAGGGCCAGAAGGAGCGACCTCGTCGTTGGATGCCTGATGCCATCGTCAATTATCACAACGGACATGCTCCATCCGGTCCCTATCACAAATCTATGAGCTAATGAGCACAAACTGCACGTACTGCCGCAACAATTTTCTCCGGGCTGGGAAGATAGGCATCTTCGAGTACAGGGCTAAACGGCACGGGCGCATGTGGTGGTGTGACGAGACCGACAGGAGCGCGCAGTGAGTTAAAGCCTTTACTGGCAACAATGCCTGCAATGTGTGTAGCCAGTCCACAGACAGGATTTGCTTCGTCGGCAATAACTAAATGTCCTGTTTTCGCCACTGATTGCAGGATGGTGTTCTCATCCAACGGAGAGATGGTGCGCAGGTCAACAACCTCGGCATCGATACCCCCTTTAGCAAGTTCATCAGCAGCCGCCAGGGCATAGCGTGCCGTCATGCTTGCACCAACTATCGTCACGTCTTTCCCTATGCGTGTGACAGCAGCCTGGCCGAGTGGCACAACGTATTCACCTTCGGGCATCTCGCCCTTAAGTTGGTACATTGCCAGGTGCTCACATACGATGACCGGGTTTCCATCACGTAATGCGGCTGTTAACAGGCCCTTGGTATCGGCGGGATTGGACGGTGCGACCACCTTGAGGCCGGGAATATGCGCAAACATGGGGTAAAGGACCATCGAGTGTTGTGCAGCGGCACGGAAGCCTCCGCCAATGATAGTACGAATGACGACAGGAATTGTGGCTTTCCCACCGAACATATAACGTATCTTTGATGCCTGATTCAGCATCGAGTCCATACAGCTTCCAATAAAGCTACAGAACATCAGTTCGGCTATGGGCACCAGTCCTGTAGCCGCGGCTCCGACCGCCGCCCCAATATAACCGGCCTCTGAAAGCGGTGTATCGCGCACGCGCTCACGCCCAAACTCCTGCACCAGTCCCTTGGTGACTCCAAATACGCCGCCCCATGCTTCGTCTTCTTCCAGGTGAGGCAAGGTTGCCCCGCCCGCGACATCTTCACCCATCAAAATCACACGCTTGTTGCGACGCATCTCCAGGCGGATCGCTTCGTTGACCGCCTCCGCTACGGTGACGGTTCTGGTCTGCATCTGTACTGCCATGAGTTATCCCCTTTGCATACCCTCTGTTCTAAACAGTAACGTAAACGTCGGTTGCGATTTCGGATGTTTCAGGATAGGGACTACTGTCGGCAAAAGTAACTGCATTATCGATACTTTGCCTGACACGAGCATCTATAGCGTCTAACTCTTCGTTGGTGAGCAGGTTCTGCTGCGTTGTCGTAGCGCGGAAGCTGGTAATGGGGTCGCGTTCCAGCATGCTTTGTTGTAGCTCATCTGTTTTGTACAACTGCTGATCGCCTTCAAAGTGACCATTGAAGCGATACGTTTTGCACTCAAGCAAGCTCGGACCACGACCACGACGTGCTCGATTGATCGCTTCCTGCGCAGCTTCATAGACAGCGAACACATCCATTCCATCAACGGAAGCACCGGGGATACCATAACTGGCCGCACGATCGCCAATGTTTTCGATCGCGCAGTGATAGGATGCGGGAGTGGACTCGGCAAAGCCGTTATTCTCGGCGACAAAAATGACAGGAAGCTTCCAGATAGAGGCAAGGTTGAGGGATTCGTGGAACGTGCCTTCCTGAGCTGCTCCATCTCCAAAGAAGCAGACACACACCTGATCGGTGCCCAGCACTTTCGCGGTAAGAGCGGCTCCACAGGCAAGAGGAGGGCCACCACCAACGATACCATTAGCTCCAAGCATGCCTTTACTGACATCTGCAATATGCATGCTTCCGCCTTTACCCTTGCACAAACCGGTAGCTTTGCCAAATATCTCAGCCATCATGCCTTCTATATCACAACCTTTGGCGATGCAGTGTCCATGTCCGCGATGCGTACTGGTGATCGTATCATCGTCTCTGAGGTGAGCCATGATACCAGTCGCTACGGCTTCTTCTCCAGCATACAGATGTACAAATCCAGGAATGCGCCCTTTTGCGAACTCCTCTTTAACTCGTGTCTCAAAGACACGAATGGTCACCATTGTCTCGTATAAGCGTAGAAGGGTGTCTTTGTCAAGCTGCATTGGTTCCTCCTTGTACGTGTCAGGCTCCTTTACCAGAACGACAGAAGCTACAAATAGACGCCTACGATTATCTGGGAGTTTCCTCCAATTTGTCTCTGAGGCACGCAAAAAACTGCCGAGTTTCTCAGCGGTCCCTTGTTGGAGATGTGTACCTACACTAGCAATTGTACCACCTACCCGGCTCACACTATCCGAAGGATCTGGGCAAAAGTGAAGACCATTCTCAACCAGGAACTGTCCGAGTTTCTGGCTGAGAATGGCCTGCTGTCAGGAGAGCCTGCATCTCTTCGGTTGGAAGAGTATTGCTGCTTCTTTCCTCAGAATTGCGATTGCTTTGCGGCTGTGCCCGTAAAATCGGGTGTCAGCGGTCTGGTACCTGCCGGTTGTTGCTTGCCGCCTGAAAGATAGCCTGCATGACTTTTGCGGCGCTCACGCAGCCGCGGAAACAGGTCCATAACGCGATCATAAGCGCGATACACACCGATTGCGTCATGTGAAGCAATTGCGCCTGTACGCAGATTCTCGTCCACCGTCAGGTCAGCGAATAACCGTCGACCTTCTAAAACCTGAGAGATGCCACGCTGGACAATCTGTGTAGTGTTGAGGCGGTCAATGCGCTCACCATCAAAGAGAATGGTACCGCGCACGATACTGGCTTTGTGCATATTGAGCAGTCCGGAAATGGCACGCATAATGGTCGTTTTGCCTGCGCCATTCACACCCAACAGTGCAACCACTGACCTATCCGGTACCTCTAGCGAGACTCCCTGTACCGCGGGGACAATGTTTTGATACGTTACTGCGATATCCTGGAGAACAAGCATAATATGTTTCCCTCGATGTCGACAACTACCCAAAATATGGTCAGTGTTTTGACATGGCTATTTAAAAGTCGCCTGCGTGGACCCGTAGAGGCATGCCTTGCGTGTGCCTTGTGGGTGGGGAGCAACACCCTTGAGCGACAAGGCATGCCTCTACGGGACGTTTGAATCGCCCCGGTGTTGTAATGTACGCTAGTGTAAATAGGTAACAATATAGTATACAATGTTTTCCACAGGTTTGACGTCGATTTGGAAGACCTACCTGGATATAGATTGTTTTCCATCCGCGAATGGCCGCTTGAAGCCACATCGTCGACAGTAACAGGTCTCGCCGTTGAGTAAGAGAGGTATTTTACAATTGGGGCATCTCCAACTGACGGGAGGAGGAACAGTAATCTTGCCTGATGATAGAGGCAAAAGGTCGGCACCCGTAAGCGGCACCAGGCGCTGAGATCTTACCTTCGGTGTTAATCGCATTGTTGCAAGCAGCGTCTCAGCCTGTTTAGTACGGCGTTTAGGGATAGCCTGGAGAATCTGGCTGGGATCTTGTTCGACGGGAACGACCTGTGCTAACAATCCCTGTGGAACTATAGAGCCGATGTTCTCTGGGGGAACCTCCAATGAATCTTTGAACGCAGATAACATGGTTTCCATTGTATTTGTCTTGTTCTGGACAGCTCTCCTCACCTGCCAGCGTCTGTGTAGTGACGGTACAATGCCTCTGGGGAGAAGCAGGATAATCACAAGCAAGAAACACCCAAAAAGAATCTGGTTGATACTGGCCGCGGTGGGACCGTACTGTTGGACCAGGTATGTTTGGAGCGGCTCTAACAGCAGTCCGCCTACAATGGGACCCGTCACACTTCCAATGCCCCCGAAAAACGTTATAGTGACAATGGTAATATCAAGGGTTTGATCGAATGCAGTAGCGGGAGTGATAAGCCCGGCGAAGTAGATGGCTAAAGCGCCGACCATGCCAGTAAAGACAGCGGAAAGCATATAAACTCCCAGCTTGTATCGGCCTGTATGGAGGCCAAGGCTGCGCACCCGGCCCTCATCGTCGCGGATGGCTAAGAGTATCAGGCCGTATTTTGAATGTCGTACCCACCATGAGACACCCGTGATCAGCAGCAGGAGTGCGAGTGCCGTGTAATAGAACGGCGTGTTATAGAAATCAGAACTCCAGGTTGGGAGCGGCAGGAAAATACCAGTAGTGCCATTGGTGATACTATGCAGATTATAAGCCAGCAATTGGAAGATAAAGAAGATGGCTATAGTGATGACCATGAATGTATAGCGTCGGGTGTGTAGTGCAATCCATCCAAGAGGAATGGCGAAAATGCCAGCGACCAGGCCCGCTAAAGGCAGTAAAAGGAAGAGTCCGTATGTTCCTGGAATATGCCAATCCTGACTTGCCAGTGCCAGGACGTAAGCTCCAAGGCCGTAATAGGTCGCGTGTCCCAGAGAGATGTAGCCAGTATAGCCTGAAAATATATTCCATGCGACTGCAACCCCTGTCAAGAGCAGAATTTCTACTGCCACGGAACTGGCAGACGGATCTCCAGTCAAGAAGGGAAAAATCAAGGAGAAAAGGATGACGGCGAACATAGGCGCCAGGGTTCTGAAATATTTCATTCGTTTTGCATCGCCCACAGCAGTCCTCAAGAGAAGATACTTGAAGATAAATCGGCTATGAAAAAGCCGCCGGGCTCTCCTTTATCAATCAGGTTATGATAGTATTACAAACCCATCCTTTAAACATCATAGCCAGCTTAGCGACGAAAGGCAAGAGAATACATGTCTCATGGGACAATTTGGGGAGAGTAGCAGCATCTTCACCTTCATTCTCACTTTAGACTGATTCTCTCGCGGGCTCGTCAGTCAAAAATGTGATATACTGGTCAATCCCTTTCAAGGGATGAGTACCCAGAAAGGAGGATTTATGGATAAGCAGAACATTGTTATCACATATAATGCCTTACCTGAGGAGAAAGCGCTGTTTCTTGAGATGCTGGGAGGCTTTGCAACGCTCACCTTTCTCAATGAGATATCACCTGCGCAGCGTGAGCAGGTATTGGAGGACGCCAATGTGCTCCTCTCGTGGAACTTTCCACGAGAGATCCTGCCCCAGGAATATAGCAGATTGCGGCATGTCACGTTCGTACAGCTCGTTACGGCAGGAGCTGACCACATGCCGTTTGCAGACCTGCCTTCACATATCACTGTAGCAAGCAATCCCGGCGCTTATGCAACTCCCATGGCCGAGCATATCCTTGCGATGACACTGGCACTGGCTAAACGACTGCTTATTGAACATCAGAAACTGATGGCGGGCGAATTTGATGAATATACACTCAACCGTTCTCTCTTTGGCACTACGGCAGGCATCATCGGCTTTGGGGGTATTGGGCGTGCAACCGCCAGGATCATGCGCGCTTTTAGCATGAAAATCTATGCGATCAATCAAAGCGGAACAAGCACCGAGCCTGCGGAATTCATTGGCACTCTGCACGATTTAGAGCACGTGCTGCGTACCTGCGACGTGATAGTGATTTCTTTGCCACTCACCAGGGCAACCAGAGGGCTCATAGGGAAAGATGAGCTTGCATGGATGAAGCCGGATGCCGTTCTTGTGAATGTAGCTCGTGGCGCTATTATTGACGAGGAAGCGCTCTACAACCATTTGAGGAACCATCCCACCTTTCTGGCAGGCATCGATACCTGGTGGATAGAACCGTCCCGAGATGGGATATTTCGCACGGAGTATCCCCTTCTAGAACTGCCCAATGTATTGGGATCTCCACATAATTCAGCCATGGTTTCCCAGGTTGTATTGGAAGCGGCGCGGCAGGCAGCCGGAAACGTCAAACAATTCCTCAAGGGGGAAAAGGCAATAGGGATTGTACGACCGATAGACTACCTGTGACCCGTAGTGGCAGGCCTTGCGTCTGCCGGATCGTTCCCGTAGTGGCAGGCAACATGCTCTGGCGTGCCACTCGGCAGACGCAAGGCCTGCCACTACGGGTCATTGAAGATTACTTCCTCGCCGTTACCGTACGCATAGGGGGAAAGTACCAGAAGTTACGTCCTGATACGCGCACACCCTGCAAGCCATCTGCCTGCAAAGCCTCACGGTACTCGTCAATGCAAAATATATCCATCAGAGCTACCTTGCCGCCTGGCTTGAGTACGCGTGCAATCTCGCGCATTGCCTGGCGGCGGCCCTCGCGACTTTCGATATTATGGACAGCTAAGCTGGCTACTACTGCATCGAAGCTGCTATCGGCGAAAGGGAGCGTACGCATGTCACCATCGTGCACCTCGACGCGATCAATTACATCCTCTGCCTGGGCGTTAGCGAGAGTAGCTGCTTTGCTATTGTTGCCCTGATCTATCTGCGACCAGAGATCAATGCCTACAGCCTTCCCCCGAGGCAGGCGCTTAGCTGCCCCGATAAGCAACAGCCCATGCCCACAACCCATATCGAGCACCGTTTCGTTGCCTCGCAGGTGCAACCCATCGAGAAGACGATCGCGTAGCCGCAGTTTACCGACCCTGCTTGCCCCTATGTAAGCCATTCCTTCCAGCGCGGAGAGCATACCAACAACGAATGTTGCAAGTCCAAGCCAGGAAATAAGTCGAGCAGTTGAGCTTTCTCGCGATTCCGATTGTCCCCATCCACGCATGAACACCCCTAGAAAAGCCAGGATTCCTCCCACAATGAAGTTTTCTAGTACCAACCCGGGTACATCCTGTCCGTAGTCTGCCTTTTGTTTGTTCTCTTGTGCCATTGTATTTTCCTCCATGATGTCATATTGTGACTTCGTGCCAGCGACTCTGTATTTGCAGACCAGTAGATGTTCTACCTTTATAAGGTATCCCTACCTTCTCATGTCCGGGTCAAATAAGGAACAGCACCTCACATCTGGCCCGACTTCTATCAAATAAAAATCAAAGAGAGGGATTGCTACTTCTGGACAACCGCCACGACCTCAATCTCAACCATCCAACCTTCTCTAACAAGCTTATTCACTTCCACAAATGTGGTGGCCGGTAGAGTATCGGCAAAATAGCGATTGCGCACCTCAGCAACCTTAGAGTATTGGGACATATCCGTGACATAGATATTTGCCTTAATGACATCGCTTAAAGCGCCACCGGCAGCCGCGAGAATTGTTTTAATCTGTTCGAAGACGAACTCAGTTTGCCTGGCTATGTCGTTCTCACCCACGAGATTACCGTGGGCGTCAAGCGCAATTTGCCCCGCCACGTAGATGAAAGCCGCATCGCCAATATCAACTCGGACAGCATGCGAGTACTTACTGACAGGAGGGGCAATAGTGTCGGGATTAATCAACGTCTTCTTCAAGCACTACTCCTTTTGTAAATGAGATGCATCCCCGTTTTTTAACGTTCCCTGGTCAGTGTATCTGATGCCTGACTCCTGGAGAGTGTTCCGCCAAAGAACAGGCGGCTCATTTCAGGATCTTTCAGAACATTTTGCGCCGTGCCTCGCATACGTACATTCCCGCCTTCCATCACTACTCCATGGGTGGCGATGGACAGGCCCGCACGCACATTCTGCTCGACCAGCAGGACCGTTGTGCCCGCGCTATGCATTTGCATAATGGCTTCAAACACCTGGGCGAGCGTCTTCGGGTCCAGACTCATCGAGGGCTCATCTACCAGCACTAGTGTCGGATCAAGCATGAGGGCACGGGCAATCTCGACCTGGCGTTGCTGACCACCCGATAGGTTCCTTGCCTGTTCTTTGGCCCGTTCCTTGATGATTGGAAACTTCTCCTCGATCTGGCGCAGGCGCCGCTCGATACGGCTGCGCTCTCGCAGGAGTTGTCCACCCAGCTCCATATTCTCCCGTACGGTCATATCAGGGAACAGGCTGTGCTCCTGCGGGATCTGTGCTATGCCCAGTTTCAAAATGTTGGGAGCCGACATGCCACCAATAGGTCGACCTTGGAAGGTGATGGTTCCCCGGCTCGGCTTCAACAAACCGCTGATTACCCGCAACACCGTCGATTTGCCGGCTCCATTTGGGCCGACAATGCAGGTGAGCGATCCTTTCTCTACTTCGAGATCTACCCCTTTGAGAACATCTCCCCCACCATAACCCACAAAGATATGTGTTAACTTCAGCATAGCTCATGCTCCTAAATAGGCATCCAGTACTGCTGGATTCGCACGTACCACATCGGGGGCTCCCTGGGCGATAGTTGTCCCGCGATGCATCACGTTCACCGTGTGGCACAGGCCCATGACAAATTCCATATTGTGTTCAACGACCAGGAAGGTGATGCCTTTTTGTTCGTTGAGTGCGCGAATATGGCGTGCCAGTTCGTTGATCATGGTGGGGTTTACCCCTCCTGCTGGCTCGTCTAACAGGATCATCCGTGGTTGGGCCACCAGGATGAGGGCGAACTCCAGCAATTTCTTCTGTCCATAAGAGAGATTGCCTGCTGACTCACCTTTGAGCTTTGTGAGACCTACGAAGTCCAGTAAGTTCAGAGCCTGGCGTTGCTCTTGCGATGGCCCCCAGTGTTTCAGCAACCCTTGTATGCCCCCTTTGCGCGGGATGGCGACATGCATGTTCTCGAGTACAGTAAGGCGAGGGAAGACGCGTGTCAGTTGAAATGTCCGGCCTATGCCCAGCCCGAATACGCGGTCGGGCTTGTTCCCGGTGATGGCTCTTCCATCGAAGCGAATCTCGCCTGAGTCTGCCTGCTCGTAACCGGTAATCACATTAAACAGGGTCGTTTTGCCTGAACCGTTGGGGCCGATCAACCCTGTGATGGTGCCCTGTTCAACGGTGAGCGAACAGGCATTAAGTGCCTGAATTCCCCCAAAGGATTTGGAGACAGTACCTACTTCTAAGAAGCTCATTGTGTCACCCTTCCCCTCTTTCTACAAGGATGGCTCGTTCCTGGCTCGCAGGACTGGAAACATGGATGTCCTTTGCGCGAGAAGCCTTCCTGGCTGACCACTTCACCCGTAGCGATGGTATAATGCCACGGGGCAGGAAAAGCAAGATTACCAGAAGGAGCGCGCCAAACATAACCAGGTTCAGGCTACTTTCCCCAAACTGCGAGGTCAGGAATTGTTGGAGCGGCTCGGTCAGTACTGCTCCAACAAGCGGACCCGCCAGCGTCCCCAGTCCGCCAAGGAACGCCATCATGGTTATGTTAACATCCACAATCGGATCGAACGTGAATTGAGGATAGATAATGCCAACATAGTAAGCGAACATAGCTCCTGCCATACCGACAAAGAACGCAGAGATCACGTATGCCCCCAGTTTATAGGAGGCTGTCTTCACACCGAGACCGAACGCGCGATCCTCGTCATCGCGGATCGCCAGCAGTCCCAATCCATATTTCGAGTGGCGTATCCGCCACGAAATACCGATGGCCAGTAGCAACAAGGCGAGAGCGACATAGTAGAAAGGCAAATCGAAGAAGTCGCTACTCCATGGTGGAACAGGTATAAAGATCCCGGCTGAGCCATTGGTGATGCCTCTCAGATTGTAGGCCAGCAGTTGGAAGATGAACATGAGCGCGATAGTAGTTATGCTAAAGGCATAGCGACGCACACGTAGTACTATCCATCCCAATGGGATAGCGAACGCGACTGCGACCAGTCCCGTCAGAGGCAGGAGCAGAAAGGGGAGATACCCACCCGGGATGTTCCAATGCTGACAGATCAGGGCAATTGTATAGGCACCTACACCGAAATAGACGGCGTGACCAATAGAAATGTAGCCCGTATACCCTGAAAAGATATTCCAGGCCGTCGTTGCCATCGCGAAGATCAAGGTGAAGATGGCCATCGACGTAATAGCAAGATTGGGGGAGAGCAGTACCGGAAACACAAGTACCAGTAATAGTAAAGCAAGCAGTCCCAACGTTCTGAGTTTTTTCATTGTTTCCTTCCTTCGAGGCGTCCAAAAAGTCCCTGAGGGCGGAATAGTAAGAGTGCCACAAGTAAAACGAAGAAGACTGTGCTCGACCAGACAGGAGACCAGACAAGAGCCGTTACGTCTCCAATGATAACCATGACCAGGGAGGCAATGAGAGCACCCCGCAGACTACCCATCCCACCCAACACGATAATCACCAGCAGGCGGTAGATCAGGTCATAGGAACTGGCGGGGTTAAAGGAATTTGTGGCACCGAACGCCATGCCTCCCGCGGCTGCCAGCGATACACCAATACCGAAGGTGATGGCCTGTACCTGTTCCACATTGATACCGATAAGGGATGCGGCTGTACGGTTCTGCATCGAGGCTCGCAGCCTGCGGCCAAAAGTAGTTCGATAGACAAGCAAGTAGAGAGCGCTTAACAGCACGACACTGAGCAGGAATACAAAGATATAAATGTAATTGAGGTAGAATCCACCAATCGGTAATGCCGCATCGATGTACCAGGCATGGATTTGTACCATGTTTGTAGTAAAGAAGTATCCCAGCACTCCCTCAATGATGAGAGCGATGGCAAAGGTCACCAGGATAGAGAGCGTAATTCTGTCCCACTTGAGCCTGCGAAGGAAGGCCCATTCGAGCAGCACACCGAGAACAAACATGGCCGGCATAGTAACGAGAAGTCCTACAAAGAGGTCAATGTGCAGGGATCGCTCCAGCACGAAGCTAAGATAGGCGCCCAGGATGATCAGAATGCCATGTGCGACATTGATGATGTCCAGCACGCCAAAAATCAAAGTTAACCCTGATGCCATGAGAGCGTAGATACCACCCGTCAGGATTCCCAGAATGACCCCGTCGATGATGAGTGTCACAACAATACCTTTCTAGCAGCACGATCATCGCACGCATTCAGTTATCCTGTAATGCGTGCGATGATCGTAGAGCGAGAGATGCTACCCTCTGGCTCCATTACCGTGTGAGGAGCTAAGACGGCCATGCAGGCTTGGGATACTCCAGGTTCGCCTGTGCCTGGGAGCCGGGGTACACAGGAATCACCTGGCCTTTCTGCCATTGGAACAGGTAAGCGATTGCCAGGCTGTTCTCCCCATCAGGAGCAAACTTCACCGGCCCTTGCAGGGTCTGAAATGTGCCAGCGTGTAACGCAGTCATGACCTTCGCGTTATCCAGACTATTTACCTGGTTGACGGCCTGCTGCAAGACTTGACCCACGGAGAACCCCTGGACCGAATCCGAAGCGATATCGCCGGGAGCGCCACCAAACTTGGCAATGAAATCATGGACAAAGGTATCGTTCTGGAAGGTCTTGATGGTGGGCCACCACCCGCCGTTCGCGACGAGCAGTCCCTCGGCTTTCTGCTTCCCCCCGAGAGCATTGGAAAACGCAGAGCCCTGATCAGGTCCAGAAGTAGCAATAATCAGCTTGGGATTGTAATGCTGCGTCATAAAGTACTTCAAATAGGCAACGGTATCCGCCAGACCATTGGTACCCAGAATCACCACATCCGCGTGTGAGGTCACCACCTTCTGGGCGAGAGGGTTAAAGTCTGTATTTTCTGCCGGGTAGATATTGTAGAGGGCAGTCGTAAGTCCACCCTGCTCTAAGGGCGCCCTGACGCTGGTGACCTGGCTCTCGGTGAAAGGGCCATCCGAACTGGTATAGGCTACAGTCTTCGGTCTTATATCTGAGGGTAAAGACAGGACATAGTGGACCAGACTTGCCATGTATTTCGATGCCGACAACGAAACAGTAAACATATTGGTCAGACCATGTGTGAAGTCCTGCGGAGAGGTCCCGGTGCCATTTATCAGAGAGTAGCCATGACGGGCGGCAACTTCTGCCCCTGCCACTGTAAAATCATCGTCGAATGGCCCGAGGACGAAACTGACGTGATCAGCGGAGATCAGCTTTTCGTAATTGGTTCGCGTCTGATCGGGCTTCGTGGCGTCGTCATAGATGATCAACTGAACCTGGTGGCCAAGTAGACCACCGCCTTTATTGATCTCGTCCTGCCAGAGCTCGTATCCCTGCTTAAACGCCAGTCCATCAGCCGAACTATCGCCTGTGAGTGACAGCGAGATCCCAATTTTTATGGGTCCTGCGGTTTGGGTGGTGTTATTGTTGCTGCTTTGTGTACAGGCGCTCAGGCCCGCAAGAGCCATGATGATACTGAGCACGAGCGAGAAAACGTTCATTTTCCTGGGAAATATTGTAGAACGTGTCAACAAGCCTTTCCTCCTTCTTCTTTCGTGTAAAACTATGCTGGAGCGTCTCATATGTCGCTCCACCTCCTCTTTTTCAATACAAACGAACAAAAAATAAGGATAGTTAGATGTCTGGGAAAAACAACTCCGTTAATTATGTTAAGAACGCATTTCCCAGACACCACCTCTACTAGACTTTTATACTGTACCAGAAGTAGATGTGTTTCACAAGATCACCCATTATCCACGTTCCCGAGAAAAAGGAAATTTGGGGATAATGCGTGCATTGGTTTTTTTATTGTCTGTCCTCTCTTCTAGCTTGCTGATTATTCCCAGGACGCCTGAGCGGTGAAGGGAATGGTCGTGACTGCGACGCGTCAGATCGTTGTTGCTGTGGCCACGACTGGTTTGGAGCGGGGGACCAGCCATTGTCGTTGTCGTTCCCCTGTCTTCCAGCTTGATGTGGGGTAGATGGAGGATACGCTCTGCCATTGGCTCCAACAGGTGCAAGACGAGCACTGCTTTCAATGGCCGCTGGTTGCGCTTTATCAGGGAAGTGGCGTAAGCCTCCACTCCCAGACAGCCGCTTCTGGTACAGCTCCTCAGGGGTCACCGTCACAGTGCCCCTCGGGGCATTGTTGTTGAGATGCTCATGAACCCTGAAAGCATCTACCGATGCCAGCAACTCCGCTGCTAAGCGTGCCAGGCGCCCCATATCTCGTGCCGTCTGACGGGTACTCATACTACTCTGTTCGGTCGAAGCATTTACTGCTCGCATATTGTGCACCACTGCACTTGATGACTGCAACTGCTGGTCAGCCAACTGGTTGATAGATTCAATTTCCTGCGCCTGGCGTTCAACGACGCCGAAGATGGAAGCCAGTGATGAGCCAGCTTCCTCAGCCAGTTTTGCTCCTATAGAGGTTTCACGTTCCGTATCCTGTACCGAAACAGCCACTGCCCCGATCTCTTCACGAACGCTGTGTAGGACGCGTCCAATCGAACTGGCCTCTTCTTTACACCGTTCTGCCAGACGCCGAATGTCTGCTGCGACTGCAGCAAATCCTTTGCCGTTGTCACCCGCCATAGCAGCCTGAATTGAGGCGTCCAGGGCCAGGCGATTCGTCTGGTACGCAATAGCGGTGATAACTTCAGTAATGTTCGTGATAAGTTTGGAGTGTTCTCCCAGTGTGTGTACCTTGCCAGATGTATTCTGCACGTATGTCTGTATACGTCCCATCCCTTCGACTGTCTGTTGCACGGCATTGCGTCCGCTTTCCGCAGTCCTGCGTGCCTGGTGTGCAACTCCGTACAGGATCTGTGCTCGTTCGGCTACCTGGCGGCTCGCATTTGCCATGTGCTCTACTTCGGTCGTCGCTGTTGCAATCTGTTTGATTTGCGCATCTGCTGACTCCACCAGTTGATGCATGCGTCCGTAGGTGATGGTCGTGGAGTTTTCGACCTCGTGTGCGACCCTTTTGACGCGCACGATCAGGCCACTGAGTTCCTCTACCATAAAGTTAAATGAGTCTGCCAGGACGCCCAGGGCCCCTAGCGAGACTTCTGCCTGCACGCGCAGATCGCCTTCACCCACACCGCTCACCTCGCCCACCAACTTTTCAGCTTGCGCTTGCAGGTCTTCATGCTGGGACTGTACTTCTTGATAGAGGCGCACAATATTGTCCAGCATACTGTTCATCGAATTGGCCACCAGGTTGATTTCGTCACGACCGACTATCTCAGCGCGCGCATTCCTGTCTCCCTGGGTAATGCGTGTGGTCAGTGCTGCAAGGCGGCGCAGCGGGAAGGTAATGGTGAGGTTCACGAGCCAACCAGTGATTAACACAATCAAAGATGTCAGGAGAACGGCGATGATAGTGGCAATAACGACAGGTTGGGTGACAGAAGGTCCAACAGAAGTCACGGTTTTTCCCATTGCCACGGCGTCGTCCGCAACTCTCTGCCAGTCATTATGAAGATTGGTGAAGATGAAATTGGCGTGCCAGAGAATGTTATATGCCTGTCTGTATTTCGTAGACAGGATGTCTGGAGGAAACGTAGCAGGATGCCCCTGTACTGAAGGGTCGAGCGAGTCGAGGAGTTTGACCTCCTGCTCTTGCTGTGCGGCGTATTGGTCCCATAGACCCATCTGGTTTGTCGCAACTTTTTGAAGTGCATCTTGCTGGTCAGTAATAATCCCTGGTCCGGTCGCGGGGTTGTCGTTGATGAGAATTGAACGAATGGAGCTCATGTTGGGAGAGGTGACGAGATTGAAATTTGTTTGATAATTGTCCAGAGACTGGTCAAACTCAGCTTGACGAGCCGCAATGTCAGCACTCACCAGTCCACCGGCGTTCACCAGGGAGGGATCTGTCACGCTCCCCGATAGACTGGCAAAGATCTGGTTGAAACGAGTCTGTAGGAGTGCATTCATAGTGTTGAGATTGGTTTGTTCTTGCGATGCCAGGCTTTGTGCGTCAAAACTCTTTTGTACAGCCAGGCTACGCGTAGTGAGCGAGGCAACGTAAAAGTTGCCCAGCAAAATAATGACAATAGCAGGAATAGCCGTTGCTATTGCAAACGATGTAAAGAGGCGACGAAAAATAGGTATATTGCTCAATAATCTAACCATATCAGCTTCAATCCCTTCTCAATGGGAACTCCCATCTGGAGGTGCTCTTTAGAATGGCGTCTCCCGGATTCAGCATCAGGACACGATGAAGCCGACGACGCCCTGTCCCCACAGTTGCTCGGGTGTGCGCTCACCTCAACGGTGCTTGCGTCTCCTCGTAGAGAGCTAACCGGGCGCAGTATAACACAAGATTAGCCACATAAATAGATTCTCCCCAAAAAGTACCCTGGTTGTTGAAAGATAACAGGAGTAATAACTGTCCCTTTTCGTCTTAAACCAGTCGACGGAGACAGCAGCCTTCACACCCGGATTTTCTGGTCGGTGATCCAGGCTCGAAAACACCTTGTGATGGTGATTGCGAAAGCGCCAGCCTTTATCATTATCTGTCAATCAAAAACATATCCCCAGATTTACATAACGCTATTGTATCAAGAACTCGCCGGGGGATGCCATTAAATAGGCGTTAAAAAACTGAACTTTTTGTGTCACAATAGAATCTTAAGTATCCCCTTAACATTTGTTCGCAGAGTTCGTCGCCAGAGCACACATAGATAAGGGGTAGAATTGAATCAGGAAAGTCAGTCTCGATCATCATCTTCGTGTCATGTTCGTCTTTGAACGCTTCTTCTCCTCTTCCTCAAGTCGACGCTGTTGTCGGATATACTGGATGGCCAACAGTGTCGCCCCGATCACAAAGACAATCGCGATTGCAGCACATACCGCTATAATGATCCATAACTGGCTGATCACTTCTTACTCCTTTCTATAGATCATTGGAACACGAAAGTATTCACTTCACATGTTAATCTCATCTTCTTGCTTTGTCTATCAATTTTCCATAAAATTCTTTTCGTGAGCGGATGAATGTTTGTGTTCATCGGTACCGGACTCTTTTGCTACGTGTGGTAGAGATCAAACTTTTTCTGCGTTCATTTGTATGCCGGGTCCATTCTGCTACGAGGGGAGTATTCATATTCCCATTTATGCCATTACACAAAACTCGGTATGGTGTCGATTTAATAAACATACACGAATATAGATACCTTTAGTCATTAGCTACATTGAATTTAAGGAGTCATAGCTCTATGTATTCTTCACGACGAGGATCCTCTCGTCTTGCTCTCACGTATGGCGTAGGATTTTTCCTTGTGCTCGCCATCAGTCTTGCTAGCATGGGCCATGACGCCTTTGCCTTTCCTCTCACATCGCGTTCTTTGCAAGGAGTTGCAAAACAGACAGCGGCACCATCCAACACTGCCGTAACTACCTACAAAGAGGATAATTCCCGTACGGGCAATCATACGACTGAAACTATTCTCAATACGAGTAATGTGAATCAAAACAACTTTGGGAAACGTGTCGTCTATCCTATCGATGGACAGACATATACTCAACCACTTTATCTTCCTGACGTTTCGATCGGAGGAGCAAGTCATAATGTGGTCTACGTCACGACCGAGCACGATAGTGTCTATGCTTTCGATGCTGACCAGACCGATGCAGTGGCACCTCTCTGGCATGACAGTTTCATTAATCCGCCCACGGTGGTCTCGCCTTCTAACACCGATCTATCCTGTAACGATACAGTACCGGAAAACGGTCTGACCGGAACTCCCGTCATCGACCGCGGCACCGGGACGCTCTACGTGGTTGTCCTGACGAAGGAAAATGGCTCGTATGTCTATCGTCTCCACGCGCTCGATGTCGAGACTGGTAATGAGAAGCCCGGCAGTCCCACGGTGATTCAAGCGACGGTTTCAGGAACTGGAGCAGGCAATGTTGGTGGGAAGATTACGTTTAACCCACAAACAGAACGGCAGCGCGCGAGTCTCGTCCTGGCTAATAACAAAGTCTATATCGGTTGGGGTTCATTCTGCGACAATGATCCATATCATGGCTGGATCATGAGCTACACTTACAATGGATCACAGTTCCAGCAGGTCAATGTTTACAATGATACAGCAAACTCGATACGTGGGGGAATCTGGGGAGCGGGTGGAGCCATCTCTGCTGATAGTAAGGGCAACATCTATTATGTGAGCGGTAATGGTGGCTTTGATGCTAATACAGGCGGATCGGATTATGGGGATAGCTTTGTCAGGCTCAATGCTAACCTCCAGGTGCAGGACTACTTTGCTCCCTTCAACCAGCAGTGCCTGGAAAACGAAGACGCCGATCTCGGCTCGGGGGGACCGTTGCTTCTGCCCAACCAGAATCGGATCATCAGTGCGGGCAAGGAAGGGCGCATCTATGTGCTCAATACGACCAATCTGGGACACTATACTACCATTGCCAATCCTTGCAGCAACCAGAGTCTCACCAACGTAGATAAAATTGTCCAGGAACTGCCCCAATCGACCATCGGCGGACTCTACAGCAACGCTACTTATTGGAGTAATGCCAGTGGTCAGCAGTTTGTCTACTTTGCAGGAGCCAATGATAGTGCCAAAATGTTCTCACTGAATAGCAATGGGACGCTGGCTATCTCTCCCTCTTCGCGCACACCGCAAACCTTCGGTTTTACAGGAGGCAATCCCACCGTTTCCAGCAATAACGGGGCAACCGGTAGCGGGATTCTCTGGACGCTAGATCCAACGCCTGCTCTACGCGCCTATGATGCAACGAACCTGGGCAAACAACTCTATAGCAGCACGCTGAGTTCCGCACGGGATGGGTTGGATAGCTATGTGAAGTTCAGCGCCCCAACTGTAGCCAACGGTGAGGTGTTTGTTGGGACCAAGACCAGTCTCGCTATCTTTGGGCTACTCTCAGCGCCTCCAGACCCGACACCTACGCCCACGCCTACGGTGACACCCACACCCACGTCTACGGCAACACCCACACCAACACCAGATGCATACAACAATACTGCTATCAGTCATGACGATGCAACCACGACGGCTAACTATGATGGAGCGGGCAACAGCTATTCTGCAGAGGCTCTGGGGGCGGACGGGATCACTCCTGGGGGGATAGTAACTGCCGATGGTTTTGCCTTCACCTGGCCTGGTGTCAGCGCAGGCACGTCTGACAACTACCTGGCTAATGGACAGAAGATCGCTATCACGCCCATCGGACAGGCAGACCACCTGGGAGTGCTGGGATCAGCCGTCAATGGAGCAACCAGTGGCATCGCGACCATTACCTATACCGACGGCTCAACACAGACCTTCACACTCGGCCTGACCGATTGGGCTACATCAACCGTTTCCTTCGGAAACACGGTCGTGGCAACAATGCCCTATCGTAATACTAAAGGTGGGCAGCAGTCGCTTACCACCAACCTGTTCTCTACAAGTGTCGCTTTGCAGGTGGGCAAGACGGTGCAGAGTGTCACATTGCCGATCACAGTGACCGGTGGACAACTCCACGTCTTTGCCATCAGTGCCAGCTCGTTGAAGGCCCCCATCTATAACAATGTGGGTATCACCGACGATGGCACGATCAATCCTGGCTTCAATTCGGATAATGGCAATATTGCTCCCGGTAACTATGATGGAGCGGGCAACAGTTATTCGGCACAGGCGCTCCAGGCACTCGGCATTACTCCCGGGTGGCCAGTAACAACCAATGGTTTCACCTTCACCTGGCCCAATATCACCGCGAGTGAAGCGGACAACTACCTGGCTAAAGGGCAGACGGTCGCTGTCACACCAGTCAGTCAGGCAGACCACCTGGCAGTGCTGGGATCGGCAGTCAACGGAGCGGCCAGTGGCACGGCAACCATTACCTATACCGACGGCTCAACGCAGACCTTCACGCTAGGCTTTACTGATTGGACTACGAAAACCATCTCCTTCGGAAACACGGTTGTGGCAACAATGCCCTATCGCAATACCAAAAGCGCAGCAAAGCAAACACTCTCCACCTTCCTGTTCTCTACAGGCGTTGCCTTGCAGACGGGCAAGACGGTGCAGAGCGTCACCTTGCCAGCGGCGGTGGCGGGTGGACAACTCCACGTCTTTGCCATCAGTACCAGTTCGTTGACGGCCCCCATCTATAACAATGTGGGTATCACGGATAATGGCAATGTCGGTCCAGGTAACTATGATGGAGCCAGCAACAGCTACTCAGCGCAGGCGTTGCAAAGCGTCGGACTTAATGCAGGGGACAATTCATTCGATCCGACCAGGACGGTCGTGTTCACCTGGCCCGGCGTTCCTGCTGGCACACCAGAGAATTACCTGACGACCGGGCAAGTCATTCCAGTGACACCGGCACCGAATGCGAGCATCCTGGCGTTCCTGGGATCCTCGGCTAATGGGCCATCTTCTGGAACGGCCACCATCACGTACAGCGATGGCTCAACGCAGACCTTCACACTAGGCTTCAGCGATTGGACCCTCAATGCCGGTAAAGCGACGCCTTCCTTTGGCAACGCGATCTCGTATGCCTCACCCTATCGCAGTAACCCTCGTGCGGCTGGCGGGCGAGAAACGATCAAGACCTATGTCTTCTATGCCAGTGTGAACCTGCAAGCAGGCAAAACCATTGTAAGTGTAACACTGCCGAAAACGGTGGCTGGCGGACAACTCCACGTGTTCGCCGTTACCACTAAATAGTAGGGGCTCCCCTTGCGGGGCCCTCTGGGGGCGGATCTATTGGCTCCCAGGGCCCCCGCAATGCAGACCCCTACGTTCACCCATCACGGAACCAGCGTCAGTGGTAGCAGTTGGAGTGCATTTGTTCCCTTCGTGGTGGTGACCGTCCTGGGCGCATGGAGAACCTGCACGGGGAGTCTGGCCTGTACATCCATTATTGCACTGGTTGGTTGAAGCAACGGCTCAAGTGCAAGCGCAATGTGAGCAGGCCCGCCTGGGAGCGCCAACCCCCGCAAAGAGAAAACGCGACTCGTCAAACTTACGATCGTTCCGGGTCTCCAGGTGGTGGTCTGGCACCAGAAGAGCGGAGGAATATCTCTACTCACAAAATGCTCGTGGCCGTTCTTATCAATGAGCAAGATGACCAGTTGGAGCGGCGTTTTTATCGGGCTCCTCACCTGCCAGGAAGTCGTGACTGACAGATAGGACGTTGAGATGCTCAGCCTGGCGGGCACCTTCAACGTAAAGTCGATCAGATTCAGAGCTGCAGAAGAGGTACCAGGCTGAGAAAATGTGACCTGGAGTGCTGGCCCAACATGAGTGGGTGAAGAAGTCATAATATAGGAACAGAAAGGTGCTGGCAAGTTCGGCGCCAGCAGGCCAATATCCGTCGCGTTCGTTGGTTGCAACGGCATGTGTGAAGAAATACCAGGAGCGGGTAGCTCGTGCTTGAGAAGCAGATATCCATCCCGAGCGGCAATAACTCTATAGCTGCCGCTGAACAAAAGCTTTTTCACTTCTCGAATGTAATCCAATGAGTGCACAAACGGATAGATATCGCTGGTCACATCGAGCAAGACATAATTGGCGACAGTGTCAGCATAGGGGAAAAGATAGATAGTGGCACGGTGGCTGATATGTGGGACAAGCGACGATTGGGCCGAGACTGAAGCAGTTGGAGGAAGATCTTTCAGGATTGATTGTGCCAGTGAGGTATGTGTCGAAGGCTGAGGCCAGACAAATCCCTGTGAAAATGGCATCGTGGCATGAATGGCGTCTGCCCGTGCCGTGTTGAAGAGGATATATCCTGTCAGGAGCAGCAGAAGACCTGTGCGTTTTGTCAGCCGTACGTGGCTCCGCAGCCAACGTGCGGCTCTCAGGTCTGGTTTTCCCTGAGAGACCTTTATGAGGTCTGCAAGCCTTTTTGATCGTGCCTCGATGGTGGAGGAAAGACTCTGGAGGAGCACGAGCGCCTCAATGACCGCAAAGATGAGGATAGGAACGATCTCTGCGTTGTATTGAAAGAGACCACTGTACATTTGAGAATCCGTGCTGAGCAGATTGAGAGCCAGTGATGGCAGAGCCAGGAAGAGAATCCATGGGGCTAGCAAGACAAGGTAGCCAGTTGGAGTAAGCAAGGTACGCAGATAGAATAGATGGTTCTGTTCAAGAAGGTGCTGCTTTACCAGCGCGACCGGGTGGAGTAGCAGAGTGCGCACAATCTGTCCAGGGCTATTTCCCAGGTAGGCGTAGCGAGACGTAAGCAACGAGTGACCGCTGGGACTGAACAAATGGATCATGAGCAGGCTGATGCTTACCCAGGCAAAGGCCAGGATTGTGAGTGCAAGCCCGCTGCGCCAACGATGTTGAAACACACAGGACCAGAGACCAAGTAAAGCAATAATGCCCGGTATCTCCTCTTTACAGGCCATCGAGAGGAGTGCAAACACAAAGAGCCAGGCGGTGCGGCGTGTGTAGAGGAAATAGAGCGTAAAGAGCAGGAACGAGGCGGTAAAGGTCACGGCATGAAAGTCGAAGACGGTGGCTTGCTGTTGAGCTGGATACAAGAGGTACAGGACCGCACAGGCCGCCCCTGCCCCTTCGTTGCGCAATCGCAGACGCGCAAGCCAGAAGGCGGGGAAGGCTCCGCTGGCGACAATGAGTGTTTGGATGACGAGCAGAGTCTTTGGAGAGGGGAAGAGCAAGTAGAGCAGAGACACGGGAAGCAAGACAGGTTCAAAGTGAATGGCAAAGCGGGAGATACCATCGAGACGATAGCAATTCGTATCACTCATACTATTGCACAGTGTCTGGTGGAGGAATTGTCCATGCAGGGTATTCCAGATCGCCTGATCCATGATGCCCAGGTCTTCGGCATGGGTCAGGTAGGCATCCTGTAGCCTCGTCAAGTAAAGGATGAAGAACCCTGCAAAGAGCAGGGTGACCAGGATCACGAGCGCCGTTGCTCGCCAGAACGCTCGCGTATGCGCCATGGGAGCAGGCGCTGGATAGAGTACAGGTTGCATGAAGCGCTGGAAGAAGTGAGAGCAGTGCTGGCCCCAGAATACATTCATCGTTCAATATCCTTCTTGAAAGAGTGCTCGGTTGCATTGACCCGCGTCATACCATGCCTCATCGCTCGTAGGGGTCGGCCTTGCGGCCACCCATAGGCGTCAAGGGAACAAGGGCTGAGGTTCTGGTCGAGCCGCTCCCAGGGCGGGGGCAAGCCCCGCCCCGACGAGAGGAAAACAGGCCACCCTTTTCCGTAGGGGCTTGCCCCCGCCCTGGGAGCCATCTCATCGCCTCCACCTGTTTCCTTCACTTGACGCCTATGGGGTCGGCCTTGCGGCCACCCGCGGATCCATTTATGGACCGGGAGCCATCTTTTGAGTCTGTGGGTGGACCCAAGGCCTAGAGCTTTCGAATAGTCCTGTCATACCAGATAGTTCTCTTTATGTAGATTAGTCCTTCACTATAAGTTAATAAGAGAAAAACTGTCTTCTGGTGCATGGCGACGGAGCAGGAAGAGTTGCTGACCGAACCATTATATATTTCTCTAACGATGGAGCAAAGTACGGCGGGGGGAGGATAGGACTTCCGGGTTGTTGGGTAACTCTCCTGAAAGTTTAGCTTCCTTTTGTCTGCCACTAAAAAGCGAGCGATCAATCGTTTAGATATTGAAAGCCAATGCTAAAAGCCCTTTCTTCTCAGCAAAGGATGTGGTATTATTGCATTTAATCTTCCATTCATAAAAGAGCGGTCCGAAGTCCCATGGTCCCTTTCAGCAGTTATACGTGTTGTGAAATGGCTGCCCGGGCTCAACCTTCGGCAAACGCGACAAAGGTCAACTCTGCCCGGTGTGATTGCCATAGCACGCGACGAGGCGAGGAGGGAACAATGTCACTCATCAAATTTCTCTACCGTAACCTGAAAGGGTTTCGTTTTCTGGTTGTACTTGCCATCCTGGTGGCGATCGCCCAGGTCAGCTCCGATATCATTGCACTCCAGCCGCTCAAATGGATTCCGAGCAAGGCCCAGAACCCCGGAAACGACCCGGCCTGTAACCTTCCGTTTCTTGGGCTCAATGATAATCCCGGATTACTTGATATTTTCGACACGCCTAGACTTGACCCATCGCTCACCCCACCTGATGGAAGCCACGTGGCTGTACCACCGCCGACGTCACCCTGTCCGGCGGATCCGGCGAAACCAAAGACCTTTATCACCCCTGACACCACTCATCATAGCGTGATTGGCGTAATCGTCTTTTCCGTGATCGTGCTGGTCGTCTTTGCTACCTTGAGCGCGCTGCTGGTCTACCTTGATCTCTATCTCGCCGCGTATATTGCGCAAAACTTGAGTGAGAGGTTACGCAAGCAGCTCTTTGAACATCTGCAACGCATCTCGTTGGACTGGCACGGCAAGCAGAAGAAGGGCGATCTCGTCCAGCGCATTACGGGCAATATTGTCGACATTGAAAAATTTGTCACTGATGGCCTGGTCGACTCGCTGGTCAGCGTCTTCACGCTCGGTGGGGTTGCCGCCGTCATGCTGTTCTACAATGTCTCCTTTACTGTTCTCTCCCTGGCTATCGTTCCCGCGCTCTTCGTGATCGTCCTGTACTACACACGGAACATCAAGGCAGCCGCCAAAAAGCAGGCGAAGTCCGCCGGGCAGGTGGCGGATGTCGCCTCCGAGGACATCAATGCCATCACGGTGATCAAAGTATTTACGCGCGAGGAACGTGAGGATATGCGTTTTGGAGGCCGTGTGAGCGAGAGCAAAGCCGCGGGATTGCGTGCTGGCGGCCTGCAGGCCCAGTTCACTCCCCTTGTTGCTCTCCTTGTTGCGATCGGCACTGCAACGATCGTTGGTATAGGAGGATATGTCGCGGCGGGTAATCCCTTCGTCGCCGGTCCTTTTCAGCTACAACCCGGCATCATCGATGCTGGTTTAATTATCTCGTTCCTCTTCTACCTCAAGTTACTCTACCAGCCCCTGCGTGATCTCTCGAAGTTGACCAACCTTGCGAACGCTGCCTCAGCAGGCGCAGAACGCATTCAGGAGGTGCTGGACCAGGCCCCAGAAGTAATTGAGAGTACGAGTCCTTACCAGGGGCCGACAAAACTGCGCGGCGATATCGTCTTTGACAATGTCTACTTCGGCTATTCACCGGAACGTCCCGTGCTCACGGGCATTAACCTGCACATCCCTGCCGGGAGAAGAGTGGCATTGGTGGGACTGTCTGGCGGTGGCAAAACCACGCTGGTCAAGTTAATACCCCGCTTCTATGAGATCCAGCAGGGCTCTGTGAGAGTTGATGGTGTGGATAACCGTATGTACCCACTCAACGTGTTACGCCAGAATGTGAGTATGGTGTTACAGGATTCGGTGCTGTTCGAGGGCACGATTCGTGAGAATATCGAAATTGGGCGACCGGGAGCCAGCGACGCCGAGATTATGGATGCTGCGAAAAAAGCGCATATGCATGAGACGATCGTAGGTTTGCCTGATGGATACAAAACCCTGGTACGCGAACAGGGCAAGAACTTCTCTGGCGGTCAACGGCAGCGCCTGGCCATCGCGCGCGCCATTCTGCGTGATGCGCCGATCCTGATGCTGGACGAACCCACTGCTGCCCTGGACGTCGAGGCTGAGGCTGAGGTGATGCGCGCGCTGGATACCTTGATCGTCGGACGTACAGTGCTCGTGATTTCCCATCGACTGAGTACATTGGGCAACGTGGATGAGATCATTGTTCTGAGTGACGGCCGTATTGTTGAGAGAGGAACCTACAAGGAACTCAAGCGCCTGGGCGGAGTGTTTTCTGGCATGCTCGAAGAGCAGAGCCGCTACAGCGCCGAGCGCGCTGGTGAACAATCGGTCCTGCGTTCGGCTTTTGTGCCGTTAGCCGCAGGCGACGAGCGGCGGCCTGTTCGACCTGCGGTCCCGGCGCAACAGAACTGGCCCGCGACAGCGGCTGCAAGACCAACACCGCCCCCGGTGGGGCCTGCGAGAGTAGGAGCTAATGGTGATGGAGCCCGGCAGGCACCGCAGCGTGCTCGCGTGCGTATTGAGGTCGATGAGAAGCCTGTCGGCGTACAACAGCTCGATAAGCCCATCATGACGATTGGTCGCCTTTCTGGCAATGATATACAGGTGCCATCACAGCGCGTCTCACGCCTGCATGCCAAGATACGTTGGGAGCATGGCGCATGGTTGATCGAGGATGCTAATAGCTTGAATGGGATCGTGTATCAAGGTAATCGCATCGATCAGCACGCGCTCTCCAATGGAGACCGGATAGCCCTTGCTCCAAGAGTCGTCCTCTACTACGACGCCATGTAACGTACTGGAAGGACGAAGGAGAAAAAACAGATGGCTCAACAATCTATGGCTTCATCGCTTCCTCGGAGATCTGGTGTGGGTCGTGTTGCCTGGTGGCTCCTGGTGCTGGTGAGCTTTGCATTGCTTCTCTTCTTGATTG
>WNGE01003589.1_pt1 | contig 27363 bp, 22 predicted proteins | sample 5400651 | NCBI WGS metagenome assembly WNGE01 (sample SAMN13153370, study PRJNA577476) | soil metagenome | isolation source: 60 cm soil or saprolite under grassland replicate 2 | place: USA:California | collected 2016-06-15 | reverse complement strand
CTGAGATGACCTTCATGGAGCGCGCCCATCGTTGGCACCAGCCCAATGGTTCGATCCTGGTCGCGGCGAATTTTGCGCGCGACGGAACTCATGCGCTGGCGGCGATTAATGATCTCCATAACTGGTTAATAGTGAATCGTAAATCGTGAATAGTTAAGTACTAGTGTTGTAAGCGGTAATCCTCTCGAAGCGTACGGCGGAGTAGTTTGCAAGTTAGCAGGATGGCCTTCAATGATTCTGCAAACACGAGAAAGCTTTTTCGATTTACTATTCACGATTTACTATTGACGATTTACGATTTACTCTCTTTGCCAATTTTGAGTTCTTCCGCAGCTTCCGCGGGCAACGCATACGATTCAGCCTCTGACGGGTATGTTCCATTGCGCACGTCATCAGCATAACGCGTGACGGCTTCTGTCATCACCTCATGCAGGTTCGCATAAGGCCGCACGAACCGCGCAAGTTTTCCAAACGACAATCCCAGCATGTCGTGTAGCACCAGGACTTGAATGTCACAAGCGGCGCCCGCGCCAATGCCAATAGTGGGAATGCTGATGCTGTCGGTAATCAAGCTTGCAATCTCGCGCGGCACAACCTCCAGCACAATCGCGAAGACCCCCGCATCTTCCAACGCGCGAGCATCATCAAGCAACTGGCGCGCGGCAGCCGCGGTCTTTCCCTGCACGCGATAAGCGCCGAGCTTGTTGATCGACTGCGGCGTCAGCCCGATGTGACCCATCACCGCGATCTCTTCATCAACCAGACGTTTTACAAGTCGGACACGTTTGTGACCACCTTCGAGCTTCACTGCTTCAGCGCCGCCCTCTTTTACGAGTCGCAATGCATTTCTGACCGCATCGTCAGCACCCGTATGAAACGAACCGTAAGGCATATCGGCGACCAGGAGAGCACGCTGCACCGCCCGCCGCACAGCTTTGAGGTGGATCAGTATCTCTTCGAGTGTTACGGGAACCGTATTGCCATACCCTAAAACAACATTGCCGAGGCTGTCTCCGACGAGAATTATGTCGATGCCGGCTTCGTCAACAATCCGGGCAGTGGGGAAGTCATATGCGGTCAAACAAACCAATCGCTCCCCGCGCTGTTTGCTTGCCTTCAGCGATGGCGCGTTAACTTTTTCGGGACGCTCAGGCTTGAGATAAGGCATATTTCAGCTCTTTGGCCACGCTTGGGCGGCCAATCTTAAATGCCAATTATCGGCCAGGTTCGGAAATATTAAGGCGTGTTCGCAAGTGAGTCCATTATAACGGCAAAATGAAAAAAGGGGAAAAAGGACGGTGCTTGTAACGCAAACTGTAAGTTTGCGTTACTGAGTGCCGTGCCATGGCTTTACTTCGGAATCGTCCTCGAGCGATACGAGTAGTTCGCTGATTGTCTTATTGAGTGTGGGATGAACCAGCTGGGGAGCGAGTTCGGCAAGGGGCTCGAGGACAAACCGGCGATGGTGAAGTCGCGGATGAGGCAATGTCAGAAACTGCGTGTTGCGCGTCTCGTAATTATAAAGAAGAAGATCGAGATCGATTACGCGCGGGCCTTTTGTTAAGTTGCGCATCCGTCCGAGTGAATGCTCCACTTTTAGCAGCCGCGCCATTATTTCTTCGGGAGCGGGAAGTGTGTTCGCTTTTCCTTGCAGCTCCGCAACCATATTGAGAAAAGCTGGTTGTGCGAAAGTTTCGACCGGCTGGGTTTCATAGACTTGCGAGAGCCGACCAACCTCGAGGCCAGCGTCCAGTATTCCGCGAATTCCCAGCAAAAGATTTCCAGCGCGGTCGCCCAGATTTGAACCGAGGCCGATATAGGCAATCCCAGTGTTTGAGGCTACGTGCATAGGGTGCGTTTAGATCTTTGTACTTTGTTCTTTGTACTTCGTTCAGCGTTGGGGGAACTTAGTTGGCCGATACGTGCCTACGAGCGATTCCATTCTATACTGTTGGACGCGAACAAAGCACAAAGCACTAAGAACCAAGCATAGAAGATCGAACTACATCTTGTCTCAACTCCGCACACTCATCTGGCTTAAGTGGACCCTGTTCCGGAATTCACTCCGGTCATCAAAAGCCGTCGCAAACCGCATCGCAACTATACTGGCAATGTTGATTGCCCTTGCGCTAGCCCTCTTAATTGCGCTGGGCCTCGGCATTGCGGCGTATGCTTTGACCTCTCCTGAACTGGGCCTGCAAAACGTTCCGCCAAGGACCAGGGGCGGCGAGCGACTTATTCCTTCGGCTGAGTTTATTTTCTTCTCAATTTTCGCATTACTCTACCTGCTTTGGGCGACATTACCGCTAAGCATCGGCAGCAGCCGTCAGTTTGATCCGGGAAACCTCCTGCTTTATCCGATCAGTTTGCGCAAACTGTTCGTAGTTGATTTCGTCAGCGAAATCGCAAGCCTGCAATCCGTGTTTGCTGTTCCGGCGATCATCGCCATTGGCATAGGCTCGGGATTAGCCCAGCGCAAACTTGCCGGCGGCATTCTGATCGCACTCACAGCCGTCCTGTTTGGACTGGCGCTGTCAAAGTGGATCTCAAACTCCATAGGCTCATTGATTCGCAAGAAACGCACGCGCGGCGAGACCTTGCTGGCATTGATCGGGGTGGTCGCGGGACTTGGGGGCGCTTTGTTTGGTCAGATTGCCCCAGTACTTTTCCGCCATGCGGACTCAGTCTCGGCTTTGCGCTGGACGCCACCAGGAGCGATTGCTTACGCCCTGAGCTACGGTCTACGTGCCGGTCATGCAGCGGGATACACGTTGGCATTGGCAATTCTCAGCGCGTACACGTTCATCCTCATTCTCATCACCTTTTGGTTGGCACGTCGTGGCATTGTTGGAGGCGGAAAGACCCGCAGCACACGCCGCATTCGTACCGTAGTTCAAAATGAAAACTACACAGGCTGGGAACTTCCACTAATGTCGCCCGCACTCTCTGCTATGGTAGAGAAGGAATTGCGCTATCTGACACGCAACGCTCAGGTGCGGATGATGGCCCTCATGCCGCTGATCCTCATCGTGGTGAGAATTATGAACAGAAGGCGTTTCGATCGGGTTGGCTCAGGAAGCGGCACTTTTACCACCGAGTTTTTGAAGTACGGTGAAGGCTTGATGGCTACCGCCGGCATGATCTACGTCTTCCTGATTCTTTCCGGGCTGTTCTGCAATCAATTCGCCTTTGAACAAGGCGGCATGCGCACGCTGATCCTTTCGCCTGTCGATCGCAAGCTCATTTTGCTCGGGAAGAACATTGCCTTTTCAACGTTAGCCCTTATCTTTTCATCGGTTCTGCTGATCATTAATGAGCTGGTGTTTCGAGACCTCACGCTCGGAGCGTTGCTTTTTGTTTCCCTGACCTTTCTCAACTTCACCGTGTTCATGTCAATCATCGGAAACTGGCTTTCGGTCCGTTTCCCCAAGCGTATGAAGTTCGGCAAGCGCCTTAATGTTTCCGGTGTGGTAGGACTGCTGCTGATACCGATGACTGTCGTTCTTGCACTTCCGCCGCTGGCGGCCACAGCGGTGGGTTATGTCGCGCAGAGTTTGCCCGTTGAGTATGCTACACTCGGCTTTCTGGCAATTCTTTCAATCGGCTTCTATCTACTGACAATTGGCACTCAGGGTGAATCTTTACAGAGTAGGGAAACGGAAATACTTATAGCCGTGAACGACCCAGGCATGAGCGGTGAATGAGTCGGTAAGCCCAGGCGTCTTAAAACAACTCCAGCGATGTCTTGCGGTTTAGGCATCCGGCACAAATGGCTCGCAGAAGATTTCGCAGTAACCAGCGACACGAACCCTCCACGGAGCGTTCCTTCCAGGAATACTATCTATCAACTCCGGCACCGCAAACCTCCAGGACCGAACTGCTGCGATTGATTCGCGGCGGCGAAGACACGTTTCTTGAGCTGAAGGTAAAGCTCTCTAACTCCGAAAGAATTGCCCAGGAAATCGTCGCTCTCGCCAATACCGGCGGTGGTGTGATTGTTTTCGGAGTCAATGATCAGATGCGCATCGAAGGGGTCGACAATCCCGAGGCGGTGCAGGAAGAATTGACGCGAATCTGCCGCGAAGACGTCGATCCGCCACTGGTTCCTTTCATCGACCGCATAGCTTTCGACAACGGCCGCCGCATTGTAGCTGTCGATATCGAAGGGAAGCGCCGTCCTTATCGCACGCATGATGGACGGTTCTACGTGCGCCTCGGCGCGGAAAAGCGAGAGGCAACGCGCGAGGAGTTGTCATCTTTGTTGGATGAAGTTCGCCCGCTGCGTTTTGAAAACATGCCGGCGCTAGGAGCTGCGACCACAGATATCGACGAAGCGCACTTGTGGAGTTTTCTGCGTGAGTTTGAGGGCGATGCCTTTGATAACGCCGTTGCCCGCGGCTATCCAACCAGGGATGTACTCGAACGCGATCTGCTGCTCGCAACAGAAAGGGGCGACGAGATAGTCCCCACAGTAGCGGGCTTGCTCCTCTTTGGTCGCGATGATCGGGTTCAGGAACTTCTGCCGCGCTCCGCCGTCATTGCAACCAGATTTGCCAGCGACTCGATACAGTCCGCCGTCGTCGAGCGCGTGCGGATTAGGGGGAATCTGTTTACGCTTTTTGAGGAAAGTCTGCGTTTTGTTACGCGCTACTGCGATTTGTGGGATACGCGCCCACGAACATTTCCCGCCTCGGAAATTGTGGATAGCCCTGTAGCGGCACGCGCAAACTACCATCGCGGTAGTGTGAGCGAGGCAGTCTCGAATCTACTTATCCACCGCGATCTTGCTCTGCGCGATCAGCCGACGCGTCTGAACATTTTCGACCATTCAATTGAGCTCATAAATCCTCGGCGCACGGCAGGCTTTTCGCCGGTGGCCCAAAAAGCAATTCGATATGGAGTGCCGCAGCGCTTGAATCCACAATTGGCGGCAATATTTTCCAGCCCTGCTTATGGACTGAAATTGCCGCAAGGTGGCCTGCCTCTGCTGTTGCGCGCGACTCGTCTGTTTTCAAATCGACGGACGGAGTTGAATGCAATCAACGATGAGTTTCGCTTGCGTATGCATGGAATCTGAGAGGCCAGACGGCAGGAGGCAGGGGCAGACGGCAGGAGCAGGAGGCAGGAGCAGGAGGCAGGCGGCAGGCGGCAGGGGCAGACGGCAGGAGCAGGAGGCAGGAGCAGACGGCAGACGGCAGGAGGCATGGAGCGTTCCTGCTCCTGCTCCTGCCCCTGCCGTCTGCTCCTGCCTCCTGCTCCTGACTAAACACTCTGTCCGGCCGCGTAGCCCGAGGCCCAGGCCCACTGAAAATTATGGCCGCCGAGATGGCCTGTGACGTCGACAACCTCACCAATGAAATAAAGACCCATGACACTTTTGACTGCCATCGTTTGTGATGAGAGTTCTTCAGTTGCGATTCCGCCAGCTGTAACTTCCGCTTTTTTGTAACCTTCAGTTCCAGTTGGAACGACTTCCCAGTTATTGAGCTTTTGAGCAATGGCTGCAAGGTCGCGAGGCGTGTAGCGCTTCAACGGCTGCGAGGGAAAGTTTAACGCGCACCAGGCGAGAGCAAAGCGTCGCGGCAGAAACTGCCCCAGAAAGTTTGCCAACGTAAGCTCCTTGTTTTCCTGCAGGTGTAAGAGCTTTAACGCGTCGTGGTCCGGCAATAGATTAATTCTGACGCCTAGGCTGGGGCGCCAATAGGAAGAGATTTGCAGGATCGCTGGTCCGCTCAGGCCGCGATGAGTGATGAGAATGTTCTCGCGAAACTGCGCACGCTGGCAACTCACTAAAGCATCAATCGAAACACCGCTCAAGGGCGATAATTCGCGCAGCGCTTCACGGGAAAGAGTGAAGGGAACCAGCGCCGGCCATGGCTCAAGAATTCTTAGACCAAACTGACGCGACAGACGGTAACCGAAGTCGGTAGCTCCCAGCGGCGGGATTGATAGTCCTCCGCTAGCTACGACCAGTGACTGGGACACAATCGTCCCGCCATTCGTTTCAACTTCGAAAAGTTCTTTCTTCTCGACGCTACGCACGACTGAGCCGCAACGAATTTCCACACCCGCCTCACTCGCTTCCGTTAACAGCATTTCAATAATGCTTCTGGAGCTGCCATCACAGAAAAGCTGCCCGAGCTTTTTCTCGTGATAAGGAATGTGATGCTTTTCCACCAGCGCAACAAAATCGGCGGGCGTGTAGCGGGCCAGCGCCGACTTGCAGAAGTGTGGGTTGTCGGAAATGAAGTTGTCGGCCGTCGTATTCAGGTTGGTAAAATTGCAGCGACCGCCTCCGGAAATCGCTATCTTCTTGCCAATGCGCTCAGCATGTTCAAGCACTACGACCTTACGGCCGCGTTTCCCTGCCTCAATCGCACAGAAGAGACCTGCTGCTCCTCCGCCGATTACAACGACATTTGTGTTCTGCACACTCAAGCGCTTCACCTGAAAAGGAGGCACAAAAAGGGGCAGCGAACTCTGGAGTTTGCCGCCCTCTCTTTACTGGACCGGGCTTGTAAGCCCTCCTCACGGTCGGGCTTGCGGCCTAATGCCTTCCGTTTTCCGCCGACTACTTCGTACTCCCGTCAGGCTTTGGCGCGTTGTAAAACTGGCGAGCCTGTATGACATATTCTTTGTCGTCGTAAACACCGTCGCCATTTACATCGACGCTCACCTTGATCTTGTGTTGCTTGCCGTCGTGAACATCGCCGGGATTAAACGCAAGGCTGTATTGGCTACGCAGGAGCGCATTGATCGAACCAAGGACCTTCGGGAGTTCGCCTGGGAAGGTAACCGGGTAATAGGCGCCACCGCTTTCACCAGCAAATGTTTTTAATGTGTTCTTCGCCTGAAGAAACGTCATGCGCCCAGGCATTCCTGTCAGACTGTCCGTAGCTGGAAGGTAGGCCTCATACTTTTTATAGAACAGTTCACCCGTGCCGATTATGTAGATGGGAATACCAGCATTCTGCGCAACCTTGCGAGCGTCTCCGTAATTAATCTTGCTAAAGGTGTCGATGCCGGACGCTACCAGTATGACGGCGCGGCGCCGGCCCTGCACGGCTACCAAACCCGAGTAGTCAGATTTCTCCTCCTTGGAATCCTCGAGCACGACCGAGTCGCCACGCCCGCCTAGCAGCGTGAATTTAAGCGCATCGAAAAGGTTGGTCTCGCGGAATGCAGGAGAGTTTCGCAGCAGCAAATTTATAACTTGGCCGATCCGGCCAGAGTCGTTCGTAAAATCCGTAAGCGTCGTTGGACGCATGTCGAAGGCAACAACTGAAACATAATCTTCGGGAGGTTTGACAAACTGCTGTAAAAACATCGCCACCGGCCTGATAACTTCGTAGGTTCCCGGATCGAAACCGCCAGCGCCGTAGTAACCAAAGACCTCTGACCACTTACTGTACTCGACGACCATGGCAACTGTGATCGGCGCCTCCGGAGTTGCGAAATTGGTGATGACTTGCGGAGAATTGTCAGCGAAGATCGCGAAATTCTCTTTCTTTAGTCCGGTCACAATCTGCCCGCTCTTCTTGTGATAAACAACCGTATCCACGTTGACGATCTGGGTTGTGACTGTCACCTTCTCGGCCTCTTGCGGTTTACCAGTCAAATCCGGCGGCAATGGCTCCTCCGGTTTCTCCCCCGGTTGTCCGGGCTCGCCGGGCCGCTTGTTCTTCTTCTCATTGGAGGTCGGCGGCTGCCGGCGCGACTGTCCGACTGAGAGATTGAGGCTCAGGCTGGCGAAGAAAGTTGCCACAACTATTAGGGCGAAGAGCGATCGTGCAAACTTGGAGAGTTTCATTGAGTTCACCTGCTGCTGGAAACACCGTAAAAGCGAGGGACGATTTCGATCTCAGTCGAAGCTTTTACACAAAACCGGGCTGCTCCAGTGTGATGCGTAAAGACGAAACGAAGTTTGCCAGGGTATCGCATCCTAGCGCGGCCCGCCGCCTGCCTCGGCCTCGATGACAACGTCATATGTGCCGGTATTGTCAGTAAGGTTACCTTCGTTAACTCCAAGGAATAACACACCGTCTCGCTGGGCGACAAAATCACGCCTGGTTCCGATCAATAAGAAATCGTCATTGTCGTCGCCGATAACCGCAATTAGGGCGCCTGTGGCTTCGTTGCGCATCAGCTTATCGCTGTCAGTCGATCCCGAGATGCCGGCAGGAGTTGAGAAGCGACCACCACCCAGCGACACGCGACCAGTGGAGCTGATTCGCAAGCGTTGGCCCTTGCGCACAACCAGTCCGCTGTTTGACCAACCGTTATTTGCGTTGTCGGCGCGCACGGGTACCTTGATGGTGAAAAATGTTGGCGCATTTGCCGCGCCAGGCTGGGCGGTATTTGTTCGCGGGGGAATCCTATCAGTGTCGGGTTGTTGGCTGGATCTCGGCGGCTGATAGACCGGAGCCGTGGTGTTGTTGGACGTGGAGTCGTTAGCCGGCTCAGCCGCTGCAGATGTCGGTGCCGAGTCAAACTCGATCGATTCTACATCTTCTACGTAAATGAGCGTTCGGCTGCGGCGCCCCTGAGCCCCCGAGCCAACCAATACGGTAAACTGCTGCTCCTTGAAGCCAATTACCTGACCACGAATTACGTTGCCGTCCTTTAGGCGAATAGTGTCGGCAATGGCGGGAACAAAGAGAGCGAGGACAAAAGCAAAAGAGCAGAACGTGCGCAAACTATTTTTCATGGTGATACTCCGGGGCCTACATTTCAATGCTGAGTTTTACAAGAGTCGATTGCTTTTGCAAGCGGGAGAGGCAAGCGGCAGTTGTCGGATGCTCCCAAGCGAGGAAAGGTTGTGGCGAACTCGTAGGCGTGCTGGTTCAGATGAAAAATGGTGGATTCAAGTTGGAAGTGCAACTGCATTTTCAGTCAGAAAGGTGGTGATACTTCTCTAATTAACACCTGGCTTCTGCAGCCAGCTGAACCGGGATACGCAATTAGTTCTGAAACCGCTTAAACGGTTTCTCACTTCTGCTTGGGCTGCAATCAACTGGCTGAAGGAAGCCAGGTGTTAATGAGATAACAGCATCATCTGAGAAAAAACGGTACTGATGCAGTTTGACTAGCATCGCGCTGATCGAACGCTGGCCGTTTTCCATGCTGTGACATGAAGTCAGTACCACCTCGCGGTAGCGGGTGGGTTCCGCTCGCATTTTGGGTGTGACTGCTAGATATCCGCTGTGTCGAGACTCCAAATCTACTGCCCACCCGCTACCGCGAGGTGGTACTGACTTCATGCCACTACGAATGTGCAATGTCTAATCTAATTGTTCAACGGACCCAAACTGCATCAGTACCGAAAAAACACTTGCGTCGCAGTTCCAGGCTGAATTCGCGAATGAAAACTGGGCAAAGGACAATTTGCTCCGACCAACAACCGAGATTTCGCCTTACCTGTGTCGGTAGCTGATCATGTTCGCAAACATGCGATAAGCTCCCGGCACGCCCGCTCGCAACTCGCGATACCAAACCATGCTGGTGCAGATGTAGGTTCCTTTGCCGTATTGAGCTACCAGGAGCCCACCTTTCAGCGGCCGCTCGCCCGGGTCGTTAGTTGTAAAAAGCGCGATATAGTGCGGGTCCCACTCCTTCGGATAATAGAGTCCGCGCTCTTGTATCCAGTTCGCAAAATCCGTTTGCCTGATCCTGTTTGGGACATTCAGCAGTGGGTGACGAGGCAACAGAAATCTTACGGGCGCAGTTTCGTCCGTTACGCGTTCATCGCCCAGAACAATTGGATACGGCGCAAGCTGCGGTCGATGCCTATTTGGATCAGGATTCCATTCATTCGACTTGTGGTAAAAGACAAGCAGCGTCCCGCCGGCGTTGACGAAGTCGAGCAAACGAGAATTCGCGGCGATCAATTCCGGATGAGCTTCGTAGCCACGATTGTCGATGATCATTGTCCGGTACGTGCTGAGTTCGCCTTCTTGAATGTCCGCGACGGTCAACTCTTTCGCGTCTACGCCGAGAGCGGCCAGCGAGTTCTTAAGAGTTTCGTCGAAACTTGAGACGTAACCAACATGCAAGTTTGGGACGACTCGCGCAGCGCTATATACGACGGGCACTGTTCGCTGCGTGATTAAGTCAGCCGAGTCCAGCCGGTGGATAGAGACCATCACGGAGCCTGACTTTCTCAGATCAGGCAACATTTCTCTTTCTGGAATAGGGCTACGAATAGATAACGTCTCATTACGCATTTCGTTCGGGGCCAGGACGAGTTGATGCGACGCGCCAGAACCTTGAAGGGCAGGATAGGTGGATGCGCTCATTCGCACAGTTCCGCGGAACGGAACGGCCAAATGATTCGCCAGGGTAACATTCAGTAAGGCACAGCGGCCCAGCGTCTCTTCTGTTCGTACACAAGGTGAAGGTGTGATTTTTTTGAGCTCGACAGCTGGAACAACATCCAGCGCAAGTTCACTGCTCACTGAAAACTGGGCACCATTTATCTGAAGAGTGGCCACTGCTTCGGTAGGTTGGCCCAGAAAAAGGTCATCGTAGAGATGTTCTTCTTTGGGCACCGTTAATTTTGCGTTCTTCGGAGTTGTTCGATTAATGGTAACAACCGTTTCAGTATCGGGCAGCAGATCCTCCGCAGTCTCTGAGCGAACAACCTGACCCCAGCTGTCCAGGCGGAGTTCATCCACGTGAATGCTGCGAAGGCCGGCATTACTCAGATTGATCGAGAAGGTCGTATCTACTCCGGAGACCAGCACATTGGTTCCTGCGTTCAGGGTCAAAGAAACCCCCGAGGCAACTGCCAGGGCATGATTGGACCGCGATTCGAACAAGCGAAAGCGATTCGTATTTTTCGCTGGTGAGTCGGCAATGTGGCGGCTTGCGCGCCAATCAACCAGTGCCGCAAAGACTCTATCTGGCTGATCCACAAAATCAGTGAGCGGGCGTTCATCAATCTGTGGCAGAGCGTCTGGCTGGAACCCTTCCGGCGCGTGCGACAGTTCCAATCCGTCGAGTGGGGTGGTTGCATTAACCGGCAACGTCGCTGCACCCGCGGCCTCGCGTAGGAGTCGGTAACGAATCGGTGGCAGTTTCCCTCCTTCGATCCGGCGGGCGCGCAACATATCTGCCATCGTCTTTGGCCAAGGCCCCTGCGTAGCATGTTGCTGTAGCGCGGCCAGCGCTTGCTCCGCGAAGGAAGTGCCGCGCACGGGATCGATTTCATTAGGATCGATGGTGAAAATCTTTTCCGGTTCTCCCTCCCCCGGCTTCTGTGCATTTGCGCCACCGAACACTCGAACGAATAGGCGTTGCGCTTGCCAGGTTTTGACTTGATTCAATTGCTCCGGGAACCGTTTGGGATCGGCAGCTGCGTCGAAGGCTTCGATTATCAATCGGCCAGTCGCCTGATGATGACCGTGCCCGGTCGTGGTGTCGTGGTGGGTGATGATTACGTCGGGACGTAGCTCTCGAATCTTCAGAACCATTCGCCGCAGCGCTTCATCGTGGCCCCAGAACCTAAAAGCTTCGTCCGCTGATTTCGAAAAGCCGAAGTCCTTCAAGCCGAGAAAGTAAGGCTGGGAGCCTTGGATCTGCGCGGCCTTCATGGTTTCCTGCGCTCGGATTACCCCAAGCTCCTCATAGAGTTCAGGTCCGACGGCGTTTTGCCCACCCTCACCGTAAGTCGAAAACAGACTGACTGTATGCACGCCATTCCTTCGTCTGAGCACTGTTAACGTAGTGCCGTCCTCGTCGTCCGGATGCGCAGCAACGCACATCAATGTCCAGGTGTTCGTGAGATCGAGCAGGGCCTGATGAAGCTCGATCTTGTTAACTGCCGGGATTGCCGGGGTCGGCGAAGGGGAAGGTTCCTGAGCGCCTGTTGGATAAAAAATACCAGGTCCGCCGGCGAGTGAAAACGCCAGCGCGAAAACTGCAAAGATTGAAGCAAGCGATCGCCGAAAGTTGTTCTTAGTCATCGAGATCCTGGGCAGTTTCGAGTTTCAAGTTTCGGGGTTGGAGTTTGAATCTATAACACTGGTTTTGAGTCTAACTTGAAACTTGAAACTCAAAACTCGAACTCAGAACACGAAACTTTAGCGTCTCCGTTCCAGGCGCGTGGCGATCATCATAATCAAGCCAATCAGCAACATCAGAACGACGCCATACGCCGCTGCTGTCCCCAAATTGAAATCACGCAGCTCAGAGGCTATGGCGATTGAGATGGGCCGATTTGACGGCACAAACACCAGCACTGAAGCCACATATTCTCCCAGCGCAATCACAAAAGCCAGTAGAGTTCCGGCGACAGCTCCGGGCCAGACGAGCGGCAGCGTAACGCGAGTAAGTCTTTGCCACCAGCGCGCCCCCAGGCTGCTGGCCGCTTCCTCAAGGGCCGCATCGATCTGTTCCAGACTCGCTTGCAAGGCCCGCACAACTAAAGGCATGAAGCGCAGGAAATAAACTACAGGCAGAATCCAGAACGTGCCGACCAGAATAAAAGAACCCAACAGCGGCGAAGGCTTGCCATAAGCTTCGGCGAGCGACACGGCAACCACCGTTCCCGGCAGCGCCCACGGCACGAGTACGAGCCACGAGAGCAGTCGCTTCCATTTGCGGCTTCCTTTTCTCCGGAGAAGCCCGGCCGCACAAAAACTCCAGAGGAGCGCGGCGCCGGCAGCAATCGCCGACATCGATAAGCTGTTAAGAAAAACTTCTCTGGCCCGCGAGTCGGAAAAGATTTTCCCGTAGTTGGCAATGGTGTAAGACGTTGGCAGGGTTTGTGTCGTCCAGTTTCCCTCGCGCGCGAAGCTGACCAGAATAAGCGTGGCCACCGGCAAAACGAGTAACAATGAAAACAGAACCCCACACGCGATCGCAATCGCGCGCGATTTGCCGGTTGCTATTGCTCGCCGTTGCTTTGTCGAACCCTTCATCGCCGCCGCGGCGAACCTGCGCGTTCCTTCGTATCGCTGAAAGAAGAACAGCGCGCTCAGTGAAATCACCGCAAGAATTACCGTTTCTGTTATAGCCAGGCTCGTGTCTCCGCGCTGCCGCGCCGTGTAAATTTCCAGGGTCAGCACGCGCACGCCACCGCCAAAAAGAAGCGGTGCGCTGAACGAAGCCATCGAAGTCATGAAAGTGAGCAACGCCGCGGCGATTAGCGACGGCGTCAATTGCGGCAAAACGATTCGAGTGAGCACTCGCGAGCGCGTAGCGCCGAGGCTTCTGCCTGCTTCCGCAAGCGCCGCGTCGATTCTGATGAGTCCCGCCCCGGTTAGAATGTAGAAGAAGGGGTACATCGTGTAAGTGTGAAAGAGCAACAAGGCCGTCCAGCCACGCAGCGACCATGGCGACTGCTCCAGATGAAAAACTGACTGGGCCAAACGGGCGAGAATGCCTGACTCGCCGCACAGGAAGATAAATGCAACTGTGCCAACCAACGGAGGAAGGACGAGCGGCAACGCTGCGAGTGTCGCAAACAGCCGCCGGGCAGGAAATGTATAGCGCTCGAAAACAAACGCAAGCGGAAGGCCCACTGCTGCGCAAAGCAAGACCGTGAGGATAGAAACACCAACACTCGCAAATATCGATTCAAGAACGATAGTCTGCGAGAGCGCCTGGACGTAGTTTGCAAGTGACCACTTGCCGTCTCGTTCCAGCGAAGCAACGACGACGTGAAGGTTGGGATAGATGACGCCGTAGAGCAAAACGGCGGCAACGATGAGCAGCAAGCTAAGGCGCGGAAGGAAGAGACGAGGCGACGCGAGGAAGGGGAGACGCGGAGAAACAGCCGCGGCTTTGCCGCCAGATGTGCGGTGGTGGCTTTGCCCCACCGATGAACGCTCCTCATTCATAGGGGCTACGCCCCAGTGTGGGGCATAGCCCCAGCAGATTAAGGGTCCACGGCGGAAGGTCTGAGACATCTGAGACCTTCCACACATCAGGCGGCAGAGCCGCGTTCTCTAGCCTTCGTCGTGCCATCTTTCTGAATCGGAATCATTTAATCCTGGGTCATTCATTCTTTAAGTAGAGAAATCCGTTCGGGCGGCAAAACTACTGTGCGGTGGTCCCCGGCCGAAATACCAGCCGCCTCCAACAGCAGTGCTTCGAGCAGCAAGCCATTGGCGTCGAGCTTTATGCTCGAGGTTGCGCCGGCAAAATCGATTTCGCGCACCGTTGCGGGCAGAGCGTTCTCAAGTTTCTCGTTTGCATCTCGAATCAGGACGTGTTCCGGCCGAATCGCCAAGATGGATGGTTGATTCATCGGCACCAGGTTCTTGTCGTTAATTCGAGTTCGAATAGTGTGACCACCATCGAGTGTCTTGAATTCAGCAACGTCTGATTTACTTGAACTCAAACGCACCACGCGGATCAAGTTGTTTCGTCCGAGGAACTGTCCGACGGAAAGCTGTGCGGGATGCTCGTACAAATCGCGCGGCAGTCCTGTTTGCAAGATGCAGCCGCCGACCATGACGCTGATGCGATCGCAGAGCGCAAAGGCTTCTTCCTGATCATGCGTCACGTAAACGGCGGTGAGTCCAAGACGGCCAACCAGCTCGCGCAGTTCGCCGCGAGTTTCTTCGCGCAACGTGATATCAAGATTTGAGAGTGGCTCGTCGAAAAGAAGGAGTGCCGGCTCGATCGCAATGGCCCGCGCTATCGCCACTCGCTGTTGCTGGCCGCCGGAAAGTTCGTTTACTCTTCGCTTCTCATAACCGGGAAGTTGTACCAGCTCCAAAGCACCCTTGACGCGATCGCGGATTTCCGGGTTCGATTTATGACGGGCGCGCAGGCCGAAAGCGACGTTTTCGAAAACGTTCAAGTGAGGAAAGAGAGCATAGTTTTGAAAGACCATGCCGAAGCCGCGGCGTTCGGCGGGCAGGTTCGTAATGGGTTTTCCGTCAAACTCAATGTTGCCGGAATCCGGTTGTTCCAGTCCGGCAATCATTCTGAGCGTAGTCGTCTTGCCGCAGCCCGACGGACCAAGCAAACCAAAGAACTCGCCGCGTTCGACATCGAGGGACACGTCAGTGACGGCTGCTGTCTTATCGAAGCGCTTGGAAAGATTTTTGAGAGAAAGCAGCGGCATTTTTAAGACTACCGGTCAACGAGTCCGCGTTAGCGGACGGAAGAATGAAAGAAATTATGAGCGGGGGCAAGCCCGCCTTCCTGACCTGAGAGACTATCCAGATCCGTGTGACCTTGCGGCTTGAAAGACTTTCCAAGTTGATAGACCTTCAAGTTCGGCGACTAAACTCATGGTTGGTAAGCTCAGGGTCGGGAAGGCGGGCTTGCCCCGCTCTTAGTTTCAGCCCATCCTGCGAACTGTTCACTTCTTACTTCGCCCGCGAATCTCGGTATCCCAGTATCGCAACCACTCGCCGCTTTGTTTGCGCAGCAAATCCCAGTCGAGCGGCATCTGGTTGACACGATCATTCATCCACGATGGCAATTGGCCGCGATCAATATCGTTACGCACCGGAATCCGATAATACTTCTTCGCGGCGAGCACGAGGCTCTCGGGCGTGGTTACGAATTCATAGAATCTTCGGGCCTCTTCTTCGTTGGGCGCGCCACGAACCACCGCGATGCCGTCCGTAATTACCGGCGTGCCGCCGGCTGGAAACACGTAGCCGATTGGAAACCCTTTTTGCTCCTTGTAAATCCATACATCCGGAAGATTCCACAAACTTATGAGCCCCTCGCGACGCACAAGCTTTTGCATTAGAAGCGTACCGTCGGCCGTGTATTCATGGACGTTTGCATCTAATCGCCGGAGCCAATCATAGCCGCGCTCCGGCGATCCAGTCTCTTTATAAAAGCGCCAGATCATCGCACCGAAGATCGCGCGCATGGAATCGGAAGGGTTAGGATTTCTAATAAGGACCTTGTCGCGCCACCTCGGATCAAGCACATCGTCCCAATCTTTCGGCGCTTCTTCAGCCTTAACCGCATCGCTGTTGTAAACGATCACTTCCGGGGTTTGGTATGTTCCGTACCAGCGGTCCTGGTTGTCGCGACTAGTGCCCGGAACCCTGTCGGCCCATGTGGGCCGGTAAGGAGCGAGCAGGTTTTCAGCTGCCGCAGTTTGAAATGTCGTATGCGCGGCCCCCCACCACAAATCTGCTTGTGGACGATTGCGCTCGGCGCGGACGCGCTCAAGGATTTCGCGCGAGCCCATATCGAGAAACTGTACGTCAACGTCCGGATTGATGGCCTTATAACGCGCAGTGAAGTCGTGCAACAAATCCTGCCCGTGCGGGGTATAGATTAGAAGTCTGCGAGAGGCTGGACTGCCGGCGCGATTGCACGAGAAGAGCAGTACTGAAACGCAAAGAGCAATTACCGAAACATAAGGTCTAGCGCGCATCGAGTTTGTTTTAGCACCCGCTGATAAGAGTGCGGGCATGCTAGCACATCTCATTGACAGGTTGCTTCAGGAGGTGACATTAGGGAAGTGAATGTGGTTTGATTATTCCATATGGCGAAGACAATCAAAGGAAGGGTCGGTGGGGCAGTTATCAAAAAACTCCTTAGGGCGATCCCCATCATAGGTCCCGTCTTTACCGTTGGCTTTGCCGGCCACGACATCAGGAAAAAGGGACTCCTCCCTGGCGCGGTTCACATTGGTCTCGATGTGACGCCCGTAGTGGGAACCGCCAAGAATGTTGTAGAGATCATTACTGGTGATTGGATTCCTGATAAACCCTCAAAGACGCCGCAACCCAAAGAACCCGCCCAGGTGGAAAGATCAAAGCCAAACTAAAGAAGCATCATTCTGTTTGGGCGACGACTCGGAGTTCGTCGATATGTGTGGGCAGATCAGCGGGGGCAAGCCCGCCTTCCTCACCACGAGCTGATTTGAGTTGAGTCCTATTCCTTTTCAGGAAAGGCCTTCAAGCATACGTCAACCGGTCGACCTGGATAATCTCACAGGTTAGGAAGGAGGGCTTGCCCCCGCTTTTAAGAACTCTCGACTTGAACGTGTCGAGAAACTCCAACTACTTCGCACAAACTGGCGGACGCTCGGTGAAGGGTTGTGCCGTTTCATACGCGTGGGCCAGCTTGAGCAATGTCGGTTCCGACCAGTACGCACCGAGAAGTTGAAAACCTATCGGCAGCCGGTGTGACGAAAGGCCACACGGAACGTTGAGTCCGGGAATGCCGGCGAGATTCGCGGTGACCGTATAGACATCGTTCAGATACATCGACAGCGGGTTATCAACTTTTTCGCCAATCAGGAAGGCGGGCGTCGGTGAAGTGGGCGTGATGATCGCATCACAACTCTCAAAAGCCCCGCGAAAATCCTCCTTGATTAGCGAGCGAACTTGCTGTGCCTTTGCGTAATACGCCTCATAGTAGCCCGCGGAAAGCACGTAGGTGCCCAACATAATGCGCCGCTTAACTTCTGCGCCGAAACCTTCCTCACGCGTCTTGCGATACATCTGCCTCAGCTCTGGCGCATCTTCCGCGCGAAAGCCGTAACGAACACCATCGAAACGCGCGAGGTTTGAGGAAGCTTCAGCCGTCGCAATGATGTAGTAAACGGCGATGCTGTATTGCGCGTTAGGTAGTTCAACATTAACTATTTCCGCACCGAGCTCGCGATACACGTCAACTGCCGCCTCCACCGATTTGCGCACCTCGGCATCAAGTCCTTCCCCAAAAAGTGATCGCGGCAAGCCGATCCGCGCGCCCTTGATGTTGTCCGTCAGTTCGGCGACGTAATTCGGCACCGGCACGTCCGCTGTCGTCGCATCGTGTGGATCACGCCCGGCTATAACTGCGAGGACGCGCGCGACGTCGCTCGTGTGGCGAGCAAAGACGCCGACTTGATCCAGCGAAGACGCAAAAGCTACCAGGCCGTAACGCGAGTTGCGTCCGTAGGTTGGTTTCAAGCCCAACACCCCGCAGAGCGACGCCGGTTGTCGCACCGAGCCGCCGGTATCGGAACCCAGGGCAACCGGCACGATGCCCGACGCAACGGCAGCCGCCGAACCACCTGACGAACCGCCGGGAACACGAGAAGTATCCCAGGGGTTTTTGACTGGCCCAAACGCAGAGTTCTCGTTTGACGAACCCATGGCAAACTCATCGCAGTTCGTCTTGCCGACGACCACCGCGCCGGTGCTCAGCAAACGCTCGATCACCGTGGCATTGTAAGGCGGATGGTAGTCACCAAGGATGCGTGAACCGCAGGACGCTTGCATTCCCCGTACGCAGATATTGTCCTTGATCGCAATCGGGACTCCGGCGAGGACTCCTTCGCGGCCGGTAATCGTTTCGACCCTTTCGAGTGCGCTCCTTCGACCGATCTGCAAAAAAGCGTTGAGTGGTTCATTGAGTCTCTCGGCAGCATCGAGAGATGCCTCGACCACTCGACGGGGAGCCACGTCGCCGCTGCTGATAAGTTCGGCAAGATCACCGGCAGATGCTTTTCCAAAATCCATTAGGTAGAAATCAAGAAAGACTATGTGCGTGCGAACGAATTCAATTGACGCGCGAAGTTCCTACCCCACTCGGCCTGCTCAGGAGTTTCAGGAATTGGATATCCGCGCGCAACGCTTACCAGATCAAACGCAGCCTCAGCGCTCATGCCTGAATACATCAGAACACACGAGGCGATTAACGGAGCGCGGCCGAGACAGCCGCGGCAGTGGAAGCCAATACTTTGTCCGCTCGCCAAAAGGTCATTCAGCTTCCGCACCATCTCAAGCGTGTTGTCCAATGAATTGGGGACGCCGAAATCCTCAATTGGAAAACTAATGAACTGTAATCCATTGCTCTCGCAAATCTCAGCCTCCATACTCAGGCCTAGTTGTAAGTTTTCAGAGTCCGTCAGCATTGAAACCACCACATCAATCCCTGTCTCGTGCCAGCCCCGGACTTCGCCCTCAAGCCAATCTTCTCCTCGCGGCCTTGCCAAAATCGCCAGCCGACCCGCGCCCGAATTATCAATCCAGTATATTGTCGGCTTCATACATCAGAGCACCTTGGGTACGCGAAAGTGTCCCGACGCCGCATCCGGCGCTTCCGCAAGCGCCGTCTTCTGCCCCAACGACGGAGCGACTACATCGTCGCGAGACGAGTCAGTGGCTTCGCCTTCGGGCGTGAATCCGCCCAGCGCAGGCGCGACGTTGCTGGTGGCCACCTCATTCAACTGCTCGACATAGCTAACGATTTCAGCCATTTGCGGCACAAAAATTTTTAGCTCCTCGGGCGTAATTTCCAGATGCGCGAGTTGCGCTACCTTTTCAACATCAGATTCGTTGATTGGCATCTTTTGAATTTTCGCAATTCAGATTTCAGATTTCGGATTTTCCAAACGCCTCACACAACTCGCAGCAGCTCCCAAAAATGCGCGTCGCAAGTCCACGTCTTCAATTCCAGCGGCGGCAGCCAGCAGTTCGCTGGGAACGTCGTCAGGAACGTGGCGGCTATCCCTTGCCTCGCTTGCGTCTGCTTCGCGGCCCCTTGCGATATCCAACGTTTTCGCATCAACGCGTAACTCGATGGACCTCACCAAAGGTTGACCCAGGACTGAGTTCAGCCTAAACAGCACCTGCCCGCGCATGTGCTCGAGTTGCTTTTGCCAAATATTGTCTGCGACAACAACGACGAGCGTCTGGTTCTGAAGTTGAATAGGAACTGCATGACTGCTCAACCCTTCCCCAACGGCATATTTCCAGCCGGCAATACAAGCAGCTTCAACCACTTCCTGAGACGAGCCGGACGCCTTTAGTATCGCCGGCAGGGTCTTGATAAGTCTGTCCACTGAATGCAGCCTTAATATAGTGAATCGTAAATCGTAAAAGAGCAGTAAATAGTGAATAGTCAACAGTGAATGGTTAAAGCCGCTTCCGCGTCCTGCGCTTAATGCCCATCGCGAGTCTGACTACCGGTTTCTTACTATTTACGATTTACTATTCACTATTTATCGTTCTTTAGGATCCACTGCTTAGCCTCTCTATTTATGATTCCGTAAAATATTCCGGAGTGTAGCGGAGAATTGTTTAGTGCGACAAGCTGCCGTTAAGCTGAGTAGTGGGTCCGTTTGCCGTGAAGCCAATCTCATTAACACCTGACTTCAGTCAGGTGTGACGGGCAACCTATTAACCTCCGAACCGTTTTAACGGTTTATATTAGAAACCGTTGAAACGGTTGCGTTCGCGTCGCTAGGACGTGATCACCGCACTAAAGTGCGGTGCTAATGAGAATTTGAGAGTACCCCCACTGAATTAAGCTGCGTATCCATCTTCAGGACAACGAAGACCGCGAAGGGTCAGAAAAGAACAAGTCCGACCTTCGGAAAGCATCGTCATCAGCTAAGGCGCGATTATGATCACACTCAAAGAGAAACTGATGCTGGCTTCGAAGAGTCCGCGACGTGCGGAAATACTTCGGGCTGTCGGCTGGGAGTTCGAAGCAGTCGCCGCTGACATTGATGAGACCAGGTTCGCATCCGAGGACGCTCTGAGTTACGTTGCGCGTCTTGCTCGTGCCAAGGCCGAAGCCGTCGCCGGGAAACTTAATGAATGGCTGGTGCTGGGCGCCGATACCGTGGTCCTGGTCGACAGCAGGATTTTGGGCCAGCCGCGCGATGATGAAGATGCTCGACGAATGTTGCAACTCCTAAATGGTCGATGGCATGAGGTATTGACGGGGGTTGCGCTGGTGCGCTCCGGCCAAGCGTTGCAGGTCGTCGTTGATCACGAAATTACCCGCGTGCGCTTCGCGGAGATGTCGGCTGACGAAATTGACGGCTACGTTTCGAGCGGCGAGCCGATGGGAAAGGCCGGCGCTTATGCCATACAGGGAAGAGCCGCGCTCTTCATCGAAGAAATTCAAGGCGACTACTTCAACGTGGTGGGCTTGCCAATACGGTTGGTCTATGAAATGTCGCGCCGGATCTCTTGTAAGTAACGCAAACTGTTAATTTGCGACGCCGGCAGCGATGCTTGGTTGCACCCACCTTTTAGTTGACAGCTTCAGACGCAAACTAACAGTTTGCGTTACTCAAAACAAAACACTACCGCCGTCAACATTGATCGCCTGACCGTTTATCCCACGGCCTTCTTCTGTCGCTAAAAGCAAGGCCAGCGTAGCAACCTCTTCAGGCTCGACGATGCGATTCTGCGGACTCATCTTTTTGATCGACTCCATTGCCTGGTCGGCCGACAGTCCAGTTTTCTTGGTGATATTTTCGATGCCGCGCGTGGTCATGTCTGTAGCGACATAACCCGGACAGATAGCATTGACTGTTATTCCTTTAGCCGCGACTTCCAATGCCGCCGAACGCGTTAAGCCGAGCACGCCATGCTTGGAGGCGGAGTAGGCCGCGATGTAAGGAGCTCCAGTCTTGCCGGCGATGGAAGCAATATTAATGATGCGTCCCCAGCCGCGTTCAAGCATTTGCGGTAGCGCCGCACGAGTGCAGTAGAAGGTGCCGCTGAGGTTGACGGCTAGATGCCGTTGCCAGAGTTCATCATTCGTTTTTGTGACTGGCGCGCTCTCGGCTATGCCGGCATTGTTGACCAAAATGTCGGGACCACGCCCAAAGCTTTCGTTGAAGGATTTGAAAAGCCTCTCGACGCTGGCGACATCGGAAACATCGCAAACTACGGGCAGGGCCCTGGTAGAAAACTTATCGGCTATTTCGCGCGCGACCTTTTCAACCTGTTCGAAACTGCGGGCAGCCACCGCTACCTGCGCGCCCTCACTGGCAAACGTCAGGGCGATAGCGCGGCCAATGCCGCGCCCGCCGCCAGTGATCAGTGCAACTCTGTTTTCAAGTTTCATTGTGCTTTTGGGTTTCGCGGATTCAAGTTGGGAAGTGCAACGCAAGTGTCTTTTCTTAGTTGATGCTGTTAACTCTCATCAGCACCTGGCTTCAGCCAGGTGATTGAAGAGCAAGCAGAAGTAGGAAACCGTTTAAACGGTTTCAGAACTAGTTGCGTTTTCCCGTTCACCTGGCTGAAGCCAGGTGTTAATGAGAGAAGTACCACAACCTTGCCTACTGAATATTCTGTTGCACTTCAAACTTGAATCCATCTTTCGAGTTACGAGTCTCAAGTCTGGAGTTCGGCGACGTTCTAACTCGAAACCCGAAACTTGAAACTCGAAACAGGGTTCACCGTCCGGTAAACTTTGGTGGACGTTTCTCCAGAAAGGCTCGTACACCCTCGGCCCCGTCCTGCGACTCGAAGCATCTCATCTGCGCTTCAGTCTCAAAACGCAGCATCGCTTCGAGTTCAGCAGCCTGGCTTATGTAAACAGCCTGCTTTGCTGCTCCCAGTGCAATCGCTGGCGAGTGGCGCAGGCGCTCGGCGAGCTTGCGAGTTTCTGCCTCCAACTGCGCGGGCTCCACAACGTAGTTGACTATTCCTAATCGCAGAGCCTCTTCCGAACTCATCGCGTCGCCGAGGAAAAACATTTCGCACGCTTTGTTTGGTGTAACCAATCGCGGCAAAAAATAGGTGCCGCCCCAATCAGGATGCAGACCGACCTTTGCAAACGATTGGCTGAAGGTGGCTGTAGTCGAGGCGATGCGCAAATCGCAGGCCAACGCCAGATTGCAACCCGCCCCTGCAGCGGGTCCGTTAACGGAAGCAATCACAGGCTTCGTCATCTGCCGAATTGCGGTAATCACCCGCCGTGCCGAGCCGAGTAAACGAGAAAACTCTTCAGCATCATGCCGGTCAATTAATTCCGCCATCGCTGCCACGTCGCCGCCCGCACAGAATGCTCGACCGGCGCCGGTGATAACGACAACATGAGCGTTGCGTTCGCTGCCGGCAGCTTCGAGAGCTTCCGCCAGGTCGCGTCTCATATGTCCAACAAGAGCATTCAGCTTCTCCGGACGATTAAGTTTGATCGTCGTGATGCCGGAGTCTTCAGTGATGTCGATGTGCTCGTACATAAAAGCAGTGAATCGTGAATCGTAAATAGTAAATAGTTAATCGTGAATCGTAAATCGTGAATAGTTAAAACCCGCTTTGGCGTCCAACTCGGTTCTAATCTATTTACGATTTACGATTCACTATTTACCCTTAAAGACGGGCTTACGCTTGTTAACGTAAGCGTCACGTCCTTCTTTTGCATCTTCTGACTGGAACAGTTGCTGTTGTAGTTCGCGCTCCAGCGCAAGCGCTGACTCGAAAGGAATCTCTGCGCCGGTCTGAACGCTGCGCTTGATTCTTCCCACGGCACCGGCTGCCTTGTTTGGCGTTGTAAACTGCGCCGCGTATTCCACAACTTGCTGAGTAAATTGCTCGAGAGTGTCCGCGTCGAAAATCTGGTTAAGGAGTCCCAGTTCCAGGCCGCGCTCGAAATCAAATAGTTGCCCAGTGGCCATTAACTCAATCGCTTTCGATTTGCCAACCAGCCGTGTCAGTCGTTGTGTGCCTCCAGTGCCGGGAAGCACACCAAGGGAAACTTCCGGCAATCCCATTTTGCCCGCGTTGCGACGTGCGATGCGAATGTCGGCAGCCAGGGCGATCTCTAATCCGCCACCTACGCAATGGCCGTTGATTGCCGCGATCACCAGCTTGGGAGTTTGTTCGAGTCGAGAGAGCGTTTCATTCGCGTGCAGGCAGAAGAAGTATTTGAACGTTGGCGTGACGTTGGCGAGCATGTTGATATTTGCACCAGCAGAGAAAAACTTTTCACCATTGCCGGTGAGAACGATCACCTGGACGCCTTCGTCCATACGCGCCTTAAGGATTGCGCTATCGAGCGCCTGCATCATTTCGTAAGTGTAGGTGTTTGCCGGGGGATCGTTCAGCGTCAGAAATGCGATCCCGTCCTGAGCACGATATTCAACCAGATCGCCGGTTGATTGTGTTTCCTGAAACTGTGTTTCAGCTTCTGCCATGCTTGAGGTCTCCAATGCCAGGAATGCAAATCACCCGGTCGCTACGGCTCCCGGTTCTGACAAGAACTATCTATTTCATAACGAGCCGCGCCAAACGCTGAACGGCTCAGTACCTGCCTTCGAAGCGAAGTCTAGTTCGTCTATCGGCATTCCGGCAACAAAGCCATGCAGGAACAACCGCGTTACATTATCAACCAGTTCCAAAACTTTTAGTTTCCCATGCGGATCATACCAGTTGTAGATCCAATTCATCATGCCGAAGAGCGCGTAAGTCGCAACAGTTAAATCGACTTGGGAACCATCGTCCTGTTGCTGCTGAATCTCTTTGAGAATCCGGCGAGCGAGCTTTGTATATTTGTCTTTTTTGGTTGAGACGTGCGCGTGCAAGTCGCCCGCAAGCGACTCCGCTTCGTGCGATAACACCTTCATCTCGGCCATGTTCGCGGCGAAGAATGAGAGATGGTTTTCAATGAAGATGCGAAGCCTGGCAAGCGGATCATCGACTTCATGCAGACGCTCTTCCAGCCGCTCGAGCACGCGCCCGAAGCAATTGTCCTGGATGAGAAAAAGCAGTTCTTCCTTCGATTTGCAGTAGTGATAGAGTCCAGCGAGGCTGACGTTGGTTGCGCGGGAGATGTCGCGCATGGTGGTGGAGTGATAGTTCTTCTCGGCAAAAATACGCGCGGCGTTGCGGAGAATAAACTCCAGCTTCTGATCGTGTTTCGTAAAATGCTGCATAAAACAATTGGTCTTTGGTCTTTGGACTTAGGTCTTTGAATCCCTGAAGAACAGTAGCGCATCCCTGAAGAATTCAACTCATTTACAAAGACCAAAGACCAAAGCCCAAAGCCCAAAAACCGTTTTTATAACCGAACGTATTCAAACTCAAACGGCTTGCCCTTGATGCCCGTCGCCGGCGGCGCAATCCAGTTAGCAATCTTGCCCGGCTCCGTCACTGGATGCATCAAGCTGCGCACGTATTCGCGATCTTCCATCGTTGGCAGCCATTCGGACTTGCGTTGCTCAAACTCTTCCGCACTGATTAGATTTCCTTCCACGTCAAAATTATGACCGGCGTATTCACCGACATGGCGGTGGAATCGTGTATTCGGTAAGTAAAGCCTCGTGCCGATCCCCTCGTCTGCCAGTGTCTTGTTCCAGCGCGCCAGTCCCTTTTCGCAGTCTCTGACATACTCACCGCGCAAAACTTCGTTAAGCGCGTTACGCAAAGGTACCTCGCGGTCCTTGAGTTGTGCTTCATCAACAACCCTCATCGTAAAGCTTTGCTCGGCAGCAATGTGATCCTGATATTGCTCCTGCTCGCGATAACGTCCCTTCAGACCCGCAGCGAAAAAGTCAGCGGAGTTTGAACTGATTTCGCCACCAAACAGATCAAGCGAATAACTAAACCAAAAGTTGATGTGCCTCTGAATAATGTTCAGAGGAATACCGCCCAACTCCCGGACGTCGTCACCCTCTTTCATCAACTGCGCGGTGCGCTTGACGACACGATTCAAGCCGGTGTCGCCGACAAACATGTGGTGGGCTTCCTCCGTCAGCATGAATTGACAGGTGCGCGCCAGCGGCTCGAAACCAGATTCAGCGAGCGCCGAAAGTTGATACTTGCCATCACGGTCGGTGAACATGGTGAAACAGAAAAAGTTGAGCCAATCATCACAGGGTTGGTTGAAGGCTTCAAGGATTCGCGGCTTATTGGGATTACCGCTGCGGCGCTCGAGCAGCGCGTCGGCTTCATCGCGGCCGTCCCGTCCAAAGTAGCGATGCAGGAGGTAGACCATGGCCCAAAGGTGCCGGCCTTCTTCGACGTTTACCTGAAACAGGTTTCGTAGATCGTAAAGCGAGGGGCAGGTTTTGCCGAGCAGCCTTTGCTGCTCCACGGAAGCCGGTTCGGTATCGCCCTGGGTAACGATGATGCGCCGCAGGGAGTTGCGAAATTCGCCGGGCACTTCCTGGTAGGCGGGTTGCCCAAAGTTGTCGCCAAAGCCGATCTTCGCGTCCGCTTCAGCGGGCTTGAGAAAAATGCCCCAGCGATAGTCGGGCATCTTCACGAAATCGAAATTGGCCCAGCCGTCCGGTTCGACACTGATTGCAGTGCGCAGGTAAACATCCTTTTGCTGGAAGCCTTCAGGGCCCATCTCCTGCCACCAGTCGAGATAATTTGGCAGCCACTTTTCCAGCGCGCGCTGAAGCTTTTTATCTTCCGAGAGGTTAACGTTATTAGGAATTCTGTCGTATAAGTTCATGGCGGTTCTCTAAAGTTAGCCGAAGAGGCTCAAAGAATCAGAGGAATAACTCAGGTCGGAAAGTCTCAAAGGTTGGGAAGGTGGGCTTGCCCCCGCCTTGGTTGAATTCCATCCCACCAGCGGGGGTAAACCACCCTTCCCAACCTGTGAGACTTTCGATCTTGAGTCGACCTCTGAAATCTCTGTGCCTCCCTGGCCTATGTTCTTTTGAAATCAAAATGTGCCTGCGTGGGCTTGCCGTAATTCGTCAGCGCCCCCTCCGGACCGACTGCGTTTGGTCTTTGAAAGATCCAGTTCTGCCACGCCGTCAGACGGCCGTAAATCTTTGTGTCCATCGTCTCTGGTCCGGCGAAACGCAGGGACGCCTCCATTCCGGTCAAGGCATCCGGTGATAGCGACGTGCGCTCTTCGATCGCCACGCGAATCTCATCTTCCCAATCCAAATCGTCGGGAACGAAGGTTATCAACCCAGCTTCATCAGCTTCTGCAGCGTCGAACACCCCCTTGTGCGCCAGAACTTTATCAACCTTTTCCGAATCGGCCAGGAAGCGCGACTGCAGACGAGTCAGACCGTTGCTCATCGGGAAGCTGCCTGCGTTTAATGTGGACACTGAAACTGCAGTCGGCCCTTCTTCAGGATCGTTAAGCATGTAACTGCGATCAGAAGCCAACAATAATTCAAGCAGGTTTCCGGCAAAACAACTTCCCGGCTCGATGATCGCGAAAAAGCTTTTCGCGGTTAGATCCATACGCCGCAGCACGCGTGCCTGATAAAGAAGAATCTCGCGAACCAGCCAGTGATCATTGTTTGCCGCGAGTGTCTCATCCACTGCCAACACATCCTCGATGTTCCCTTGAGTGCGGACGCACACCAAGCCGATTTCCGGCTCGTTGACACGCAGATGGAGCAGTGCATCATCCAACTCGCGATAAACCTGAAGGGGCCAGTAAGAGTCACCAAGTTTCTGAATCCCCTCGGGCGTGATGGGCAGATCACCTTTCGGACGAGGGCCCTGCACAGTCAGATCGGCATAACGCTCCTCGCGATTCAAGATCAGATTCACCCATTTGTACTCAACACCGGCAGGCTTCAATTCTCTTTGAAGCGGATTGAGCTTTATGCCGTAACCCAAACTATTAATTTGCGATGACTCGCTATCACTGAAGGCGGTAGCTTCGGCCGCAGTCCGCAAACCAGCAGTTTGCTTTACTTCAGCGATCTCGCGCACGCGGGCGTCG
>WNGE01001738.1_pt1 | contig 27371 bp, 27 predicted proteins | sample 5400651 | NCBI WGS metagenome assembly WNGE01 (sample SAMN13153370, study PRJNA577476) | soil metagenome | isolation source: 60 cm soil or saprolite under grassland replicate 2 | place: USA:California | collected 2016-06-15 | reverse complement strand
AGCGCGATCGACAGCGCGTTCTTCTTCTCGGCGCGGTTCAGCGTGAGCTTCGCGACGCCGTTCTCCGGGCCGGTCCGCAGCACGAGTGGGTCGCTCACCTGGTGCTCCGGCGATAGCCTGACGACCCGTCAGATACGGGGGAGGTGACGCGCGGTGAGCGAGACGGGCATCCGCGGCGACCTCGAATGGGGCACGATTCCCCATCTCCTCCGGAGCTCTGCGGATCGCTTCTCGGCACGGGAGGCGATCGTAGACGTGAGCGATGGCACGTCCCTCTCGTTCACCGGGCTCGCGGCGGCCGCGCACGACGCCGCGCGCGCGTTCATGTCAGTGGGGATCGAGCGGGGCGACCGGGTCGCGATCTGGGCCCCCAACATCTGGGAGTGGGTCGTCGCCGCGCTCGGGCTCCAATCGGCGGGCGGGGTGCTCGTCCCGCTGAACACGCGGTTCAAGGGCCGCGAGGCCGTGTATATCCTCGGCAAGTCGCGCGCCAAGGCGCTGGTGACAATCACCGGGTTTCTCGACACCGACTACGTGGCGCTGCTGCGCGACGCCGTCGACGTCGCCTCTGAGCTCCCCGACCTGGAGACGTCCGTCGTCCTGCGCGGCGCCGCGCCCGACGGCACTCGGTCGTGGCGCGAGTTCCTCGCCGCCGGCTCCGCCGTCGGCAGCGCGGAGGCGGGTGTGCGCGCGCTCTCGGTGGAGCCGGAGGACCTGTCCGACATCCTGTTCACGTCGGGCACTACGGGGAACCCCAAAGGAGCCATGCTCACGCACGCGCAGACACTGCGGGCGTACCGGGACTGGAGCGAGGTCGTCGGGCTGCGCGACCGCGATCGCTACCTGATCGTCAACCCCTTCTTCCATGCGTTCGGGTACAAGGCGGGGTGGCTGGCATCGCTGATGATGGGAGCCACCGTGCTCCCGCAGGCGGTATTCGACCCCGAGCAGGTGCTGGCGCGCGTACCACGCGACCGCGTCACCGTGCTGCCCGGCCCGCCGACGCTGTACCAGACGATCCTCAACCATCCCGCACGCGACGAGCACGACCTGTCGAGCCTGCGGCTCTCGGTGACGGGCGCGGCCGCGATCCCCGTCGAGCTGATCGTGCGCATGCGGAAGGAGTTGACGTTCGAGACGATCATCACCGGCTACGGCCTCACCGAGGCGTGCGGCATCGCCACGATGTGCCGGTACGACGACGATCCCGAGACCATCGCGAACACATCGGGCCGGGCGATCCCGGGTGTCGAGGTGCGCGTCGTCGACGAGCAAGGCACGGAGGTGCCGCGCGGTGAACCGGGTGAAGTCGTGATCCGCGGCTACAACGTCATGCTCGGCTATCTCGACGAGCCCGAGGAGACGGCGGCGACCCTCGACGCCGACGGGTGGCTGCACACGGGTGATGTGGGCGTGATGGACGAGCGCGGCTACCTGCGCATCACCGACCGCACGAAGGACATGTTCATCGTCGGCGGCTTCAACGCCTACCCGGCCGAGATCGAAAACCTCGTGCTCCGCAACGAGAACGTCGCCCAGGTGGCGGTGGTCGGCGTTCCCGATGACCGGATGGGCGAGGTGGGGATGGCCTTCGTCGTGCTGCGGCCGGATGTGCAGGCAACGGCCGAGGAGCTCATGGCCTGGTGTCGCTACGAGATGGCCAACTACAAGGCGCCGCGCTACGTGGAGATCGTCGACGCCCTGCCGCTGAACGCGATGGGCAAGGTGCTCAAGTACGAGCTCCGCGACCGGGGCGCCAAGCTCGTCAACCGCTAGCGCACCTCATCCGGGCGCTAGATCGTGCCGATCGAGATGTTGCCGCTGATGTCGTTGACCTGCACCTGAACGGTGTCGGTCGTTCCCACGGCGTCGGTCACGGTGCACGGGATCGTCGTCTGCGGCTTCGCCGCCAGCACCGTCTTGCCCGGCGCGCACGCCGCGGTCACCTGTACGCCCACGGTCTGGTCGTACTGCGTCTGAACGAAGTTCTGGATCTTGCTCACGTCGAGGACTGCGACCTGACGCACGGCCCGGTAGCCGGGGTCCCTCTCTGTCTGTGTCACCGTGTACGGGACGGGCTCGCTACCCACGGTGGCCGTGCACTCGAACTGCTTCCCGGACTTCTTCTTGATCTCTTTCGGGCACTTCGTCGCGCCGATGGGCGCGCCGGCGAAGTCCTTGTGCAGCTGCTTGCCGATCGTCTTCTCGACATCCTTGCCGTCGAGCGTCTCGGGCCCGCCGCTGCACGCCACGACCGCCGCCACCGTGCACACGAGCACGAGCGCGAAGCCTCGAGACCGGCGCATCGGGGCGAAGGTTACCGAGCGCCGAACTCCGGAAGGGTGGCGCGGTACAGCCGAACCGCGTCCGGAATGCCTTTCATGACGACGGGGCCGAGCTCGTCGAGCCGCAGGTCCGGCACCCGTCCGTCAACGAGCTCCCGGACGGGGTCCGACAACAGGACCTCGCCGGGCCCGGCGACGTCCACGATGCGCGATGCGATGTTCACGTCGTGGCCGACGAGGTCGTCGCCCCGTCGAGTCGGGCAGCCCCAGTGCATGCCGACGCGCACCCACAGCGGCACGTCGGTCGCGGCGTCCTCCTCGAACCGCTCCGACAGTGCGAGACACGCCTGCACCGCGCTCACGGCTTCCGGGAACCACAGCATGAAGCCGTCACCGAGATCCTTGACGACCCGGGCGTCGCGCGGGAGCGCGTCGCGCACCACGCGCTCCTGGCGCTCGAGCAGCGCGAGCGCCTGCTCGTCACCGTGCTCGGCGGTGAACTCGGTGAAGCCGACAATGTCCGTGAAGACGACCGTGCCGGCAGGTGATGCGCTCACCGCTCGATGACCCGGACGCTCCCGCTCAGCGTCTTCACCCGGATCTCGCCGTCGTGACCGGCGGCGGGCTCGCTGTCGACTTTCCCGCTCAAGGTCCTGAGCCGTGTCGCGGGTCGCGCGCCCCGAGGCACGCTGATGGTGACGGATCCGGACAAGGCCTTGACGTCGAGGTGGCCCGCGCCGGCCAGTCCGACGTCGACGTTGCCGCTGCCCGCCTTCACGGACGCGCTGTCGACCAGGTCGGCCTCCACCGACCCGGAACCTGTCGCGAGGTCGGCCGCGCCGGCTCGGATCACGCTGATCCCGCCGCTGCCGGTCTTGAGCCGGCACTCCCCCGTGCACTCGGCGACCTTGAACGAGCCCGAAGCCGTGCGGGCGTCGAGGCGTTCGACATGATCGACGGAGATGCTCCCGCTGCCCACGGTCACGCGTGCGTGGCCGAGCCGCCCGCGGAGCTCGACGTTGCCGGAGCCGGCGCCGATGATGACGTCGCTGCCCTCGGGACAGCGCACCGCGACGGAGCCCGACCCCGCCTTGACCTCGACCGAGCCGTCCGAGCCAACCTCGGCGCGCCGCGCCCCGCTGACGACGACGTCGGTCCGCTCCTCCCCCGTCACCGACACGCTGCCCGACCGGGACGTGACACGAACGGTCGGGTTGGGCGGGGCCTCGAGGGTCAGCTCCGAAGCCATGTACGCATCATGGCCCGGTCAGACCGGGCCGGCGAGGTGACGATGGTCACCGGTTCTCGGGGTTTTGGCGTCGCTGCGCCGGGATATAGCCGGTACAGCGACGCCAAAACCTGAATCAGTTCCCGGCCGCGTGCACCACCTCGCCGCCCAGGTCCATGAACCGCGTGTCGCCGGCGAGGTTCTTGCCGAGCGCGTTGATCGTGTAGCCGACCGCGAGCTCGCGATCCGGGTCGCCCCACGCACCCGAGCCGCCGTAACCGTTGTGACCGAAGCCGCGCTCGAGCACGCCCGCCGACGTGAGCACGCCGTGGTAGCCGAGGCGCCATTGCATCGGGAAGCCGAGGATCAGGTCGGGGCGGTTGTTCTGCGGCTCGATGGCGCGCGCGATCGTCTTGTCGGACAGCAGGCGCACCCCGTCGAGCTCGCCACCGCCAGCCAGGCACGCGTACATGCGCGCGAGCGAGCGCGCGGTGAAGCACCCGTTGCCAGACGGCATCGGCTGCTCGAGCCACGCCTGATCATCACTCGGCGCGAGGATCGACGGCGGCAGCGCGGCCGCGATGAGCTCGGGATGGAGCGTGAGCCCGAGGCGCTCGGCGACGCGCAGCATCGCGGTGGGGTCGCGCGTCAGCTCGCCGGCGTCGGGCGCCGAGACGGTCTGCGCGAGCCGTCCGAACTCTTCGCGCGGCAACCCGATGTGGCAGCCGTCGAGCGCGAGCGGCTCGGCGATCTCCGTGCGGACGAACTCGGTGATGCCGAGCCCCGACACTCGCCGAATGATCTCGCCCACGATGAACCCGAACGTCACGGCGTGGTAACCGTTGTTGGTGCCGGGCTCGTGCGCGGGCGTCATCCGCTCGAGGCCGGCGACCATCGCGTCCCAGTCGAAGATCTGCTCGCGCCGCTCGAGGAACGACGCCACGTCGTACAGGCCGGCCTCGTGGCAGAGCACTTGGCGCACCGTGATGGTGTCCTTGCCGTTCTGCGCGAACTCGGGCCAGTGCTCGGCGACGCGATCGTCGTAGTCGAGGAGCTGCCGGTCCACGCACAGGTGGAGGGCAGTAGACGTCACGCCCTTGGTCGTCGAGTACGACACGGCGAGGGTGTCCTCCCGCCACGGTGATCCCGACGTGTCGGTCACGCCCGTCCACGCGTCGACGACCGGCCGTCCGTGGTGGTACACGCACAGGGCGGCGCCGCCGCCGCTCTCCACGACTTGCGCCTCGAGGGTCGAGACCACCTCGTCGAACGCTGGCTCCCACGTACCGTCGGCCATTCCCGCTCTCCCCCGCGCGGCGGCGTAGCTCTGAACCCTGTATTGCACACCTAGTGAAAGAACAATATCGTTCGCGTTCGTGGCGGCCACCAGTCTCACCGATGGGCGCTCGGCGCGCGCCGCCCGCACCCGTGACGCCGTGGTGGAAGCGCTTCTGTCCCTCCTCGACGACGGCAACTTCCGGCCCACGGCGCGCCAGGTCGCCGAGCGCGCTGGTGTCTCGCTTCGGTCGGTATACGTCCATTTCGACGACCTCGAGGACCTCTTCACCGCGGCCGCGCACCGCCACTTCGAGCGCGTGCGCGACCTCATCGAGCGCATCCCCGACCACGGTCCGCTCGAGACTCGGCTCGACCTCTTCACCCGGCAGCGGGCGCGCATCCACGAGGCGTCGGCGCAGGTGCGGCGGGCGGCCGTGCTGCAGGAGCCGTTCTCGCCCGCGCTCGCCGAGGTGCTCGCGCTGGCGCGCAAGCTGTCCCGCGCCGAGATCGAACTCGTCTTCGGCGCTGAGCTCGCCCGCCGCGAGCGCGCCGAGCGTGAACGCCTCGTCGTCGAGCTCGACCTGCTGTCGAGCGCGGCCGTGTGGGAAACGCTGCGGCTCCACTACGACCAGTCCGCGGACGGGGCGCGCGAGATCGTCGCCGATACGCTCCGGGCCTGCCTGCGCGAAGGCTGATGGACGCGCTCCGCACGCCCGACGAGCGCTTCACCGACCTGCCCGGCTTCCCCTTCTCGCCCCACTACGTCAACGTCCCCGATCCCGAGCGTGGTTCGCTTCGTGTCCATTACGTCGACGAGGGCGCACGAGACGCCGAACCGGTACTCCTGCTGCACGGCGAGCCGTCGTGGAGCTTCCTGTACCGCAAGATGATCCCGATTCTCGTCGACGCCGGCCTCCGGGCCGTCGCGCCCGACCTCGTCGGCTTCGGCCGCTCCGACAAGCCCGCCAAGCGAACCGACTACACGTACCAGCGCCACGTCGACTGGATGCGTGCCGTGGTCGAGCAGCTCGGTCTCAATCGCATCACGCTGGCCGGTCAGGACTGGGGCGGCCTCATCGGGCTGCGCCTTGTCGCCGAGGACGAAAGCCGGTTCGCGCGCGTCATCGCCGCCAATACGTTCCTCCCTACCGGCGACCGCCATCCGGGCGACGCGTTCCTCGCGTGGCAGAAGTTCTCGCAGGAGACCGAGACGTTCCCCGTGGGTCGGATCGTGAACGGCGGTTGCACGACCGACCTTCCCCCCGAAGTGATCGCCGCCTACGACGCGCCTTTCCCGGACGAGACCTACAAGGGGGGCGCTCGCCAATTTCCTGTGCTCGTGCCGACCGCGCCCGACGACCCGGCGGCCGAGCCGAACCGTCGGGCGTGGGAGGTGCTGCGCCGCTGGGACAAGCCGTTCCTGACCGCGTTCAGCGACTCGGACCGGATTTCCGCGGGCGCTGACAGCGTGCTCCAGTCCGACATCCCGGGGGCGGGCGGAAGGCCGCACACGACCATCCGCGGCGCCGGGCACTTCTTGCAAGAGGACCGCGGCGAGGAGCTCGCACGGGCGATAGTCGACTTCGTCGGGTACACACCGGGCAGCGGGTAACACCCAGGTCGGGCGCGGCATGCGCTCGACCTGGAAAACCTAACGTTTCCGCGAGCGCGCAGAGGGGGGAATGGGTGCTCCGATGAGTGATACGACCGGCGCGTCGTTGCCTGTCCGCACCCGGCTCTCGGACTTCGAGTGGCTCGGTCACCTGCTCGCCTACGCCCTACCCATCGGGCTGCTGATCCTCGCGGTGCGCGTCGAGCCGTTCCCGGCCCCCAACGGCGTGATCCTCGACGGCGCCATCGGCGGTGGCCGTGTCGCGCTCATCGCGCTCGGCATCGCGTTGATCTACCGGGCGAACCGGATCATCAACTTCGCCCAGGGCGACCTGGGCCAGGTCCCGGCCACGCTGGGGGCGCTGCTGGTGATCAGCCTGGGCGTCAACTACTTCCTCGCCCTGACGACGGGACTCGTCGCCGCGATCGTCCTCGGGGTGCTGGTGGAGACCCTGATCATCCGGCGCTTCTTCCGCGCCCCCCGGCTGATCCTGACGGTCGCGACGATCGGGCTCTCCCAGGTCCTTATCGGCGGTGGCCTGTTCCTGGCGCAGGCGTTCGGCGAGGACTTCCAGAGCAACCGCCTCGAACCGCCGTTCTCGGTCAAGTTCCAGGTCGGGAGCACAATCTTCAACGGCAACGACGTGATCGCGATGGTGACGATCCCGATCGCGTTCGTGGCACTGGCGGTCTGGCTCCGGTTCAGCAACATCGGCGTAGCCGTGCGAGGGAGCGCCGAGCGCGCCGACCGGGCGGCGACGCTCGGCATCCCGGTGCGGCGCCTCCATACGATCGTGTGGACGGTCGCAACCGTGCTCGCGTTCTTGGGGATGTGGCTGCGCGCGGGGGCAGTCGGGCTGCCCATCGGCACGGTCCTGGGCCCGACGTTCCTGCTCCAGGCGCTCGCCGCGGTCGTGATCGGCCGGATGGAGCGGTTCGGTGTCATCGCCGCCGCCGCGGTCGGGCTCGGGATCCTCGACAAGGCGATCACGTTCCAGCCCGGCAACAACCCCGCGTACAACGACGCCATCCTGTTCCTCGTCATTCTCGGGGCGCTGCTGATGGCCCGGCGTGCTGGTCGCGGCCGCGTCGGGCCTGAGGATGTCTCCACGTGGCAGGCGGCTCGTGAGGTGCGGCCGATCCCGCGTGAGCTGGTCCGGCTCCCCGAGGTCCGCGTAGCGAAGTGGGCGCTCGGCGCCGCGGTCGCGGCGTTCCTCGTGACGCTCCCTCTGTGGCTCGACGAGAGCCGCATCAACCTCGCGGCCGTGATCGTGATCTTCGGGATGATCGGCTTGTCGCTCGTCGTGCTGACCGGCTGGGCGGGGCAGGTCAGCCTCGGCCAGATGGGCTTCGCGGGCGTGGGCGCGGCCGTCGGCGGCGCGATGACCGACCACATGAACTCCGACCTGTCGATCGGGCTCCTCGCCGGCGGCGCCGCCGGCGCGCTGGCGGCGATCGTCGTCGGTTACCCGGCGCTGCGCCGGCGGGGTCTCACGCTCGCGGTCAGCACACTCGCGTTCGCGCTGTTCGTCTCCTCGTTCGTACTCAACCAGGAGCTCTTCGGCGACAACGGCACTGCTCCGCTGTCCCTCCCCGGGCAATGGTTGCCAGGCTTCCGGATCGACCGGTTGCCGCTCTTCGGTCGGTTCGACATCGAAACCGAGACCCGCTTCTACTTCCTCTGCCTCGTCGTCCTCGGGTTGATGCTCATCGCGGTCCGCGGTGTGCGCCGGAGCCGCACCGGGCGAGTCCTCATCGCCATCCGCGAGAACGACGCCGCCGCGCGCTCCTACGGAGTCAACGCGACCCGCACCCAGCTCGCCGGCTTCGCGCTCTCGGGTTTCCTGGCCGCGGTGGCAGGCGTGCTGTTCGTGCACCAGCAGACCGGGCTCCAGGTCGGCGCAGGCAATCTCTATCTCCCCGCGGAGAGCCTCCGCGTCTTCTCGATGGTCGTGATCGGCGGGCTGGGTTCGATGCCGGGGGTGCTGCTGGGCGCGGCGTACATCTGGGGCACCGAGTACTTCCTGCCCGGGCAATGGCAGTTCCTGGCGACCGGAGCCGGAGTGCTGCTGATCCTCATGGTCCTGCCCGGCGGTCTCGGCTCGGTGCTCTACGACGTACGCGACTGGCTCCTCCGTCAAGTCGCCGAGCGCCGCCGGCTCGTCGTCCCCAGCTTGGTGGCCGATGTGCGCGCGCCCGAGGAACCCGTGCCGGAGCCCGTGCGCGAGGCGGCTGAGGAAGCCGCCGAACGCGCGCCCGCGGAGGTCGGACTGTGACCGCGACGGCCGCCCCAGCCCGCACCAACAGGTTCGCCAGGTGGTGTGACAGCCTGACCGGCGGAGCCGCGCTGTTCCCGCTCGTCGTGCTGTTCGGGCTCAACGCCGCCGACGAACTCGACCGCACCGCATTCGGCGTGCTGCTCCCGAACATCCGCGACGACTTCGGCCTGAACACCCAGGGCATCCTCACGGTCGTCTCGCTGTCGTTCATCGCCGCCCTCGTCCTCGCGCTGCCGATCGGGTTCTGGGCCGACCGCTTCAACCGCGTCAACATCGTCGTCCTCGCCGGCGTGTTGTGGGGCGTGTTCTCCGTGCTCACCGGTTTGGCGGTGACGGTCGTCATGCTGGCGATCGTGCGCGCCGGATCCGGCCTCGGACGCGCCTTCAACGACCCGGTCCACAACTCCTTGATCCCCGACTATTACGACGTCCCGGTCCGGCCGAAGGTGTACGCCGTCCACCGGTCGGGCAACGCGATCGGACTGTTCCTCGGCCCGGTCCTCGGTGGCGTGATCGCGCACTTCTTCGGTTGGCGGACGCCCTTCATCCTGTTCGGCATCCCGACCACGATCTTCGTGATCCTGGCGCTCCGGCTGCGCGAACCGGTGCGTGGCGCGTACGAGCGGCGGGCGATGGGCGCCTCGGAGGAGGCGATCGCCACGGAGGAGGCGCCGCCGTCGTGGTCCGAGTCGTGGCGGATCGTGTGGCAAGTCGGCACGCTGCGGCGCCTCTTCGCGTCACTGCCGTTTCTCGCGTTGTCAGTTGTCGGGTTGCTGACGCTCGGCTCGCTCTTCTACCAGGACACCTTCGGCCTCAACGAGCTGCAGCGGGGCCTCGTCGCGGGGATCGCCGAGCCAGCCTCGATCGTGGGCTTCCTCATCGGCATCCCGATTGCAACCAAGTTGCTGGCGCGCGATCCCGGCCTCGTGCTGAAGTTCCTCCTCGCCGTCACCGTCGTGGTCTCCGTCGCCTGGATCGTATTCTCCCAAGCACCGAACCTCGCCGTCGCGATCGCGTCGAACCTCGTGATCTCGGGATCGCTCGGCCTGCTCGTGCCCGGCATCTACAGCGTGTTGTCGCTGACGATTCCCCCGAAGGTGCGCGCGTTCGGGTTCGCGGTCGCCGCGATCTGGATCGTGCCCGGGTTGCTCGTCCTTCCCATCGTCGGCGGGATCGCCGACGCGTACGGCATTCGGCTGGCGCTGTTGGCGGCCGCGCCGGTGTTCGTGATCGGCGGCCTCATCCTCGCCTCGGGCGGGTCAAAGGTGAAGGGCGACATCACCCGCGTGTGGACGGCGGCGGCCGCGCAGTCCGAGGTCGCGTACGAGCGGCGGCAAGGAAAGGTCAAGCTGCTCCTCGTTCGCGGTGTCGACGTCCACTACGACGGCGTCCAGGTGCTGTTCGGGGTCGACTTCGAGATCGACGAGGGCGAGATCGTGGCGCTCCTCGGGACCAACGGCGCCGGTAAGTCGACGCTGCTCAAGGCCGTTTCGGGCCTCGTCGAGGCGAGCGGCGGCGCGATCATCTTCGACGGTCGCGACATGACGCACACGCCCCCGGACGAGATCGCGGCGCGTGGCGTCACGCAGGTGCCGGGCGGGCAGGGCGTGTTCCCGTCGCTCACGTTGGCCGAGAACCTGCGCCTGGCGGGCTGGCTCCAGCGCCGGGAGCCGGACGAGGTCAAGGAAGCGACCGATCGCGTGCTGGACTACTTCCCCGTCTTGCGCGACCGGCTCCAGGAGCCGGCAGGGAACCTCTCGGGCGGGCAGCAGCAGATGTTGACGCTCGGGATGGCATTCATTGGCCGGCCGCGTCTCCTGATGATCGACGAGCTCTCGCTCGGGTTGGCCCCGACGGTGATCGCGCAACTGCTCGAGATCGTGAAGGCGCTACGCGATCGGGGCACGACGATCATCCTCGTCGAGCAGTCCGTCAACCTCGCGCTTACGCTCGCCGAGGAGGCCTTCTTCATGGAGAAGGGTGAGATCCGCTTCCACGGCCCGACGGCCGAGCTCCTCGAGCGACCCGACGTGCTGCGTTCGGTGTTCCTCGAAGGCGCCGGCGGGCCGCGCACGCCGAGGTTCGCACCCAACGGCGACCGCGGCGTCGGGCCCGAGAGCGGCGGCGCGGCGCAGACGCGACTCGAGGTGCGTGACGTGTCGAAGCGGTTCGGCGGCATCGCCGCGCTCCACGACGTCTCCTTCTCCGTCGCGCCGGCCGAAATACTCGGCTTCATCGGTCCGAACGGCGCAGGCAAGACCACGCTCTTCAACGTCATCTGCGGACTCCTGCCCGATGACGCGGGAACCATCGTCCTGCGCACCGACGAGGGCAGCTCCGAGCTGCACCGCAAGTCGGCGCAGACCCGGGCGCGTCTCGGGTTGGGTCGATCGTTCCAGGACGGCAGGCTGTTCCCCGCGCTCACCGTGCAGGAGACAATCGCCGTGGCGCTCGAGACGCACGTCTCGGTGCGCGACCCGCTGGCGGCGGCACTCCACCTACCGACGGTCAAGAAGTCGGAGGCGCGCGTCCGCCACCGGGTCGACGAGCTCGTCGACCTCATGGGCTTGGGCGCGTTCCGTGACAAGTTCGTACACGAGCTCTCGACCGGCAGTCGCCGCATCGTCGACATCGCGTGCGTGCTCGCGCACGAGCCGAGTGTGCTGCTGCTCGACGAGCCGTCGAGCGGCATCGCCCAGCGCGAGGCCGAGGCGCTAGGGCCACTGCTCACACGAATCCGCGACACGCTGGGAGCGACGCTCCTCGTGATCGAGCACGACATCGCGCTGCTCACCTCGATCGCCGACCGGATCATCGCGCTCGACCTGGGTGAGATCATCGCGGAGGGCAGCCCGGCCGAGGTCGTTCGCCATCCGGCGGTCATCGCGTCGTACCTCGGCACGACCGAGGCCACCATCGCTCGCTCCGGCACCCAGGGCGCATTGCTGGGCGCCGATCCTCGTTCAGACTGACACGACTGACTTTTCAGGGGGGAAAGGAAGCCACATGGCCACCAACATCAACCGGCGGTGCGGAACCGGTCCTCGCGCTCTGTCGCTCCTTGGTGTCATCATGACGATGACGCTCGTCGCAGGCATGCTCGCCGCGACTGCGGCCGCGTCTCCAGCCAGCGACGAGTCGGACGCGCAGAGAAACCAGAAGCTCGTCAAGGCCGGTCCGATGACGCCGCAGAAGGCGAAGCTGCTCGGCAAGACCAACATCGACTTCGGCCCGAACTGCGACACGGCGACGGGACGGGTGAAGCTGCCGTCGGTCTACGCGCCGCCGTGTGTCGAGCCGTTCAAGGGCAAGAACGGTGGGGCGACGTCGGAAGGGGTCACGGGTGACGAGATCAAACTCGTCGTCTACGTCGCCGATCCGGCCAAGGACCCCCTGCTTGCCGCCCAGATCCGCCTCGCGGGGGCAAATCTTGATATCCCCGAGATCGAGAACACGTTCAGAGGTTACGTCGACATCTACAACAAGCTGTTCGAACTCTACGGCCGCAAGATCTCAGTCGAGTTCTTCGTCGGGACTGGCAGCGGCGCCGATACCACCGCAGCCAAAGCCGACGCCATCGCCATCGCCGACAAGAAGCCATTCGCGGTGCTCGGTGCGCCACAGCAGTCGACGACTGTGTTCTCCGACGAGCTGGCGTCGAGAGGAGTGCTCTGCGTCGGATTCTGTGCGGCTGCAGTACCTCAGAAGATCGTCGAACGGAACGCGGGGTACATCTTCCCGGTCGCACAGTCGCCGGAAGAGGGGGCCGAGCTCACGGCCGAGCTCATCGGCAAGCAAGCCGGGCCGGGCAAGGCCCAACACGCCGGTGACCCGGCGATCCAGGCCAAGAATCGGGTGTACGGCGTTGCTCATTACGACACCCCTGACGGCCAGTACCAGGGGCTCTTCACCACGCTGAAGGACAAGTTGAAGAAGTACAAGATCACGCCCAAGGTCGATCAGTCCTTCTTCCTCGACCCGGCCAAGCTGCAGGAGAACGCCCGCACGATCATCACGAAGATGAAGGACGCCGGCGTCACGACCGTCATCTACACGGGCGATCCGCTCACGCCGGCGTCGCTCACAAAGGAGGCGACGGCGCAGGACTACTTCCCGGAATGGATCATCGGCCCTACGTATCTCGCCGACACGTCGATCTTCGGCCGAACCTACGACCAGAGCCAGTGGGAGCACGCGTTCGGCATCGGCCTGGTCCCGGGAAGGGCGCAGAAGGAGCTCAGCGGGACGTGGTTCCTCTACGACTGGTTCCACGGCACGCCCCCGCCGAGCAACATCTACGGGGTCATCAACCCAGGCGTCTACATCTTCGCCCGGGGGGTCATGCTGGCGGGGCCGAAGCTCACGCCGAAGACGTTCCGTGACGGGCTCTTCCGCTACCCGCCGTCGGGCGGCGACCCGGTCAACCCGCAGCAATCCTGGGGGAAGCACGGGGTCTGGCCGTTCATCGACTACTACGAAGCAGACGACGCCGCGCTCATCTGGTGGGACCCGACCGCTCCCGGCGAGGACGAGGCCTCCAACAACGGCACCGGGCTGTACCGATACGCGGATGGAGGGAAGCGATACACGCTCGGGCACTTCCCGGCCAAAGGCCAAGCCGGGCTGTTCGACACTGCGGCGTCGGCGACGATCTTCCAGCAGCAGCTGCCGCCGGAGAGCACGCCGCCGAGCTACCCGTCGCCGGCCGCGGGCGGGTAGCGACGAGGGGCTGGGTGGGCGTCGTCCTCGTCGGCGACGCGCACCCAGCCCTTGCCGGTCACATACCGGCGGATGACGCGCGCCGGGTTGCCGACCGCGACCGAGTAGTCCGGCAACTCGCCGGTGACGACGGCGCCGGCGCCGACGACGACGTGCTCGCCGATCGTGGCGCCGCCGAGGACGAGCGCCCCGTGCCCGAGCCACGACCCCGAGCCGATTCGCACCGGCCGTGGCGCCGCGAACTGCCTGCCGACCGGTTGGTCGGGATCGATGTATCCGTGGTTGGCGTCGGTGACGTACACGTGATGGCCGGTCCAGACGTCGTCGCCGATCTCGATGTGCTGGTGGCCGACGACGCCACTCCCCTTCCCGATTACGCACCGGTCACCGATGCGGACGATGTCCCCATCGAGCACGTGCTCGGGTGACACGCCCGCGGACAGCGTCACGTAGGGGCCGATGATGCAGCCGTCGCCGATGTGGATCGCGCCCTCGCCGAACAGCGCCGCGACCGGGAAACAGATCGCGCTCCGCTCGCCGAAATGCGCGAACCGTCGCGCTCGCCGATGACCCGGCCTGATGGTGCCGACGTCGACCGCCACCGACCATCCCGCCTGCACGAGATCGCCGAGGACGCGCCGACCGACGTCGAGGAAATGTGACAGGTGGTCTGCGGCCACGGCGAAGGAGCGTAGCGTCACCCGGATACAGCCAGGTTGCCTAGCCACACCGGTGTGAAGTTCACGTCGACCGTCAGCATGTGGAGCCGGTTGTTGCGCAGCTTCGTGGCGTCGATGCCTTCGCCCTCGCCGTCGACGTGCCCGGCGTTGCCGAGTGCTTCGACCTTGCCGCTCGGGAGCGTGACCCGATAGAGGCCGTTGGTGGCGTCGTCGGTCGACAGCCACACGGCACCCGCGGCGACTCGCCGCCTTGCACTCGGTCGACGAACTGCGACATGCGCAGGGGCTTCAGCTGCTTCCAGCCCTTGCGCACGTCGTAGCGCAGCAGGGCGTCGCCACCGAAGCGGTCCATCGAATAGGCGATCATCGTCTTCGGGTCGACGGTGACGAACGAGGCCTCGTGCTGCGGGACCGTCACGGCGTCGACGAATGCCAGTGTCTTGGCGTCGTAGCGGGCAATCGCTTGCTCACCGCGCTCGTACTCGGGCTGCTCGTACGGCGCGTAGACGTACTTCCCGGCGACGTCGACGTCGCCGATGTGGTTGAACCCACGTGCGGCCCAGTCGGGTGGTATCGCGTCGTTCACCCGCTGGATGTCCTGGAGCTTGTCGTCGACGCGGGCGAGCACGCGCGTTCCCGAGAGGAGCCAGCCGTTCTTCCCCCGGGCGATGCCCTGGTTGTAGACGGGGTCGAGCTGCGCCTCGCCCGTCAGCCGAGCCTGCGGCGGCGCGGCCGTGATCGCGGGCGTGCCTGTTGCCAGCGCGACGACAAATGCCGCGCCCGCCGCCGCCCATCGAACCCGCCGCATCTCACGGGACTGTAGCTAGCTGCGACGTGGCCCTGCGGACAGCAGATCGCTCGCCTTCGTCATCGTCGCGCGCTTGCCCACGCTCCTGGGCGCCACGTCGACGTCGGCAGCCCGGGCGCGAAGCGCGCCGACCGTGCACTCCTCGCGCGGCCGGGTCGCGAACGGGTCGAAGCGGAAGTGGCGCATCGCGTTCTCGTGCGTCATCGCGTTGATCTCGTCGTCCGGAACACCGGCGGCTTCGAACGCCTTCATCGCGAACTCGGGCGAGATGGGCCATGTCGAGTCGGAATGGGGGTAGTCGCTCTCCCAGCAGATCATCTCGACGCCGACACGGTGGCGCTGTTCGAGGCCGGCGAGGTCGTCGATGTAGCACGTCACGACGCGCTCGCGGAACACCTCGCTCGGGAGCTTCACGCCGAAGTCCTGGCCCGTCCAGGGATGGTGCCGGGTGTAGATCCAGTCGACGCGCTCGTGGAAGTACGGGATCCAGCCGATCCCGCCCTCGGACAGCGCGATGCGCACGTCGGGGAACCTGCGCAGCACCGGGGACCACAGGAGATCGGCCGCCGCCTGCACGATGTTGACGGGCTGAAGGCTGATGAGCACGTCGATGGGCGCGTCGTCGGCGGTGACGACGAGTTGCGAGGACGAGCCGATGTGCATGGACACGATGGCGTCCTCTTCGCAGCACGCGGCCCAGAACGGATCCCAGTGGTCCGAGTGGAGGCTGGGCATGCGGAGCTTCGCGGGGTTCTCCGAGAAGCTGATCGCGTGGCAGCCCTTGGCGGCTACGCGGTGCACCTCGTCGGCCATCGCCTGCGGATCCCACAACGGCGGCAGCGCCAGCGGGATGAAACGCCCGGGATATGTGCCGCACCACTCGTCGATGTGCCAGTCGTTATATGCGCGCAGGATCGCGAGCCCGGCGTCCTTGTCGTGCGAACGAGCGAACAATTGCCCGCAGAGCTGCGGGAACGACGGGAAGCACATAGACCCGAGCACGCCGTTGGCGTCCATGTCGCGCACCCGATGGTGGATGTCGTAACAACCCTCGCGGATCTCGTCGAAGGAGGTCGGCTCCATGCCGTACTCCTCCGGCGGACGCCCGGCGACCGCGTTCAGCCCGATGTTCGGGATCTCGCGACCCTCGTACAGCCAGACGTCGCTGCCGTCCTCCTTGCGCACGACCCGCGGGGCCACGTCGGCGTACTGGGCCGGCAGCCGACCCTCGAACATGTCGGGCGGCTCGACCGCGTGGTCGTCCACGCTCACGAGGATCATGTCATCGAGATGCATATCGTAAGAATAGGTTCTGCGGCGATCGAGTGTTCCGTGTCACATCTGTCACGGTCTCCGATACTCACGCGACGCAGAAGCGTGCGGCCCCTTGTATGGGGACCGCACTGCGGTCAGAATCGCCGCGCCGGACGACGAAGGGGCGGGTATGACCGCACCAGCTGCCGCACTCAGCACGCGAGCTTCGGTGCCCGTCAAGCTGCTCGCCATTGTCGTCGCCGGTGCGCTCGTGTCTGTGCTGCTCGGCGTGTACGGCAAGGTCCACGACCCCACTGGCGAGCGCCCCTACACCTTGTTCTTCAGCGACACCATCAACCTCAAGGTCTGGTTCGCGAGCGCGGCGCTGCTCCTCGCGGCCGTACAGGTCCTCCTCGCGCTGCGGCTGTACGGGAAGATCCACATCCCACGCGAAGAACCGCCGTGGCTCGGTGACGCCCACCGCCTCACCGGAACGATCGCGTTCGCGTTCACGCTGCCCGTCGCGTATCAATGTCTGTGGGCGCTCGGATTCCAGTCGACCGACACACGAGTGCTGCTGCACTCGATCCTCGGCTGCTTCTTCTTCGGCGCGTTCACGATCAAGGTGCTCTGCGTCCGCACGCACGGGCTCCCCAACTGGGTGCTACCCATCGTGGGTGGCACGGTCTTCGCGGGCCTCGTGGCGGTCTGGGCGACGAGCGCCGTGTGGTTCTGGCGAGAGTTCGGGTTCCCGAGCTTCTGACGACAGGGGGCACGGTGTTCAAACGCGTCGTCAACGTCGTCGAGGTGCTGGTGTTGGTCGGCGTGGTTGTGTTCGTGGTCGAGCTCTTCGCGAACGAACCGGGCGGCGGCGCGGCCGCCAAGAGCGGCCCGGGCTACGACCTCTATGTCTCCAACTGCGCCCGGTGCCACGGGCAGGAGGGCGAGGGTGGGATCGGAGTGAAGCTTGCCGGCGGCGCGGTGGTGGACGCCTTCCCCGATGAGGCCGACGAGATCCGGGTGGTCGAGAACGGCCGAGCCGGCATGCCCTCCTTCAAAGGCACGCTCAGGGCGTCCGAGATTCGCGACGTCGTCAAGTACACGCGCACGGGCCTCAAGTAGCGACCAGCTCCGCCAGCAACGCCCGCTTGTCGACCTTGTGCGTTCCCGATCGAGGCAACGGGGACTCGCGCACGACGAGGCGGCGCGGCAGCTTGTAATCGGCGAGCCGGTCGGCGAGGAAGTCGCGCACGGCGGTGAGCTCGAGCGTCGCGACGCCGTCGCGCAGACGCACGACCGCGCACACGTCCTGACCAAGCACGTCGTGCGACACGCCGACGACTGCAGCCTCGACGACGTCGGGGTGCTCGTAGAGCGCGCTCTCGACCTCGATCGAGTACACGTTGTACCCGCCCCGGTTGATCATGTCCTTCTTGCGGTCGACGAGATAGAGGAAGCCGTCGACGTCGAAGTACCCGAGGTCGCCGGTGTGGACCCAGCCGTCGCGCCACGTCCGGGCGGTCGCCTCGGGGTCGTTCCAGTACGACCGCTGCCCGGCCGCGAGCCTGATCGCGACCTCGCCTACCTCGCCCTGCGCCACCTCGTCACCGCCGTCGTCGACGATGCGCACCGACGCGCCGGCGACGGGCTTGCCCACTGACCCCGGCCGTCGCAGGAGCTCACCCGGCGGCATCGTGCACGTGCTGCCACCGCCCTCCGTGAGGCCATAGCCGTTCACGAGCGCCGCCCGCGGGAACGCCTCAGCCAGCGCCCGCAGCGCATCCGGCGGCGTGGGCGCGCTCCCGAACATCACCATCCGCACGGACGACGTGTCACGGCCATCGAGCGCGCCCGACTCGAGCAGTAAGAGGATCTGCGCCGGTACCAGGAGCAGCCATGCCGGCCGCCGCTCCTCAATCAGCGCGACACAGCGGCTGGTGTCGAAGTGCGGCAGCGCCAGGCTCGTCATCGCCAGGCGTAGCGGCATGATCAGCGCTCCGAGGCTTCCGAACGTCGTCGGCAGTGGCGCCGAGTGCAGCAGCGTGAGCGGACGGTCGAGCGGGGCGGCGTCGTTGGCGAGCACGCTCTCGTGCGTAGAGGTCACGCCTTTCGGGAGGCCGGTGGTTCCGGACGTGTAGAGGATCTCGGCCAGGTCTGACGGCGATCGCGGCACCTGGAACGGTGATCGATCACCATCGATCGCAGCCGCCCACTCGTCGTCGCCGATGACCGGCGCGACGCCCAAGGCCCGGGCGCGCTGCTCTTGGTCTCCACCGGTGACGAGCAGCGCCGGCTGGCAGTTCCGAGCGACGTGTTCGAGCTCGCGGGCGGCATAGCGGGGGTTCACGGGGACGACGATTGCGCCGGCTTGGTGCGCCGCGATGTAGGCGACCCCGAAGCGCGTCGCCATCGGCGGCGGGAGGAGCAGCATGACCCGGTCGTCAGGCTGCACGCCCAGGTCGACGAGCCTGCGGGCGAGAGCGTTCGACCGCCTATCCCATTCCCCGAACGTCATCTCGTCTTCGTCGACGACGTCGACCGCGACGCGCTCCGGAAACCGCGCTGCGACTGTACGCAGCTCGTCGGGAATCAAAGTCACGAACGCACTGTATTGACGCGAGCCGACCCGACCCAGAACACTCCCCCGCCATGCAGTCGCCCCCGGCGCCGATCCTGGTCGGGTTGCTGTTCGACTTCCCGCAGGCCGATGGCGGCGCGAGCTTCGAGGAAGCCGTCCGCCTCGGACTCGACGAGGTCACCGCCACCGGCCGACTCGACCGGCCAGCGGAGTTCGTCACGCGGCTTGCGCGGGGTCTCCCGCTCGGTACGGCACACGACGTCACGACCGCGTTCGGCGAGCTCGACGAGGAGGGGGTGCTGCTGATCCTCGGCCCGTCGATCAGCGACAACGGGCTCATCGCCCGGCCGCTCGCCGACGACCGCGGGATTCCGTGCATCAATTACACCGGCGGCGAGCGCACGCGTGGCGAGTTCATGTTCCACTACCAGATCGGTTCGCTGGAGGAGGAGCCGCCGCTGCTCGCACGCCGACTGGCGGAGCGGGGGCTGCGGAGCGCGGCGGTGATCCACGACCAGTCACCGGTCGGGCGGGGCTACGCCGAGAGTTTCGAGGACGCTCGGGCGCTGCACGACCTCGACACCACCGGCGTCGCCGCGATCTCGCCGCTGGCAGAGGACGTGAAGCCCGTCGTTGCCCGGTTACGTGAAACGGGCCCCGATGCGCTCGTCTACCTCGGTCTCGGCGTGACTTCGCGCGCGGTCGCAGTCGCGCTCGCCGATCTCGGATGGTCGGTGCCCGTCCTCGCCAACAGCTCGCTGATGTTCGGCTACGCGCGTCCCGATTGGCGTGATGGCTGGGCCGGCTGGGAGTACCTCGACGGCGTCGCCGACAACAACACGATGCGGCAGCGCCTGCGAGAGAAGTCGAAGCGCGCTGCCGCAGGGCCCATCGGCTGCGCGGCGTACGACATGGGCCGTCTCGTGGGGGAAGCCATCGCCCGCGCCCACCATCTCACCCGCGCCGGGCTCAAGGAGGGACTGGAACGCGTGAAGCAGCTTCCGGCCACCTCGGGCGTCGAGGGCACCACGATGGGCTTCGGCCACTACGACCACGCCGCGCTCAAGGGCCAGTACCTCGTGTTGCGTGAATGGCGCGACGGCAAGACCGTCCAGGTCGCGACCTAGAGCGACTCAAGCACGCCCAGCACCTTCTCGTTGGGCGGGATGTTGTACTGCTGCGCGCCGACTTCCTCGAAGCGCACGATCCCCTCGGCGTCTATGACGAACAATCCCGGTCGTTGGCCGAGAGAGATCAGGCGGCTGGTCACGTCGTACGCATCGAACACCTCGTGGTCGGGATCGATCAGCGTCGGGTACGGAAGCGGGTGCGACCGGAGGTAGGCCTCGGAGCGCTTCGGCGGCTCGGCCGAGATCGCCAGCAACTCGGCGCCGAAGGCGGTGAAGCGCTCGTAGTCGTCGCGCAACTGCGCGAGGTGCCGCCGGCAGAACGGTCAGGTGTAGCCGCGCAGGAACACGAGCACCACGGGCCGGCCCCGGAAGGACGACAACGCCACCTCGCCGCCGCCCGACCGGGGCAGCGTGAAGTCCGGCGCCGGCGCTCCCACCGGCACGGTCGAGCTCTCGGTCATTGCCGGATCCTACGACCGACCCTTGACGCCGGCCGCGACGGCCGGAAGGGTTTGTCGAGCGGCATCCGGCCGTGGCCTGGCACGACGTGAGGGGGATACATGGCGGACAGTGTCTACAAGGTCATCGAGCTCGTCGGGACGAGCTCCGAGGGGTTCGAGCAGGCGGTCTCCGCCGCGGTGGCGCAGGCGTCGCAGTCACTCCGCGACCTGCGCGTCGCCGAGGTCTCCGAGCTCGACGTCACCATCGAGAACGGCCGCGTGTCGGCGTATCGGGCCAAGGTCAACATCTCGTTCAAGTACGAGGGCGGCGGCTAGCTCGGCGTAGTTGTCACACCCCCGTGGTTCGATGCTCCCGACGGGTGGAGCAGAACCACGGGAGGACTGATGGCACAAGAGTTGGGCGATATCGCACCGCCGGTGCGTTTCGAGCCGTGCGCGGAGTTCCGCGACGACCACACCGCGGCGTGGCCGGTGTGCGACGCGTGCGGGTGGCTGGCAGACGATCACGCCACCGTCACCGCGGTTGCGGTCGTACGAGAGCTGCCGCGTCGGCGTGCGCCGCTACCCGAGCGAAAAGCGTCGTAGCCGCGTCGCCGGTCAGGCCGACTTGCGGGAGCGGCTTGCCTTCTTGGCGCCTGCCTTCTTGGTCTTCTTCGCGGCCGCCTTCGCCGGCTTCTGCGCCGCGGCGCGCCTGGACGCGCCCGCAGCCTGACCCTTGCCGGCTCGGGCGAGGCTCTGCTCGAGCGCGGCCATGAGGTCCACGACCTTGGCCGGCTCCTCGACCATGGGCTCGGCGACGATCTCCTCGCCCGCGGCCTTCTTCTCGATCAGCTCCTGCACCTGCTCGCGGTATTCGTCGTGATACTTCTCGGGCTCGAAGTCGGTGGCCAGCGCCTCGATGAGCTGGCGGGCCATGTCGAGCTCCCGTTCGTCCGGCTTGACCTCGTCGCCGGGCAGCCCCTCGAGGCTCTCCACCGCGATCACCTCGTCGGCGTAGCGCATCGTCTCGATGCACAGAGCGCCGTCGAGCGGGCGGATGGCGACGAGGTGCTCCTTGCCGCGCAGCACGATCTTGCCGAGCGCGACCCTCTGGAGGTCGGACATCGCGTCGAGGAGCAGCTTGTAGGGCTTGGCCGCGCCGCGATCGGGCACGAGGTAGTACGGCTGCTCGAAGTAGATCGGGTCGATCTGCTGGAGCTCGACGAAGTCCGAGATGTCGATCGTGCGGCTCGCCTTCGGGCGCAGCTTCTCGAGCTCGTCCTGCTCCATGACGACGTACTGGCCGGGGGCGATCTCGGAGCCTCGGACGATCCGCTCCTGGGGAACTTCCTCACCCGTCGCCTCCGAGACCCGCTTGTAGCGGATGCGGGCGCCGGTCCCCTCCTCGAGCTGGTTGAACCGCACGTCCTTCGAGCGCACGGCCGACACGAGCTTCACGGGCACGGTGACGAGCCCGAAGCTGATGTTCCCGCTCCAGATCGCGTTGGGCACGTCGGCCCACCTCCTTGCCGCCCGCCGGCCCCTATAGCGTCGCAGGTGTGAAGGGCCGGCGCACATCTCTCACAGGGGCACCTTGAGCCCCAAGGGTACCGACGTCGAGATCGACGGCCGGCGCCTACGCCTGTCGAACCTCGACAAGGTCCTGTACCCCGAGACCGGATTCACGAAGGGCCAGGTCGTCGACTACTACGCCCGCATCGGTGCGGTGATGGTGCCGCACCTCGCCGACCGGCCGGTGACGCTCGTGCGCTGGCCCGACGGTGTCGCCAGTCAGTCGTTCTTCGAGAAGCGGTGCCCGACGCACGCGCCCAAGTGGATGCGCACGGCCGTGGTGTCCGACGACCTCGTCCAGTGCGTGCTCGACAACCTTCCGTCGCTCGTGTGGGCGGCGAACATGGCCGCGCTCGAGCTGCACACGCCCCAGGCGCGGGTGTCGAGCCCCGACCGTCCCGACTCGATGGTGTTCGACCTCGACCCCGGGCCCGGCGCCACCGTGCTCGACTGCTGCCGGGTCGGCCTGGACCTGCGCGGTGTTCTCGCCGAGCTCGACCTCGAGTGTCTCGTGAAGACGTCGGGGTCGAAGGGCCTCCACCTCGCCGTGCCGCTCCATACCGACGTGACCGACGAGGACACGAAGGAGTTCGCGCGCGCCCTCGGACAGCTCCTGGCCAAGCGCGAGCCGGACCGTGTGACGGTGATCATGAGGAAGGACGAGCGGCCCGGGAAAGTGTTCGTCGACTGGAGCCAAAACGACCGGCACAAGACGACCGTGTGCGCATACTCACTGCGCGGCAAGGCGCGGCCGACCGTGTCGGCTCCGGTGACCTGGGACGAGGTCAGCGACGCTCTCGATACCGGCGATCCCGACACCGACGCGCTGATGTTCGAGGCCGGCGATGTACTCGAGCGGGTCGAGCAGCTCGGAGATCTGTACCGTCCGAACCTCGAACTCGAGCAAGAGCTGCCGGCGTTGCGCACCTCGGGAAAGCGCGGCGCGTGAACCTCGATGGGAAAGTCGCGATCGTGACCGGCGCCAGTCGCGGCGTCGGGGCTGCAACCGCGATCGCGCTCGCCGACGAGGGTGTGGCGGTCGCGTGCGCGGCGAGGGCCACCGACGAGAGTCCGCTACGGCTTCCGGGCACTATCGACGCCACGGTCCGCCGCATCACCGACGCGGGAGGCGACGCTCTCGCCGTGCCCACGAACCTCGCGCAAGAGGAAGACGTCGAGCGCATGGTTACCACGACCGTCGAGCACTTCGGACGGCTCGACATCGTCGTCAACAACGCCGCCATCACGTTCCCCGGCGACATCGACGTGCCGATGAAGCGCTACGACCTCATGATGGCCGTGAACCTGCGCGCCCCGCTGGTGGTGGCGCACGCGGCGATCCCGCACATGAAGCAGCAGGGCGAGGGAGCGATCCTCAACATCTCGTCCGCCGCCGCGCTCGACTACATCCCCGGTCTCATGATCTACGGGATGTCGAAGATCGCGCTGGAGCACCTCACTGTTTCGCTCGCCACGCAGCTGCAACCGCACCGGATCGCGGTAAACACGTTCCGCATCGATGTGCCCGTGGCGTCAGAAGGCTTCGTCGCCAACACTCCGGGCTTCGATCATTCCGACTGGGAGCCGACCGAAGTCCCGGCCGAAGGCATTGTGTGGATGCTCCGGCAGCCCTCGTCGTACACGGGCCGCAACGTGAGCATGGCGGCGCTCCGGGCGGAGCAGGGGATCATGGGGTCACGGGTGCGGTCGCAGGACGGCTAAAACGCCGCTCGCCGCCCGCCACGTGCTACATGAGAGGGGTGACTCTGGACGAGCCGCGCTCGCCTCGCGACGCCCAACGGCGGCGTCTCTACCTCGCCGAGACCCCGCTGCCCACCAGCCCGCTGCCGGGCCTCGACGCCTGCGCGGCCTTCGCCGACCGCGTCGTCGGCACGCTGTGGTGGGAGGCTCGCTTCCCGGACCGGGGCCTCGCGAAGGTGCCGCGCTTCCGGCCGGGCCACGGCGCCCGGCAGGCGTTCTTCTCGACCGACGAGCGCGGCACCACGATCACGCTCCCCCGCCGCTACCGCACCAAGGGTGTCGTGTTGCACGAGCTGGTCCACTGGGCGCTGGCCGACGACGAGGACTTACCGTCGCACGGCCGCACCTTCGCCCGGCTCCTGCTCGACGCCACCGAGGAGTTCCTCGGCGCCGGACGCGCGGAGGCGCTGCGGGCGTCGTACCGCGAGCAACGCGTGCAGGTGGCGCGGGCGCCCAGGCTCGGTCCCGACCGGCGGCTCCACTACGGCTGGGACGAGCGCCTGCGTCTCGGGAAAGGCAAGACGCTCGCCGTCCTCTACCGAGCGCGCGACGGCGGTCCGATCGCGACCACGGGCGTGTACGAAGGCTACGAGCGCGGCGCGTCAGTGCTGCAGGTGCGCGTCGGCGGCGCGGCACGTCCCATGCGCATCCGCGCTTCGACCGTGTGGGACGTCCGCCCGGTCGCACCCTGATTGATTTTGGCGTCGCTGAGTACCGCTACTCGTAACTCAGCGACGCCAAAACAAAGAGAGAGCTACGAGACGCGCTCGACGATCATGGCCATACCCTGGCCCCCGCCGACGCACATCGTCTCGAGTCCGATGGTCTTGTCGGCGTCCTCGAGGCCGTTGAGCAACGTGGTCATGATGCGGGCGCCCGTCTGACCGAACGGGTGACCGAGCGCGATCGCGCCGCCGTTCACGTTCAGCTTCTCCGGGTCGATGCCGAGGTGACGGGCGGACGGGATCACTTGGGCCGCGAACGCCTCGTTGAGCTCGACCAAATCGATGTCGTCGATCGTCATACCGGCGCGGGCGAGCGCCTGCCGGCTTGCACCGACTGGCCCGAGACCCATGATCTCGGGGTTCAGCGCCGTGACGCCGCTCGAGATGATGCGGGCCAGCGGCGTGATGCCGAGCTCCCGCGCGCGTGTGTCGCTCATGACGATCACGGCAGCCGCGCCGTCGTTGAGCGGGCACGCGTTGCCGGCCGTGACCTTCCCGTCGGGCCGGAAGGCCGGCTTGAGCTGCGCCAGCTTCTCGACCGTCGTGTCGGGGCGGGGCCCGTCGTCCTTGGAGATCACCCGTCGGTCGGGTAGCTCGACAGGGATGATCTCGCGCTCGAAGAAGCCGCGCTCCTGGGACCGCACGGCGCGGTTCTGCGAAAGGGTTGCGAACTCGTCCATCTCCTCGCGCGAGACGTTCTCGAGCTCGGCGACGTTCTCGGCGGTCTGCCCCATCGCGATGTAGATGTCGGGGTAGCCCTCGGGCGGTTCCCACGGCTCCTGACCCCCTTCGGCGCGCTTCATGCTGCGCAGCCCCGCGTCCTGGAACTTGGGGTTCTGGGTGTCGGGCCAGCTGTCGGAGTTGCCCTTCCCGAAGCGGCTCACGCACTCGACGCCGGCGGCAACGAACGCGTCGCCCTCGCCGGCCTTGATCGCGTGCGCAGCCATGCGGATCGTCTGCAGCGACGACGAGCAGTACCTGGTGATCGTGGTCCCGGGCACGTCGTCGAGGCCCGCGAGCACACTCACGACGCGGCCCATGTTGAAGCCCTGCTCCCCTCCGGGAAGGCCGCAGCCGAGCATGAGGTCGTCGATATCGGACTTGCCGAGCTGCGGCACCTTGTCCAGCGCGGCCTGCACGATGGTGGTGGCGAAGTCGTCGGGGCGCAGATCGACGAGCGAGCCCTTGAACGCCCGACCGATCGGGCTGCGGGCGGTGGCGACGATCACGGGCTCGGGCATGGGACGCCTCCGATGGGCGGGATCTCGCGGACGGCCCGACGCTACCCGACCACGAAATAGGGTCGACGCGACGACGGCGCCAATCGGCGCGACAAGGGAGGGACATGCAGGAGGGGAGCCGGAGGGCGATCGTGGCCGCGTTCCTGGCCAACCTCGGCATCGCGATCGCCAAGTTCGTCGGCTTCGCCATCACCGGCGCGGCGTCGCTCCTGGCCGAAGCGCTGCACTCGGTCGCCGACACCGGCAACCAGGCCCTGCTGTTCCTCGGCGGCGCCCGCGCCCGACGACGGCCGACGCCCGAGCATCCCTTCGGCTACGGCCGCGAGCGTTACTTCTGGGCGTTCGTCGTCGCGCTCATGCTGTTCTCGCTCGGCGGTCTCTTCGCGGTGTACGAGGGGATCGACAAGCTTCTCCATCCCCACCAGCTCGAGTCGGTCGCCATCGCGCTCGCAGTGCTGAGCGTGGCGATCGTGCTCGAGTCGCTGTCGTTCCGGACTGCGTTCGTCGAAGCGGCCGCGGTGAAGGGCGAGGAGTCGTGGTGGAGTTTCATCCGCCGGTCCAAGAGCCCCGAGCTCCCGGTGGTGCTCCTCGAGGACACCGGCGCGCTGCTCGGCCTGGGGCTCGCGTTCGTGGGCGTCAGCCTGGCAGAGGTCACCGGCAACCCACGCTGGGACGCGGTGGGCAGCATTGGCATCGGGATCCTCCTAGTCGTGATCGCGATCGTGCTCGCCGCCGAGATGAAGAGCCTGCTCATCGGTGAGTCGGCGACCGCGCAGACCGAGAGCGCAATCCGTGCCGCGATCAGGGACGGTCCCGAAGTCCGGCGCATCATCCACCTCCGCACACTCCACCTCGGCCCGGACGAGCTTCTGGTGGCGGCCAAGGTCGAGCTCGACTCACCGTCGGTTCCTGACCTGACGCGCGCCATCGACACCGTCGAAGTACGCATCCGTGCGGCGGTCCCGATCGCTCGTTTGATCTACCTCGAGCCCGACGTCTATCGGTCCGACGCAGTGGTGGACCGGTGAACACCTCGTACGCGGTACGTGCCCACAACGCCGCGACCGCGTCGGAGAACAAGATCCACGACGACGAGGTGGCCCGCAGCTACGGCTTCGAGGGTGGGCTCGTACCCGGAGTCACCGTCTACGCGTACATGACGCATCCTGTCGTTGCGGCGCTCGGCCGCTCCTGGCTCGAGCGGGGGACGATGGCAGCGCGGTTCGTGCGGCCCTGTTACGACGGCGACGACGTGACCATCGACGCGACCGTGCGCGATGTCGCCCACGCCCGGGTCGTGGAGCTGGTCGCCCGGCGCAAGCCCGACGAGGTCGTCGCCACTGCGACCGCGTCGCTCCCCTCGCGCGCTCACGCCCCGCCGGCGGTCGATGACTACCCGGCCGTTCCGCTGCCGAGCGAACGCACGCCCGCGACCGAGGAGGCTCTTGCCGCGCTCGGCGACCTCGGTTCGTGGACCGCGACGTTCCGGGCCGATCACGCGCCCGCCTTCCTCGACGAGATCGGCGAGGACCTCGCGCTCTACCGCGACGACGGTGTCGCGCATCCGGGCTACCTGCTGCTGTCAGCCAACACGATCCTGGGCGCGAACATCCGCCTCGGCCCGTGGATGCACGTCGTCAGCGAGGTCACCCACTTCGGCGTGGTCAGCGACGGCGAACGGGTCTCCACCCGGGGACGGATCGCCAAGCTGTTCGAGCGCAAGGGCCACCGCTTCGCCGAGCTCGACCTCCTGCTCGCCGCCGACGACACCCGGCCGGTCCA
>WNGE01004084.1_pt1 | contig 27374 bp, 32 predicted proteins | sample 5400651 | NCBI WGS metagenome assembly WNGE01 (sample SAMN13153370, study PRJNA577476) | soil metagenome | isolation source: 60 cm soil or saprolite under grassland replicate 2 | place: USA:California | collected 2016-06-15 | reverse complement strand
CGCGGCGGTCTCGTAGCCCTGGCTGCCGGGGGAAGCCTCGGCTTCCCCCGGCCGGCATCCGAGGTGGCTCAGCCGCCGACGCCGGCGGCGGCCGCCGCCTCGGCAACCGGCGTCGGGTCGAACCAGTACATGCGGATCTAGACCGCGGCCGGGACCGCGGCGGGGCGCTTGTTCGGGTTGCGCGAGAACACGTTGTCTGGGTCGTATTTCGCCTTGATCTCGGTCAGGCGCGCAAACGTCTGCTCACCGAGCGACTCCCGCTGGCCTTCGAGGTCGTCCTCGGAGACGAAGTTGATGTACCGCCCCGGGAGGCGGAAAGGCTCGAAGGCGGCGTCGAGTCGCTTGACCCAGTCGATGCCCGCTTCGTCGTCGGCCGGGTCCCACCAGGACGCGCCCGCGATGTAGTACCAGCCCGCGTCGCGGAAGGCGGATGCGGGCGTCGCGTCCTTGGGCACCCGCGAGACCGCGCCCCCCATCTGGTAGATCTCGACAGTGGGCCAGACCGGGCTGGGGCACTCCGAGGTGAAGGTCGCCGCGACGTCGAGCAGCTCGTCGGGCAGCTCGTCGTCGAAGTAGCCCGCGTACGTGTAGCTGCGCCGCCCGTGCGGCGCCAGCACGTCGGCCATTCCCTGGAGCGCCGCGTAGGGGAACTGCCCGAGGAACTCGAACGCGGGCTTGACCTTCTCGCGGAACGGAGCGATGTGGCGTTCGCCCTCGTCCAGGTCATCGCCCATCCACGTGACGGTCAGGAGGATGATCGGCGCGCCCTGCAGGTGGGGAGGAATGAGCTCGACCTCCGGCCCCGTGACGAAGATGAACTCGAGCTGGAGCTCCTCCGGCGAACCGTAGATCTCGTCGGCGAGCTGGGAGAACACGTCCTCCGTCTGGTCGATCGTCCAGCCGATGTAGCCGCCGGAGACGATCGGGCCGAGTGGGTGGAGCTGGTACTCGAACTGCGTGACGACCCCGAAGTCGCCGCCGCCCCCGCGCAGCGCCCAGTACAGATCCGAGTTCTCGTCCGCATCGGCGTGCACCCACCGGCCGTCGGCGAGCACGACGTCGAGGCCGAGCACGTTGTCGCAGGTCAGACCGGCCTTGCGCATCAACCGGCCGACGCCGCCGTTCAGCGTCAGGCCGGCGATGCCCGTGTGCGAGATCATGCCGCCCGTGGTCGCCAGGCCGTGCACCTGCGTCTCGCGGTCCAGCTCGGAGAACAGGGTGCCGCCGGCGGCCACGGCGACACGCCCCTTCGGGTCGACGCGGACCCCGTGCATCAGGCTCAGGTCGAGCAGCATGCCGCCGTCGATCGAGCTGGCGCCGGAAAGGCTGTGCCCCCCGCCGCGAACCGCGATCGTGAGGTCGTTCGCGCGGGCGAAGGCGATCGCCGCCTGGACGTCCGCAACGCCCATCGGGCGCACGGTCACAGCTGCGCGCCTCTGGTCGTACATCCCGTTCCACACCGGCCGTACCTCGTCGTAGCCGGGATCCTCGGGCGACAGCACCGGGCCCAGCACGCCCAGACGAAATTCCTCGAGACGCTCCGCGCCAACACTTCCCTGGGTCATCTCCGTCCTTCTTTCTCGTGGGAGGCAGCGACAGTCGCCGCGATCGTACTAACGGTCGTTTGATCCTTCAAGGAGATCGCCGCCACGACGTCTGCGAGCGCCTGGCGGGCAAGCTCGTGCATCTCCTCGTCGGTGCGGTCGGCGATCGGGTGCGCGACGAGGACTCGTCTGACCTCCGGCTGGCCGAGCGCGGCCGCCTGGCGCGTCGCGGCGGCCTCGAATGCGGCCGAGGCGAGCAGCACGGCCGGCCTGTCCTGCGATTCGAACCAGAGCACGTCGCGCAGACCGCACGACACGCACGACCCTCAGTCGGCGAGCGCGACGACGACCGCCTCGCAGTGCTCCGCAATCTCGGCGCGGACGTCGGCCGGCGCCGTCTTGGCGAACGTCGGCTTGGCCGTTCGTACGACGTCGTGGCTCCGGGCTCGGAGCAGCCGCTCGAGCTCGTCGAGGAAGACGTCGCCCCGCGGCTTCGAGATGTCGAGCAGCGCGATCGTCGCGGGCGCGTCGGGACGCAGACGCTCCCGTGCCAGCGGCCGCCCCGCCCGCGCGGTCTCGGCGGTGGGATCGAGGATCGTCACAGCCACGGCGTCACGCTTCGCGTCACGGGCTGCGACCCTGCGTCGCCGCCCACCCAGCCACGATAGATCATCGCGAAGCGCCCTGCGTCTCCGCCCGCATGGGCGAGCAGGATCTGGTCTTCACCTGGCCCCGACAGCTCCCGGCGCACTCGCGCCCGGTCCCAGCCGGCTTCGCGGAACAGCTTCCCGAGGTCGGGCCCGACGACGAGGAGTGCGCTCTGGTAGCCCACCCACTCGAGCTCGGGGCGGAGGCTCGCGCACAGGTCATCCGCGGTCCGGGCCTGCAGATCGGCGAACGTCCGCGGGCCCTCGGTCGCGATCAGCGTCACTCCGGTCTCGTCCGTCGGCACGCAGCGGTCCTGCGCCAGTCCCGGCCACGGCGAGTCGTGCAGGCGCTCGGCGAAGGACGCGCCGAACTTGCCCGCCTGTCCGTGGGTCGCGCTGTCCTCGTACTGGGGGCGCGCACCGCCGACGTTGCGGACGACGAGCTGAAGCGCTCGGCCGATCGTCGCGTTCGCCCGGTTCCCCTGGCCGAGGGCGTTGCCGGCGCTGTTCATTCCGACCCGTTCCGCCAGCGGGCCGGAGACGACGATCACCGGGGCCGCCGGGTAGGTCGTCGCGACGACCCCGAGCAGCGCGAACGCCGGGTCGCAGGCGGCCTCGGCCGCCGCGAGCACGATGGGGAGCACCGCCGGCGGGCAGCCCGCCATGACCGCGTTGATCGCGACCTTCTCCACGGTCGCCCGCCCGTCGTAGGGAGGCACCACGGCGACCAGGTCCTGCGCGTGGCGCGTCGTCGCGTCGAGCATCTGGACGACGCGCTCCGGCGTCGGCGGCACGACCGGCAGCCCGTCCGAGAAGCCACGGTCGAACAACGCCTCGAACTCGTCCTCGAGCTCGCCGATCGCGAGCTCTCGCGCGCGCAATCGTCCGGACGCACGCGCCGCCCGCGCGGCCAGCGTCGCGGCGATCCGATAGTCGCGGGTCACGCTCGCACAGCCCGGCCTGCGCTCGGGCAGCCCGTCGAGCTCGAGCGTCACACCCGCTCGCGCGGCCAGCTCCGCCAGCCGCTCCCGGTCGATGCCCTCGACCCGGCCCTGCTCGGCCCCGCCGTCGAGCAGGATGACGGCCGGCACCGCCTCGGGATCCAGCCGCGCCGAAAGCTCCAGATCCACGTCGAGCTCCGGCTGCGCACCGAGCTTCAGCCGGCTTGCCTGCTCGGCGGTCTCGGCAGCCGATGACTGGGAGAGGATCCGGACGGGCGCGCCCAGCGCGCGCGCCCGGTCGAGCGCAGGCAGCACCTGATCGCACACCGGGCAGTCGTGCTTGACCAGCGCCACCAGCTCCACGCGATCCCTCCTAGCCTCGGCCCGAGATCCCGTTCCCGATCATGTCGGCGGCCTGCTCGACCCACTCCTTGATCGCGGCACGCCGATCCGGTCGGCTGGTGACGAAGTCGGTGACCTCCGGTGACGACGTCAGTCGAACCAGGGCGACGAGCTGCGCAGCGATCAGACGCGTGCGCGGAGTGGGGCGTGCCTCGTTCGCCTCGTCTGCGAGGACGCGGACGATTGCGTTCTCCCACTCCTCGTACAGGCGACGCCGGAGGGCGGCAACGGCCTGACTGTTCCCCACGGTGCGGTGGAAGCGCTCCAATCCGTCCCCCGGATCGTTCTCGCCCTCCGACAAGAGCCACTCCGTCAGCGCTTCCAGGGGCGTCTGCTCGTGGTTGCGCTCACGTAGGGCGGTCAGGAGCCGCGCGTGTACGGCGTCGAGCTCGTTGAGGAGCAGGTCCTCCTTCGAGCGGAAATGCTGGAACAGCGTCTTCACCGACACGCCGGCTCCCGCGGCGATCTCGGCGACCGTGACGTTGTCGTAGCCGCGCTCGGCGAACAGCTCCTTCGCCGCCTGCAGCAGCTCCTCACGTGTGAGGCGCTTGCGCTGCTCGCGTACGCCGAGTGGTGCGCCTGCGACCGGGTTAGCCACGCAGCTCCACCTCTCTGTTGAGCGCAGCCTCGAGCGCCGTCTGAAGCTTGGCGGACACGGCACGCCGAAGCGTTCCGTGTGCGAGGACCAGCACGGCGACGTCCTCGTTCACGAGGCGGAGCTCCTCGAGGTGGGGCTCGAGGCCGAAGGCGCGGACGATGCCGAGCGCGTCCTCGTAGCTCCCCGAGCTCATGAACGTGACGGCCACCGCCCGCGGCTCGACCCGCGGCTCGAGCCCTGCGAGCGCCTCCTGGCAGGCGGCCACCGCCAGCCGGCGGAGCTCGTCGGCGTCCTCTCCGGGGTGCAGCAGCTCGATCTCGCGCCGCCGCGGCGGGAGCTTGTCGAGGTCGGCGGCAATGACCTCGTGGCCCGCGTCTCGCAGTGCCGAGACGGCGCTCTCCAGCTGCGCCACGCCCAGGACGCCGGCTGGGTCGACGTTGACATGGATCACGGCACGGCGCATGACCCGATCGTAGTGCCTGGCGCGGCGTGAGGTGAGTCCTTGACGCGAAAAAGGTGAGTTGGTTAACCTTCCGGGAGCCGCATGACGACGAGCGGGAACCAACCCGTCGTGGACGCGAGCGTCCACGTCTTCTTCCAGGGCAACCGGGAGATCCGCGACTGGCTGCGCGAGCCGTTCAAGAGCCGGGGCTTCCCCGACGTCGAGATGGACTGGTACGGCGCGCCCGACGGCGAGTACGCGCCGGAGATCGTCGAGGCGACCGAGGGATACCCGGGGGCGGATCCGCGGCAGGTCGGCAAGCACCTGTTCGAGGAGCGCGGCGTCGACATCGCGATCCTGCACCCGATGACGCGCGGGATCATGCCCGACCGCCACCTCGGCACCGCCATCCTCTCCGCGCACAACGAGATGCTGACCGGGCGCTGGCTGGACGACGAGGTGTATGGCGAGCGCTTCCGGGGCACGATCCGGGTGAACCCGGACGACATCGAGGGGGCGCTGAAGGAGATCGAGCGGTGGAGCGCTCACCCGCGGATGGTGCAGATCGGCGTGCCGCTCCAGTCTCGCGAGGTGTACGGCAAGCCGCAGTACTGGCCGCTCTGGGAAGAGGCGGCACGGCGCGGCCTGCCGGTGGCGGTGCACATCGAGACCGGCAACGGGATCGCCCTCCCGCCGACCCCCTCGGGGCACCCGCGGACCTATCCGCAGTACGCGGCGTTCATGCCGCTCAACTACCTCTACCACCTGATGAACATGATCGCGGAGGGCGTCTTCGAGCGGTTCCAGGACCTCAGGTTCGTCTGGGCGGACGGCGGGGTGGAGATGCTCACCCCGTTCATGTGGCGGATGGACACGTTCGGCCGTCCCCACCTCGAGCAGACGCCGTGGGCGCCGAACATCCCGAGCTCGTACCTCCCCGACCACGTCTACTTCGTCCAGAGCAACCTCGACAGCCCCCGCCGCGAGGGCATCGCCGCCGAGTGGATCGAGATGACCGGCAAGTCCGACATGATCATGTTCGGCTCGAGCTACCCGCACTGGCACATGACCGAGCTCGACTCCATCTCGCGCGACCTCAGCGACGACCAGCGGCAGAAGATCCTCTGGCAGAACGCCGACACGCTCTACGGCCTCGGGCTCGGGGCCGCGGTACCGGCCTAGACAGGAAGGTGACGACATGGCAGTGAGCACTCAGGAGAGAGTCCCCGAGCAGACCCATGTCGCGGTTCGCGTCGTCGACGTGGACGTGCATCCGGTGCCGCGCAAGGCGGACTTCTTCGAGTACATCCCGGAGCCGTTCCGTAGCCAGCACTGGAAGCGGAAGCGGACGGGCGAGAACATCTACTACGACGCGCCCGACTACGCCCACGCGAACGCGATGCGTATGGACTCGTTCCCGGAGGACGGCGGCTTCCCCGGCTCCGATCCCGATCTTGCCTTCCGGCAGGTGATCATGGAGGCCGGCTGCGACCTCGCGGTCCTCGAGCCGCTCGGCCCCGCGGAGAAGTTGCCCGAGCAGACGCAGTCGTTCCACATCGCGACCAACCGGTGGCTCCTCGACCACTGGCTGGACGGCAAGAACAACCGGCACGGGCGGTGGCACGGCTCGATCTTCGTCGGGATCGACGACCCGGCCGGCGCCGCGCGGGAGATCGAGGAGCTGGCCGGCCACCCCTACCTCGTCCAGGTGATGATCGCCGCCGAGCCGCGGCCCGCGTGGGGCGACCCGATGTACGACCCGATCTGGGAGGCCGCGACCCGGCACAACCTCCCGGTGACGTGCCACCTGCTCCGCGGCTGGTTCGAGAAGCTGCCGATGCCGCCGGTCGGCATCCCGAGCTACAACCACGACTTCATGGTCACCTACTCGCTGCTCGCGGCGAACCAGGTGATGAGCCTCATCTTCGACGGCGTCTTCGAGCGGTTCCCGACGCTCAAGATCGCGCTGATCGAGCATGCGTACAGCTGGATCCTGCCGCTGATGTGGCGGATGGACGCGATCTACGAGGCGCGCAAGCAGGACCTGCCCGACATCAAGCGCAAGCCGTCGGACTACGTGAAGGACCAGATCCGCTTCTCGACGCAGCCGCTCGACTTCCCCGAGGACCGCAATGAGCTGCGCAAGGCGCTGGAGTGGATGGAGGCCGATCGGATCCTGATGTTCTCGACGGACTACCCGCACTGGACGTTCGACGATCCGAAGTGGATCATCCGCCAGCTCCCGGAGCAGTTCCGCGAGCGGATCATGTTCCAGAACGCGATCGACTTCTACGGCCTGCCGAGCACGGTCCCCGCGCTGGAGGGCCAGGCCCGGGTCTGGTGAGCGACGTGCCGGACCGGAAGCAGCTCGTTGTCGACGCGAGCGTCCACGTATTCTTCCAGGGCAACGCGGAGATCCGCGACTGGCTGCGCGAGCCGTTCAAGAGCCGCGGTGTGCCGGATGTCGAGACGGGCTGGTACCAGGCGCCCGACGGCGAGTACGCGCCGGACATCCGCGCGCAGACCGACGGCTATCCCGGGTCCGATCCCCGGCAGGTCGGCCGGCACCTGTTCGAGGAGCGCGGCGTCGACGTCGCGATCCTCCACCCGATGACGCGCGGGATCATCCCCGACCGCCACCTCGGGACCGCTATCTGCGCCGCGCACAACGAGATGCTGGTGCAGCGCTGGCTCGACGACGAGGTGTACGGCGAGCGCTTCCGCGGCACGATCCGCGTCGACCCCCAGGACATCGAGGGTGGGCTGAAGGAGATCGACCGGTGGAGCGACCACCCGCGGATGGTGCAGATCGGCATCCCGCTCCAGTCACGGGAGCCGTTCGGCAAGCCGCAGTTCTGGCCGCTCTGGGAGGAGGCGGAGCGGCGCGGCCTGCCCGTGGCGGTGCACATTGAGCTCGGCGCCAACCACGTCGCCTTCCCGCCGACGCCCTCGGGCCACACGCGGACGTATGCCCAGTACGCGGCGTTCATGCCGCTCAACTACCTCTACCACCTGCTGAACATGATCCCGGAGGGCGTTTTCGAGCGGTTCCCCGACCTCAAGTTCATCTGGGCGGACGGGGGAGCGGACATGCTGACGCCGTTCATCTGGCGCATGGACACGTTCGGGCGTCCGCACATCGAGCAGACGCCCTGGGCGCCGAAGCTCCCGAGCGCGTACCTTCCCGACCACGTCTACTTCGTCGAGAGCAACTTCGACGGCCTCCGCCAGCCCGAGGCCGACGCCGAGTGGCTCGAGCTGACGGGGAAGTCGGACATGATCGTGTTCGGCTCGAGCTACCCGCACTGGAACATGACCGAGGCGAGCTCCGTCTCGCCCGACCTGACGGACGAGCAGCGGCAGAAGATCCTCTGGCAGAACGCCGACAAGCTGTACGGCCTCGGCCTCGGCCTCGCGGCCGCGGTGCCGGCTTAAGGAGAGTGACGACATGGCAGTGAGCATCCAGGAGAGAGTTCCCGACCAGACCCAGGTCGCCGTACGGGTCGTCGACGCCGACGTGCATCCGGTGCCGCGCAGGGAGGAGTTCGTCGAGTACATCCCCGAGCCGCAGCGGAGCACCTTCTTCAAGCGGACGGAGTCCCGGGACCCCGGCGTCTACGACGCCCCCGACTACGCCCACGCGCATGCGATGCGCCTCGACGCGTTCCCCGAGGACGGCGGCTTCCCCGGGTCCGACCCGGAGATGGCGTTCCGGCACGTGATCATGGAGGCCGGCTGCGACATCGGCATCCTCGAGCCGCTCGGCGGGTTCCACCTCCTGCCCGAGAACACGCAGGCGTCCACCACCGCCACGAACCACTGGCAGATGAACCACTGGCTGGACAGCAAGACCAACTGGCACGAACGGTGGCGCGGGTCGATCTGCGTGGCCATCGAAGACCCGGCCGCGGCGGTCGACGAGATCGAGCACTGGGCGGGCCACCCGTACCTCGTCCAGGTGATGATCCATGCCGAGCCGAGGCCCTCGTGGGGCCACCCGAAGTACGACCCGATCTGGGAGGCGGCGACCCGGCACAACCTGCCGGTCACCTGCCATCTCGGCCGGGGCTCCTACGAGCTCATGCCGATGTCGCCGGTCGGGTTCCCGAGCTACAACCACGACTTCATGGTCACCTACTCGCTGCTCGCGGCGAACCAGGTGATGAGCCTGATCTTCGACGGGGTCTTCGAGCGGTTCCCGACCCTGCAGATCGTGCTCGTCGAGCACGCCTACAGCTGGATCCTGCCGCTGATGGCGCGGATGGACGCGGTGTACGAGGGGCGGAGGGGCGACCTGCCCGACCTCAAGCGCAAGCCGTCGGACTACGTGAAGGACCACATCTGGTTCTCGACGCAGCCGCTCGACTACCCGGAGGACCGCAACGAGCTGCGGAAGGCGCTGGAGTGGATGGAGGCCGACCGCATCCTGCTGTTCTCGACCGACTACCCGCACTGGACGTTCGACGATCCGAAGTGGGTCATCCGCCAGTTGCCGGAGCAGTTCCGCGAGAAGATCATGTTCCAGAACGGCATCGACCTCTACGGCCTGCCGAGCACGGTGCCCGCGCTCGAGGGCCAGACCAGGGTTTGGTGAACGGAGCCTGGTGAGCGCGACCTCGCAGCCGTCGGAGACGGGCGCAAAGGAAAGGGAGTACGTCGTCTGCCCGGTCGAGGAGTTCCCCGAGGGCACGAAGCGCATCCTGCCCGTCGGCCGCTACGGAATCGGCGTCTACAACGTCAAGGGCGCGTTCTACGCGATCGCGAACCACTGCCCGCACGAGGGCGGTCCGCTGTGCCAGGGGCGCCAGGGCGGCAGGTCGATCGTCGACGAGGAGGTCCCGGGCGGCGCGTCGCTCGTTCGCGAAGGCGAATGGGTCTATTGCCCCTGGCACCAGTGGGGGATCGAGCTGGCGACCGGGACGACCGCCGTGAAGCCCGAGTGGAGCGTCCGCACCTACCCGGTGAAGGTCGTCGACGGGATGGTCGTCGTCGTCCGGTGAGCACGACCGAAGCTCCGAGGCACATCGACGTCGGCGGCACGATCGACGACGCGCAGTGGGTCGAGATCAACGGGGGCCGCGTCGCCTACGAGCTGCTCGGCCCGGAGTCGGGACAGCCGATCGTGATCACGCCCGGTGGCCGCTTCAGCAAGGACGTGCCGGGCCTGCGCCCGCTGGCGGAGAAGCTGGCCGAGGGCGGGCTGCGCGTCCTGATCTGGGACCGGCCTAACACGGGTGGCTCCGATGTCCAGTTCTGGGGGCCGAGCGAGTCGCACATGCGAGCCGAGACCCTTGGCGCGCTGCTCAAGGAGCTGAACCTGGCGCCGGCTGTGATCGCCGGCGGCTCCGGCGGCGCGCGCGACTCGATCCTCACGGTGATCCTCCACCCCGAGGTGGCGACGAAGCTCGTTACCTGGAGCATCGTCGGCGGCGTCTACAGCCAGATGCTCCTCTTCGGGGTCTACGTCATGCCGACCATGATGGCCCTGCGGATCGGGGGCATCGAGGCCGTGCTCGAGATGGACGAGTGGAAGGCGCGGATCGCGGCGAACCCGCGGAACGAGGAGCGCATCCGCAGCATGGGCACCGACGGGCTCCACGAGGTGATGGCGCGGTGGCTGACCGCGTACGTGCCGAAGACCGGGCAGACGATCCCCGGCGTCCAGGACGAGCAGTTCGAGAACGTCGCGGTGCCGACGATCGTCGTCCGCGGCGGCGAGAACGACCTCGACCACCCGAAGCGGACGTCGATGGAGGTGCACTGCCTGATCAAGGGGTCGCGGCTGGTCGAGCCGCCGTGGCCCGAGGACGCGTGGGAGCGGGCAGTCGAGGCGTCCGTCAAGGGCACCGGGAACATCTTCGACCCCTGGGTGCACGCGGCGCCGATGATCCTCGACTTCGTCGCGGAGGGCTGACCGTCACATGCCGCCCGTTCCAGGCGCGCAGCCGCTCGAGGAGTCGCAGTGGGTCGAGATCAACGGTGGGCGCGTCGCCTATGAGCTACTCGGGCCCGAGAACGGGCCGCGACTCGTCCTGACGCCTGGGGGGCGCTTCAGCAAGGACATCCCGGGGATGCGTCCGCTCGCGGAGGCGCTGGCCGAGGGCGGGCTGTGCGTCCTGATCTGGGACCGGCCGAACACAGGCGGCTCGGACGTGCAGTTCTGGGGACCCACCGAATCGCACATGCGCGCCGAGACGCTTGCGGCGTTGCTGAAGCAGCTGAATATGGCGCCGGCCGCGATCGCGGGCGGCTCGGGCGGCGCGCGCGACTCGATCCTGACCGCGATCCTGCATCCAGAGGTCGCGACGAAGCTGATCGCCTGGAACATCGTCGGCGGCGTGTTCGGGACCGTGACCCTGGCGGGCGTCTACGCCATGCCGAGCATCCGCGCGTGCAAGATGTTCGGGATCGAGGCGGTGGTCGAGCTGCCCGAGTGGCAGGCGCGAATCGAGATGAACCCGCGGAACCGCGAGCGGATCCTGAGCCTCGGCACCGAGGGCTTCTACAACGTGATGATGCACTGGCTGAGCGCCTACGTGCCGAAGGCCGGATACACGGTGCCCGGCGTGCCCGACGAGGACTTCGTCGATGTCACGGTGCCGACGATGATCATCCGCAGCGGCGAGAACGACGACGACCACCCGAAGCGAACTTCGCTCGAGGTGCACTGCCTGATCCGCGGGTCGAAGCTGATCGAACCCCCGTGGGACGAGGACGCATGGAACATCTCCTCCAGAGAGCGGGCACAGGGCCGCGGGCAGATCTTCGCCGAGTGGGTCGAGGCCGCGCCGGCGATCCTCGAATTCGTCGGGGAGGGCTGATGTACAGGATCAAGGCCGACCTGAACGTGTGCCAGGGCTTCGCGAACTGCGTGATGAACGCCGCCGATCTGTTCGACATAGACGACAACGACACGGTCGTGGTGCTCAAGGAGGAGATCACCGAGGAGGAGCGCGCGCACGCCGAGCAGGCCGTCCGGAGCTGCCCGGTGAACGCCCTGACCCTGGAAGCGCAGTGACCGCCGCCGCGCGCGCGGTGCCCGACAAGGTCGTCATCGTCGGCGCGTCCGTCGCCGGTGTCGCCGTTGCGCGCGCGCTACGGGCCGAGGGCTACGACCGGGAGATCGTCCTCCTGGGAGCCGAGGCGGACTGGCCGTACGACAAGCCGCCGCTCTCGAAGGAGGTCCTCTGCGGCGAATCGGACAAAGTCCGGACGTCGCTCCTCACGCGCGATGAAGCCCGGGAGCTGGCGATCGACGTTCACCTGGGACTCGCCGCCGAGGAGCTCGACATCGCCGAGAGAGAGGTTGTGCTCGCAGACGGGGAGCGCTTCGGCTACGGCGCGTGCGTGATCGCAACCGGGGCGACGCCGCGACCCTCTCCCTGGCCGCTGCGGCTCGGAGTGCGCGAACTCCGCACGGTTCGCGACTCGCTCGCCATCCGCGAGAGGTTTCTCGCGGGTGGGCCGGTCGCGGTCGTGGGCGGCGGCTTCATCGGGTCGGAGGTCGCGTCGTCGGCGCGGACGCTTGGGCTGCCCGTGACGATCCTCGACCCATTGGAGGCGCCGATGGAGCGGCTCGTCGGAGCTGCCGCGGCCCGGCTCTTCACCGACCTCGCCGTGCGGCACGGCACCGAGCTCCGGCTCGGCCACGGGGTCGTGGCGATCGAGGGGACGGCGGGCGAGTTGACGGTCCGGCTCACGGACGGGAGCACCGTCAAGGCGGCAACCGCCGTCATCGGCATCGGTGTGCTTCCCAACGACGGCTGGCTCGCGTCGTCAGGGCTGTTGCTCGACAACGGTGTCGTCTGCGACGAGTTCTGCCGCGCGGTCGGCGCCGAGGACGTGTTCGCCGCCGGCGACGTCGCGCGGTGGCATCACCTGGAGCAGGCGGCGCCGGAGCGCGTCGAGCACTGGACGAACGCGGTCGACCAGGCGGGATTCGTCGCACACAACATCGCCCACCCGGACGACCAACGGCCGTACGCGCCGATCCCGTACGTCTGGACCGACCAGTACGGCTGGAAGTTCCAGATCGTCGGCCATCCCGAGAGCGTTTCCTGCCACGAGGTCGTCGGGGATCTCACGGTAGAACGGCCGCGGGCGGCGCTCGTCTACGCGGATGCCGGCGGGCGCCTCGTCGGCGCCTTGACCGTGAACTGGCCGCGGGCGCTCGCCGACCTCCGGCGCGGGATCGCGGACGGGGTCAACGCCGAGGGAGCCGCGCGGGCGCTGGCCGAGCGAGCGACGGCTGGGCCAGTCAAAACCTGAGAAAGGGAGGAGCGGGATGCCGACTGCAAAGGTGAACGGCCTGAACATCGCGTACGAGCTGCACGGCGAGGGAGAGCCGGTGGCCCTCACGCCCGGCGGCCGGTTCGACAAGGACACCGCGGGTGTCCGCGAGCTCGCGCTGGCGCTCGCAGAGGGCGGCAAGCAGGTCCTCCTCTGGGACCGGCCGAACACGGGCGCCTCCGACCTCAGGTTCGACACCGACTTCGAGTCGAGCATGCACGCCGACACCCTGGCCGGGCTGATCGAGACGCTGGGTCTCGGCAAGACGACGATCATCGGCGGCTCGGCGGGCTCGCGCACGTCGCTGCTCACGGTCGCCCGCCACCCCGAGATCGCGCCCAAGCTGGCGATCTGGTGGATCAGCGGCGAGATCTTCGGCCTCCTTCCGCTGGCCATCTACTACTGCCACGACAGCTACAAGGCGGCGAAGAAGCAGGGGATGCAGGCCGTCGCCGAGCTTCCGATCTGGAAGGAGACGCTCGAGAAGAACCCGGCGAACCGCGAGCGCATGCTCGAGACGGATCCCACGGAGTTCGCGGCGAGGATGGAGGCCTGGGCCTGGGGCTTCCTGCCGCAGCGCGACTCGCCGGTTCCCGGCCTGCGCCCCGAGGACTTCGCGAAGATCCAGGTGCCGACGCTCGTCTTCCGGAGCAGCGCCACGGATCTCGAGCATCCGCGCCGCACGAGCGAATGGGTGGCGGAGCTGATCCCGGGCGCGCGGCTCGTGGAGCCGCCGTTCGGAGAAGACGAGTGGAACGAGCGCTCCGCGGAGTACCAGGAGACCGGTGTGAACAACCTGTTCGCGAGCTGGCCGCAGCTGGCGCCGATGCTGCTGGAGTTCATCAACGAGCCGGTTGCCGCGGCGCGGTGACGCGGGCGGCCGAGCCCGTCGAGCGCCCGTCCGAGCTCGATTCAGCCGAGGGCGCCAGCGCCGCCGGCTGGATGGCCGTGCTGACGGTCGGGATCCTCGTCTACTCGTTCGGGCAGACGGCGCTGTTCCCCGCGCTCCCGGGGATGGCAGCCAGCCTCGGCACGAGCACCCATGCGGCGAGCTGGGCGATCACGGCCTACCTGCTCGCGGCCGGAGTCGGGACGCCGATCATCGGCCGGCTGGGCGACGTCTACGGCGCCCACCGGGTGCTCCAGCTCGTCCTCTGGCTGTTCATCGGCGGCGCAGTCGTCGCCGCTGCCACCGACACCCTGGCGGGGGTCGTCTGCGGGCGCGTGATCCAGGGCTCGGCCGCGGGGCTGTTCCCGGTGAGCTTCACCATCGCCCGCGGCGCGAGCCCCCCGCTGCGCGCGGCGACGCGGATCGGCTTCCTGGCGGCGACGTCCGGCGCGGGCGCCGGGGCGGGTCTCGTCCTCGGCGGCTTGCTCACTGATTACTTCGACTACCGCGCGATCTTCTGGGTGGTGGCGGCCCTGGCCGCCGGCACATCGGTCCTCGCCTGGCGGCTCGTGCCTGCGGTGCCCGCAACGGGAGGCCGCGTCGACGTGCGGGGAGCGCCGGTACTCGCCCTCGGGTTGACGCTCCCGCTCGTCGCCATCACGCAGGCCTATAGCTGGGGCTGGCTCACGCCGCGAACGCTGACGTTGATCGGGCTCGGGGCAATCGGCCTCGTCGCCTGGACGCGGATCGAGCGCCGCTCCCCGGCGCCGATCGCCGATATCGACCTGCTCCTCCGGCCGAAGGTCCTCCTGACCAACGCGGCGACGTTCCTGGTCGGCTGGGGGCTGCTCGGCGCGTTCATCCTCACGCCGCAGCTGCTCGAAGCGTCCAAGACGACCTCGTACGGGTTCGGGTTCACCGCCGCGGGTGCCGGCCTGCTGATGCTGCCCGGGTCGCTGGTCGGGCTCGCGATGGGGAACCTGTCAGCGCGCATCGGTACTCCCTTCGGGAACAAGGTCCCACTCGCGCTCGGCGGGCTCGTATCCTTCGGCGGCTGCGTCCTGATCGCGGTCGACCACTCCAGCGCCGCGCTGATCGCCTGCTTCCTGGTGATCTCGTCCGCCGGCAATAGCATCGCGTTCGCAGCGATGCCGAACCTGATCGTCGAGACCGTGGAGCCGCACGAGACCGGCCAGGCGACCGGCCAGAACGCCGTCATCCGCCTGATCGGCGGGTCAGTCGGCACGGCGGTGGCGACCGCGGTGCTCGCCGCGCACCTGGCGCCGTCCGGCCTCCCCACCGACGCCGGCTTCTCGGCCGCCTACGCCGTGGCGGCAGCCGTCATCCTCGCGGGCGGCCTGCTCGCGCTGGTGATCCCGTCGAGAGTAAGCCTGCGCAGCGCCGTCCTGGCGCTGTCGAGGAATCCACGTTGACAAGGAGGAGGATGCGATGAGCCTGACCGAAGCGGACCGGACCGAGATCCAGGACCTCTACGGCCGGTACGGACTCTTGATCGACGCCGGAGATGCCGACGGGTGGGCGGACTGCTTCACCGAGGACGGCCGCATGACCGTCGGCGACCAGTTCGACTTCTCGGGCCGCGACCAGCTGCGCGAGTTCGCGCGCAGCCACCACGAAGGCGAGAACAGCGCGATGCGCCACCACATCACCAGCACGTCCGTGAGCGCGACGGGCGGCGGCGCGTCCGGCCGCTCCTACGCGCTGGTGTCGCTCAACGGCCAGGTGGTCGCGGCGATGAGCTACGAGGACGAGTTGGTGAACGACGGCGGCGCCTGGCGCTTCTCCAAGCGGGCTGTCACGCCGCAATAGGCAACAACGCCGACGCCGCCCTGACATGAATCGGGCCCGCGGTCGGCGGGCCCGATTCGTCCATCGATTGCGTCTGGCTCGGTTCCTGCTACTTGGCCCCGTAGTAGAAGCCCGGCCACTTGGGGCTGCCGTACAGGTGCGCGAGCGCGACCTGCGACGGCGGGTAGCCGCTGTGGTAGCTCTTCGAGAAGTGGTACACGAGCGGCCGCGCCACGAACGCGACGCCGGAGGTCGCGCGTGCCGTCGACTCGAACGCGGCCTTCATCTTGGCTGGATCGACGCCGCCGGCCTTCCTGATCGCCCAGACCATGCCGGCCGGGGTGTTCCAGCCGCTGCCCTGGCCGACGTTCGCCTTGAGGCCGTACTTGTGGTAGAAGATGCTCCTCGCCAGCGCCCCGTACTTCTTCAGAACCGGGTTGCCCTTGGCGTCGAGCAGGAACGGCGTCGTCGTGATGAAGAAGCCGTACTTGTTCAGGAACGCCTGCGGCACGCTCGAAAGGTCGGCGGAGGCGTTCCCGTAGCCGCCGAGCAGCGGCAGCTGCAGGCCCGCGGCCGCCGCGGCGGAGTAGAAGCGCGTGCCCTCGGTGCCGACGTTGAACACCATCACGCAGTCCGCGCCGGACTGCTTGATCCTCGTGATGATCGGCGAGAAGTCGGTCGTCGCCGGGTCATACCGCTGCTCGAGGACGATGCTCATATTGTTCTTGGGCAGCATGTCGTGCGCCACGTCGAAGTAGGCCTGGAACTGTGCCGTCGTGTTCGTGACGAGCGCGATCTTGTTCAGGCCGTGCTTCTTCGCGTACTGCACGTTCTTGAGCATCGCGTACTTGTTCGGCGGGAAGAAGTTGAAGACGTAGGGGAAATCCTTGACGTCGAGGATGGGCGGGACGGCCGTGAAGAAGATGGCCGACCCGTCCTGGAGCGGCGTGGTCGCCCGTGCGTCGTACTCGTACTGCATGTAGAAGATCTTGACGCCTTGACCCTCGAAGTCCCGAACGGCCTGCAGCGCGTTGGCCGGCGAGAAGCCGTCGTCCTTCGTCAGGAGTTGGAATTTCTGCCCCTTGACGCCGCCCCTCTTGTTGATGACGTTGAAGTATTCCTTGAGGCCGTTGATCGTGGGGGCCGAGGCGGCGGCGAACGACCCCGAGAGCGGGCCGACCCAGCCGACCTTGATGACACCGGCCTGCTTGTGCGTCGTGAAGCCTGCGCCGACCAGGATGCTCGCAACGAGCACGAGGACGACGACGACACCTGAGACGACGCGGCGTGTCCGGGACCTGCGGTGCCGCGCGAGAAAACGCATTCCCTGAACCTCCTTCGGAAGACATCCCGAGCGTGCTAGGCGCGAAGCATCGCGCGTCGTACGAGAGTTGTCAAACGATCAGTTGGTCGAGGACTTGGAGGAAGCGTGGTATCTTCGGCGCCTGCTTTGAGCGCAACGGACATGGACCTCTCATGACGCTGTTCTGGCAGGCGGTGATATCGGGCCTGAGCGTCGGCGCCGTCTATGCGCTCGTCGGCGTCGGCTACAACGTCATCTACTCGGCGACGCGGGTGTTCAACTTGGCGCAGGGCCAGATTCTGATGGTCGGCGTGATGTTCACGTACATGGTGCGGCAGCAATGGGGCGTGCCGACCGTGCCGGCGATCATCGTGGCCTCGATCTTCGCCGGGCTCGCGAACGTGCTGGTGGAGCGGACCTGTGTCGCTCCGCTGCGGGCGACCGGTCACTCCTTCCACGGACTGGGGACGCTGGTGACCACTCTGGGAGCGGGGATCGTGATCCTGAACCTGACCGTGATCCACTGGGGGCCCGACGTGCGGGTGTTCGACCGGTTCTTTCCGATCCGTGGCTGGAACATCGGCGGCGCGATCCTGACGAAGCAGCAGGTGCTGATGGTCGTCGGCGCAATCGTGGTCATCCTCGGATACCAGCTCTTCATGGACCGAACTCGGTGGGGGATCGGCCTGTCGGCGATGTCGGAGGATTCGGAGGCCGCGGCGTTGAGAGGCGTCCCGGTTGCCTTCGGGCGGAGCCTCGCCTTCTTCCTCGGCGGCGTGATCTCCGGGCTTGGAGGTGCGCTGATCGGGCCGGTCACCTCGGCGAACCCGGGTCTGGGATTCGAGTTCGGGCTGAAGGGGTTCGTCGCCGTCGCGCTCGGAGGGTTCGGCTCGGCGACTGGGGCGCTTGCCGGCGGGATGGTCCTCGGGGTAAGCGAGGCGATGATGCTCACGTACGGCAATGACACGTACCGGACGTTTGCGGGGCTGCTTCTGCTGCTGGCCGTTCTCCTGGTGCGGCCGCAGGGGTTGATGGGGCGGATATCGGTGAGGCGGGTCTGATGGACGTCGCGGTCGGCCGGAAGCCGGCTGTGCGCTCGGTCGAGCTGGCGGCGCGGCGGCGCCGGTTCCGGCTGAACACGTCGGCGGCGCTGGCGGGGGGCGCCGTCCTTTGGGTGCTGCCGATGACGAACCTGCCGTCCGCGACGTTGCGGATCTACGCGACGACGATGCTGTATGCGATCGCGGTGATCGGCCTGAACCTCGTGTTCGGCTTCGCGGGACAGGTGACGCTGGGGCCGGCGGCGACATTCGCGGTCGGCGCATACGGCGGAGGCTTGCTCGTGGCGAAGCACGGATGGAACCCGCTGCTCGCGGTGCTGGCGGCGATCGGGCTGGCGGCCGTCGCGGGGGCGTTGATCGGGCTGCCGGCGTTGCGCGTGGGTGGGTTCTACTTGGGAATGGTGACCGCCTACGCGGCGATATCGATCCCGGCGGCGGTGATCGTCTGGAGGAGCGAGACGGGCGGTGAGGACGGCCTGTTCGTCCCGAACATCGGCTTCGTTCGCGGCACCACGCACGCGTTGTCGTCGGACGACGCGTATCGGCTGATCGTCGTCGTCTTGCTGATCGCGGGGTTCCTGGCCGGGAACATCGCCCGTTCGGCGTGGGGCCGCTGGTTCCGCTGCCTCGCGGTGTCGCCGGTCGGGACGAGCGCGCTCGGGGTGTCGGTGTACCGGGGGCAGGTGTACGCGTTCCTGCTGTCGGCGATCTTCGGTGGTCTCGCCGGCGGATTCTACGCCCAGTACCAGAACGTGATCTCGCCGCAGATCTTCGGTTTCGACCTCTCCCTGGCGCTGTTCGCGGCGGCCGCGATCGGCGGGTTGGGAACGCTGTGGGGGCCGGTGCTCGGCTCGATGTTCTACTTCCTCGGCCCGCGCTACCTGCTCCCGAGCGGCGTCAACCCCCTCTGGACGCAGGTGATCTACGGCTCCATCCTGATCGGGCTGATGATCGCGATCCCGGCCGGGCTGGCCGAGGCAGTGCGCGACGTCTACCGGCTGGCGCTGCGGCTGGTCGGTGTCAAGCCGAAGGAATACGCGGGTGCCGTGCAGGTCTCTGCCGAGCGGACCTCGTCGCTCCTGCCCGAGTTGCTCGAGCGGGCGGGCGCGTCCACGACCGGGACGACGATCCTGAAGGCGGAGGGAGTGTCGAAGAACTTCGGCGGCGTGCGGGCGCTCGACGGTGCCGGCGTCGAGGTCTGGTCGGGGCGGATCACGGCGCTGATCGGCCCGAACGGCTCCGGGAAGACGACGCTGCTCAACGTCTGCTCGGGCTTTCTCAAGCCGACCGCCGGCACGCTGACGCTCGCAGGGGCCGACATCGGCTCGGCGCCCCCGCACGCTCGCGCCGCGCGCGGGCTGGCGCGGACGTTCCAGCAGCCGATCGTCTTCCGCGGCCTGAACGGTGCGCAGAACGTGATGGCGGGCTACTCGCGCAACCGGCCCGATCCGGCCTCGGCGATGTTCAGCCTGCCGAACTCGATGCACCACGAGCGCGACGCGGCGCACCGCGCGGAGGCGCTGCTCGACGCGCTCGGCGTTCCGCACCTTTCGCAGAAGCCGGCAGCGCAGGCGACGCTCGCCGAGGCGCGGATCCTCGACCTGGCGCGCGCGCTCGCGCTCGACCCCGTTGCGATCCTGCTCGACGAGCCGGCCGCTGGTCTCGACCTCGACGAGGTCGCCGTGCTCGAGGCGATGGTCCGCGCGGCCCGCGAGGCGGGCGTCGGGGTTCTGCTCGTCGAGCACGACGTCGGCTTCGTGATCAGGCTCGCCGACCACGTGACCGTCCTCGACCGCGGGCGGGTGATCGCGGACGGGCCGCCGGAGCAGATCCGCAACGACCCGGCCGTGCGGGCCGCCTACTTCGGCGACGTCGAGCTCGAGCAGGCAGTCGTTGGCTGACGGGCTGTCGATCACGAACGTGCACGTTCGCTACGGCGACGCGACCGCCCTCGCCGACGCGACCCTCGAGCTTCCGCCGGGCGGGCGGATCGGGATCGTCGGCCGCAACGGCGCCGGCAAGTCGAGCCTGTTGAAAGGGATCGCCGGCATTGTCAAGACGAGCGCGGGCCGCGTCGTCCTCAACGGCGAGGACATCACCAAGCGCCGCCCCCACGAACGCGTAAAGCGGGGGATCACCCTGATCCCGGAGGGCCGCCGGATCTTCCCCGGCCTCACGGTCGAGAACAACCTCCGCGTCGGCGGCTTCACCTCTCCACGTGGTTTCGGCGAGCGCGCCGAGGAGGTATACGAGCTCTTCCCCGTCCTCGCCGAGCGCCGAAAGCAGCCCGCCTCGCAGCTCTCCGGCGGCGAGGCGCAGATGCTCGCGATCGGCCAGGCGCTGATGGCGCATCCGAAGGTCGTCCTCCTGGACGAGCCGTCGCTCGGGCTCGCGCCGATCGTCGTCGCCAGCGTTCTCGACACGATGCAGCAGCTCTCCGACAAGGGCATCTCCGTCCTTCTCGTCGAGCAGTCCGTCCGCCTCGCCCAGCGTTTCGCCGAAGAGCTCTACGTCATCGACAACGGCCAGATGCAGCTCGTCCGGCAGCGAGGCCAAGAGCTCGACGAGAGCGCACTCCAGGCCGCGTACCTCGGCAAGCACTGATGAACCTGTCGGCCGACGACTACCTCGCGATCCAGCAGCGCTACGCTCGGTATGCCTCGGCGATCGATCTCGGCGACGTCGACGGCTGGCTCGAGAGCTGGACGGATGAGGGGTCCCTGCACACCTCGACCGGCTTCTCCGCCGAGGGTCGAGACGCCCTCCGGGCGATGGCGGAGGCACAGGTCTCGAACGCCGACGAGCGGGGCTACCACTGGACCGCCAACCTCGTGATCGAGCCCACCGACTACGGCGCCTCCGGGCAGTGCTACCTGATGCACCTGTTCGTCTCGGAAGAGCTCGTCACTGAGCAGGGCCGCGCCGGCGCGCAGCTCCGCTACGCGTACTACTACCGGGACGAGCTCGTCAGAGAGGACGGCCGATGGCGTTTCCGGCGGCGGACACTGAACACGCTCTGACAGGGAGGCACACGATGGCGGTGACGGTGGTGGTGCGGCTGAAGGCGAGGCCGGGGGAGGGCGACAAGCTGCTCGAGGTCGTGAAGGCGATCACGCCGGACTCGGTCTCGAAGGAAGGCGCCGGCTCGTTCGAGCTCGTGCGCGACCTCGACGACTCCGAGACCCTCGTGATGATCGAGAAGTGGCGCGAGCGCGCCGACCACGACGCCTACGTCGCCTGGCGCGCGGAGACGCAGATCGGAGTCGCAGACCTCTTCGCGGTGCTCGGGGAGGAGCCCGAGATCAGGTACTTCGAGACGGTCGGCGAGTGGTAGCGAGCCCGGCGCTCGTCGGGACCAGCTGGTTGAGCATCATCACCAGCACGCCGAGGTTCATCACGCGGGGCTTGAAGCGGCCGGACTGCTTGAAGTCGATGTTGAGCGCAAGCTCGAGGTGTAGGGGCACGTCGATCATCCGCAGCTCCCTGACGACCCGGCGCAGGTACTTCGCGGCGCCGGCACCGCCGAACCAGCCGTAGGAGACGAAGCCGACGGCCTTGCCGCTCCACTCGGCCTGGACCGCGTCGATCGCGTTCTGCAACACGCCGGACGTCCTGCCGTCGTACTCGGGCGCGACGATCACGAAGCCGTCGAAGGATTCGACCGCGCTCGCCCACTCCTCCGACCGAGCCGGCAGCGGATAGTCGAGGAGGTCGAGGAGCTCGAACTCGGCGTCCTCGCGCCGAGCGGCGATCGCCTCCACCCACTTCGCGATCGGCTCGCCGTTGCGGCCGTCGCGTGTGCTGCCGAGGATGATGCCGATCCGGGTCACCGGCGGAAGTGTTTCAGGCGCCGAGCGACTCCGGCGACGTCGACTCGCTCGTGCATCAGTTCGACGTTGTTCGAAGCGATCATACTCCGGCGCATGACGATCGAGGAGCTGCTCGGGATCGACGGCGACGTGGTCCGCCCGCCGGAGGGGTGGGGCAACCAGTGGGGCACGACGTACGGCGGCTACGTCGCCGCGCTGCTCCTGCACGCGTTTGAGCGCGCCACGCCGCCCGAGCATTCGCTCTCCGTGTCGCAGGTCGGGTTCGTCCGGGCGCTGCGCTCCGAGTCGGAGGCGCCGTTGTCGGTCGAGGTCCACCGGAGTGGGCGCACGGCCACGGCCCTCACCGGACGCATCGAGCAGGACGGCGCAACCGCTGCCGTCGGCGTTGCGTGGGCGTCACGGCTCGTCGACCAGCCGTCGCGCTTCGACGTGTCGGCACCGGAGGTGGGGCCACCGGAGCAGTACGCGCAGCGCACACACCACGACGCGCGTGACGCGTTCGTCGGCCGCGAGTTCGACATGCGGCCGGTCCCGACGCCCGAGGATCAGACGGTGTCGTACCAGTGGATCCGGCTGACGCGCGTGGACATCGCCGACGACGAGACGTGGCCCGCCGGCGCCGTTGGGCTCGTCGCCGACATGGTCGGCGCCGGTCCGTACAGCGCCACGCTGCTGACGCTCGGCCGGCCGCACGCGACGCTGGCGCTCGACCTGACCATCCACCTCACCGAGGCGCCACGCGGTCCGTGGGTGCTCGGCGTGTTCCACAACGTTGCGTTCGCGCACGGCCGTTCGATCGGCCGCGGAGAGCTCTACGACGAGAGTGGCACGTTCGCGGCGAGTGTCACGCAGCAGTCGCTCGTACGCCCGATCCGATCCCCCGACGCGTAGGAGAGGTAGGCGATGGGCCGTCTCGACGGAAAGGTCGCGGTTGTCACCGGCGCCGGCAACGGGCTCGGTCGGGCGCACGCGCTGGCGCTGGCCGCGGAGGGCGCCAAGGTCCTCGTGAACGACGTCGGCCGCGGGCTCGTCGGCGGTGAGGGCGGGCGCGGGCTCGAGCCGACGCCTCCGGACATCTCGGCGGCAGAGGGCGTTGTCGCCGCGATCGAGGCGAGCGGCGGGGTCGCCATGGCGAACGCGGCGGACGTCGCCAGTGTGGACGGGGCGGCAAGCGTGGTCGAGGCCGCGGTCGAGGCGTTCGGGGACATTCATATCGTGGTCAACAACGCAGGGACGCTCCACTCAGCCGATGTCGACGACGTCGACGACGCCCGCCTGGACGGGGACTTCTCCGTCAACGTCAAGGGCACCGCGGGGACGATCAGGGCCGCCTTCGAGGTGATGAAGCGGAACGGGCACGGCGGGTCGATCGTCAACACGATGACCGGGTTCGGAGGGTTCCCCGCGGGGCGCGGCCTGGCGGCCTACAACGCGGCGAAGTACGGGGTGGTCTCCTACACGCTGCATGCCGCAGCTGCCGGGGCGCCGTTCGGCATCCGGGTGAATGCGTTCTGCCCGACGGCGGTCACGCGGCAGTCCCGGAGCTGGTTCTTCGACGAGGGGCTCATCGACCCCCGCGACGAGGAGACGATGAAGCATCTGGCTCCAGAGCGGATGTCGCCGCTGGTGGTGTTCCTGGCGTCGGATGCTTCACGCGACCTGAACGGGCGGCTGTTTCTCTTCGTTCCCACCAGCCTCGGCACCGACGCGAAGTTCCTGATCAAAGAGGTGTTCGTCGCGGAGACCGAAGGCGCCGTCGCCGACTCCTGGACGGTCGACGACATCGAGCGCTCGCTCGGCTCGTTTGCCCGTGCGGCTCGCAGCCAAGGCGACTGGACAGCAACCCTCGAGGGGCCGGTCGTCATCCCTGCGTCCTGAGCGGGCCCATAGCGCGCGTGGTCTTCGGCGTACACCCGGTACGCCGGTTCTTACCAGGACGGCGTCACCGGCGTTGACCTCCACGCCTTCGAGCTCGCAGCAGCGCCACCGACAGGTTGGAGACCCGCCCTTCGCGGACCAGCTTCGCGCTCTCCACGACGGCCTCGGACGTGATGAGGTTGAGCATTCCGATCTGGTCTTCCGGCCCCCACCGCCCCCAGTTCGTCATGCTCCCGCGTCTGTCAGCTGCGCGGCGAGGCGGGGAAACTCGCCTTCGAGCTCGTCGAGCCGCGCCCGGTAGAAGAAGTATCGGCCCTCGCGCCGCGTGTCGATCAGCCCCGCCGCGTTGAGCAGCTTCGTGTGGTACGAGATCGTCGACTTGGAGAGCGGAAAGTGAGCGTCGAACTCGGAGCACCCGACTTCGCCCCGCTCGATGATCATCTCGAGCATCTCCATCCGCGTCGCGTCGCTCAGGGCGGCGAAGATCGTGGTCAGCCGCTCGCGCCGCAGCGCGTCGCGCTTCTTCATCACGGCCATGCCCGGATCGTACTCCCGGGGTCAGCCGCCGAGCGACTCGAGGAGTGCGCCGACGTGCTCGGCGGCCCGGCGCGCGGCCGCGACGCGGCCCTCCTGCTCGATCCTCGGGCCGATCAGCTCGAGGTCGAAGGCGCCTTCGTACCCGGCCTCGAGCGCCCAGCCGATGATGCGCTCCAGCGGCACGGCGCCGTCGCCGGGCACGGCGCGCGCGGGCGGATCGCCGTACACATAGTCGCTCACCTGGACGAGCCGGCAGCGCGGCATCGCGCGCTCGATCGTCTCGCGCAGGCCGGCCTCGGCCCAGCAGTTGAAGACGTCGATGTTGACGCCGATGCCCGCCAGCTCGGCGAGCGTCGTGGCGTCGCGCAGCGAGTGCGCGATGTGCACGTGCGCGTTCGTGCTCGTGGCGCTCTCCGTCAGGAGCGCGACGCCCGTCGCCTCCGCCCGCTCGACACAGGGCGCGATCGCGCGGCTGAAGCACTCGGCCGCCTCCTCCCAGCTCAGAGACCCGTGACCGCCGGTGATCACGTAGATCGACCGGGCGCCGAGCGTCGCCGCCGCGTCGATCACGCGCGAGAGTCGTTCACGGGGCTGGGCCCACGACGCCTCGTTCGGGTCGAGGTGCCCCTCGACGAACGCGTGCGCGATCGTCTCCACCGCGTAGCCGCCCTCCTCGACCACGGCGCGCGCGGCCGCGACGTCGCCGCCGAGGACGGGGCTGGTGAAGCTCACGCGGCGCGGCTGGAGCTTTCGCCAGCCTTCCGCCACCTCGGCGAGAGGCGCGCCGAAGAAGCAGAGCGCGTTGACCGAGATCCGCTCGTGCACGGCCTAGCCGAACTTCCAGAAGCCCGGCCCGAGCCAGGCGTGGGCGGGGCGGGCGTCGCTCACACCGGGCGCACGGTCGGGTTGAAGTACTCCTTCTGGCGAGCCATCTTCCCCTCCCGGAAGGTGATGAACAGGATGATGTCGTTCCAGTACTCGCCTCCCTTGACCAGCGGCCCACCGCCTCTCGCCTCGACCACGACCTGGTTCGGGTCGACCGTCTGGTGGAACTCGGTGATACGGATCTCGTAGTGCTCCATCAGCGGGCGGAAGCCGGCCATGATCTTTGCGTACGCCCCGATGCCATCGGCGACCGGCGCGGACGCGGACCACGGCGTCTCGCCGTAGAAGTCGTCCACGAACCAGGGCCGCATTGCCTCGACGCCCCCGTTGAGGACGTCCCAGATGCTCGCGAAGTACCGCTCCAGGAACTCGCGTGCGTCGAACGGCTCGCCTCCCTCGGTCACTTCTTGCCGAGCCCCGGATCCGGCGCCCCGACGAGGATCGAGGTGTTGCCGAGCCCGTGGCGTCCCTCGTCCATCTCCTGGTGCGCGCGGCCGATCTCGTCGAACGGCAGCACGCGGTTCATGCACGGGTCGATGGTCCCGGCCCTGACGAGGTCGTTGTAGGCGTTCGCCTGCTCGTCGTTCGTGCCGTGCGAGCCCTGCAGCCGCTTCTGCCGCACCCAGTGGTAGCGGAGGTCGACCATCGCGCTGTAGCCGCTCGTGCCGGCGCAGATGACGACCATGCCGCCGCCGTCGCAGACGAAGATCGACGTCGGCACCGTGTCCTCGCCGGGATGCTCGAACACGATTGCCGGGTTCCTCCGCTCGCCGACGATCTCCCAGATCTTGCCGCCGAACGCGCGCGCGCCCCCTGTCCACGCCTTCTGGCCGGCTGCGTCGCTCCAGTGCGGCGGGACGCCCCAGTGGTCGAACTCGGTGCGGTCGATGTAGCCCGCGGCGCCGAGCGAGACGCAGTAGTCGCCCTTCTCGGCGCTCGACACGACGGCAACCGGGATTCCGCCCGCATGCTTGACGAGCTGGATCGCCTGCGTGCCGAGGCCGCCCGCGCCGCCCCAGACGAGGACGACGTCGCCCTCCTGGACGGTGTTGCCCTGCCAGCCCAAAAGCATCCGGTAGGCGGTCGTGCCGACGAGCGAGGGCGCGGCCGCCTCCTCCCACGTCAGGTGATCGGCCTTCGGCATGCACTGGTGCGCCTGCGCGACGGTGAACTGCCCGAAGGAGCCGTAGTTTGGCCCGTCGTAGCCCCAGATCTTCGCGCTCGGCGCGATCATCGGGTCCTTGCCGGCCTTCACCCAGGGGTCGTCGCGCTCCCACCAGCCGTGGTGGATCACGACCTCGTCGCCGACTTGGACGGTCGTCACGTCGTCGCCGACGGCGTAGACGATCCCAGACGCGTCGCTGCCGCCGACGTGGAAGTCCTCGCTCGAGCCCGCCTTCTGGCGCATCGCGATGATGTCGATCGGGATCCCGCGCGCAGCCCAGACGTTGTTGTAGTTGATTCCGGCAGCCATGACCGCGACGAGCACCTCGTCCGCCTTGATCGAGGGCGTGTCGATCTCCTCGATCTGGAACGCGTCGATCGGATCGCCGAGCCGGTCCTGCCGCACGACCTGCGCGAGCATCCGCGGCGGGACCTCGCCGACACCCGGGAGACTGCCGATCGGAAGAGCGCTCGCCGTGGACATGGTGATCCTCCCTCGGTCGAAGGTTAGTGCGGTTGTCGAGAGCCGACAGTTCGATCATTATCAAACGGTGGCGATGCCTGCGACGCGTCCGCATGACTAGACTCATGCAGAGGGCCGCGCGGCGCATCTCACATCGGCGCGGTGTCGATCGTCGGCCGGATCAGGATTTCGGAGACGTTCGCCCGCGACGGCAGGGTGACCACGAAGAGGATGGCTGCGGCGATGTCCTCGGCCTTCATCGCCCCCTCCTTGGTGACGTGCTGGCGGATGGCTTCCCTGAATTTGGGATCGCTTATGCCCTCGGCGACCTCGGTCGTGGTCGCGCCGGGCTCGACGGTGCAGACGCGGATGCCGTACCCGCCCACCTCCTGGCGAAGCCCCTCGGTCAGGGCCGTCAATCCGAACTTGCTGGCCGCATAGGCCCCGAAGGTTCCGGTGGCCCGGCGGCCGGCCGTGGAGGAGATGTTGATGATGTCGCCGCCGCCGCCCTGGGCCTTCATCGGCGGGATCGCGGCCTTGCAGGTGTAGAGGATGGCCAGCAGGTTGATGTCGATGACGCGACGCCATTCGGCGGTATTGGCGTTCTCGACACCGCCGGCCTGAGTGACGCCGGCCGAGTTGACGAGGATGTCGAGCCGGCCGAAGCGCCTCACCGTCTCCTCGACGACGCC